>JAABUQ010000616.1_pt1 | contig 83242 bp, 73 predicted proteins | sample 5560001 | NCBI WGS metagenome assembly JAABUQ01 (sample SAMN10711888, study PRJNA513371) | rock metagenome | isolation source: Antarctica rocks | place: Antarctica: Victoria Land, Finger Mt nord | collected 2015-12-18 | reverse complement strand
CTGCCGAACGAGACGGTGCTGCGCGTTTCGGGTGCGTGCGTCCCGGTGGCAGCGGCACCCGGGGGCGTCGAGGTGCACGGGCCGGCAATCGAAGTGGTCTCGGTGCCTGTCGAGCCGCCGCCCTTCGATCTGTATCGCCCCGCCATCAAGGCGCAGCTCCCGACGATCCTCGATCATGCGGCCGTCGCGCTCCGCCAGCCACGGCTCCGAGCGCTGCACCGGCTGGCCGCCGCTTCGGCTGCGGGGTATCGGCACGCCCTGCAGACGCGCGAGTTCGTGGAGATTTTCACGCCGAAGCTGGTCGCCTCGGCCACTGAAGGCGGCGCCAACGTCTTCCCAGTCGACTATTTCGGTCGCTCGGCCTTTCTGGCCCAGAGCCCGCAGTTCTACAAGCAGATCATGGTCGGCGTGTACGAGCGTGTGTTCGAGATCGGGCCGGTCTTCCGCGCGGAACCCACGACACGCCACGTCATCTGAACGAGTTCGTCTCGCTCGACTTCGAAATGGGCTTCGTCGAGGATCACACGACAGTCATGGCCATGCTGACGGACGTGCTCCGCGGCATGGTCGCGGCGGTGCGCGAGGAAGCGCCGAACGAGGTTGCTCTCCTGGGCCTGGCCCTGCCAGAGGTTCCGTCCGAGATCCCCGCGATCTCCTTCCAAGAAGCGCAACGGATGATCACCGCGGCAACTGGCGAGGACGTCGAGGGGGAGCCGGACCTGGCACCGGCGCACGAGCGCTGGCTCGGGGACTGGGTGCGGCAGAGCCATGGCACCGACTTCCTGTTCGTCGTCGGCTATCCGATGAGTAAGCGCCCTTTTTATACGCACCCGCAGCCACATGACCCCGCCTTGTCAAATAGCTTCGACCTGCTCTTCCGTGGCCTGGAGCTGGTGACCGGTGGGCAGCGGCTCCACCGGTACGAGGACTACTTGGCGGCTCTCGCGGCGCGTGGGATCGCCCCGGAGCCGTTCGGCGGCTATCTGGAGGCCTTCGCCCATGGCATGCCCCCGCATGGCGGCTGCGCGCTCAGCTTGGAGCGCTGGGTGGCACGCCTGGTGAACGCCGCCAACATCCGGGAGACCCGGTTGTTCCCACGCGATGTCAACCGTCTTACTCCGTAGCTTGCCAGTGCGCATACGTGTCGTCGGGTTGCCGCTGCGCGCGAGGAGCTCATTCTGTGTGCCGCCGCCTGACACGCAGTGGCTAGCCGTCCGGAGATCCCTATTTACCTTATTTACCTTGTCTCTCGATGTGCAGTATGCTTGCGACAACGCGGACAGAATTTTTGTAACGTAAGACGATCTGGATCATTCCGTTTGTTCTTTTCAGTGTGATAGTTTCTTTCCTTGCATACTTCGCAAGCCAAAGAAATCAAGGTACGATCAGCCTTCTTTGCCATGATATTTTCTCCTTATTAGGTCTCTTTCAGTGAGGATACTTCGAAAGGAGGTAAATAGTTGGCCTAATATACCCGTGTTGGTACGAGATCTTCAATGGAATAGTCGATAGGCACTCCCATTGGTCCCGGAGTTGCGCCAACACATCCATCATTAGGCGCCTCTGCGTCGTCACTAAGATGAACCTGGCTCCTGGACAGGCCACTCTCGCAGCTTCTGTCAGAAGTCCAGGATACAGCTTCGCATTAGCGTTCCCTGTACCAACGTGCATCGCGTAAGGTAGGTCCGCCACTAAAGTATCAACTGAGGCTCTGGGTAATGGAAGTTGAGCGGCGTCGCCAAGAAAAAGTCTCACCTCAGAATCATGCCTACTAGCCTTGAGGTTTGCGCGAGCACACTCCAAAGCGCGAGGCTCGATATCATAACCAACTACCGATTCGGCCGGCCCTAGTTCAAGTCTTTCGACTATCAGTGTTCCTGACCCGCAGGCTAGATTCACAAAGCTCTCATTTGGGTGCGGCTGGGCAAGAGACACCATCACATGAGCTACCGTCGCGTTGAGAGCACCAGGCATATCGCAGACTCGCCACGGCCTTGCGGACAGTGGTCGTGGTGTTGTCCGAACAAGAGCTTGCCACCCACCCCCGCTCCTCAGTGACGGTCTGATGATCACAAGGAGGTCCGCAGGCCCTTCAGACAAGGTCAGGTCGAGAGCCGCGGCGAGTTGCTGCTTCAGTCGACTGAACACAGACGAGTCGGCTCCAGCCGCACTGACACGCACCGTCTTGAAGGTGCCCTCGGGATGCGTCGACACAACAGCAGCGGCCAAGCTTGTAAGACGATCGAAGTGCTGCTGGCCTAGCAGGGCTCGGGGGCGTGGCACTTCGAACTGTTGGCTGGCGTACACCGCGGTAACAGGTCGCAGATCATTGAGAAGACGGATCCCATGCTCGATTTGAACCGTTAATCGGCCTTCGGCGGGCAAGCGGTGGATCGTCATGCCCTGAGGGCACCGACCCCTCATCTCCTGAATGACAAAGTCCTCCAACCCAGGAACAACTTCAAGCTCGAAGTCACTCAGAGCCGGACCAGGCAGTTCGTAACGTGGTGGCGGGTTCACCTTGTTCCCTCTCCGTCGCGAGCCGCTCAAGTCCGAACTTTACCCAGTTTCCGCATGCCCCTGCTGTCGGTGCGTCAGACGACCCACCACCACGTGGTTCTTCTCGATGTTGGTCAGCACCAAGACCAGCCGCACCCCCAGGTCGGGGCACGCCGGGATACGGGCAATTTTGAGCGATAGTGCGGGACCAGACGTTGCACTGATCCCAAAATCGGCAGGCTGAGAACCGGCGGCGGCGTTGGCCACGTTACGATTACCGACGACGCGCCTTGGTTCGATCTTTGTGTCAGCCCTATTTCCTACTATCGGCCATATCTCGGCTTACCCCGACGGTGTCGGCCGGGCCGTGGGGGCGGCGGGCGCCGCTGTCGCCGCTATGGCCGCCGTTGGCGCGGGTGGCACGGTCCGCGGGGGCGCCGCCGGCGGCGGAGTTTCCGGCGCGGGTGACGGGCCGCGCGTGGCTGAGGGGCGCGCCGGTGCGGCAGTGGCTGCTAGCAGCGAGCTCGCGGTTGGCGTTGGCGTCGGGAGCAGGCGCGTCGGCGTCGCGACTGCCCCGGACGTCGCGGTTCCCGTCGGACTGCTGGGCGAGCCTGTCGTTGCCGTGGCGGCACGCGTGGCCACCGCTTCGCCAGTGGGCGCCGGCGACGCGCCGACAACCGACGCAGCCGGCGCCGGCCCGGCGGCGACTGGCTCCGTTGCCTCGGGGGTAGCGGTCGCGGTCGCTGGGGGACCGCCGCTACCCGTCCGCTCCGTCTGGGGCTGAACGAGATTGCCGATGGTCGTGCCGGTCTCGGCCTGGATCGCTTGCCCGCGGATCGCTCGGCGCCGCACCACTATGAGGCCGGCCTTGACGAGCCGACTCTCGAGGTGCGCCAGCGGGACCCGCACCAGCTGGCTGAGGCCGGACACGGCCATGGCGCCGAGCATGGCCCCGACCACGGTGCCCTGGACGCCGACGAACGACGTGAGGACGGCCCCGATCGCCGCGGCCAGGCCGGTAGCCACGATACCCGCCAGAAATGCCCGAGGCGTGGCGCCCCACCCATCCTGCGCGTTGGGCGGAGGCGAGCGTTCAGCGGTGTGGTCACCGTCTTTGTCAACGTTCCTGGCGCCGAGTCGTTCCCCGCGGCTGCTCCGGCGGGCTGCCGAGCGAGGGCTATGATGCGTGTGTGCCACTCGACTCCGTGACGCCGACCGTCTCCGCCTATCACCCGGAAGACTTCCCGGAGCTGTACGCGCTGATCGAGGCCGCCAGCAGGCCACGACGCCGCCTCACCCGCGGGGGCCTCGGGGAGCTTCTCGACCATCCTGACTACGAGCCCGGACGTGACCTCTTCGTCGCGCGGGATGCGGCGGGGCGGGAGTTGGTCGGTGTCCGCGACGTGCGCGTGACAGCGCGCGGCGACGAGCAGGTGCCCATCCTGGAATCGTGGGGGCTCGCTCACCCGACGGCTGGGGATGGCGCTGTGTCGGGCGCGTTGCTGCGCACCGCTTTGGCGCGAGCCACCGCGATCGTGACGGAGCGGGGGCGTGAGCGGGGCATCTTCCAGACGCGCTGCGGCGTCGACGATGTCGCTTCGCAAGGCACGTTCGAGTCGCACGGGCTCCGCCAGGCGCGAGTCCTGCTGAGCATCGCACGGCCGCACCTGCGGGACCTGACGCCGCCACGGGCTCCAGACGGCGTTGTCCTCCGCCCCTACCGTGTCGGTCTCGACGACGCCGCCTGGGTCACCGCTTTCAACGACGCCTTCGCCGACCACTGGGGCGGGTTCATGGGGATGTCACAGGCTCTCTGGACCCGGTACGTGCGGCGCCCCGCGTTCAAGCCCGAGTTCAGCTTGGTCGCCTGGGACGGGCCGGAGATCGCCGGGTTTGGGCATTTCCGCGTCGACGACGAGCTCAACGCCATGGCCGGCCGCAACGAGGGGGTCATGCGCTACATCGGTGTCCGACCTCGCTGGCGTGGGCGAGGACTCGGCGTTGCCCTGACCCGCGCCGGACTGGTTCGGCTGCGCGATGCCGGGATCGAAGCGGTCCTCTCCGGCGTGGACTCGGACAACCCCACTGGGGCGCGCCAGATCTACGAGCGAGAGGGGTTCGTCACCATCGGGCAGCAGCACCTGTACCGGGTGGGGCTGGCGAGCGCCGCCGGCCGGTAGCCGTGAGTCCTCTACGGGAGACGGAACCGCGAGCCGATGATGTGCGTGACGCCGTCGGCGTCCTCGCCGTAGTAGGCAGCCAGGAGGGAGCCGTCGGGCAGCTCGACGGCCGTGGGGTAGCCGACGTTACCGTTTGGCATATCGTCGCGGATGACAAGCTCGCCCGCGGCGTCCCAGCTGGCGCCGTCGTCGCCGCTCAGGCAGGCGCGGACGCCGAACGGCGCGCGGCGCACGCCGTAGATCGCGAACAGGCGTCCATCCGAGAGGCGCAGGAGGTGCGCCGGGTACCCCCAGAGAGGCGTCTGGCGCGGGGGCAGCCAGGTCAGCCCGCCGTCAAGCGAGTCATGCTGGTGGACAACCCCAGTCTTCTCGTCGCGCGACAGGATGACAACTTTGCCGCTGGGCAGCCCCAGGATGGTGGGCTCGGCCAGAGGCGGACTGTCCGACACGACGAGAGGCGCCTGCCAGCTCTGGCCGCGGTCGGATGAGCGCAGGACGTAGAGAACGCCGCGCTCGTCGTGGCTGTCCAATGCGAGCAGGACCACGCCATCGGCTAGCTGGCAGGGCGGTCGTGGGCTGTAGCCCCGCGCGAACGGCGCCGTCGACACCGCGCTTGTCCGGTCCCAGGTGGCACCGTTGTCCCCGCTCACTGAGATGAACAGCCCGGCGTCGGCGCGGGCCCAGGGAAGCTCGCAGGTGTCCCAGTCGGCGTCGCACGTCGGGCGGCGGCCCAGCCACGACCGGGGGCTCGGCAGGACGAACTGCAGTGTCGTGTCCGGGCGCGCGGCCAGCTTCCGGGCCGTTTCGAGCGGGAACCAGGCGAAGCGCCACTGCACCAGGAGGATGTCGCCGCTGTCGAGCTGCCTGATGCTCGGGCACTCCGCCCCGGTTGCCCCGTAGTCGGGGACGGCGCGAGGTGGAAGCCAGCGTGTCCCTCCATCATGCGAGCGACACATGAGGTTGATGAACCGTGGGTCGCTTGGCGGATGGAGCCGTGGCTGCCTGGGGAGGCTCTCGTTGAAGGCGACGAGCAGGTCGCCATTGGCCAATCGGGCCACGCACGGGTGGGAGGTGTAGGCGGCTGGGTCGCGGTAGACGGTGCTGTCCGCGCGGTCGAGGACCCGTGGCACGCGCCGCCCCCCTGCCCTACCGGTCTAGCGCGCCGGGGATGACAGCTGCGGGTCAGTGCGCCGATAGCGGAAGACGTTCGTCTCGAAGCGTCTGAACCCCAGCCGCTGGTACAGCCGAATTGCCGCCTGGCGATGATCACCCGAGAGCAGGTCGATCTGGACAGCCCCGCGCTCCGCCGCCAGGCGCAAGGCCTCGGTGACCAGGAGCGCCCCTATGCCCTGACCGCGGGACGGAGCATCGACGACGACGTCCTCTATGTACCCGAGCGTCTTCCCGGGCGTTGGGTACACCACGAGCGTCAGCGTGCCGACGATGTTCCCGGCCCCGTCGCGTGCGATGAGCAGCGTGTTGCTCTCGGCTTGCACGACGGCCGCCAGCTCCGCGTGGCCCGGGTGGCGCGCGTCAGGGCTTTGCTGAGGTAGCAGGCGCGCGAACGCCGCAACAAGCTCGGGCGTGACCGAGGTGACCGCCTCGACGCGGGCCGCGGGCGTCACTCGTTCAGCGTCCACCGCACCGACTCGACGTACTGCACCGGCTGTTCGTCACGGCTGTACGCGTGGTACACGGTCAGGAGTGTGCCGTCGGTCAGCTCCACCGAGCAGGGGTAGCCGGTATGCCACCACGTCCTGTCGGATTGTGGCCCCTGGCCGCCCTCGTGCAGCGAGAACTGCTTCGACACGTCCCAGGACACCCCGTCCTCGGAGACCAGGGCCTTGACGCCGAACTCGCCGCGCCGGTAGCCAAAGGTCATGAGCACGCGGCCGTCCCGAAGGTTGAGCAGCTGCGCCGGGTACCCCCAGACGTTGAGGCGCTGCGCCGGGCCAAAGGTGTGCCCATCGTCTTCCGAGATGGCCATGTACATGTTGTCCGGCCGCTTGGTGGGCATGATGTGGGAGCGCATGATGCACACGATCCGCCCGTCGGCCAGACGGAGCGGGCCCGGCTCGGAGAAGGCGTTGATGCTCGCGGGGTCGTAAGCGATGGTCGAGTAGTACTCCCAGTTGGCGCCGCCATCGTCCGACCGCACGAAGAACGCCCGCGTCGTTTCGCCCTCGCCGAAGAAGCCGTAGTTGGACATCCGGCCGTACATGGGCAACAGGAGGCCGCCGTCAGGCAGCTCCAGGATCCCCACCCGCGTGCCGCCGTGCTTGATGGGGCGGATGTTCACCGGGATAGGCCGGCTCCAGCCGTGGCCGTCGTCCCGCGACGTCATCACGTAGGTGCCCAGCCAGCTGCGCAGCGTCCAGAACTCGGCCGCGTCGTACTGGGGGGCTTCCCAGTCCATGCCGCGCTTGAAGTAGGCGGTCTGGCACAGATTGACCATCAGCGTCCCGTCGGCCAGCTGCGTGAGCGACGGGTCCCAGTTGCCCTCGAGCTCGGTGGCGGGGAGGACGACCTGCCGCGTCGCCGGGTCCCAGCTCTGGCCCCCGTCCGTGGAGCGAATGATCGAGGTGTAGCCGTTGTCCATGTGGGCAAAGCCGCGCTCCTCGTTGAAGATGGCGACGACGCCACCGCTCTGGAGCTGGATCACGAATGCCTGATTGCAGAAGTGATCGTCGGCCTTGTACACGATCGTGCGCGACACCTCAGTCATACCAGCCATACAAGTCTGGTTCCTCCAGGAGTGAGCGTTGAGTGGGGAGTGTGGAGCGCGGACAGGAAAGATGCGGGGCTTGCGGTTTGGTGGTTAGCCCTTGAGGCCGCTGCTGGTGACGCCAGCGATGAAGTGGCGCTGCAAGAACAGAAACACGAGCAGGCTGGGGATCGTCAGGATGGTCATGGCCGCCATAGCCGGCCCGAAGCTCTGGAGCTGCGTTTGCTGGCCGACCCCGGTGCCCGGCGCGAAGGCGGCCATCCCGACCGGCAGCGTCCGCATGTCCTCCTTCAGGATCACCAGCAGCGGCCACAGGAAGGCGTTCCAGTATGTCGTGAAGAGGAGGATGGCGCCCGCGACGACCGCCGGCTTCGCCAGGGGCAGGGCGACCGAGAAGAAGGTACGGAAACGGTTGGCGCCGTCGATGGCCGCGGCGTCCTCGAGCTCGCGCGGGAGTGACAGGAAGAACTGCCGGAAGATGTAGACGCTCAGGACGCTGGCCAGCGACGGCAGGATGAGAGCGGGGTAGTTGTTGACGAGCCCGAGCGACAGAAACCCGATAAACAGCGGGACGATGGTCATCTCGGTCGGGATCATGAGCGCCCCCAGGACGAGGAAGAAGGCGATGCCGCGGCCCGGGAAGTTCAGGCGGGCGAGCGCATACCCCGCCATAGCGCCGGTGAGGAGGCTCACTCCGGTCGAGACGACCGAGACGACGACGCTGTTGAACAGCCAGTGCAGGACGGGCTTCTCCAGGACCTTGGCGTAGTTGTCAAGTGTGACGTGGCGCGGTACCCACTCGACGTGGACGGTCATCACGTCTGCCACCGGCTTCAGCGAGGTCGACACCATCCAGACGAAGGGGGCGGCCCACGCGACGGCCACCAGCGACCCGAGGAGCCAGAGCAGGACGGTGGCCCAGGAGACGCGGCGCGCGGAGGCAGCGGCGAGGTGAGGCGTCACCAGTTGCGCTCGCGGAAGACGCGCAGCTCGACCACGGTCACGATGAGGATGGTGACGAATAGCATGAGCGACAGGGCAGCGGCATAGCCCAGCTGGTACTTGCTGAAACCGATCTGGTAGACGTACTGGATGACCGAGGCCGTCGCGCCAGCCGGCCCGCCGTTCGTCATGACGTAGATCTGGCTGAACACGCGTAGCGTGCTGATCACTTCGAGGGTGAGGACCAGGGAGAGCGCGGGGCGCAGCAGCGGCGCGACGACGTGCCAGAAGACGCGGACCGGGTTCGCCCCGTCGATGGCGGCGGCCTCGCGCAGCTCCTGGGGGATGTCCTGCAGACCGGCCAGCAGGATGACCATGGCAAAGCCGGCGTCCCACCAGACCGACGCGATGCCGACGCCCCAGAGAGCCCAATCGGGGTTGGTCAGCCAGGGGATGTTCGGCACGCCAAACGCCCCGAGGTATTGGTTCACGAGGCCGAACTGCGTGTCGAGCATCCACACCCACACCAGGCCGATGACCGTGACCGAGACCACGTTCGGCGCGTAGAACACCGTCCGGGCGATCGTGCAGCCGCGCCAGCGCTGGTTGACGAACAGGGCGAAGCCGAGGGCGACGAGCGTGGTGGCCGGGGCGACGAACAGCCCGTACTTCAGGGTGTTCCCCCAGACCTTCGGCACCCACGGGTCCTTCAGCGCCTGGACGTAGTTATCCAGACCAACCCATTGTGGCTCGCCGACGATGCCCCAGCTCGTGAAGCTGACGTAGGTGCCAAACAGGATGGCGCCGACCGTCATGAGGAAGAATGGAATGAAGAAGGGCAGCAGGAACACGTACGCCGACCAATCGATGCGCTCGCCATTCCAGGTCGCCCGACGCAGTCGGGCCCATGAGACACCTCGCCCTGCCGGGAGGGCTCCCTGGGTTGCTGCCCGCGCCATGCGCTTCTAGTCCTCAGTCCACCACGGCGCAGTCATCCCGCGTCGAGATCGTCCTGCCACTTCTTGGCAAGGGCCTCTAGCGCCTGGTCGATGGTCGACTGCTTGGCCCAGACGGGGTCCACGGTTTTCGCCGCGAAGCCGCTGCCCGTGTAGACGGTGAAGTCGTCGCCCGCGGACACCGGTATCTCCCCTACGCCCGCGTTGGGCATGCCGTCGACGAAGGCGCCCCGCACCGCCCAGGGGTGGCCCGCCTCCTTGTAGTCTGGCCGATTCAGGATGGACTTGCGCACGGCGGCGCCGCGCCCCTTCGTCGTCCACAGGAAGCTGTTGTCGGAGAGCCACTTCAGAGCGCGGCCGGTGGCTTCGAGGCGCCCCTTGTCCTTTTGGACGTACATCTCCAGGCCGCCCATCTCGAAGTACGTCGATGCGTCGTTGCCCACCTTGGGCATCTGGAAGGACACAAAGTTCAGCTTCTGCTGCACGTAGCCGTTCAGCGTCCAGGGCCCCGTCAGGAACATGGACCCCTGGCCGGTCCCGAACGCCTTGTAGCGGTCGGCGACGTCGCGCGTGGAGACCTTCTTGGCGTCGAACAGGTCCAGCACCCATTGGGCCGCCTTCTTGCCAGCGTCGGGATTGACGGCCGCTTTCTTCAGGTCGTCGCTGGCGCGGCGGAAGCCCATCTGCTGGGCGATGATGCCCCAGACGACAGTTGGCTGGACGCCGGCGCCGGTCATGAGCCAGCCGGAGCGGCTGACGCTGTCGCCAGAGCGCTGTGTCATCTTGTCGGCCCAGGTCATCAGCTCGTCGCCGTTCTGCGGCGGCTTGGTGGCGTCGAGCCCAGCCGCCTGGGCATGGTCCACGTTCAGCAGGACTTGCAGGCTCATGACGTCCATGGGAGTCAAGCAGAGCTTGCCGCCGTACTTCGAGCGCTCCAGCGCCTGGTCGGTGAAGTCCGACGTGTCGAAGCCAATCTGCTTGAAGGTGTCCTCCAGGGGCAGCACCACGCCCTTCTTGACCCAGTCGGCGCGCAGCCCCGCCGTGCCCCAGCCGAAGTCGGGCGCGTTGCCCGTCGCCGCCGAGGCCAGCACCTTGGTGCCGTACTGGTCGTCCGGCACGACTTCCATGGCGATGTGGAGATCCTTGTTGGCGATGTTGAAGCTGTCGATCATCTGCTGCCAGATCTCGCCATCGGAGGCCGTGAGCCAGCTCCAGTGGACGATCTCCTGGACCTTGCCAACGGCGGCTGGGGCCGCCGTGGCCGCTGGGGCGGCCGCGCTGGCGGCAGCAGGCGCCGCCCCGGCCGTGGCTGCCGGCGCCGCCGTTGGCGCCGCCGCGGGGGCGCAGGCCGCCAGAAGGCCGATTCCACCAAGTCCACCGAGCAGCTTCAGCGCTGTCCGACGACACACTTGAGACGTCATACGTGTTCCCCCCTTGCTGGGCGAGAGATCGGATCGTGCGCGGAATGGCCGCGCCGTGACGGCGTTGCGAGCGGGAGCTTCCGCAAGAGCTGCTCGCCCGCCTGCGTGATGTGGTCGTGGACGGCGCGCCGGGCAATTCTCGGGTCGCCGGAGAGGACGGCGTCGAGGAGCCGTCGGTGAGTCACGCCTTCGGGCTCCAGGTCGGAGTCCATCAGCTTGGTCAAGATGATGAAGCGAAGCGCCTGTAGACGCAGGCTCGCCAAGGTGTCGAGCAGGAGCCTGTGGTCGCAGCCCTGGCACAACAGCTCGTGGAAGCGCATATCGGCCGCGGCGACATCGAACTGGTCTCCGCCAGTGCCGTGCTCGAGCGTCGCGAGACACTCGTTGACGGTGGTGAGGGCGGCGCCAGTAAAGGCACGGCGCTCGACGGCTAGCTCGACCGCGTACGATTCGAGCTCAGCCCGAAACGTGTAGATCTCGCGCGCCCGCCGCGGCGTGAGGCGTGTGACGAATGCGCCCCTGTGCGGGAAGATCTCCACCAGGCCCTGGTCGGCAAGGCCGCGGAGCGCCTCGCGGAGCGTCCCGCGCGCAACCCCGAGGCGCTCCGCCAGGGGCACCTCGGGCAGGGCTTGGCCGGGAGCGAACTCGCCACGCAGGACGGCGTTCCGCATGTGGCGCAGGACAGCATGAGTCAAGGTCTCGGGCCGGTTGAGGCGCCCCCTGCTCGGCTGAAGCACGTCCGATTGCTGGACAATCAACAGCGCTATGATGGCGGCGCTCAGCAGCCATGTCAATGCGGCTCACCCGACCTATGGACGTGGCGAACTCAGCGGCTAGAGGGCGCCGGGGCTTTGGAGCGGGCCGAACTGGTCCGCGGTGGGCTCCGCTCAACAGAACCACGGCTCGCTGAGCCGGGGCGGGCGGTGGCGGTTGGGCGGGGGCGGCGACCGCGCGGGGGCGGGCGGGCGGCCGGCCGCGGCCTGGGCCAGGCTGCGGACCTGGTCGAACGTCGCCGCCGGGTCCTGTCCGGCCGCCCCCTCCACGAGCCCGCCGACGGCATGGGCAAGACGGTCCACGCGGGCGTCCGGATGGGCCCACCGGTACGAGAAGGCCGCTTCGTCCAGCCCGCCGAGGAACGCCTGGATCCCTGGCCGGTCCAGCAGCGCCGAACCGGGCGGGATCAGCAGGCGGACCGCGTACTGCACAGGGTCGACCGCGTCCACCAGCCCATGGTTGTCGATGAACTGCAGCATGTGGTCGTAGTCGGCCAGGTTGGTCCACGGCGTGAACGCGACCCAGGTGGGCCGCAGGGTCATGCCGGCGTCCCTGACGACCGCCAGCGCCACCACCTCGTCCGCCCGGGTGTGCCCCTTGCCGAGCTCCGCCAGGACCACGTCGCTGACGGACTCGAACGCCGACACCACGAACAGGCAGCCCAGCTCCTGGAGGCGCGGGAAGAGGGCGCGCCGCTCGATCACGTGCTCAACCTTGGCGGTCACGTCGAAGGTGAGCGCGGGGAACTCGTCGTGCATCGCCTCGGCGATGCGCAGCGAGTGGAGCGGCCCATTGAGAAAGTCGGGATCACCAAAGGTGATGTGCGTGCTGCCGGCCCGCACCAGGCGGCGGATATCGGCGAGGACGACGTCGCGCGGAACGACGAAGAAGCGCCCGCCGTACACCGGCGGGATGGGGCAATGGCGACACGTGTGCCGGCAGCCGCGGCTGGCCTCGACGTAGCCGACGGCCCGGCGGTGTCCCTCGGCCTCCTCGAGCTGCGCGTACCGGTCCAGGCGGGGCAGGGCAGCGCGGCTGGGGACCGGGAATGGCAGGCGCTCCAGCAGCGGCGGCGGCGCCGGCCGATCGGCCCGGGCAACCCCGACGACGTCCTGCGCGTCGCCAGCCGCGAGCGCCTGGACCAGACGGACGAGGGCGCCTTCGTACTCGCCGCCGACGACCGAGTCGGCGCCGTGGGCCAGCAGGTACGGCCCGTTGAGCGCGGCGTACAGGCCGTAGAAGCAGATGTGGCAGGTGGGGTTCGCGGCCCGGACGCGCTCGGCGACGCGCACACCTAGCCGCAGGGCGGTGTGCATGGGGACGGAGATGGCCACCATCCTGGCGCGGGCGACCCTGGCCACGTCGAGCGGGTCGACAGCGATGTCGAGCGCGTCCGGCGCGTAGCCGGCGTTCTCGAGGAAGGCCATGGGCCAGGCGACCCCGAGCGGCTGGTGGCCCAGCTCGTAGCAGGAGACCAGCAGGATGGCGCCCGGAGCCGACAGATCCACCGGGCTTGGACCCCCTACTCCGCTGGTGCGCACCCACGTACCATAGCGCCGTGACCCCGCGCCTGCTGCCCGTTCTGCTCCTCCTGTGCCTGCTCGGCGTGTCGCCCGTGGCGGTTCACGCCGACGACGTTCGCCCGTCGGCCTTGGCCCGGGTGGCTGTCGTGCCGCCCTACCGCACCCAGCTCGACGACTCGCCGTACGCCCGGTCGGACTGCGGCCCTGCCGTGCTCAGCATGGCGCTGGCGGCGTACGGGGTGGATCGCGACCTGCTGGATCTGCGCCAGCTGACCCACACGTACCAGGGCACGTGGCCGGCGGTGCGCGTGGGCACTGCGCTCCAGTACGTCGCGCAGGTCGCCGAGGATCTTGGCTTGCGCACCCAGGGCCTATGGGACGACGACGGCGGGTTCCACACGTGGACGACGGACGAGGTAGCCGCCCACGTCCAGTCGGGGCAGCTGGTCATCCCGCTGGTCCGCTTTGGCATGCTGCCGGGCCACGAGAGCACCGGCGTCCGGTGGGGCCACTACATCCTGCTCTACGCCATCGATGGGGATGGCTTTCGCTACCACGACCCGGCGTTTCGGCCCGTGGAGGAGGGCCCGGGTCGGTGGATCAGCCGCGAGCAGCTGGAGCAGGCGATGGGCCCCGTCTTCCCGTCTCGCCAGGCGCTCGCCCTGAGCGCGTAGCGCGAACAAAGGCAAGAGTCTGAACAAGCAAGTGGAGCTCAGGTGATCGGAAACAAGCACAAGGCTCAAGACCACCTGCTTGAACGCCTGAGGCACTGTCTGTCACGCGGCGCCGCCCCGCGGCGCCGCGAGCAGCTCACCCGCGGCGTCCAGGTCATCGTCGTCGCCGTCCGTCCCGAGCACGTCGGCGGCTGACTCCGGTCCAGCCACCCGCGGCAGGGTGAAGCGGAACGCCGCGCCCTGGCCCTCGCCGGTGCTCTCGGCCCAGATGGAGCCCCCGTGGGCGCGCACCAGGTGTTTGCAGATGGCCAGGCCGAGACCGGTGCCGCCGCCCGCCCGCGACGGGTCTGTCTTGTAGAAGCGCTCGAACACCCGCAGCAGGTGATCGGGGGCGATGCCGACTCCCGTGTCGGCAACCCAGAACTCGACGAGGTCGCCGGTCGCCCGGGCGCCGGCTTCGATCCGCCCGCCAGGAGGCGTGAACTTCACAGCGTTGGCCAGCAGGTTCGCCAGCACCTGGCCAAGACGGCGGGCGTCCGCCTGGACGTAGAGGCCGGGCTCCAGCGGGTCGAGGAGCACCACCTGGAGGCCCACGCGCTCGGCGTACGGACGCATGCGCTCGACGGCGTGGCACAGCAGGTCGTGAGCCAGGATCGGCGCCAACTCCAGCTCGAGCCGGCCGGCTTCGACGCGGGCCAGCTCGAGCAGCTCGGTCACCAGGTGGGCCAGGCCATCGACCTCGACGTGCATGCGACGCAGGAAGTCCGGGCCGTCGGTCGGGTCGTCCAGAGCGCCCGCCTCGAGAGTTTCGACGAGCGCTTTGAGCGAGGCCACGGGCGTCCGCAGCTCGTGCGACACGTTGGCGACGAAATCGCGGCGCGCTGCCTCCGTCCGCCGGAGCTCGGTCACATCCTGGAGCAGCAGCAGCGTGCGCTGTCCATCGGGCAGCCGTGTGGCGACGACCTGGACCCAGCGCCGCGGCCGCTGGCGGAGGTCCACCACCTGCGTGACCGTCTCCGAGGCCTGGGCAGCGCGGGCCAGCTCCACGATCTCGGCGTCCCGGACTGCCTCCGTCAGGGGTCGGCCGGCGACGTTGCGCTGGCCCAGCAGGCGCGCGGCCGCGGGATTGCTCAGCTCGACGCGCTCGCCGGCGTCCAGGACCAGGACACCGTCCGCCATGTGCTCGAAGATGATCGCTATCTGCAGCCGCTCGCGGTGTACCTGCTCCATACTGCTCTGCAGGCGGCGTCCGGTCCGGCGCACCGCTGTCGCCACCGCGGCGACGTCGGCGATAGGGCTGTGGGCGAACGCGGTGAGCGCGCTGTCGCTGAGGCCCTCCGCCTGGAGCGCCACGGCGAGATCGTGGAACGGCCTGAGCACCACGGCACGACCCACGAACGTCACAGCCACGACCACGAGTAGCAGGACGGCGACGAGCGCCGCGGACGCGGCACCCACGAAGTCGGGCCGCGCCGTCGGCGGGACGAACGAGAGGGCGACGAGCGCTGTCGCCAGGCTGGCCACGACGGCGGCGGCCGCGCACAACGCCGCCAGGCGCCTCACCATGCGTGGTTCGGCAGGCTCACCCTGAGCGGCTTTTCCATACCGCTCACCCTGAGCGGGTGTGCGTCATCCGGGCTAGCCGGCGAACACATAGCCCACGCCCCGAACGGTCTGGATCCGCACTGGTGTCGTGGGGTCACGTTCGATCTTGCCCCGCAGCCAGCGGACGTGGACGTCGACCGTGCGGGTATCGCCGGCAAACTCGTACCCCCACACGTGCTGCAGGAGGCGGTCGCGGGTGAGCACCTGGCCGCAGTGGCGCAGGAAGTACGTGAGCAGCTCGAACTCGCGTGGCTTCAAGCGCAGCACCTGGCCGTCCAGGGTCACGCGATGGGCGCCGACGTCCAGCGCCAGGTCGCCCGACTCCAGCAGGGTGGGCGTCTCCTTCGGTTGGCCGACCATGTCGGCGCGGCGCAGAAGCGCCTTCACCCGCGCCAGGAGCTCGTGCATGCTGAACGGTTTGGTCAGGTAGTCGTCGGCGCCCACTTCGAGACCCACGACCTTGTCGATCTCCTCGTCGCGCGCCGTCAGGACCAGAATGGGTAGCCTGCTGACGGCCGGGTTGCCGGTCTCGCGCCGCACGTGGCGGCAGATCTCCAACCCGTCCATGCCGGGGAGCATGAGGTCCAGCAGGAGCACGTCGGGGGGGCTCGCCAGAACCAGCTCCAGCGCCTGCGTCCCGTTGGTGCACAGCCGGACGTCGTGCCCGGCCCGCGTCAGGTTGTAGCGCAACGTCTGGAGCAGGGACTCCTCATCCTCTACCACCAGTACCTGGGCCATCGTTCTCTAACCCATCTTAACCCATGGGCCCGTGGGAGAACTCCATGATGCGCCCGGTCGCCACGAAGACGACCCGCTCGCAGATGTTCTGGACGCGGTCGGCGACGCGCTCGAGGTTGTGGGCTACCCACAGCAGGCGGGTCGCCTGGTCGATCACTCGCGGATTGACCAGCATCAGCATGAGCAGCTCCCGGTACACCTGCTGGTACAGGGCGTCCACCTCGTCGTCCTCGCGAGCGATGGCCTGGGCTGCGCTGACGTCGCGGTCGACGAACGCGTCGAGCGACCGACGCAGCATGCTGGTCGCCTTCTCGGCCATGCGCGGCACGTCGATCAGCGGCTTGACCAAAGGCTCGTCGGCGATCTCGATGCAGATGCGGGCGATGCCGGCCGCGTAGTCGCCCATGCGCTCCAGGTCGGTCGCGATCAGCAGCATGGCCGTCAGCCGCCGCAGGTCGCCGGCCATCGGCTGCTGGGTAGCCAGGAGACGGAGGATGTCCTCTTCGATCTGGTAGCGCTTGCGGTTGAGGAGGACGTCCTCGGCGTCGATGGCGCGCGCCTCGCCAACGTCCCGGGCGCGCAAGGCTTCGACGGAACGCAGGGTCGCCTTCTCGACCATGCTGCCCAGGACCAGGACTTCATCCTGGATGTGCTCCAGCTCACGATGGAAGCTGGAGCGGGACGGGCCCAGTGTCGCGGGGGTGACGCCCGCGTCGGCCGCCATCCCGACGGCCGCCGCGGCCGGCGGAAGATCCGAGTCGATCGGCTCGCTGGCGGCGCTGCCGGTGGGCGGGGTGGTCGCTGGCATCACGCTGTCGGTAGCTGCTTCGGCCATGGCTCCGGTCCTATCCGAATCGCCCGGTGATGTAGTCCTCGGTTCGTCGGTCGGTGGGGTTGGTGAAGATCTGCGACGTTGGCGAGAACTCCACCAGGCGCCCGATACGGTCCTCTTCGGCCAGCATGAAGGCGGTGTAGTCGCTGACGCGCGAGGCCTGCTGCATGTTGTGGGTCACGATGGCGATGGTGAAGTCCCGTTTCAGCGCGCCGATGAGCTCCTCGATGCGGTACGTGGCGATCGGGTCGAGAGCCGAGCACGGCTCGTCCATCAGGATCACGTCGGGTCGCACGGCGATGGTGCGGGCGATGCACAGACGCTGCTGCTGGCCGCCGGAGAGCGAAGCGCCCGAAGCCTTCTTCCAGAAGTTCCTGACCTCGTCGAACAGGGCAGCGCCACGCAGCGCCTTCTCCGCGATCTCGTCGAGCTCGGCGCTGCGATGGCCCCCCTGGAGGCGCAGCCCGGAGATGACGTTCTCGTAGATGGTCATCATGGGGAACGGGTTCGGCTTCTGAAAGACCATGCCGACGACGCGGCGGACGCGCACGGGATCGACGCCCGGCGCGTAGATGTCCTGGCCGTCGAGCTCGACCGCGCCCTCCGCCCGGGCGCCCCGGACCTCCTCGTGCATGCGGTTGAGGCAGCGGATCACCGTGCTCTTGCCGCAGCCGGACGGGCCGATGATGGCCGTCACCATGTTGGGCTCGATGCCCATGGACACGTCGGCGACGGCCTGCTTCTCGCCGTACCAGGCGCTCAGGCCACGGACCTCCATCCCACGGCCGGACCCCGTGTCCTGGTCAGCCTTCGCGTCGCTCACCTCCACGGTCGGCGCGGACGCTGGGCGTGGCGGCTGCGGCGCGAGGCGCTGGGCCGGTGCGCCGGGGCGCGGCGCGGCCGAGTCTCCAGATGCGGGACGGTTGGTCTCTGGCACGGCTGTCCTCTCGCCACTACGGAAGACTGTCGCTTCGCTTCCTCTATGTGTGTCGCCTTCTCTAACTCTATCTGGCGCCACGCGTCCTACCTCCTACCGCCCAGCGGGTGAGCGCACTCAGGATGCCGATGAGCGCAATGAGCACGAGTGCGCCGCCCCACGCCTTCGTGTGCCAGTCCGCATAGGGCGAGCGGGCGTAGTTGTAGATCTGCACCGGGAGCGACGCCATCGGCTGGAACAGGTCCACGCTGAAGAACTGGTTGCCCAGCGCGGTGAGCAGCAGGGGCGCGGTTTCGCCCCCTGCCCGAGCCAGCGACAGCACCACGCCGGTGATCACCCCGGCCTTGGCGGTCGGTAGAACCACCTGGACGATGGTTCTCCAGCGCGGCACGCCCAGCGCCAGGCTGGCTTCGCGCAGGTTGTCCGGCACGATGCGCAGCGTCTCTTCGACGGTGCGAGTGATGATCGGGATCATGATGATGGCGAGCGCAATGCCACCCGCGAAGGCGTTGTAGCTGCCCACGACGTTCCGCACCAGCCACGCCCAGACGAACACGCCAATCACGATAGACGGCAGACCAGCGATAAGGTCGACCAGGAAGCTGACCGCGTGTGCGAACCGGCCCTGGCCGATCTCCGACAGGTAGATGCCGGTGGCGACGCCGATCGGCACGCCGAACACGCCGGCCACCGCCACGATGATGAGCGTCCCCACGATTGCCGGCGCGACGCCACCGCCGACCTCGCCAGGTGGCAGCGGGCGCTCGGTGAAGAACGCGACGTTGAGCGCCGGCAAGCCGTTCATGATGACGTGGAGCAGGATCAGCAGCAGGACGACCACGGCCAGAGCCGCCGAGAGCGCGATCAGGCCCGTCGCGATGGCGTTGGTCAGCTTGCGGGCGGATGAGCCCCGCTCGCGGACGAACAGGGGATGGGTGGCCCGCCCGGCCACGGTGACGTCAGTTGCGGCTGCCATGTCGTGGGCCTCCCTAACCGGCCCGCAAGGAGGAGCGCCCCGGCCCACCGGCGACACTCCAGACCAGCAAGCGCGCGATCACGTTCATGATGGCGGCAACTATGAGCAGAAGAAGCGCGACCGTCACGATAGCGCTGAAGTAGATGGCCTTGTCGGCCTCGACGAACTGGTTGGCGATGGCGCTCGCCATAGTGTAGCCAGGCGTCAGCAGAGACGGCCGAATGGCGAGCGAGCTGTTGCCGATGACCATGGTGACGGCCATCGTTTCGCCGAGGGCACGCGCCAGACCGAGGATGGCGGCGCCGGCGATTCCGCCGCGAGCGTACGGCAGCACCGCCTTCTGGATCGTCTCCCACTTCGTCGCGCCGATGGCCAGCATGCCCTCGCGCTGCGTTGGCGGGACCGCGTACAGGATCTCGCGCGACAGCGACGTGATCGTGGGCAGGATCATGATCGACAGGATGACGCCCGCGATCAAGATGTCCCGACCGAGGGGCGGCCCCCCGAAGAGGGCGCCGACGGCGGGTATCGGACCGATCACGTCCTTCAGGAAGGGCTCGACGGCGCCACGCATAACGGGCGCCAGCACGAAGAAGCCCCACAGCCCGTAGATGATGCTGGGGATCGCCGCCAGCAGCTCGATGACGAAGGACACCGGCGTGCGCATCCAGGGCGGCGCGTACTCGGCCACGAACAGCGCGCAGCCCACGGACACGGGCGTCGCGATGATCAGCGCGATGAGCGACGACACAACGGTGCCGAAGATGTAGGCCGCGGCGCCGAACTTCTCGAAGACAGGGTCCCACTCGGACGTGGTGATGAACGCGAAGCCGTACCGCTGCATCGCCGGCAAGGAGTCGACTATGAGGAGGGCGACGATCCCGAGAAGCAGCAGGGGGACCACCGCCGCCGAAGCGGTGGTGAGGGTTCTGAAGCCACGGTCACCGGCGTCCTGGCCGCCCGTCACGCGAACGGCTGGCTCGAGCCGCCTCGCGTCGGTGGGTGCCGCCGTCTGAGCCACGGAGCCTACTTGCCGGGGAAGACGGGCTTCCCCTCGACGGTGATCTGCTTGATGAACTGCTCGCTCTTGGTGGTCAGCTCGGGCGGGACAGTGGCGTACAGGACGTCCTTGTTGAGCTGCTGGCCCTCGTGGGTCGCCCACCAGAGCATACGCGTCAAGGCGAGGCCTTTCGCCTGGTCGTTCATGTTCTTGTAGGTCAGGAGCCAGGTGGCGGTGGAGATGGAGTAGGCGGCGTCGCCGGGAGCGTCCACGATGCTGAAGCGGAGATCGGCCGGGACAGCGTTCGCCGAGGACGCGGCCGCGGCGGTGACGCTGTCGAGGCTGGGGTCGACGAACTGGCCGGCCTTGTTCTTCACCAGGCCGTACGAGATCTTGTTCTGGGCGGCGTAGATGAGCTCGATGTAACCGACGGCGTACGGGGTCTGCTGGACCTCGCCGGCGACGCCCGGGTTGCCCGAGCCGCCCAGGCCGCCCGGCCAGTTGACCGAGGTGCCCTTGCCAACCTTGCTCTTCCAGTCCGCGTTCACCGTGCTCAGGTAATCGGTGAAGCCGAAGGTGGTGCCCGAGCCATCGGAGCGGTGCACCGTCACGATGTCCTTGTTCACGTTCGCCAGGTCCGGATTGTCGGCGACCAGCTTCGGGTCATTCCACTTGGCGATGTCGCCGGTGTAGATGCCGGCGATGGTGTCGCCGGTGAACTTGAGCTTGTTCTTGGCCTCGGGCACGTTGTAGCTGATGACGATGGCGCCCAGGGCGGTTGGGATGTGGTAGATGTCGCCGCCCTTGGCCGCGGCCAGCTGCTCGTCGGTCATGGGGGCGTCGGACGCGCCGAAGTCGATGGTCTGATCCTGGATGCCCTTGATGCCGCCGCCGGAGCCGATGGCCTGGTAGTTGACCTGGACCTGGGTGACCTTCTGGTAGGCGTCGAACCACTTGGCGTAGAGCGGGCCGGGGAACGTTGCGCCGGCGCCGGTGAGGTTCTTGGCCTCACCCGGGAAGGGCCCGGCGATGCTGACGCTGAGCGCCGGGGCCGCGGCTGCGCCGACGGCGCTGGGGCTGGCCGAAGCGGCGGCGGCCGCTGCCGGGGTTGTGGCCGCTGCCGCCGGCGTCTGGCCGGCTGGCTTGGTAGCCGCCGCGGCGGCGGCTGGTGTGCCGACCACCGTCGCGGCGGCCGGCGAGGGCTGTGATCCTGGCCCACACGCGACGAGGGCAAGGAGGCTAAGGCTGAGCGAGAGGGCGAGTCCGGGGACTGCGCGCGGCATCATAGTTGTCGGGTAACTCCTCAAAGAGACGGGTGGCGAGCGGCGGGCTGGGCCCGGCCGCCAGCGCGGGGCCGGGGTCGAGCAACACCGTATCGCCATCGCCGTTAGCGCCCCGCGAACCGTATGTTAACACGCGCGTCCGCCATGTTATTGTTTGTATACAACGCTGTATGTCTACGGCGTAGACTGCCCTGGCAAAAGAGGCGGTGCTACCCGGCCGGGAACCGCACGAAGTAGTTCCTGATCCCCTGCGCGTACCCCTGGGCTATCGCCTCCACGATGGCGTCGTTCCGCAGCGCGTCGGCGTCGCCGTCGTTCGTCAGGAACAGCCCCTCGCAGATGATCGCCGGCATGTCGCTCGGCCGCGGCACCACGTCGGTCTTCGGACTCAGCAGGTAGTAGTGCTCGCCGCCGAGAACCGCCGTGTCCGGTGTGGCGCCGTGATTGTCCGGCGTATAGCCAGCGTCCTTCAGCGACTTGACGAGCGCCGTATCGACCATCTCGGCCAGCGTGTGGCTGCGGTCGGCGAATGGCCGCGACGGGTCCCAGAAGATGTACGTCCCTTTGCTCGCCGGGTCGCTGACGCCGTTGAAGTGCACCGACACGAATATGTCGCTGTGGGCGGCGTTGGCAACGTCGATCCGCGCCTGGAGGTCGTCGGCCAGGCCGGGATGCCCGTTCCCAGTGAGGTCCTTCTTGTCCTTGTTCACCGGCGCGTCCGTCGTTCGGGTCGTCGCCACCTGGTAGCCGGTCTGGGCCAGCAGATCCCGCAGCCGCAGCATCACGCGTAGATTCAAGGTCTTCTCCGCGAGCGTCGTCCCGTCGGGGTAGGTGTGGCTCGTGCCGATCTCGCTCCCGCCGTGGCCGGCGTCCAGGGCGACGGCCGGCTGGCGGCGGAAGGCGCCCTGCCAGCTCGATCCCGGCACCTGGTCGGGGCGCGCCATGCCGGTAGGCTGCGCGGGCGCCCACTGCTGGAGAAACTTGCTCCCCTTCGCCTGGGCCGCGAGGTCGGACGGCAGGTTCTGGCCCGTGATGAGCGCCTTGAAGTAGTCGCCCAGCAGGAGACCCTGGGTGCAGCCGCAGCCCTTGTCGTAGTGCATGATGCCGCGCTGGAACCGTTGGTAGACGAAGCCGCCGTTGGCCGGGTCGCGGGCCGGCTTCGAGGTGGGCAGGCCCCACAGCTCGAGGTCGAAGCCTGGCAGCAGCGCGTCGCCGCCGTCGGGCACGCCACCGGGGTACGCGTCCGGCGCGCTGATCGAGCTGAAGAAGGTCCGACCGAAGGCCACCGGCTCGCCCTCGAACGTGTCCGGCGCGTTGTCGCGCACGAACTGCACGGCGCGTTCGAGGTAGTCCGGCGTGCCCGGGTGTGGCGCCGCCTGGGCCAGGGCCGGGTCCGGCGCGGGAAACGTGCTGCCGTTGATCTTGGTGTACGGCATGAGCCCCTCGTCCAGCAGGTTCATCGTCTGGACGCCACCGTCCGGGCGCAGCTGCAGCATCTGGCGCTGGAAGATCTGGACCTTCATCCCGGACAGCACGAAGGCGTTCGAGACGGGGTAGCCCATCGTGCGGACGCCGCCCCGCTTGGTGAAGTACTCCCAGAAGGCATTGTCGTCGACGCGGTAGCCGGTCTGGGCGAAGAAGCGCGCGTCGTTGGGCGCAGCCGCCTGGCCGACGGTCGCCTCGACGAGCTGCGCGCTGGCGCTTTGGCCCGGGCTCGGCGGCGGAGTGGCCGTGACCCCGCCGCCGACCCAGCGGATCGCGTTGGCGACCACCACCCCGTCCGCCTTGTCCGAGAGCGTGACGCCGTGGCTCTTGCCTGGCGCGAACGCGAAAGTCCCCAGAGGCTGCCAGTCGCCGCCGCCGCTCCGCTGGTTCACCGTCACGACGGTCTGGCCGGCGTTGGAGGTGACCTGGTAGACGGCGTTCGACGCGCGGTTGGGACCGCTGCTCCAGCGGGCGAACAGCTGGTACTGCCCGGGGGCAGCGGTCGCCGGAAACGGCCAGAAGACTGTGGCGGAGCCGTTGCCCGGAACGCGGAACAGGTAGCCGCTGCCGTAGAAGCCGGGCGTGGTGCTGCTGGTGGCCCACGCGCCAGTGGTCCGCACGGAGGGGTTGGCGCTGTCGACGATCACCTCGCCGTTGGCCGCGGCGGCGGTCTGGGCTGACGGATCGCCGTCCTGGGCCTGGGCGGCGCCGGTGGCGACGCCAACCTGAAGCAGGACCAGCGCGGCCAGCACAGCGCGCGCGAGCGCGGAGAGACTCACGGGAGGCTGCCTCCGCCGGAGTCTACCCACCGCGGGGGAACGGTTCGGCGGCCAGCGCGTTACGGTCGCCACACGAGTCATGCCGTATCCTTGGCGTCGTGACGGGCGCAGCCGACGTTGAACCCGGAGCCGGAGCCGGAGCCGGAGAAAAGCGCGACACGGTGGTCCTGGCCTACTCGGGTGGTCTCGACACGTCCGTCGCCATCCGCTGGATCAACGAGAAGTACGGTCTGGACGTGGTCACCGTCACGGTCGACGTCGGCAACGAGAAGGACTTCGAGTCCGTCCGCCAGAAGGCCCTGCGCACCGGCGCGGTCAAGGCGTTCGTCGAGGATGCCCGGGAGCAGTTCATCCGGGACTTCGTGTTTCCGGCGTTGCAGGCGGGGGCCGTGTACCAGGGGGTTTACCCGCTGGCGACGGCCCTGGCCAGGCCGCTGATCGCCAAGATCCTCGTCGACTACGCCCGCAAGGAGGGTGCCAAGGCCGTCGCCCACGGCTGCACCGGCAAGGGGAACGACCAGGTCCGGTTCGACGTGTCGGTGCAGGCTCTGGCGCCGGACCTGAAGATCATCGCGCCGGTCCGCGAGTGGCGCATGACCCGCGACGACGAGATCCTCTACGCCCAGCAGCACAATATCCCCGTCCCGGTCACGGCGGCCAGCCCGTACAGCGTCGACGCGAATCTCTGGGGGCGCAGCATCGAAGCGGGCGTGCTCGAGGACCCGTGGAACGAGCCGCCCGAGGACGCCTTCGCCTGGACTATCAACCCGCGCCACGCCCGCAACGAGCCGACGTACCTGGAGATCCAGTTCGAGCGCGGCATCCCGGTCGCCGTCGACGGCGAGCGGATGGACGGCGTCGCCCTGGTGACCCACCTCAGCGAGCAGGCCGGGTCGCACGGCGTGGGCCGCATCGACCACGTTGAGGACCGGTTGGTCGGCATCAAATCGCGCGAGGTGTACGAGGCGCCGGCCGCCGTGGTGCTGCTGACGGCCCACGCGGCGCTCGAGGAGCTCACCCTGAGCCGCGAGCAGCTGCGGTTCAAGGCCCTGGTCGCTGCGGAGATGGCGCAGCTCATCTACGACGGCCGCATGTTCTCGAACCACTACCGCGACCTCTCCTACTACGTGGCCAGCACCCAGCGGTACGGCACCGGTGTGGTCCGCATGCGCCTGTTCAAAGGCCAGGCCGTCGCCGTCGGGCGCCAGTCGACGCAGTCGCTGTACGACTTCGGGCTGGCCACCTACGAGACGGGCGACCAGTTCGACCACGACGCGGCGGTCTCTTTCATCAAGCTGTACAGCCAGGGCCTGCGTACCCAGGCGCGCATCCAGCTGGGCGCCGGCAACGCGACCGACATCCGCAGCCTGACAGCACCGACCATAGAAGATGGGCTATAGCTCGCCGCTACGAGCTATCAGCCATCAGCCGTCAGCAGCAAGCTGATAGCTGATAGCTGATAGCTGACTGCTGACAGCTCGTCTGATGGCTTCGTCTCCCAGCCCCCTCTGGGGCGGGCGGTTCGACAAGGCGCTCGACCAGCGCGCCCTCCGCTTCACCACGTCGCTCCCCGTCGACCGCCGCCTCTTCCAGCAGGACGTCCTCGGCAGCATGGCCCACGCGCGCATGCTCGGCCGGGCGGGCATCATCCCGACTGCTGACGCCGCGACCCTGGTCGCCGGCCTGGCCGACCTGCTGGCCCATCCGCCCGATCTCGACGACGCCACCGCTCTGACTCAGACCTTCGAGGACGTCCACAGCCTGGTCGAAGCAACCCTGGCCCGCCGCGTCGGCGAGGTGGCCGGCAAGCTGCACACGGGCCGCAGCCGCAACGACCAGGTTGCCACCGATACGCGTCTATGGACCCGCGCGGCGATCGTCGCTGGGGTGGACGCTGTCGCTGGTCTGCAGGAGGCGCTCCTGGGCGCGGTCGGCCGCCATGGGGACGCGGTCATGCCGGGCTACACGCACTTGCAGCGGGCGCAGCCGGTGCTCCTGGGCCACCATCTGCTGGCCTACGTCGAGATGCTCGGCCGCGATGCCGACCGCCTGCGCGACGCCTACGCCCGCGTGGATGTCCTGCCACTCGGGTCGGGCGCGCTGGCCGGCTCGCCGTACCCGTTGGACCGGGAGTACCTGGCCGAACTTCTCGGGTTCGCGCGCTGCAGCGCCAACAGCCTGGACGCGGTGAGCGACCGCGACTTCCTCGTCGAGCACCTGGCCGCCCTGGCCGTGCTGGCCATGCACCTGTCGCGGCTGGCGGAGGAGCTGGTGCTGTGGTCGACCGCGGAGTTCGGGTTCGTCCAGCTTGACGAGGCGTTCACGACCGGCTCCAGCATCATGCCCCAGAAGCGGAATCCGGACGTGGCCGAGCTGGTGCGCGGCAAGACCGGCCGCGTCTACGGCTCCCTCGTCGCGCTGCTCACCACGCTGAAGGGACTGCCGCTGAGCTACAACCGCGACCTCCAGGAGGACAAGGCGCCGTACTTCGAGGCGGTGGACATGGTGGCCGACAGCCTCGAGCTGATGGCGGCCATGATCGCCAGCGCCCACTGGCGCGTCGAGCCTATGGCGCAGGCGGCTGACGACCCGCTGATCGCGGCGACGGACCTGGCCGACCACCTGGCCAAGCGGGGGGTGCCGTTCCGCCAGGCGCACGAGACGGTGGGGCGCCTGGTGAAGCACACCGAAGGGACAGGCCGCTCCCTGGCCGATCTGACGCTGGCTGACCTCCGGACGTTCTCGCCGCTCTTCGACCAGGGCGCCGTCGGGCTCCACCCCGACGCCCTGGTGGCGGCCCGCGACGTGCCGGGTGGCACGGCGCCGCGCCGGGTCCACGCCGCGGCGGCTCAGGCCCGCGCCCGCCTGGGCGCAACGCGCGCCTGGGCGCAGGCAGGCCGCGAGGCGCTGCCGCGGGTCGAGCGCCTCGCGGCCGAGTGAGCCTCTTCGGGTCGCAGATGCCCAGCCCGTCGGGCCGGTACCTTAACCTGGACCTGGCGCGGGCGTACCTCGGCCCGCACGCGCGCCTCCTCGCCCCGCTCGTCGTCGCGCTCGTCGTGGGTGTCGCTCTTCAGGTCCTCAGCCCGCAGCTGCTGCGGGTGTTCATCGACACCGTCACCAGCAGCGGCTCGCCCGACCGCCTTGTCACGATCGCCCTCCTGTTTCTGGCCACGTCAGTGGTTCAGCAGGCGCTCACCATCGCCACTGTGTATCTGAGCGAGCGGGTCAGCTGGAGCGCGACCAACACCCTGCGCGCCGATCTCACCCTGCACTGCCTGCGTCTCGACCCTCCGTTTCACGCCCGGCGCACGCCGGGTGAGCTTGTCGAGCGGGTGGACGGTGATGTGACAGCCATTGCCAGCTTCTTCACCCAGTTCGTGCTGCAGGTGCTCGGCAACCTTCTCCTGCTCGTCGGCATCCTTGCCGCTCTGTGGCACGAGGACCCGCGGGTCGGGACCGCTCTGACCATCTATACGCTCCTGGCGCTGGCGCTCATGCTGCGCCTGGCCACGCCGTACTGGACCGCGTTCCGTCAGTCGAGTGCCGAGCTGTTCGCTTCCTGGAGGAGCGCTTGGCGGGCACCGAGGACATTCTCCACTACCAACTGCCGCCCGACTTCACCAAGGCGACCGATAGCCGCCGCGCGGCGTTCGTCGACAACTGGGGCGACGTGTCGGTCGAGCTCGATGCGCTGCCGATCCAGGTGTTGCAGGGGCGGCTCGATGCCGAGGTGCGGGCCCTACTTGACCTGGACGCCTGGCAGGCGACGCGGGAGTAGGAAAAGGCTGAGCAACGGCGCCTGGTCGAGCTGCTGCAGGACGCCTAGCCGTAGCGCGACCGTAGCGCCGCCGCGGACGTGCGGACGAGCAGATGTCCGGAGTGACAGGTGGTCATGCTGCGCGATCTCACCACGGGCCCGCTGCTCCCCACTGGCGCACCGCCCTCCTGGAGCTGCGTTGGCTAGCCCGGCGGATCGGCCCGCCCGACGTCCAGACCGCTGCTCCAGGTCGACGAGCTCGTCGGGCGGCGGCGGCCGGCGTTCTAGAGCTTCGCCGTGGGGCCCCACGCCTAACAGCGGCGCGGAGACACCCAGGGCGAGCCGTCGGACTTACGCAGGGGGTGGCGGCGGCGGGGGAGGCAGCTCGTGAGAGCAGCGATCCCTCGCCGGTAGAAGGCGATCGGTGAGCGCGTCGATCAAGTGATTGACCGAGGGCGCATAAGCTTTCGCCACCTCTGCGAGCGCGATGATCACGATGACCCCGTTCGGGTCCCACGGTGCCAACATAGGCGTGACCTTTCCACCCTCGGGCTTCAGTTGCGGGCGGAAGGTGGTGTCGTGTTTCGTGTAGCAGGGACTAACCACTGGTTCCCGTCGCGATGGCCTGGGTTGCTACACATGCTACGGAATGGCTGAGCCGCGCTCTCCGACATAGCCAGGACGACGGAGAGCGACGGGTGTGCCCGACATTTGGCCGGGCTGGGCGACGGACGGGGTGATCATTGAACGCAGTGGCGGCTGCCCGCCTTCTTCGGGACGACTTCCGGGCACACCCAGAGCGACGGCTTACTACCGTGGTCGGACAGATTACGCTACAATTCAAGCGCCTGTAGCAGGGCTAACCACTGGGTTCCCTCGCAGTTGCATCCATGCGCCAATCTTGTAGCAAGGATGCAACCGAGGGTTCCCTTTTCTCAGGGTCTGATGGATTGAGGATATATGCTGCGCCCCATCCAGGGCGATACTCGCCGAAGACGCCGGCTTCGGTGGGCGCCGTTTGTGACGCATCTGTAAACACCACGCGGCTGTCAGACGGCGACTTCGAGATCACCAGGCCCCCCGGGATGGCCTAGGACGCGCATCTAACGCGCCGTCCGCGGTGTCTTCTCCCAGTCACTCTCCGTAGCGTCGAGCGTTCCACTACCGTCGTGCCTCCCGTCCGTCTCAGTGGTCTGAGCCCATTTGCTCTGCAAATGGACATCTCCCGCTTGGGCAGGCAAGGGTGAGTCGGCAAGGCCACAGAGCGGAGCGGGATCGGGCCCCGCGACACAGGCACGATTCGTTGGAATAGTGCCGTGGTCGACGATCCGGCGGGATGCTTCGTACCACCACGCTGCGCCTACACCCCTCAAGTTCCGCGCCTGTTCAGCGACACACTGCGCGACAACCTTCTGCTGGGCCTACCGGCGGACGATAGCGTCCTGGAGCGGGCGCTGAGGGTAGCCGTGCTCGCTCCCGATGTGGCCGAGATGAGCTATGGGCTGGAGACGCGCGTCGGGCCGCGCGGCGTGCGTCTGTCGGGTGGGCAGGTACAGCGGGCGGCCGCCGTACGCATGCTGGTGCGCGAGCCCGAGCTGCTGGTCGTCGACGACCTGTCCAGCGCGCTCGATGGCAAGACGGAAGCGGCCTTGTGGGAGCACCTTGGCGCCGACGCCTCGGCGACGATCGTGGCCGTCTCCCACCGCCGCGCCGCTCTCGAGCGAGCGGATTGGATCGTTCTGCTGAACGACGGCCGCGTCGAGGCCCAGGGAACGCTCGCTGCGCTACTCGAAAGCAGCTGCGAGATGCGCGACATCTGGCAAATGCCGACGTGACGGAGCCGCGCAAGGGGATACGATGGACACCATGCCCGAGGACACTCCTCCCGCCGCATCGCTGACCGAGCTCCCCGCGTGGCAGGCGCTCCAGGCCCACTACCAGAAGATCAAAGAGATCCACCTCCGTGACCTGTTCGCGCGGGACCCGGCCCGGGGCGAGCGCCTGGTCGCCGAGGGGGCTGGCCTCTACCTCGACTACTCGAAGCACCGCGTCACGGACGACACCCTGGGCTTGCTCCTGGCCCTCGCCGAGGCGCGCGGGTTGCGCGAGCGTCTCGCCGCCATGTTCGGCGGCGAGAAGATCAACCGCACCGAGGGGCGCGCCGTGCTGCACGTCGCTCTCCGGGCGCCTGGCACCGAGTCCATCCTGGTGGACGGCCAGGACGTCGTCCCCGACGTGCACGCCGTTTTGGACCGGCTCTCCGACTTCGCCGAGCGGGTCCGCTCGGGCGCCTGGACCGGCTACACGGGGAAGAGTATCCGCAGCATCGTCAACATCGGCATCGGCGGATCGGACCTCGGCCCGGTCATGGCGTACGAGGCGCTCCGGTACTACAGCCGGCGGGACATGACGTTTCGCTTCGTCTCCAACGTCGACGGCACCGACTTCGCCGAGGCCACCCGCGACCTCGATCCAGCCGAGACGCTCTTCATCGTCTCGTCCAAGACCTTCACCACCCTGGAGACCATGACCAACGCCCGCACGGCGCGCGCGTGGACCGTCAGCGCCCTGGGCGACGAGGCGGCCGTCGCCCGACACTTCGTCGCCGTCTCCACGAGCGAGAAGCAGGTGCGCGCGTTCGGCATCGACCCGGCCAACATGTTCGGCTTCTGGGACTGGGTCGGCGGCCGCTACTCGATGGACTCGGCCATCGGGCTGTCAACCATGCTGGCCATTGGCCCCGACGGTTTCCGCGAGATGCTCGCCGGCTTCCACGAGATGGACGAGCATTTTCGCACCGCGCCGTTCGCCCAGAACCTTCCCGTGCTCATGGGGCTGCTCACCGTCTGGTACAGCGACTTCTTCGGCGCCCAGACGGTCGCCGTCCTGCCCTACGAGCAGTACCTGAAGCGCTTCCCGGCCTATCTTCAGCAGCTGACGATGGAGAGCAACGGCAAGCACGTCACGCTCGACGGCGGGAGCGTGGACTACGCGACTGGACCCATCTTCTGGGGTGAGCCCGGGACGAACGGCCAGCACTCCTTCTACCAGCTGATCCACCAGGGTACCCACCTCATCCCGTGCGACTTCATCGGCTTCTGCCAGACGCTGAACCCGCTAGGCGACCACCACGACATCCTGATGGCGAACATGCTGGCCCAGACGGAGGCCCTCGCCTTTGGCAAGTCGGCGGAGCAGGTGCGGGGCGAGGGAACCCCTGACTGGCTGGTGCCCCACCGAACGTTCGACGGAGACCGCCCGACGAGCACCATTCTGGCCGAGCGCCTCACGCCGTCGACCCTGGGTAAGCTCGTCGCCCTGTACGAGCACAGCGTCTTTACGCAGGGGGTCATCTGGGGGATCGATTCCTTCGACCAGTGGGGCGTCGAGCTGGGCAAAGTGCTGGCCAGCCGGATCATCCCCGAGCTGAAGGACGCGGCCGTCCCGTTGGCCCACGACAGCTCGACGAACGCCCTCATCCGGCGCTACCGCGAGCGTGGTTCGACAAGCTCACCATGAGCGGGTCTTGCCAGGCTCACCATGAGCGCCGCTCACCCTGAGCTCATCCTGAGCCTGCCGAAGGACGAAGGGCAGGCTCACCATGAGCGGACTTCTCTAGCCCCGGCAATCCGTGCTAGAGCCCTAAGAGCGCCAGGCTGTCGCGGTGGACGATGGCCTGGAGCGCGTCGTCCGGCACCCGGGGCAGCGCGGTCCCGGCGACAACCGCGTTGACGCCGAGGAGCCCGTCGATCGTCTCCCGCGGGGTAGTCACGGGGTAGTCGCTCCCCAGCAGAAGCTTGTCGAGCACATCCCACTCGGTGGCCAGCCGCAGCCCCGTGTACTGCGACCACGGCCGGTAGAACTGCGCCGACACGTCCGCGAAGACGTGCGGATGTTTGCGCACCACCGCGAACGTGTCGACGTGCCACGGATGGCCGAGGTGCGCCATGACGACCCGCAGCTCGGGGAATGCCATGGCGATCTCGTCCATCACCAATGGGTGGGCGTAGCGCAGCGGCGCCGAGCGCATGGGCGAGGTCCCCTGGTGGAACAGGATCGGCAAACGTAGCCGCTCGGCGGCCGCGTACACGCGGCGCGCCGTCTCGCCCAGCGGGTCGAACCCCTGGTAGTTCGGGCCCAGCTTGATACCGCGCAGCCCAAGCTCGTGCACACAGCGCTCGATCTCCGCCACCGGGTCGCCCTCGTCCGGGTGCACCGACATGAAGCCGATGAGTTTGTCCGGGTGCGCCCGGGCGAACTCGGCCGTCTCGGCATTGACGTCGCCTTGCCACTCGAGCCCGGCGCCTTCGCGGCCGCCCGGCATGTGGCCCCCCTGGAAGCGGATGCCGAACACGCAGGCGCGATCCACCGGGGCCATGGCGGCCAGGTAGTCGTCCCAGCTCACCGCGGCGTCGACCACGCGGTCAGGTCGCCAGGCGGAGTTCAGCTGCCGCTCCGCGTCCGGGACGGCATGGCGATGGCTGGGGGTGTGGGTGTGAACGTCGACTATCACGCGCTGACTTCCCTACCTTTTCCCGCGGTTCTGCTGCCCACCTGGCCTATCTACCTGTAACAATAGCCCCATGACGACCAGCTCTACACCCAGTTCGGCCGATATGAACAACTTCAATCAGGCTATCATTGCCGACTTTCGGGCTCATGGTGGCAAGGTCACCATGGATCCCTTCGTTGGCGCACCCGTGCTGCTGCTGACCACCACTGGCGCCAAGAGCGGCCAGCCCCGGACGTCGCCTCTGGTCTACGCCCGGGATGGCGACCGCTACGTTATCTTCGCGTCGAAGGGGGGCGCCCCGACGAATCCCGATTGGTACCACAACCTCGTCGCCCATCCCACGGTCACCGTCGAGGTCGGCGCCGAGAAGTTCCAGGCTACGGCAACGGTGCCGGACGGCGCGGAGCGTGATCGGCTATTTGACGCCCAGGCGCGGGCCATGCCTGGCTTTGCCGAGTACCAGAAGAACACTACCCGCCGCATCCCGGTCATGGTCCTGGAGCGCACGGGCTAAGCGACCGGAAGGCTGGCCGATCTCGCCATCCGTGGCCAGCCCCCCTGCCGCTTCGGGCGCGCTAGCCGGCGCGCCGCGGTGGGCTGCGCTGCTCGACGATCTGCTTCAGCGTTGCCACTGTCTCGGCCAGGCCCTGGTCCACCGCGGGACCTTCGGCGCGCTCGGTGTGCAAGCGGATGACGACCCGGGACGTGTGGCCGTCGCCGGTCACGTCGAGCTCGCCGTGGTAGTCGTTCGGACCTTCCGAGCCCCACTCGAGGCGCCGCTCGGCCTGGTTCACCCGCAGCCACGCCTCGCCGGTCACGGTCTTCTCGCCCGGCTGGCCCGTCTGCTCCTGGTCCAATTTCGCGGTGACCCGCACCGCGCCGCCGTCCACCATCTCGGCCTTCGTGAGCCGAGTTATGTACGACGGCAGGTTCTTCACGTCGGAGAGGTAGTCGAACAGGGCGTCGGCGCTGGACGCCACCGTCTCGGTGTGCTGGTAATCGGCCATGCCTCCTTTATCCCATCGTGCGCCGCGTCGTGCAGCGTTTCTACCCAGGGCAAAAGCGGCGCTCAGGCGAGCAGCGCCAGGAGCTCGTCGTGGATGGGGCTGCCGTTCGAGCTGATGCCGTTGCCCCCGCTCGGGGTACCAGCGCCGCGGAAGTCGGTGAAGCGCCCGCCCGCCTCCTCGACGATGATCTTCAAGGGCGCGACGTCCCAGACAGCAGCCCTGGGCTCTAGGGCCGCGTCCGCCGCGCCCTCCGCGACCAGCAGGTGGGTCCAGAAGTCGCCGTAGCCGGTGGTGCTCCAGGCGCCGCGCGCCACGGCCGCCACGCGGTCCAGCATCCCGGGCTGCTCGAGCCAGCTGTCGAGACTGGCCAGCGACACGTGGGCGTCGGCCAGGCGGGTTACCCGCGACACGCCGATCGGCCGGCCATCAGCGAAGGCGCCGAGCCCTCGGGCCGCCCACCAGCGGCGCCGGAGGGCGGGCGCGGAGGCCACCCCGACCACTATCTCGCCGTCGTGCTCCAGGGCCAGCAGCGTCGCGAACACCGGCACGCCGCGGATGTAGCGCTTGGTGCCGTCGATGGGGTCGACGATCCAGCAGAACCCGCCCGCGGCCGGCGTTCCACCAAACTCTTCGCCGAGAACCGTGTGGCCCGGCCGCTCGCGCTCGAGACGGCGGCGGATCGCCTGCTCCACCTCGCGGTCGGCCTGCGACACGGGCGTCATGTCCGGCTTCGTCTCCACCACCAGGCCTTCGGTTCGGAAGTGCGCCAGGCTGATCTGGTCGGCCTCGTCCGCGAGCGCCAACGCCAGATCGAGCTCGGCCCGCAGTCCGCTGTCACCGCCGCGCCCTGTCACCATGCCGTCATAGTAGGCTCTCTCCATGGTTAGCCACACGCGTCCGGGGTACGACGCGAGCGCCGACGCCCGCCACACGGCCCTCCGCGAGCAGTTCCTGCTGGCGCCGGAGGTCACCTTTCTGAACCACGGGTCCTTTGGCGCCTGCCCACGACCCGTGTTCGACAGATACCAGGCCTGGCAGCTGGAGCTCGAGCGGCAACCCGTGGAGTTCCTCGGCCGCCGCGCCAACGGGCTCCTGGCCGAGGCCCGGGCGTCGCTGGCGGAGTACCTGGGCGCCGCTGGGGACGAGGTCGTCTACTTCCCGAACGTGACGACGGCGCTGAACGTCGTCGCCCGGTCACTGCCACTGGAGCAGGGCGACGAGGTCCTCACGGCCGACCACGAGTACGGCGCCCTGGTGCGCACCTGGGACTTCGTCTGCCAGCGGCGCGGCGCCGTCCCGGTGGTGCGCGAGCTGCCCCATCCATTGAGCGATCCGGCCGAAGTGGTCGAGGCGGTCTGGGCCGGGGTGACGCCGCGGACGCGCGTGCTCTTCTTGAGCCACATAACGTCGCCGACTGCCGTCATCCTGCCCATCGGCCCGCTCATCGAGCGCGCGCGCGCCGCTGGCATCTGGACGGTCGTCGACGGCGCCCACGCGCCTGGCCAGGTGCCGGTGGACCTCCACGCGCTCGGCGTCGACTTTTACGGGGGGAACTGCCACAAGTGGCTGTGCGCGCCGAAGGGCGCCGGCTTCCTGTACGCCAGGCGCGAGGTCCAGCACCTGCTTGAGCCGCTCGTCATCAGCTGGGGCTGGCGGCCCGTCGAGCCGGGGCCGTCGCGGTTCGTCGACGAGCACGAGCAGCAGGCGACCCGCGACCTGGCGGCGTACCTTGCCGTCCCGGCGGCGATCGACTTCCAGGCGCGCAACGACTGGCCCCGGGTCCGCCAGGAGTGCCACGAGCTCGTCCTGATCGGGCGCGCCGCCATCGCCAACCTGACCGGCCTGCCACAGCTGACCGACGACACGCCTGGCTGGTTCGCCCAGATGGCGACGCTGCCGCTCCCCCCGTGCGATGCAGTCGCCCTGAAGAAGCGGCTCTATGACGAGTTCCAGATCGAGCTGCCGGTGATGGTGTGGCACGACCGCCCGTACCTGCGCGTGTCAGTTCAGGGGTACAACACCCGGGCGGACGTCGACCGCCTCGTGACCGCGCTGGCCCAGCTGGCGATCAAGTAGGCACCTACCTTGAGATTGGAATACGGATTGTGGCCTTAGGCTGCCGGTCGCCGGGGGCGACGAGCGACTGCGCAGCGTGGGGCAAGTCCGGGACGGTGGCCTGGACGGCGGCCAGGGGATGTTCCGCTAACCGGCGCCGGTTACGGAGAGAGCCCCCGAAGTAGGTGGGTGACCAAGCGTAGGTGGGGCGCTGGTCGCTGCGCGCTGTCGGCGCGGCGCACCAGGTCGCCGAACACCTGCTCGACCTCCAGCGATCGGCCCGCGAGCAGGTCCTGCGTCATCGACGGCATGCTCTCCTTGCCGCTGACCGGTGGCAGCGGCGGCCGAGCGGCCAGGGCAGCGATGGTGTCCTCCTCGGGGCGCCCGGCGTAGGTGCGTATTGGGAAGCCCGCGTAGTCGCCGACCTGCACCCCGGACACCTCGGCAAGGTCGACAACCTCGCGCACGAGCGCGAGGTAGGCGCGCATGAGATCGGGGCTGGCGAAGAGGCGTGGGGCGCTCACGCGGCACAGCACCGAGACGCCGAAGACGCCGGCCGCGTTGGCCGCCTTGGACCACAGCACGCTCTGGATGTCCGCCGTCGCGTCGGCCGGGATGCCGGCGCTGGCGAGCGCCTGGGCGCCCGCCTGGGCGCGATCCGAGACGCCTCCGCCTAGCTCGCCGAGATAGCTGTGGCCCAGGCTGGTGATCGCCACAGTGCCGTCGTCCTCGCGCTGGCCCCCGAGGATGGTCACGCCGCCGACAACCCGGTCGGGGCCGAAGGCCGCGGCCAGCATGTCGTCCTTGGCGAGGCCGTTCTGAAAGCCGGCCACCCAGGCGGCGCGGTCGCCCGCGGCGGGCCACGCCGCCTGGACGGTCGCCAGCGCGCTCGCCAGCTGCTGGCCCTTGGTCAGGAAGATGAGCCCCGCGCTGGCGGGCAGCTCGGCCGGATCGGAGGTCAGCCCAACCGTGCCGGCGGGGGCGGGCGGTGGTGCCACGGGGATGTCGGCGCTCCTCTGGCCGCGCAGTCGCAACTGGCCCTGCGCCCGCAGCCGCTCGGTTCCCGTCGGGGTGCCGAGCAGGGTCACGGGCTGGCCGCTGAGAGCCAGCAGCCCGGCGAAGGCCTGCCCGAGCGAGCCGGCACCCACGATGGCGAGCCGTGGGCTGGTGGCGCCGCCCCGAGCCGTGGTCACGCGCTTACTCGGCCACGAGCTCGCGGATGGCCCGCGCAATGGTCTCCGGGTGGGGGACGACGGCAGCTTCGAGCGGCGGGCTGTACGGGACCGGCGTGTGCGCGCCGTTGAGGCGCCGCACCGGAGCGTCGAGGTCGTCGAACGCCCTGTCCATGACCTGGGCGGCGATCTCGGCGCCGATCCCGCACGGGGCGTAGGTCTCGTCCACGACGAGCAGCCGGCCCGTCTTGTGGACCGACTCGACGATCGTGTCGATGTCCAGGGGCGACAGTGTGCGCGGATCGATCACCTCGACCGATACCCCGTCCCGGGCCAGCTCGTCGCACGCGGCCAGGATCTGATTGACCATGAAGGCGATGCCGACTGCTGTCACGTGGTTGCCCTGGCGGGCCACGCGCGCCTTGCCGAAGGGGATGAGCTCCTCCTCGTCCGGGACGGGTCCCCGGGTGTTCAGCACCGACCGGTGCTCCATGAAGAAGACCGGGTCGTCTGATCGGATGGCGGTCTTCAAGAGCCCCTTGGCGTCGCGCGGGGTCGTCGGCACCACCACCCGGAAGCCCGGGAAGTGGCTGAACACCGAGTAGTAGCTGCCCGAGTGGTGGGTGGCGGCCGAGCTGCCGACGCCTATGCAGCCGCGCAGCACCAGCGGCATGGTGAGCCGACCGTCGCTCATGTACTGGATCTTCGAGGTCTGGTTGAACAGCTCGCCCAGCGCGTCGAGGGCGAAGTCGAAGAACATGTAGTCCACGATCGGGCGGGCGCCGACCATGGCGGCGCCTGTGCACAGCCCGGTGAAGCCGCGCTCGGAGATCGGCGTGTCGCGCAGGCGCTCGGGGCCGAACCGCTCGAACAGCCCGAGCGTCGTGTTGAAGTTGCCGCCGCGCTGGCCGATGCCCTCGCCGACGACGAACACCATCGGGTCCCGCTCCATCTCCTCCGCGAGGCCCTCGCGGGCGGCGTCGGTGAACGTCAATTCACGCATCGGCCGACCTTGTTGGCGACTCGCTGTAGACGTGGTCCGTCGCCGTGGCCGGGTCGGGCCAGGGGCCGTTCTTGGCAGCCTCGAAGTCTCGCTCCACCTCCGCCTTCACCTCCGCGTCGACCTGCTCGAGGTCGGCTTCGGTGGCGAGCCCGTCGCCCACGAGGCGTTCGGCCAGCCGCTTCACCGGGTCGCGCAGGCGCCACGCCTCGACCTCCTCGCGCGTCCGGTACACCCCGTCGCGCATCCCCTCGGAGTGCGCGCGGGTGCGGTAGGTGCGGCATTCGAGCAGGGTTGGGCCCTCGCCGGCCCTCGCCCGGCGGACCGCCTCGCCGGCGGCGGCGTACACGGCCAGGACGTCGTTGCCGTCGACTGCCACGCCAGGCAGGCCGTAGGCGGCCGCGCGGGCGGCGACGTCCGGGTTGCCGGCCACTGTCTTGAAAGGCACCTCGGTGGCGTACTGGTTGTTCTCGCAGACGAACAGCACGGGGAGACGCCAGATGGCCGCCAGGTTCAACCCCTCGTGGAAGGCGCCGTTGTTCGAGCCGCCATCACCAAAGAAGGCCACGCTGACCCGGTCGGTCTTCTGCAGCCGAAAGGCGTAGCCGGCGCCGGCCGCCATGAGGATGCTCGGGCCGACGATGCCGCTGGTCCCGAGCATGCCCACCTCGGGTGAGAACAGATGCATGCTGCCGCCACGGCCGTGGGAGCAGCCGTTGGCCCGGCCGAGCAGCTCGGCCATGAGCGCGCCAGCGGTGACGCCCTTGGCGAGGGCATGCCCGTGGCCGCGGTGTGTGCTGAGCACTGTGTCGTCGTGGCGCAGGTGGGCGCAGACGCCGGTTGCCACGGCCTCCTCGCCGATGTAGGTGTGGCAGGCGCCGTGGACCAGGCCGGCCTGGTGCGCCCGGGCGAGCTGCTCCTCGCAGCGGCGTATCAGCTGCATGACCCGGTACAGGCCGAGGGCTACGTCCGCTCGCGCCGCCGGCTGCACCTCAGATTCTGTCCCTGTCCCTGTCCCGGTGTGTACCGCCATGGTCGTCCTCTCTACTGCTCTACTGCTCAACGGGTCAGCCACACGCCTGGGTGCTCGACGAACTGCTTGATCCGCTGGAGGAAGCGCGCCGCTGGGGCGCCGTCGACGACGCGGTGGTCGAACGTCAGGCTCAGGGCCATCATTTTGCGCACCGACACCTCTTCGCTGGCCTCGTCGACGACCACGGGCCGCGCCACGATACGACCGACACCCAGGATGGCGCACTCGGGCAGGTTGATGATCGGCGTGAAGCTGTCGATCTCGTACACGCCCAGGTTCGTGATGGTGAAGGTGCCGCCGCGCAGGGCGTCCGCCGCGATGGTGCCCTGTCTCGCCCCATCGACCAGCAACAGGAGCTCGCGGGCAACGTCCTGGACCGACTTCCGCTGCACGTCGCGGACCACCGGCACCAGCAAGCCGCGCTCGGTGTCCACCGCCAGACCCACGTGGATCGTGTCGTGCTGAACGACCTGGCCGTCCTGGAAGGACGCGTTCAGGTTGGGGTGCTCGCCGAGCGCCACGGCGACCAGGCGCACCAGGAGGTCGTTGTAGGTGGGGACCGGCGCGCTGGCGGCCAGGGCGCCGAGGTCCCGCTTCAGCTCGCTCCGGAGCCGCACCAGAGCCGTGGCGTCCGCCTCGGTGGTGAGGGTGACCGGCGCCGAGGTGTGGGCGCTCTCGGCCATGCGGGCGGCGATCAGGCGGCGCACGCCGCTGGCGGCCGCCGTCGCTGGGGGAGCCTGGCGCCGCTGGGCCGTGGCGCCGGCCGCGGCGGCGAGCGCGGCGGGTGTGGCGGGACGCGCTGACGCGGCGGCCTGCACGTCGCGCTCGAGCACGCGCCCGGTGCGGCCGCTGCCGACGAGACTGGCCAGGTCGACGCCCAGGTCGGCGGCGGCGCGCCGCGCCCGCGGGCTGGCGACGTGCCGGCCGCGGCCCGGCGCCGCGGCCGGCCTGGCCAGGGTCACCGTCGCACCAGGTGGCGCGGCCGTCTCGGCGGTCGGAGCGCCGGCCTGGCTCGGGGCTGGCGTCGACTCGCCCGGTTGGACCAGGTACGCCAGCAGCGTTCCCACCGGCACCTCCTCGCCCGGGGGCGGCGAGCCGGGCGGGATGCGCAGGACGCCGCTGTCCATCGACTCCAGCTCGCTCGTCGCCTTGTCACCCTCGACGGTACAGATCACCTCGCCCACGTCCACCGCGTCGCCGTCGTGCTTGACCCACTCGCCCAGTCGGCCGACCTTCATGTCCCAGCCGAGGCGCGGCATGACCACCTCTATCGGCACGACGAGCTCTTCATCCCTTCATCCCTCATCCCCTCATCCAGGCTACGCGCTCGCCCTCCGGCTCAGCCCGCGGCCGCGTCTGCCGACCAGACCTTGTCGCCGCCCGCGTTGAAGGCGAGGTTGCCGCCGTCGACCGGGAGTATGTGCCCGGTGATGAAAGCCGCGGCGTCCGATGCCAGGAACAGGGCCGCCGCCGCGATATCCTCCGGCTCGCCCAGGCGGTCGAGCGGGATGCCTCTGAGAAGGCGCTTCTGGAAGGTCGTTGGGTCGAGCCGCGGGTCGCGCAGCATCCCCGCCTTGACACCGGGGGTGAGCGTCTGGGCCGGCTGGATGGCGTTGACCCGGATGCCGAAGCGGGCCCACTCGACGGCAAGCTCGCGCGTGAACTGGTTGATGCCACCCTTGGTGACGCTGTAGACGAAGTTGCCCCGACCGAGCGCCGAGCTGCCGGCGATGGAGCTGATGTTGACGATCGCCCCGCCGCGCCCCTGAGCGATCATCCGACGGCCAGCTTGCTGGCTGCACACGAAGGTGCCGTCCAGGTTGGTGCCGACCACGCGGCGCCAGTCCGCCAGCGAGAGGTCTTCGGGGCGGGCCCGGTGGCCGATGCCGACGTTGTTCACCAGCACGTCGATGCCCCTGGGGCCGTCCGGGAAAGCGCTGTCGAGCTCGGCGAACATGCGGGCGACGTCGTCTGGCTGGCTGACGTCGCAGCGGCAGGCCGCGGCGGCGCCGCCGGCGCTGCGGATCTGCTGCGCGGTGAGGTCGGCGGCGGCGGCGTCGATGTCGCCGGCGAACACAGCGGCGCCGGCGCCGGCGAGGGCGAGCGCGATGGCGTGGCCGATGCCGCCATGGGCCCCGCCGCCGGTCACCAGGGCCACGCGGCCGGTGAGGTCCAGGGACGGGCGGGCGGTGCGCGTCGGCTGGCTGAGGGTGTCGGACATGTCAGCGCCCATCGTACCTGACGAGCTATCAGCTATCAGCTATCAGCGAACGAGCCGTCAGCCATCAGCCGTCAGCCGTCAGCAGGCATGACGAAGCATGGCACGCTGCGCCCGGGTCGGACACGGCCGCACGCTTCTCTAGCTGATAGCTGATAGCTCGCTACCGTCTGCCGCCGAGGGCGCGGTCGAGGTTGAAGGCCGCGCTGATCAGCGCCAGGTGCGTGAACGCCTGGGGGAAGTTGCCCAGCGATTCGCCGCTGGTCCCGATCTGCTCGGCGTACAGCCCGACGTGGTTGGCGTAGCCGAGCATCTCCTCGAACACCAGCCGCGCGTCCTCCAGCCGCCGCGGGTCGACCTGGCCGGCCCGCGTCAGCGCCTCCACCAGCCAGAACGTGCACATGCTGAACGTGCCCTCCGCCCCGCTCAGCCCGTCGTCGGTGCGCTCCGCGTCGTAGCGGTACACCAGGGCGTTGGAGACCAGCCCGCCATCGCGCGGTGAGCGGTTGATGGCGTCGAGCGTGTCGAGCATGCGCGGGTCGGCTGGGGACACGAAGAAGATCAGCGGCATCAGCAGGTTCGAGGCGTCGAGGTTGTCGCTGCCGTAGAACTGGACGAAGGCGCGCCGCCCGGGGCTCCATCCCTTCGCCATGATCTCCTCGTAGATCTGGTCGCGCACCTTCAGCCAGCGGTCGCGGTCGGCTGGGAACGACCGCTTGTCGGCGAGACGCAGGCCGCGGTCGACGGCCACCCAGCACATCAGCTTCGAGTACACGAACTGTCGCTGGCCGCCGCGCACCTCCCAGATGCCCTCGTCTGGCCGCTGCCAGTGGTCGCACACGTAGTTGATCAGCCCGCGCAGGTAGCGCCACAGGTCGTAGGCGATCGGCGAGCCGTACTTGTTGTAGAGGTAGACCGCGTCCATGAGCTCGCCGTAGATGTCCAGCTGGAGCTGGGCGTAGGCGCCGTTGCCGATGCGGACCGGACGCGAGCCGCGGTAGCCCTCGAGGTGCTTCAGCTCACGCTCCTCCAGCTTGTGGCGGCCGTCGATGCCGTACATGATCTGGAGCGAGCCGTCCGGCTCCGTCTCGCGGCAGCGCTGTTCCAGCCAGTCCATGAACGCCCCGGCCTCCTCGGTGAAGCCGATACGGAGCAGGCCGTAGAGGGTGAAGGCGGCGTCGCGGATCCAGGTGTAGCGGTAGTCCCAGTTGCGCTCGCCACCGATGCCCTCCGGCAAGCTGCAGGTGGGCGCGGCGACGATGGCGCCGGTGGGCGCGAAGGTGAGCAGCTTGAGGGCGAGCGCCGAGCGGTGCACCATCTCCCGCCACCGGCCGGTGTACGTGGAGTGCGACAGCCAGCGCCGCCAGTAGGTGACGGTCTGGTGGAACAGCGCGTCGATCTCGGCCGGGGCCAGCGCCCGCCGCTGCACGGGGACGCCGGGATCGTGCTCCTGCAGGACGAACGCGACAGTCTGCTCCTCGTTGAGGGTGAAGTCGGCCAGCACGCGCGCGTTGTCGCCGAGCCGCAGGGCCACGGGCGTGAGCAGCTCCAGGCTGAGCTCGGCTGAGCGGAAGACGGCGCCACGTTCGGTGAGCGTGGTCTGGTGCCCGTCGCGGGCGTAGTTGAACCCCGGTTGGCACTCCACCTGGAACTCCATCGACCCGCGGACGACCTTCACGCGGCGGATCAGGCGGTGGGGCCCGTGCCCGGCGGTGGCCTCGCCGACGGGCATGTAGTCGGTCACTTCGCCGACGCCGTCGGGCGAGAGGAAGCGGGTGATCAGGACGTTGGTATCGGGCCAGTACAGCTGCTTCACAGAGGCCTGAGTGGTGGCAGGCGCGATGCGGAAGCGGCCGCCGATCTTGTCGTCGAGCAGGGCGCCGAACACGCTCGGCGAGTCGAAGTGGGGGAAGCACAGCCAGTCGATCGAGCCCCGTCGACTGACCAGGGCGACCGAGTGCATGTCGCCGATGATCCCGTAGTTCTCAATCGGTTCGTACGGCATGGCGGCCCCTTCGCACGGCTGCGGCTCTCCGGCCTGATAGAGCCGGAAGGGTACCAGCCGGGCGCCGCCGACCGGCCGGGACGTCGTGGCTGCCCTGAGGCCGCACCGCCCCCGACAGCGTCAATCGACCGTGAGGACCACCTTGCCGGCGACCTGGCGGTCGCGCAGGGTGGCCAGCGCGGCGGGGAGGTCCGTCCACGGGCTCTGCCAGCCGAGCCCAGGTCCAGCTCACCCCGGCCGACCAGGGATGCCAGGTAGCCAAGGTCTTCGCCAAACGTCGGCGGCTCGCCTGACTCGTACACGAAGAAGCCGTAGATCGTCGCGTGCGCACGGCCGGCGAAATCGGAGAAGCTGATAGTCGAGGGCTCGCGGGACGAGGAGCCGAAGACCACAACCGTGCCGTCGCGAGCGGCCTGGCGCAGAGCACCCGTCAGCGACAAGCCGCCTACCGATTCCAGGACGAGGTGGAAAGGCCCGTGCGCGTCCTCGATCCGTGGCACCACCTCCGACGCGCCGAGACGCCGTACCAGCGCCTCCTTCTCCGGGTTGCCGACGACGCCGGCGACGCGGGCGCCGGCGCGCGACGCCAGCTGAACGGCGAACAGGCCGACGCCGCCGGAGGCGCCCGTCACCAGGACCGAGCGGCCTAGCAGCGCGCCGCCGACACGGAGGGCGCGCAGCGCCGTCAGGCCAGCCACCGGCAGCGCCGCCCCGGCCTCGAAGCTCACCGAGTCGGGCAGCTGAGCCAGACGCGAGGTCCGCGCTCCCACTCGCTGACTCCAACCAGCCTGGTCGACCAGGGCGACGACTCGGGCGCCGGCCTGTGGACCACTGCCGTCCTCGGCGGGCTCGACGACGACGCCGGCGATGTCCTGGCCCGGGCGCCAGTCGCTCCGATTGGCCAGGAGGGCCAGCTCACCACGGTTGACGCCGAAGGCGCGGACCTCGACCAGGGCCTCCCCGGCGCCGAGCGCGGGTTCGGGAACATCGCGGATCTCGGCCGGAACCGGGCCGCCGGGCGTGCTGACAAAGGCTCGCATGGGGTTGCTGCGCTCCTCCTGTGGACGGCGCGTGTGTCAGCACTATAGTGCGACCATGCCATCCCTGATCGATGCGCTCGGCCAGGACCTGAAGGACGCCATGCGGGCTGGCAACGCCGTGCGTCGCGACGAGATCCGCGGCCTGCTGGCCATGCTCAAGGCCGAGATCCAGACGAAGCTCACCCGCGGATTGAGCAAAGCCGGACTGATCCTCCACGGGGACGACGCCGTGCTGACTCCCGAGCAGCAGGCCGCGGTGGAGCGGCTGCGGGCGACGGCGGCGCTCACCCACGACGAGGAGCAGGCGGTCCTGCTGCAGCGCGTCAAGCAGCACCGGCAGTCGATCGAGGGGTTCCAGAAGGGTGGCCGAGCCGATCTCTCGGCCATCGAGGAGGCCCAGCTGGCGGTGCTCGAGCGCTACCTGCCGCGGCCGCTGTCCGCGGACGAGATCGAGCAGGCGATCCGCGAGGTCGTCGCCCAGACGGGCGCCGCGGGCCCGCGCGACCAGGGGAAGGTGATGAGCGCCCTGTCGCCGCGGCTGCGCGGTCGGGCCGACATGAAGGCCGCGAGCGCGCGGGTGCAGGAGCTGCTCGCCTTTGGCCCTTCGACAGGCTCAGGGTGAGCGGGCTAGCGGCCGAGGGTCAGCTCGCTCGCCTTGGCGAAGACGGAGACGGAGCCGCCAACCACCAGCGCCAGGCGATCGAGCGAGGTCCGCGTGATCGCCGCCACCACCTGACCGCCGGGCGCGAGCTCGATGGCGACCTCCGCCAGGACGTCGCCCACCCGGATCGAGGCGACCGTGCCCCGCAGCCGGTTGCGGGCTGACAGCAGCGGCGCCTCGTCCAGTCCGAGCGGCGCCGCGGTCGCGGACGACAGCTCGACCGGCCGGCCGTGCGCGGCCAGCTCGCGCGCGACTGCCCGGGCGATCTCGCCCGGCTCCAACCCCAGCGCCAGGCCACGCACCGCGACCTGCCGGGCGAGCGTCTGCAAGCGCTCCTGGCGGACGCGGGCCAGCGCTGGCCGGTCCAAGGTGTCGTCCGGCGCCACCTCGGAGCCGCCACCCGCGCGGGCCACGATGACGCCCTCGCGCGCCAGCGCGCCGTAGGCGCGCGCCACGGTGTTCGGCGACAGCCCGAGGCGGCGCGCCAGGTCGCGGATGCTGGGCAACCGCTGCCCGGGTCGCAGCACCCCGTCCGCGACCGCCACACGCACCTGGCGTTCAAGCTGGACGTAGGCCGGCGCCGGGTCGTCCCCATTGACCCGGAGGACCATCTCTATCTGCTCTACGCTGTCCCCGTGTCCGCGCACCCCAGTCCCCGCCCCTTTCGCAGCCGAGCGCTTGGCTGCGAAAGTATGCCTGACCCGCGCGCCGGCCGCGCCGGCTCAGCCGCGGTTGCGGCCACGTGGTGCGGCGCCACCGGCGCGGCCTTGTGCGCTGGCCCAATGGCGTCTCGGACGGGGGCGGGGCGCCCTGGTCATCTGCCTAATGCCCCGCCGGCGGCCTGTCGCGACAATTTCCCCATGGCAGGCTTCGTGTCCCCGCAGCCCTCCGCGCCTTCGCCGCTGGCGCTGGTCGATCGCTTCGCCGACCTGAGCGTGGTCGTCCTGGGCGAGGCGATGCTGGACAGCTACCTCGTCGGCGAAGCCAGGCGCCTGTCGCGCGAGGCGCCGGTGCCCATCGTGGACGTGTCGGACAGGCGGGACGCGCCGGGGGCCTCGGCGAACACGGCCGCCAGTGTCGCGGCTCTCGGAGCGCGGGTGAGTCTGCTGTCGGTGGTTGGCGACGACGCCGAGGCCGGGCTGCTCCGGTCGGCGCTGGCGGATCGTGGTGTTTCGGGGCAGTGGCTGCGTGCCCAGCCGACGCGGCGCACCATCACCAAGCACCGCATCGTGGCCGACGGCCAGATCCTGGTCCGCTACGACCAGGGCGACACCGGCGCTGTTCCGCCGGACGCCGAGGCCCAGGTCGTCGACCGCCTGCGCAGCCTGGTGCCAGAGTCCGACGCCCTGGTGATCTCGGACTATGGCTACGGTGTGCTGACCCCAGGCGTCATCGCGGCAGTCGCCCAGCTGCAGGCGCGGGCTCCCCGAGTCCTGGTGGTCGACGCCAAGGACCTCCTCCGGTACCGGGACGTGGGGATCACGGCGGTGAAGCCGAATTACGGCGAGGCGGTCCGCCTGACAGCCCTACCCGAGCTGTCCGGAACGCGCCCCCGCCTGCACCAGGTGGCCGAGCTGGGGCCGCGGCTCCTGGAGATGGTCGGCGCCCATATGGCGGCGGTCACCCTGGACGTGGACGGCGCGCTGGTCTTCGAGCGCGGCCGGCCGACCTACCGGGTGTTCGCTCGCCCGGCCCGCCACGCCGACGCCACCGGCGCGGGCGACACGTTCGCCGCCGCCCTGGCCCTGGCCCTGGCCGCCGGCGCCAGCGCATCCACCGCCGCCGAGCTTGCCGCCGCCGCCGCCGCGGTCGTCGTCCGCCGTGGCGGCACCACCACGTGCACGGCCGCCGAGCTGAAGGCCGCCATCGCCGGCGGGGACAAGCAGGTGGCGGACGTCGGGCGGTTGGTGACCCTGGCGGAGGGGTACCGCCGCCAGGGCAGGCGCATCGTGTTCACCAATGGCTGCTTCGACATCCTCCACCGCGGCCACATCACCTACCTGAGCCGGGCGAAGGCGCTGGGCGACGTCCTGGTGGTGGGCGTGAACGCCGACGAGGGCATCCGCCGGTTGAAGGGCCCCGGTCGACCGATCAACACCCTGGACGACCGCGCCGAGGTGCTGGCCGCGCTGAGCTGCGTCGACCACGTGATCGCGTTCGCCGAGGACACGCCCGCGGCGCTGATCCGGGCGCTGCGGCCAGACCTGTACGTCAAGGGCGGCGACTACACGCTCGACCGCCTGCCAGAGGCGGCGCTCGTCGACGAGCTCGGGGGCGAGGTGCGCATCCTGCCGTACATTGACGACAGGTCGACCACGGGCATCATCGAGCGTATCCGCGGCGACCGGCCGGTGTTCGTGTCGTAGAGCTGGCGCAGCTCACGGCTGCACCACGGAGGGCGACGGGCTGGCGCTGATACCGGGGCTGGCGGACGCCGGTGCCAGCGCCGGCGGAGAGGGGGCCGCCCCGCCGACGCGTTCGACGGTGCTCTGGGGCTTGGAGACACCCGTGGTCTGGTTGTTCGTGTTGTTGCACGCTACCTGTGCGAACAGCAGGAGAACCGGCAGGAGGAGGGCACCGACGCGCGCGTGCCGCTGGACAAGAACCATGCCGCCGCGGCTGCAAGAATGAGGCCCGGGCGAGCTATCAGCCATCAGCCATCAGCTATCAGCTAGACGGGCGTACGGCGGTGTCGGACCCAGGCGCCGCAAGCCGCTTCCTCCGATGCGTGCTGACGGCTGATGGCTGACCGCTGACGGCTTCGTTCGCCGGCAGCTCTCACCCGAGGCGTTCGAGGAAGGCTTCGTCGCCCGCGGCCGAGCGGTCGGCCTCCAGCCCGTAGCGAGCGGCCACGGCTCCTGCCAGCCGCGCCGCCAGGGTCGCCCGGTGGCCGGGGTCCATCGCCGCCCGCCGCAGCAAAAAATCGCGGATCAAGGTGGCGTCCTGCCCCCGGAGCGCCGCTCTGACCGGCCGGTCCTCGACCCGCGCCACGGGGCCGGGGCCCGCTCCTCGGGTCGACCCCTCGCGGACGACCACCGTGCCGGCGGCAAAGTCGCCCAGCCGCTTCGACCGCCCGTTGAATAGCATGACGACCAGGCCCACCAGATACATCGACGGCAGCGCGTCGACGATCCGCACCAGGTTGCGAACGACGGCGTCGCCAGCGCGAACCGGGTAGCCGTTGTCGCGCATGACACGCAGCCCGAGCATCCGCTTGCCCGGCGTCTGGCCGCTCCACACCGCCTCGAACAGGACGAAGTAGCCGAACCAGACGAGGAAGAGCCCCACGACCGCCAGGCCGAGAACCACGAAGGCGCCAGCGCCCTGACCATCCAACATTCCAGCGCCGACGTCCGCGCCAAGGCCGGTGGCCGCCAGCAGCGCGGCGACGGCGGCCACGATCACCGCGGTGGCGACGGTCTGCAGGATCGTATCGACGATGACAGCCGCGCCGCGCGAGCCAATGCCAGCCACGTCATACTGCAGACTGACACGCTCAGGTGTGAGAATCTCGTAGGCCAGGCTGTCAGCGTACGGGCTGGCACGCTCGCCATGCCATCATCGCTCGCCCACTTCACCGAGTCCCGTCGGCCCGCCTGGGCGGCGCTGGAGCGGCTGCTCGAGCGGAGCCAGGGCAAAGGCCTGCGCTCGCTGAGCGCGGCGGAGATCGACGAGCTTGGCCGCGGCTACCGCCAGGTGGTCTCCGACCTGGCCGTTGCCCGGCGCGACTTCCCGGACGACCAGTTGACGGGCTGGCTCAACGCGCTGGCGGCCCGGGCGCACCTGCGCCTGTACGCGGCGCCCGGCGGGTCCTGGCAGCGCATCGGGCGGTTCTTCTGGACAGACTTCGCCCGACGCTTCCGCGACACGCGTGGCTACTTCGCCGTGGCGCTGGCGCTCACCTTCGCCCCCGCCATCTGGGCGTACCTGGCGGTGCTGGCGGAGCCGGTGGTCAGAGACGCGCTGGTTCCGGCCGAGATGCGCACCATCATGGAGAACGGCCGCACCTGGACCGACATCGAGCCGGCAGTGCGGCCGGCCATGGCCACCCTCATCTTCACCAACAACATCCGCGTATCGTTCATGGCGTTTGCCGGCGGCGCGCTGTTCGGCCTGGGCACAGCGTACGTCCTCGTGGCCAACGGGCTCGAGCTGGGCGCGGTCCTTGGCGCCGCGCAGCACTACGGCGTCGGCCCACTCCTGTGGGGGTTCGTGTCGCCGCACGGCTACCTCGAGATCACCAGTATCCTCATCGCCGGCGCCGCCGGCCTGCTGCTCGGCGATGCGCTTCTGCGCCCTGGCCTGCTGCGACGCCGCGACGCGCTCACCCTGGCGGCGCGCCGCGCGGTCGAGCTGGTGGTGGGCGCGGCGCCAATCCTGGTCGTCGCGGGCGTGATCGAAGGCCTCGTCTCGCCGAGCAGCCTGCCCCTCACCCTCAAGCTGGTCCTCGGCCCGCTGCTGGGTGTTGTGCTGTTCACCCTGCTCCTCACGGTCGGCAGGGCACCGGGACGCGCCTCGCGTTCTCGGCTGGCGGCTCAGATGCGGCCTCTGGCCTTCAGGTCCAGGTAGGTGGCGACCAGCCGGGGGCTGAGCTTGTCGGCGTCGGTATCCAGCGACAGCACGCCGTGCCGGCCCAGCGTCGCGACCACCTCCGCGCGCTCGTCCAGCAGCCGCTGGGCGACCATCTTCTCGTAGAGCGACACGGCGTCGTGCGGCCGCGCGGCCGCCGGCCGGGCGACCGTCGGATCGCGCAGAGTGACACACACCACCAGGTGGTGGCGCGACGCGCGCAGCACGTGCGACACGAGCCCGGCCGACGACTCGCGGTCGACCAGGTCCGTGAACAGGACCACGAGCGAGCGGCGCAGGTTGCGCCGGTCCAGGAAGTCGAAGGCCAGCCCGTGATCCGGCTCGATCGGCTCGGAGCGCAGGTCGTAGAAGGCCTGGACCATCGTCAGGAACGCCTGGCGGCCGTGAGCCGGCGGGACGAAGGCGCGCACCCCGTCGGTGTAGGCCAGCAGGGCCACCCGGTCACCGCGGAGGCTGGCCACGTAGGCCAGCAGCAGCGCCGCGTTCAGGGCGTGGTCGAGCTTGGTGAGACCGGCGTCCCAGTCGCTCTCCAGGACGGCCGCGCCGGTGTCAGTGGTCGGCACGTCGACCCGCGCCGCCATGAGCCGGCCGGCGTCGAGCATGACGACGACGTTCTGGCTCCGCTCGGTTTCGAGCTGGTTCACCATGGGCTGACCGCGCCGGGCGGTGGCCTTCCAGTTGATCCGGCGGAAGTCGTCGTCCGGGACGTACTCGCGCAGCCGTTCGAACTCGGTGCCGCCGCCGGCCATGCGGACGGGGCGCGCCCCTGCTTCCAGCTGGAGCCCGCGGCGGACGACGAGGTCGTACTTCCGCAGGTCGCGCAGGTTCGGGTACACGCGCACCTGCTGGCCCGTGTTTGGCCGGCTCAGCTGACGGCGGGCCAGGCCGAGCGGGCCGGTCACGCGAATGCTCACGTCGCCAAACTGGTACCTGCCCCGGTGCCGGGGGCGCGCCCGGTAGTCGAGCGTGGCGCGACCACGAGGCGGCACCGTCGTGGGGAAAAGGACCGATGTGGCGTCGATGGCAAAATCCGGCGGGACGACCTCACGCACGTCGACCCGGAGCGGCCGGTCGAGCGGATTGTCGACGCGGAGGGCGACCGGGTTCCAGACGCCCAGGGATAGCTTGTCGGCGACGTCGCGGACGACACCGACACGCCGTCCGTCGGCCGCGAGCAGCCAGTCGATGGCGCCGGCGAGCAGCCCCAGGATGGCCAGGGCCAGCGCTGCCGTCCCCCAGACCCCGCCGACGGCGCCAAGCGGCGCGGCCAGCAGCAGGATGATGAACAGCCGCCGCGTGGGCAGCACTAGCGGGGCACGGGGACGTTGGCCAGGATGCGGGCGACGAGATCGTCCGGGCGGACCCCGTCGAGCTCCGCCTCGGCTTTCAGCACGACGCGGTGGCGCAGGACGGCCGCGGCCACGCTCTTGACGTCGTCCGGGGTGACGAACGCGCGGCCGGCGAACGCGGCGACCGCCTTGCTGGCGGCCACCAGGCCGATGGCGCCGCGCACGCTGGCGCCGTACTGGGCTTCGGGCGCAGTCCGTGTCGCCCGGGCGAGGGCCACGGCGTACTCGGCCACGGAGTCGTCGACACGCACCGCGGCCACCTGCGCCCGCAGATCGAGGACGCCCGCCAGGTCGACGACGGGCTCAACGCCGGCCGCCTCGAGGTCGGTGGGCCGGAAGCCGCGGTGGTGGCGAAGGACGATGTCGCGCTCGGCCTCGGACGAGGCGTACTCGACGCTGATCTTGAACAGGAAGCGGTCCAGCTGCGCCTCGGGCAGGGGGTACGTGCCCTCGAACTCGACAGGGTTCTGCGTCGCGACCACCATGAACAGCGCGGGCAGCGGCATGCGCTGCCCCTCGATGGTGACCTGGCCCTCCTCCATCGCTTCCAGGAGCGCCGACTGGGTCTTGGCCGGAGCGCGGTTGATCTCGTCGGCCAGGACGACGCTGGCGAAGATGGGTCCTGGTCGGAAAGAGAACCTGGCTGTCGCGCCGTTGAAGACGTTGGTCCCCAGGATGTCCGAGGGCATGAGGTCGGGCGTGAACTGGATGCGCTGGAAGCGGCGCGGTCGGCTACTGTCGGGCGCGGCCTCGGCTGGAGCTCCGGCCAGCAGCTGCGCCAGCGACCGCGCCATCAGCGTCTTGGCAGTGCCCGGCATGCCCTCGATGAGAACGTTGCCGCCGACCACCATGGCAGCCAGGAGGAGCTGAAAGACGTCGTCGGCCTCGACCAGCCCCCGCTTGGCGCGCTCGAGCGCCGCGCTATGAAAGTCCCGGGGTGTCACGGATGGCTCCTTCCAGAGTTGTCACGGCGGCCAGCAGCTCCGACTCTGTTCGAGCGCTGGCTACGCCGCGCATGGCGCTGGCCAGCCGGTCGGCCCGCTCCCCGGACAGGCCGCGCTCCTGGAGGTCAAGCTGGAGCTGGAGCTGCTGGCGCGCCGGAGCCGGGTCCGCCGTCGTCGGGCTGTCGACGTGGAGGGCGCGCCTGAGCAGTCGACCGTAGCGCTGCAGGTACTGGTCGCGGAGAAACGGGAGCTGGCGGCCGCGGCGGTACAGACTGGCGAGCGTCTGGACGTGCTCGAACATCGTGCGGCTGGCGCGATCGGCGGCGGCGTAGGGCAGGGGCGGCCCGAGTCGCCGGCCCGCCAGGAGCAGATACAGGAAAGTGAGGCAGGCGGCGTACACGACCGCGCGGCCCGGGGCGGTGGCGAAGAGCACCTGGTCGAAGCCTGGCGCCTGGTCGACCGCGGCCGCCGCATGGGAGTGGTGCGCCTCGTCGACCGAGAACGACTGTCCTACCGCTCTCGTGAGGAACGAGTTGTAGACCAGACGGGCATTCTCGGGGTCGCGCAGGCCCTCGTTGCTGAGCGGAAACGCCGTGGCGAACACGACCACGCGCCCCTGCTGCCGCGGCTTGCTGAGCGCGAGCCAATCGCCGTTGGCGGCCAGCAGGAGAGGGGTGGCGCCGTCGGCACGCACCCGGGCTCGCGCCTGTGTGGCGAGGGTCGTCCCGGTGCCAGGTACGACGCCGCTGGTGACGATCGAGGTCGACTCGATGGTGACGTCGAGGGCGCGGGCGAGCGATCGCGCCGGGAACGTGTCGCCCGCGATGACGACTGTGCCGCCCGCGTCGGCGATGGCCGCGTAGACCTCGCGCTCGGCGCGCGAGAAGGGCAGCTCGGGCTCGGCCACGACTATGACGCCTGGCGACGCGCCCGGTGCGACGGCGGGATCGCGCTCAGCCCGCGCGCCCGCCGCCTCCGCCCACAGGTAGAGCGCTTTGGTGCCGGCTGGCTCGGCGGAGTAGCTGCTGCCGGCTGGCATGGGCGTCTCATCGGGCCGGCGGCCGAGCCAGGCGGCGAACAGCGCGGCGGCGCACACCAGGGCGAGCAGCCCCACGGGCCGCAACCAGCCCACGCTACGCCGCCGCTGCTCGGGCGCGTTCGACCAGCGCCCGCAGCTCACCGAACGTCGCCGCGTCCACCGAGGCCTGGCCGTAGCGGAGCCCGTCGTACAGCTGCACCAGCTGCGCGAAGGGCGCGCCCGGGGCGGGGTGCTCCTGCTCGAGGCGCCGAGCGTGCTCGCGATTGGTCATGCCGACCTGGAGGCGCAGCAGGGCGTGCTCGTCCAACGCGTACAGCGCCGACAGGTAGGCCACCCGCGACGCGTCGCCAAAGTCGCCGGCGTCGGCCAGACTCAGCGCCTGGCGCCACAGCGCGTCCGACCGTCGCCGCCGCTCCGCTTCGTCCAGCGCGGCGGACGGCCCGTGCGGCACGATGACGCCACGGACGGCCAGGAGCAGCGCCACGATGCCCACCACGAGGAGAGCGCCGGTGACCACGAGGCCCGCCACGCCGAGGAGGCCGGCCCGGCCGCCGGCGGCGTCGGCGACCGATTGCCACGCGCCGACAGCCAGGTTGTAGACAGCGTCGGCGACCATCTGGCGCAGCCACTGCCAGAAGTCCACGGCGGGGCGCGGGCGAAATTCGGCGGCGGCCAGGACGTCCTGGAGGCGTTGCACGGCCTCGTCCTCGCCCACGCGGCCGCCGCCCGGTCTCGGGCTAGAAGGAGCCGGCCGCGCCGGTCTCCTGCTCCGCGATGCGCTCGGTGAGGTCGGCGCCTTCCCGGCGGTTGCGCAGGTCTTCGAACAGGACCGTCAGCGTGACGAAGACGAGGCCGCCGAACAGGACCCAGCCGATGAGGCTGGCGGCATTGGTGGCGAGGTTGAAGGCCATGGTGCCGTTGCCCGGGCTCCCCGCGGAGGCGCCGGTCGCGCGGGACCCCAGGAGAACAGCCGTCACGATCGCTGTCACGATCAAGCTCGGGATGGCCTGCAGGATGGCCGCGATGAGAGAGATGACAGCGATGCTGCCCCAGACGCGGAACCATTGGCCCTGCACCAGGTCGGCGCTGCGGCGCAGGCTGGCCAGCGGGCCGGCATTTTCGAGCACGACGGCTCGACCGTACAGCGACCAGCGCGTGCCGTAGTACAGCGTCAAGCCGAAAGGGGTGGCCAGGATGATGAGCCACTTCAGCCAGGGCCGGCGGGCGCCGGGGCTGGCGGCCCAGACGATCAGGCCGATGAGCGCCACAGGTACGCCCAGCAGACCGCCCACCTCCGGCACCAGCAGGGCGACCGACACGATGGCCAGCCCGAGGATGAAGATGACCAGCAGGATGGCGGCGCCGAGGAGCGCGCCGAGGCGCGGCAAGCCACGGCGGAACGCGGCCCCGACGCCGAGCTGCTGCCCCCGCATGGCCGCATCCGACACGAGCACGGCCGCGGCGTCGGCGGCCAGCTGGCACGCCACGAACAGCAGGCCGACGACGATGCCGCCGACGGCCAGACCGGCGAGGAGTCCGACGACAGCCGTGGGATTGTTGATGAACCTCTCCGGGGTGAAGCTGCTCTGGTTCGACAGGGCGAGCAGTCCGGCGCCGCCGATGATGGCGATGATCACCACGTAGGGGATGATGGTGACCAGCAGGATGCCGATCAGCGCGAGCCAGCGCTTGCGGAAGAGCTGGAACGTCTCGTCCAGGACAGCGCCGAACGTCAGCGGTCGCTGGTAGCGCGGCAGGAGCGGAGCCGTCTCGGTGAGCACGTCAATCCCCCGCTGGGTAGGCGGACCGGCCAACCTCGTGCTGGCGGACCCAGTCCCAGTCGATCGCCACGCCGAGCCCGGGCCCGGTGGGGACTGGCACATGGCCTCGGTCGTCCACGGCATCGAGCTCGTCGCTGTAGCCGCAGGCGTAGACCGGCGGCTTAGTGTGCCCTACATTCGGGTGCACTAGCCCGAGCTCGTAGTAGTTCGTATTGCGAATGGCCGCCATGCAGTGGCGGTGCGCCGGACCCGGTGCGTGGATCTCGACGTCCAACCCGAAGCCCTCCGCGGAATGGGCGATCTTCATCAACCCGGTGATCCCGCAGTCGTAGTCCGCGTCGGCGCGGACGAAGTCTGTGCCGTCACCCACTATGTTGTCTACGTGCAGCTCGTGGCCCCGGATGTGTTCGCCGATCAGGATCGGCGTCTTGATGATCTGGCGCAGTTTGCGGTGGGCGAACGCCGAGACGCCGCCGTCCTTGAAGGGGTCCTCGTACCAGAAGTATCGCCCCTCGTCACAGGCCAGCCCAACCTTGAGCGCATCGGCCCACGTGTTGTACTCGCAGGCCGGGTCGATCATCAGGTCCATCGTGTCGCCGACCGCCCGCCGGGTGGCGAGTACCGTGGCCACTTCGCGCGCGATTGGCCCGTTGCCCCAGCCGTGGATCTTGAAGGCCGGGTAGCCCATGTCCCGACAGCGCACGGCGAAGTCGGCGAACGCCTCCGGGCTGGACAGGCCGCCGTTGTCGTCGCCGTGGTAGGTGCTGGCGTAGGCGGGCAGCGTCGTCCGGAAGCCACCGAGGAGCTCGGCGACAGGCGCCCCGTACAGCTTGCCGGCGATGTCCCAGAGGGCGACGTCGATCGGCCCCATGCCGAGGCGGTCGTGTTTGCGCAGCGCCCGCTTGAGGTCGTTGTAGATCAGCTCGCGCTGGAGCGGATCGCGGCCGACGAGGTACCCGGACACCATGGCGACCTGGGCGTAGGAGGCGGCGAAGCCGCCGGCGTACTCGCCGGTGACACCCGCGTCCGTGTCGATAGTGAGAACATGGCCGACGTGCGAGGCCCGGCTGCCAGGCTGGTAGACGTGGTTGAAGCCGTTGTAGTCGACTCCCAGATTCTCGACGTCGTAGGAGTACGACGTGACAGTGACCCGAGTGATTTTCACCTGACGCGGCATGCTGGCCACTCTACTCCAACGCCATGGCGCGGCGGAACAGCGCGACCGAGCGACCCGCCAGGCCGAAGGTGGCGCCGACCAGGTAGACGTTCGCCGGCGCCGATTCCTCCGGCGGCAGCGCGTTGCGCGTGTCCAGCAGCAGCTGCCAGCGCGTGCTGCCGCCGCCCGCCTCGGGCAGAACGAAGGGCAGCTCCTCGTGGTACGCGTTGAACAGGACCAGCATCGTGTCGTCAACGATCCGGGTGCCGTCGGTGTGTAGCTCGTCGATGGCATCGCCCGAGAGTCTCATCCCCAGGCAGCGCGCCTGCCGATCGTGCCAATCCCCGTCGGTGATCTCGGTCCCTTGCAGCTTGAACCAGGTGAGATCTTTGATGTCCGAGCCAGGCAGAAAGAGCCCCTCGAAGAACTTCCGCCGCCGCAAGACGGGGTGGGTCTTGCGGAAGCGGATGAGCCAACGGACGACCTCGCGCAGCTGGCGCTGCTCCGGCGTGACGTCCCAGTCCAGCCACGAGACGTCGTTGTCCTGGCAGTAGGCGTTGTTGTTCCCCTCCTGGGTGCGACCCACCTCGTCACCGCCGAGCAGCATGGGCACGCCCTGTGACAGGAGCAGCGTGGCCAGGAAGTTGCGCTGGCGCTGCAGCCGCAGGGCGGCGATGTCCGCATCGTCGGTCGGGCCCTCCACGCCCGTGTTCCACGAGGCGTTGTCGTTGGCGCCGTCCTGGTTGTTCTCGCCGTTGGCCTGGTTGTGCTTGTCGTTGTAGGAGACCAGGTCCCGGAGCGTGAAGCCGTCGTGCGCCGTGATGAAGTTGAGGCTGGCCCACGGCCCACGCCCGCTCAGCCGGTAGAGGTCGCTGCTGCCGCTGAGCCGGTACGCCAGGTCGGGCGCCTGGCCGCTGTCGCCCTTCCAGAACTTGCGCATGGTGTCGCGGTACTTGCCGTTCCACTCGGCCCAGCGGACCGGGAAGTTGCCCACCTGGTAGCCAAAGTCGCCGACGTCCCACGGCTCGGCGATCAGCTTGACCCGCGACAGGACCGGGTCCTGGTGCAGGATGTCGAACAGCGCCGCGCCGCGGTCGTAATCGTCCGGCTCGCGTCCGAGCGCCACCGCCAGATCGAAGCGGAAGCCGTCCACGTGGCACTCCTCAACCCAGTAGCGGAGGCTGTCCACGATCAGGGTGAGAGTCTGGGTGTGGTGGGCGTCCACGGTGTTCCCGCAGCCGGTGTAGTCGCGGTAGTGGCGCGGGTCGTCGGGCACGAGCTTGTAGTACGACGTGTTGGCGATGCCGCGGAAGCTGAAGGTTGGTCCGAGGTGGTTGCCCTCGGCGGTGTGGTTGTAGACCACGTCGAGCAGGACTTCGAGGCCGGCCGCGTGGACCGCCCGCACCATCGCCTTGAACTCGGCGACCTGCTCGCCGCGGCTGCCGCTGCTGGCGTAGCTCGCCTCGGGAGCGAAGTAGCCAATGGTGTTGTAGCCCCAGTAGTTGCGCAGGCCCTTGTCGAGCAGGAACTTGTCGTCGAGGTGGTGGTGGACCGGCAACAGCTCGATCGCCGTGACACCGAGTGACGTGAGGTAGTCCAGGACCACCGGCGTCGCCAGCCCGGCGTAGGTGCCGCGCAGCGCCTGGGGGACGTCGGGGTGCCGGGCGGTGAGGCCCTTGACGTGGACCTCGTAGATGATGGACTGGCTGAGCGGGACGTTGGGCGGCCGATCACCGTGCCAGTCGAAGGCCGGGTCGACGACGACGGACTTTGGGATGCCGCGGCTCGAGTCGCGCAGGTCCCGGGGCAGGTCGTCCCGTCTGGCCCCGCCGCGGGACCGGTAGCCGAAGACGGGCTGCGTCCAATCGATGCCGCCGGTGATCGCCCGGGCGTAGGGGTCGATCAGCAGCTTGGCCGGGCTGAACCAGAGCCCCTCGCGCGGGGCGTAGCGGCCGGTCGCCCGGTACCCGTAGAGCTGGCCCGGCCCCACGCCCGGGACGTAGCCGTGCCAGACGTTCAGCGTCTTCTCGGGCAGAGGGATCCGGAGCCGCTCCGCGCCCAGCTTGTCGTCGTACAGACACAGGTCGATGCGAGTCGCCTGGTCGGAGTAGACGGCGAAGTTCGTCCCGCGCCCGTCCCAGGTCGCGCCGAGGCGGTCCGGTTGTCCCGGCCAGACCGCTAGGCCCACGCGGCTCTCAATGACGGGTGTCGGCGGCGAACGCCACCGTGCGCCGCAGCGCGGCGAGCGGGATGGGCACCCAGTCGGGACGATGGTTCAGCTCGTACAGCACTTCGTACGCTGCCTTTTCCCGTTCGAGCTCCCCCAGACTGGCGGCCACAGCGGCGTCGCTCGCGGGCAGCAGCCGCGGGTTGTCGCGCCGTACGGTGGTGACATAGGCCTCCACAAACGTCCGCCGGGCAGCATCGTGCCAGGCGGCTGCCCTCGCCTGGCGGCGCGGGTCAGTGTGGTCGCCAGCCCGCAACGCGGCGTGGCGCGCGTAGTCCAGCGACCGGACCATGCCGGCAACGTCCCGCAACGGCGACTGCTTGGCGCGCCGCTCGGCCAGCGGCTTGGCCGGCTCGCCCTCGAAGTCGATCACCACAAAGTCGGCAGCGTCGCCTTCGGCAGTCTCGAGCACCTGGCCCAGATGGTAATCCCCATGGACCCGCGTCTTCAGCGCGCCCACGAGGCGGCCCATACCACCGCCACCGGACGGACGGCCGGTGAAGGCCTCCCCGAGCGCCGTGACAGCCTGCCGCACCTCATGCTCGACGCGGGCTGCCCACGCTGTCGCGTCCCCGGCGGAGATGGTCTCGGGCACGAAGTCCGGGTCGTCGCTGCCGCGGGCGAGCGCAACGTGCAGCGCGCCCGTCACCTCACCGAGGCGACGGGCCGGCCCCAGAGTGGGCGTCGTGGGCGCCCCGTCGAGGGCCTGGGCCAGCCGCTCCAGCATCGTCCGCCAGGCATCGCCGCGGTTGGGCACGAAGCGGTGGACGACGGCCAGAGCGGCACGATGGCCATCCAGGTCCCGGTACTCGACAGTGCCCGCCAGCGCGGCGGCATGGTCGAAGCTCAACTGGTCGGTAAGAAAGCGCCCCATCTCGATCTCGGGCTGGATGCCGGCCGCCACGCGGCGGAACAGCTTGAGCAGGAGCGCATTGCCGTACAGGACTGAGCTGTTGCTCTGCTCGCCCGCGAGAGGCCGGGGCGGCTCGGTCGCCGCGACGGGCAGCCGGGACAGGGCGGGCGAGCCGGAGCACTGGATGCTGCCGCCGCGCTCGGTGCCGAGTGTCGCGCCGTCGCGGACCGCGCGCAGCAGAGCGCGCGCCGGCCCCGGAGTAGCGAAGGCGTCAAGACCCCCGTCTCCGCGCACCAGAGCGTACCGCTCGGGTGCGCCGTCGCTGAAGAGAACCTCCACGAGCTCGAGGAGCAGCGCGCTGCCCGGGAGCGTTCGGTCGACGACCCGGGCCGCCACGGCGGGCCGCTCCTTGGCGCCGAACCACCGCTGGCTGCGCAGCGCGTCGAGGTCGATGCCGGTCGCGGCCACCTTAGGGGATGGTCTCCACGCGCAGGATGTGCGCCGGCTGGGAGTGGGGATCCAGGCGCACCCAGTTGTGCTCGCCGTGCCAGGTGTAGCGCGCGCCGGTGAGCAGATCCTCGACCATGTACGGCGCGCCTGGTCCCACACCCCACTCGTGCGCCGGAACGTGAAGCCAGGCTGCCTGCGGCGTGGACGGGTCCAGGTTCACCGCGACGACGACCACGTTGCTCCTGTCGGCTGTCGCCTTCCCGTAGGCGATGATCTGGTCGTTGTCGCTTGGGAAGAAGCGCACGTTGTCGTACAGATGGAGGGCCGGGTTATCGCGGCGGATCGCGTTGATGCGGGCCACGTCGGCGACGATGTTGCCCGGGCGGTCCCAATCCCACACCTTGTGCTGATACATCTCGGAGTCCTGGTAGTACTCCGAGCCCACATCCCGCGCTCTGTTTTCGCACAGTTCGAAGCCGCTGTAGATGCCGTACACAGACGACAGCGTGGCTGCCAGCACGAGCCGCTGCTTGAATGCGGGCCGACCACCCACCTGGAGCTCCCGCGGCAGAATGTCCGGCGTATTGGCGAAGAAGTTGCCGCGAAAGTACTCCCGCATTGGCGACTGCGTGAGCTCGGTGACGTACTCCGTGAGCTCCCACTTGGTGGTGCGCCACGTGAAGTAGGTGTAGCTCTGGGTAAAGCCCGCCTTGGCCAGCGCCCGCATGACCGTAGGTCGCGTGAATGCTTCGGCCAGGAAGATGACGTCGGGGTAGTCTCGCTGAACGTCGCGGATCAGCCACTCCCAGAAGGCGAGGGGCTTCGTGTGGGGGTTGTCCACGCGGAAGATGCGTACATCCTGGTGGACCCAGAACAGCACGACGTCGCGCAGCGCCGCCCACAGCTCCTTCCACGAGCCGCAGCCGAAGTTCAGCGGGTAGATGTCCTCGTACTTCTTGGGCGGGTTCTCGGCGAACTTTATGGTGCCGTCGGGTCGGTGGTAGAACCATTCCGGGTGCTCGCGGACCCAGGGGTGGTCAGGCGACACCTGGATGGCGAAGTCCATCGCCAGCTCGAGCCCGAGGCCGCGCGCGGCTTCCTGGAAGTGGCGGAAGTCGTCGAGCGTCCCGAGCTCGGGAGCAACAGCGGTGTGGCCGCCCGCTCGGCTGCCGATAGCGTAAGGGCTGCCCGGATCGTCCGGGCCTGCGACCAGCGCGTTGTTCGGCCCCTTGCGTTTGGTCGTGCCGATGGGGTGGATCGGGGTCACGTACAGGACGTTGAACCCCATAGCGGCGATGGCGGGAAGGCGCGCCTCCGCTTCACGGAACGTCGCGCTACGCGTCGGATCAGTGCCCTGGGAGCGCGGGAAGATCTCGTACCAGGCGGCGGTGCGCGCGGCCGGCCGGTCGACGACGATCGCGAGCTCGTGGCGGTAGCGGGTGGCGTCCCCCGCGTCTGGACACCGGGCCATAGCCGCCAGCAGATCGTCGGACGTGGCCACCGCCAGGCTCCAGCTCGCCAGGGCCGTGAGCAGCGCCGCGCGGTCCTTCCGGGGCGCCCGTTGTACGGCGTCTTCGACCAGCTTGCGGCCTTCCACCAGCTCGGACGCGACGTCGTGGCCGGCGGCCAGGCGCTTGCCCACGTCGAGGCGCCAGGAGCCGAAGACGTCAGTGAACGCTTCGACCGTGTACCGGTACCGCCCGTTCCGCGCGACCTCGAAGTGGCCGACCCAGCGATCGTTCTGGACCAGGCTCATCGGCTCGCGACGCCACTCGGTGTCGCCGGGCGCGCGGTACAAAACGCGGGCGGCGAGGAGATCGTGCCCTTCCTTGAAGATGTCGGCCGCCACCTCGACCGTGTCGCCGACGACCCGCTTGATGGGCCAGCGCCCGCCGTCGATCTCGGGCGAAACACCTTCGATGGTGATGAACGGGTAGCTGTCGAACTGGGGGAGGCGGTGCGGCGCGCTCTTGGCCATCGGCTAGCAGTATGCGCGCCGGCCCCCCGGCGTGGTAGCCGCGGCCGGTGCAATCTGGCATGCTGACAGGCAGCCCTTCGATCCCGCGCTCCAAGGAGCCCTATGGCACACCCACCGACCAACGCCGGTTCCCTGTTGAGCGACCTCGACCTGTACCTGTTCAACGAGGGCACGCACGCTCGGGTCTACCAGAAGCTCGGCGCCCACCCCGGCGTCGCCGACGGCGCGCCAGGCACCCTGTTCGCCACCTGGGCGCCCAACGCTGACGCGGTGAGCGTCATCGGCGAATTCAACCAGTGGGATCCCAGCGCTAACCCGCTGCGGAGCCGGGGCAGCTCCGGCATCTGGGAGGGCTTCGTCCCGGGCGTCGGCCGCGGCGCCCGCTACAAGTACAGCATCAGGACGCGCGGCACCAGGGCCCGGTTCGACAAGGCGGACCCGTACGGCTTCGCGGCCGAGCTCCGCCCCCAGACCGCATCCATCGTGTGGGACCTTGCCGCCTTTCAGTGGGGCGACGGCGCGTGGCTGGCGGAGAGGTCCCACCGCCAGGAGCTGGGCGCGCCCATCAGCATCTACGAGGTGCACCTCGGCTCCTGGAAACGCGTGCCGGAGACCAACGGGTTCCTCACCTACCAGGACCTTGGCGAAGGGCTGGCCGCGTACTGTCAGGAGATCGGCTACACCCACGTCGAGCTCCTGCCCGTCTCCGAGCACCCTTTCGATCCCTCGTGGGGCTACCAGACCGTCGGGCACTACGCCCCGACGAGCCGCTTCGGCTCGCCCGACGACTTCAAGACTTTCGTCGACACCCTGCACCGAGCGGGCATCGGCGTGCTGCTGGACTGGGTGCCGGCCCACTTCCCGCGCGATCCGCACGGGCTGGCAACCTTCGACGGGACGCCGCTCTACGAGCATGCCGACCCCCGCCAGGGCGAGCACCCGGACTGGGGCACCAAGATCTTCAACTTCGGCCGCAACGAAGTGCGCAGCTTCCTCATCTCGAACGCCCTGTTCTGGCTCGAGGAGTACCACGTCGACGGGGTGCGGGTGGATGCCGTGGCGTCCATGCTGTACCTGGACTACTCGCGCAATCCGGGCGACTGGATCCCCAACAGGTTCGGCGGGCGCGAGAACCTCGAGGCCATCAGCTTCCTGCAGCGCATGAACGAGGTGCTCCACACCGAGTGCCCCGGCATCCTGACAGTGGCCGAGGAGTCCACCGCGTGGCCACAGGTCACGCGACCACCGTACATGGGCGGACTCGGCTTCAGCCTGAAGTGGAACATGGGCTGGATGCACGACACCCTGGCCTACCTCGAGCGCGCGCCGATCCACCGGCGCTGGCACCACGGCGACCTTACCTTCAGCCTGCTGTACGCCTTTCACGAGAACTTCGTTCTGCCGCTGTCGCACGACGAGGTCGTGCACGGCAAGGGCAGCCTGCTGAGCAAGATGCCCGGCGACTCGTGGCAGCAGTTCGCCACTCTGCGGCTGCTGTACGCCTACATGTTCGCCCACCCTGGCAAGAAGCTCCTGTACATGGGCTGCGACTTCGGCCAGGGCGACGAGTGGACAGAGGCGCACAGCCTCGATTGGCACCTGCTCCAGTACCCGTTCCAGGCTGGGCTCCAGCGGCTTGTGGCCGATTTGAACCGCTTGTACCGGACGGCGCCGGCGCTCCACGAGGTCGATTTCGAGCCGTCGGGCTTCGAGTGGCTGGTGGGCAACGACAACGAGAACAGCGTGTTCGCCTTCGCCCGCCACCCGCGCGATGGGGGCGACCCTATCGTCATGGTCGGCAACTTCACGCCGGTGCCGCGCCACGAGTACGACGTGGGCGTGCCAGTCGGCGGCCGGTGGCGGGAGATCCTCAACAGCGACGCTGCCGCGTACGCCGGCTCGAACATGGGCAACGGCCGCGTGGTGTGGGCGCGTGACGACACCTCGGCGGGCAAGCCGCACACGCTGACCCTGACCATCCCGCCGCTGGCAGCGCTGTACCTGCGCCCCGATTAGCTGCGTCAGCACGCCGCCATCAGCGGGTCCCAGGGTTCTGCTATTCCGACGTTGTCCATCACGTTAGATGAGCTCTCGGGCGGCGGCCCACTGTTGGAGGTCGCGGCCGAGAAGCGCTGCCGCCATCAGCTCCGGAAACAGGTCGGGTGTGCACGCGAACGCTGGCACTCCCAGCTCGCCGAGCGCCGCGGCCAGCGCGTGGTCGTAGGACGGCCGCCCGCTGTCGGACAGGGCCAGCAAGGCGACGAATCGCACGCCTGAGGCGACCAAGCTGGCGACTCGCCCGAGTAGCCGGTCGCGCAGACCTCCTTCGTAGAGGTCCGATATCAGCACCAGCACCGTGTCGCTGGGCCGCGTTACCAGTGAGGCGCAATACTCCAGGGCGCGGGCGATGTCGGTCCCGCCGCCGAGACGGACACCGAACAGGACATCGACCGGGTCGTCGAGCTCGTCGGTCAGGTCGACCACCGACGTGTCGAAGGCGACCAGCCGGGTCGAGATGGCGGGCAGGCTCGCCATCACGGCGCCGAGGATGGATGCGTGGACGACCGACTCGGCCATCGATCCGCTCTCGTCGATGGCGACGATGACGTCCTTCAACGCTCGAGTCCTGCGCCCGCGGCCCACCAGACGATCGGGGATGATGACGCGCTGCTCCGGTTGGTAGTGCTGGAGGTTGGCGTGGATGGTGCGCGGCCAGTCGATCTCGCGCAGACGCGGGCGCGGGTTGCGTAGCGAGCGGTTGAGTGCGCCGGTGACGGCTTGCCGCAACGGCTCTGCCAACCTGCGCTCGAGGTCGTCGGCGACCTTCCGCACCACCTGCCGCGCCGTCTCACGGGTGCGGGCCGGGATGACCGAGGCGAGTGAGATCAGCGTCGCAACCAGGCGAACGTCCGGCTCTACCTGCGCCAGCAGCTCCGGCTCCAACAGCAGGCGCTTGATGCCCAGCTGGCCGCCTCGCCGGCGCACAGCACGCTGAGGGTCGCTTCGCTCACGTCGGCCAGGCTGGCCTGCGGCCGCCCACGCAGAGCAGCCAGGGCTTCGGCCAGTCGGACGGCCTCGACGACCTGTGCCGGGGAGGCGTCCAGCTCCTGGTCCCGCAGGAGTCGGGCGGCGGCGGCCATCCAGGTCGCCAGGCTGCCGTTGGTTTCCCACAGATGGCGGTACCACGCCGGGGATTCGACGCCCGCGCCGTAGCCGCTGGCCGAGGCCAGGCGGGAGGCGGTCCAGGGAACCCAGGTCGCCTCAACCCGGACACGCTCCAGGCCACGCAGCAGATCGGCGTCGGTCTGCGCGGGCGGTCGGTTCGCCAGCGCCGGCGCGTGCCAGGCACCGCAGACCACGGCGATGCGCGCAAAGCCCTCTCGCTCGGCTGTCCGAATCATCTGGCGCATGTGCGCCTCTCGGCGGCCCTCGTGGCCGGTGGGCTCAGGCATGCCCTCGCGTACCGCGGCCATCGCGTCGCTGACGGCACGGAACACATCGGCGTCGTCGCGCCGCTGCTCGACCAGCTGCTCCCACCAGCGTTCGGGGTCCGGTTCGCCGGCGGCCTGGGCGAGCAGGCGGATCGGATCGGCCGCCGGTGCCCGCTCGGCTTCGTTGGGCTCCGCCTGCTCACGGACTGCCAGGGCAAACGCCTGCGGGAGGTCGCACAGGCGTGCGGGAATGCCGCGTCCCAGCGCGTAGCGGAGCGCATTCCACTCGGGGGAGAAGCTGGCGAAAGGGTAGAACACGCCCCGGCCAGGCTGGTCAGGTGGGTACACGACGAGAGCCACTGGCGGGCGCATGTCTGCCGATACCGCGAAAGGGAGCACTGCCTGGGCGTCCGGCGGCCCCTCCAGCAAGAGGACGTCTGGCTTCAGAGCGGTGAGCGCCCGCACCAGCGAGCGAGCTGAGCCAGGCCCGTGGTGCCGCACGCCGAAGATGGTGACGTGTTGGCCCATGCGGCCCACTCCGTCCCGCTCAGACCAGCTCTCGGGCGGCCCGGTACAGGTCGCGCCAGCCGTCACGGTCGCGGACGACGGTCTCGAGGTACTCGCGGAACGCCACTGTGTCGCGGACGGGGTCCTGAACCACCGTGCCCACGAGGCCAGCGGCGACGTCGGGGGCACGGAGGCGGCCGTCCCCGAAGTGCGCCGCCAGGGCCAGGCCCCCCGCGATGACCGAGATGGCCTCCGCCGTCGACAGCGTCCCGCTCGGAACCTTCAGCTTCGCCGTACCGTCCTCGGTCATGCCGCCGCGCAGCTCGCGGAAGACCGTCACCACGCGCCGGATCTGTTCGAGCGCCGGCGTCTCGGCGGGCAGCTCCAGTGCCCGGCCGAGCGAGGAGACGCGCATCTCGACGATGCGTGTCTCCTCCTCCAGAGTGGCCGGCACCGGTAGCACGACGGTGTTGAAGCGGCGCTTGAGGGCCGACGAGAGGTCGTTGACGCCGCGGTCGCGGTTGTTGGCGGTGGCAATGACGTTGAAGCCCTTGCGCGCCTGGACCTCGCCGTCCAGCTCCGGCATCGGCAGGGTCTTCTCGGACAGGACCGTGATGAGCGCGTCCTGGACGTCCGAGGGGATGCGAGTCAGCTCTTCGATCCGGGCGATCTTGCCAGCCTGCATGGCTCGCATGACAGGTGACGGGACCACCGCCCGCGTCGACGGTCCTTCGGCCAGCAGCAGGGCGTAATTCCAGCCGTAGCGGATGGCCTCTTCGGGGGTGCCGGCGGTGCCCTGCACGAGAAGGGTGGAGTCGCCGGAGATCGCCGCCGCCAGGTGCTCGGAGACCCACGACTTCGCCACGCCTGGCAGCCCCAGCAGGAGCAGGGCGCGGTCGGTCGCCAGGGTGGCAACCGCCACCTCGATGACACGTCGGTCGCCGATGTACTTCGGCGTGATCTCGACATGGTTGGCCAGGCGGCCGCCGAGCAGGTACACCGACACTGCCCACGGCGACAGGCGCCAGGACGGTGGCCGCGGCCGGTCGTCCAGGACCGCCAGCTGGTCGAGCTCTTCCGCGAACTCCCGCTCCGCATGCTGCCGCACGATCTCCGTGTCGATCACTGGAAGTCCCTTCTGAGAGCGCCCCGGTAGCTGACAGTGGCAACCATCCGCTCCAGAACATGCCGATCCCAGGCGTTTTCTTGCTCGCGCTCCAGGAGCTGCCTTATCTCCGGCAGGACGGCTGGATCGAGCTGGAGCGCGGCCTGCGCCAGCGGCGCCCTGCCCGCGTAGCCCCACAGCGGCCGGAAGACGGGCAGGCGTTGGGCGAAGAAGAGGCTGAACTCCTGACTCCACGGGTGGAGCCAGGCGGCCGCGAGCAAGGGGCCGGTCGCCGGATCAACGTCGAGGGCGCGCCGTAGCGACGCCTCGGCCTGATCGGGTGGCAGGCTGGCGAGTAGCGCGGCGCCGTCGAACGGCAGGCGGCGACGCTGGTCCTTCGCCGCGGCCCAGGCGGCGATCAGCTCGGCGCTCCAGGGTGCGTGCCGGTAGGCGGCAGCGGCGTGCGCCAGCCCTGCCACCAACGGGTCCGGCCACTCGCTGGCGAGCAGAGCAGGCAGAATTCCAAACGGCCAGACGTCGGGGGGCGTGAAGGCAAGCAGCTGCTGGAGCCACCAGCCTGTCCGGTTCATGCCCTTGGGCACCCGCTGCTCGGCGCCATTGTGCGCCCAGCTCGGGTCGAAGCTGTCGATCTGCCTGATCTCGACCCGCGTGCCGCGCAGGCGCCGCCGCACGTGGACGAGCTCTCGGGCTCGGCCCGCCCAGCGTTGCGCGAAGCTGGACGCGGGAATGCGGCGCAGAAGCCGCAAGGCTACCTCGCGCACCTCTTTGCGCGGGTCGCGCAGGCCGCGCTCCAGCAGTCCTTCGTCGTCCGCGGAGAGCCCCTCCATCAGGGACTCCAGGAGGGCCTCGCGCGCCTCGGGGCTCTCCCCGCCCCAGGAGGCCTCCAGCAGCGCTCGTCCCCGGGCCGGGTCTCCAGATCGGATGGTGCGCAGGGCCCGAGCCCGCTCGACGCGCGCGCCCGTCTCGAAACTCTCCACTGGATCGCTGGCCGCCGCGAAGCGCCAGGCCGGATTGCGGGCGGCGAGCCACGCCAGGCGACGTCCGCCTACAGACGCGAGCTGGTCAAGCAGCTCGGGATGGGCACGGACGTGCTCGATGAGTCGCGGCAGCAAAACGAACGGCGCCCGCAGGCCGCGCGCTCTGGCGCAGCCGAGCCATTCGGGCAGTAGCTCGGGGTACTCGTTCAGAATCTCGGGTAGGCGAGCGGCGGCAGCCGCCGGCACTTCGGGTAGGGTGTCTAGTGGGCTCGGCGTGGGGATGGGCCGGGGCGCCGGCTCCGGCACGTAGCCCGCCAGTCGGCGCAGGCCAGCGTACGCCGCGCCGCGCAGCAGTCGGCGCTCTGCTCCCGCCGTGGCGAGCTCTGGCAGGATCGCAGGCGGGTCCGCGCGCCGGGTGCCCGCCACCGCCACGTCGAGCAACGTCTGAAAGGTCATTGTGTGCGGCGTCCCAATCGCGCGGCCCGGGCCGGCCTCAGACGGGCGCCTCGACGTGCACGAAAGACCCGTCTGCCGCCGCGCTCCACGGCCACACCGCGAAGCCGTCCCACTCCCCGAACAGGTCGATGGGGTGCCCGCCCGAAAGCGCGGTAAGCTGCCAGCCGGCCACTCCGGCCAACGGCAGCTGTCGACCGGTCGGGTCGACCACCCGCCACCAGTCGTCCTGGCCGCCATCCGGTACAACGCGGCCCAGGCCGACGGGGTAGCGCTCGACCCACGGGTTGCGCGCCAAAATCTCGGCGTAGTGGCGCAGGACCGGTTCCACACCGTCACCTGGCAGCGCTTCAACCCTGCCGACGGCCCGGGGTGCAGTCCGGAGCAGGGCGCGCAGCGCGGGGACACCCGGGTAGAAGCAGAGCTCAGCCTCGACCCGCGCGCCCGGAACCAGGCTTCCGTCCAGCGGCTGCCCGCTGATGGCGAAGTCCAGGATCAGCGCCCACCGCTGGGCACGCTCGCCCCACAACCAGGTGCGCTGCACCTGCAGCCGATCTTCGACGGCTCTCCTGCGACCCAGCACGCTCCAGACGTCGCGGACTGATTCAGCGGCCAGGATGTCCTCGCGCCTGACAGTGAATCCAACCAGCGACCGAATCTCGGCACGCAGCTCGGGCGTGAGAGCGTCGATCCGCCGGTACGCTTCCAGCAGCAATTCCAGGCGGGCCAGCCGGAGGAGCATCCGCTCTGGCCAGCGCTCGCCCGCGTGGGGCACCGCGGCCAGGTCGCGGACGAACCGCGCCAAGCCGGGCGCCTGGGCGTCCACTAGCCGAGCGGCGATCTGCTCGAAGGCCGCCCGCGGCCGAGCCGGCAGCTCCGCCAGCCCAAGCCGGACGATGTCCTCCAGCCAGCGCTCCAGCTCCTCGACGCCCGCCGCCACCAGCGCCTCACGCCGTCGCTCCCGCTTCTGCTGTCCGTCGGCAGCCCGCGGGGCAGTGGGCTGGGAGGGGCGCTGGGCTCGCGCGCGTCGACCGACGAGCCATTCGGCCACCCAGTCCGGCGGCTCGTGCCGAGCGAGGGACGCCGGCTCGCCGACGGCGAGCAGGAACAGGCCAAGAGCGTGCTTACACGGGAGCTTGCGCGACGGGCAGCTGCACTTGAACGCCGGTCCTGTCAGATCGACGGCTGCGCGGTACGGCACGGCTGCGCTACCCCGGCACTCTCCCCAGACGGTGTGCTCAGCGCCGGCTACCGACTCCCACCGATCCGGCGCGGCCAGCTGGCGGCCCGCACGTGCCGCGGCGGCGTCGGGCGCGAGCGCGACAACCTGCTCCACGGTCCAGGCCATGGCCGGCAGCCTACCGGACCCGAGTCAGGCTCGGCACGGAAGTGGCCGATCAGGCGCTCGCGTGCGGAGACCGCGGTGCTACTGGCCGCTGGCGAGGACGAACCACTGGCTGCCGCCGGTCGCCAGGCGCGCCAGCACGGCCAGGCGGTACTGCGCGTGCGCCTCGGGCGAATTCAGCTGGACGGCGTCCAGGCGGGGCAGGCGCACCGTCCCGCCCAGCGAAGGCGGCTTGCCTTCTGGTTGGCGCTCGGTGGACTGGTCGGCCCGCATGGCGAGGTAGGACCGCGCCAGCCGGGCGCCAGGGCGTTCGCGTTTGCGGCGTCGGGGCATGGCTGAGGAGCGTGCGGCGGCTGCGAGTCGGCACGGGCGATGGACGACGAGAAGCATCGCCGCGTGCGGTCGGTCCAGTGTACTGTGCCCGTGCTCCGCGGTGGCTTACTTGCCCGGCTCGCCGTTCAGAACGGCGGCCACGGGACGTTGCGGTACGGATCGAGGTCCGGGTAGCACGGGGCGGCCAGCAGGCGGTCCCAGCGGTCGAACAGGGCGCGCAGCTCGCCGGCCGAGAGCAGCGGGGCCAGCATGTGGCGGATGACATCCACCCGGGCAGGGTCGGCGCGGACGGCGGCCAGCGCTTCCATGAGGTCGTCCGGGATAGGTTCGCCGGCAAACTCCCAGATGATGGTGCGCAGCTTGGGCACGTGGTGGAACGTCAGGCCGTGGTCGATGCCCCAGACGTGGCCATGCACGTCCAGCAGGCAGTGGCCGCCCTTGCGGTCGGCGTTGTTGGTCAGCAGGTCGAACAGGGCCATGCGCTGCAGCTCCCGGCGATGGGAGGCGAGCAAGCGATCGAAGCGCGCCGCGGGTCCGACCTGTGGTTCGACGTAGAACTGGAGGCTGCCGATGCCGTGCGGCGCCTGCTCGCGGATGATCGTCGCCGGCACCAGCGTCCAGCCGAGGTGGTGGGCCAGCAAGTACGCCGCCACCTCGCGCTTGTAAAGGCTCCCCGAGGGGAAGTCGCGCAGCGGCACTTCGCCGCGGCGCGGCTTGTACACCGCCAGGCACGAGCTGCCGTCTTCGCCGTTCACCAGGGCCGCGAACGTGTAGTTGGAGCCCCAGGGGATGAGCTCGATGGCCTCGATGGCGCCGTGCCGCAGCAGCGGGAGGGGGTTGTCAGGTGGTGTCGGGCGATGTGAGACGATCAGTGGCGGCACCCGAGGTCAGACTCCAGCGCGGTGGTGCCTAAGCAGGTGGTCGTACGTCTTGCCTGTATCTGATCATGTGAGCTCCACCTGCTTAGGCCCTTGCCTTTGTTCGCGCTACGCGCTTAGCGCGGGCGAGCGTGGTGAAGGGCGCTCCGGCACGCATACGATCTGCCTCGCAGCATAGTGCAGGCTGGTGGCGCCTCGCCGCAATGTTGCCCGGGATGGTGAACAATCCGGGCTACAGCGCCTCGGCCAGCGGCCGGCCCGTGTCTCGGCCCGCGCCGCACGGGAGCACCACGTAGAACGACGTCCCCTGTCCAGGGCCCGCCGATTCGCACCAGATGCGTCCGCCGTGCGCCTCCACGATGCCGCGCGACAGGTACAGCCCAAGGCCAAGGCCCTGCACGCCGCTGTCGATCGCGCCCTGGCCGCGGCTGTAGCGCTGGAACAGGCGCCCCACCTCGTCCGGCGTCAGACCCAGGCCGCGATCGTGCACGGCCAGCCGCGCCTCGTCGCCCCCCGCGACAGTCACCTGGATCGGCGACCCCGGCGGCGAGTACTTGGCGGCGTTCGACAACAGGTTGCCGACAACCCGCTGGAGCATGACGGGGTCCCAGAAGCCGGTGGGACGCGGGCCAGGCGCGACCTCCAGCGTGATCCGACTCGACGCGGACTCGTCGCACCGGGCGACGACGTCGGCGACCAGAGACGGGAGGTCGACCTCGGACCGCCGCGGCTCCATCCGGCCGAGCGCCAGACGGGACGCTTCGGTGAGGGTGGCCATGAGGTCGCCCATCCGGTCCGTCTCTGCGTGCGCGCGTTGGACCGCCTCGCGGATGCCTCCGACGTCCCCGTCGACGCGGGCGAGGCCGCGCAGAGCGAGCTGGAGGTTGCCCTTGATCGCCGTCATGGGCTGCTGCACGTCGTGCACGACGCCGGCCAGGAGCTCGTCGCGGACCTCGTCGACCTGGCTGGACATGGCCGCGAGGGCCAGCGCGATGGCGACGTCCAGAGCGTCGTTGATCAGGAGCTCGGCGCTGGCGATGTCGGCGGCGCGGGCGGCGGCGTCGCTGTGGCGATGGAGCGCGCGCCCGATCTCCTGGCGGAGCAGACGGAACTCGGCGATGATCTCGGCCGCGCGCAGGCCCTGCTGGAGACGGGCATGCGTGTGCTCGTGGGCCGCGTGGAGGACGGCCGCGTGCGCCCGCGGCGGCGGCTCCGCGTCCCCCTCGGGGAAGGTGGCCGGGTGGAGCGCCTCCGTCAGGGCGTCGAAGACGCGTGGGATATGGGGGCTGCCGGCCACGGGTGACCGCCGTTCGGGAAGCGGCTGCCCCGCCGCGCCGTCCAACCAGCGGCTCAGAATCTCCTCTCGCCGCTCTGCCAGCAGCTCGGCAATCCAACGGAGGTCGGAGCTGGGATTAGCGTGTGGGAGCAGTGCGCTGAGCTCTCGTGGTGCGTACATTCTGTCCACCTATCCACCACCTCACGCATTGAACGCCCGCCAGCCTCCCCGCGCTAGTGGGCAAATTGGTCCAGGCGCCGCGTGCCAGCGCGCGCCGACGCGTTCCAGGCCTGTCACGGGACAAGGTCGACCACACCCTCACTGTCCACCGCCCGCACGACGGTGCGGTCCGGGAACTGCGCGCGCAGCCGCTCCAGCTGGTCAGGCCCGGTGGCCAGCGCGAACAGCGCGGGACAAGCGGCGAGCGCCGACCTATCGAGATCCGGGCAGTTCAAGGGCGCCAGCACGACGTTGTGGAGCCACCAATCGTCGGTCACAACCAGCAGCGGCGCGGCGCCGAGCGTGGGATCGAGCCTGAGCCGCGGCCCGAACAGACCGGTCTCGACGAAGGGCACGCTGGCTCGCCGTCTGTAGGGCAGGTCGTTGAAATCGGTGCGCCGCTCCACCTGACGGGGCAGATAGTAGAACGCCGTGTTCATGCACAGGCAACCCAGGACGGCCAGTAGGGCCAGGCGCGAGGCCAGCGTGCTCGCTCCGAGGGCGCGCGCCGCCGCCAATGCCGCGAGCAGTCCCCGCGCCGCCAGCGGCAGCAGCCACGGGAGGGCCTCGTAGTAGTAGCGCGGGCCGAGCGCCACACCACTTGCGAAGTACAGCGTGTAGGTGGCGACGAACAGGCCCGCGCCGAGGACGAGCAGCAGATCGGCCCGTGTCGGCCGCAACAGCAGGACGGGCAGCGTCAAGACACCCAGGCCGAACAGGGGCGGCCAGCCGAACAGGTCGAATTGCAGCAGCGTGAGCAGCTCGTCGGCGACCACGAGGCCCGCGGCCGGGGTGTGGCGGCCGTAGAAGCCAATGTCGTCGCCGAAGCCGAAGTGGTCGCGCGCGTCGAACAGCGCCCGGGGCAGCGCCAGGGGACTCCCGGTCAGCGCCGCGTTGTAGCCGAGGTAGACGAGGACGAGCGGCGCCACGCCCACGGCCAGCCAGCCCAGGGCACGCCAGCGTCGGCGCCAGCCGAGCACGGCGAGCAGAGGCAGCGCGAAGATGACAGCCGCAACCTCGCGGACGGCGAAGGCCGCGCCCAGCAGCACGCCGAGCGCGACGTACGCGTACGGGCGGGCGCGCGGGGCCGCCTCCGCGTGCACGAACGCCGCCAGCGCCAGCGCCAGCACGGCGCCCGAGATCGGGTGGCTCAGGAACGACCCCGCCTGGAACAGGATCAGGGGCGAGATAGCGCCCAGCGCCACGGTGATCAGCGCTTCCCGCGGCCCGAACAGATGGCCAGCGGTCCACGCGGTGGCGGCGATCATGACCACCCCGGCGACAGGGCCGACGAGCCAGCCCATCCCGACCAGCCCACCCAGCGCGTAGACTGCCGGCGCACCTGGCGGGTACTGCGAGAACCAGCGCCCCTGGGAGACGATCTCGAACGGCCCGCGCAGCGCGTCGACAGAGGCGGGCGCCGCCAGCCACAGGTGGCCCGACCGAAAAACGCCGGCCTGGAACGTGTAGGAGACCGCGTCGAGGACGTGCGGCAGCTGCCGGTACAGGCGCACCGAAATCCAGGTGGCGCCACTGGTCCAGGCGACCAAGGCGACGAGCGGAAACCAGCGTGGCAGCGCGGAGCGGGCCCGTGCGCCGAGCATGCCGCCGGAGGCGTGGCCCTGCCAGAGGGTGGCGAGGGGCGTGGCGGCGAGCCCGACGAGACAGACCGTCGCGACGGTGGCGAAGCCCGCGGCCGCGGATCGGCCGAGCAGGTGCGCCAGCTCGGCCAGGAAGGGCAGGGGCTGCTCTGGGAAGAACCAGCTCGCCACCACGGTGGTGGTGCCGGCCGCTTCGGCGAGCCAGCGGACGTGGCGACCGTCGCGGTCCAGCTCGACGCCCTCGCGTGCCGAGCCATCGTCCTGCCTGAGCAGCCAGAGGCGGGCCGGCGCCTCGAGGCGGCGCACCGCGGCGTCCAGGCGGAAAGCCGCTGGCAGGCGGGCCGCCGCGGCGTCGTCCGCGCCCCGGGCCAGGACGGCCCCTGAGGCGCCGTCGGCCAGCTGCACGCGCTCCCAGCGACTGAAGCTCGACTCGTCTCGCAGCCACGCGTCCAGGGCGTAGAGCGGCGTACCCTGCAGGCGCTGGATGGGCTCGGGGTCACGATCCAGGGTAAACGTCAGGTCGGTCCCGTCGATCTGGTACTCGCGGAACAGGGCGTCCGGCTGCTCGAAGCGGACCGCCCGCCAGCCGCCCGGCGCGCTGCCGCTGACCCGGTGCTGTCCGCCATCGACCAGGACGGTGACCTGGTCGCCCTCGACGAGGAGAGTCAGCGGGACCGGCAGCGCCGCCGTCGCGGCTTCGCCGAAGGCGAGAAGCGCGAGGGCGACCAAACCGGCGAGCGCGACCCGGCGGACCGCAGCGGGCGCCGCTCGGCTGCCCACGCTGCGCCGCTACTCGTCCGCGTCGGCCTTGGCGCCCACCTCGACGAACTTGACGCGCGAAGCCCCACACCGCGGGCACTTCCGCGGCAGGATGGAGTCGGCAACCTCGTAGCGGCAGGTCAGGCAGCGCCAGGTGGTGAGTGTCTCGGCGTCGCGCGTCCGCAGGGCGCCCGTCTTGTCTGTCATTCTGCCCCGAGGATAGCAGCCGCCGGGCGCGGCATCGGTGGTGGCGAGAAGAAAACATCCTCGACACGCGTCTCGACCGTCTCGGCCTGGCGAGCGCCCAGCTCATGCAGGCGCGCGATCAGCCCGGTGACGAGGTGTTCGGGCGTCGACGCCCCGGCCGAGACGCCGACGCGCCGCGCGCCTTCGAGCCAGGCGGGGTCCAGCTCGGCGGCTGAGCCGACCAGGTAGGCCGCGCGGGCGCCCGCCAACCGAGCCACCTCGCACAGTCGGTTCGAGTTCGACGAGTTTGGCGAGCCGAGCACGAGGACGACGTCCGCCCCGTGGCGCTCCACGAGCGCGCGGACGGCCTCCTGGCGGTTCTGGGTGGCGTAGCACACGTCGCCCGACTCGGGGCCCACCAGGCGCGGAAACCGCTGGCGCAGGGCCGCGACGACGGCGGCGACGTCGTCCAGGCTGAGCGTGGTCTGGGTGGCGTAGGCCACCCGGTCCGGGTCGGCCACGGGGACGGTGTGGGCGTCGGCGACGTTCTGGACCAGGCGCACCTGGCCGGGCGCCTCGCCGACGACGCCCGCCACCTCGGGGTGGCCGGCGTGCCCGACGAACAGGATCGTGTAGCCGTTCCTGGCGTAGCGCAGCACGGCCGCGTGGACGCGAGAGACGAGCGGGCAGGTGGCGTCAAGCGTGGCGAGGCCGCGGGCGGCGGCCTCGGCCCGGACCTCGGGCGAGACGCCGTGGGCCGAGAAGACGGCCGTTGCGCCCTCAGGGATGTCCGCCGTGTCCTCGACGAAGACGGCGCCGCGCGCGCGCAGGCTGTCGACGACGACGCGGTTGTGGACGATCTCGTGGCGGACGTAGACGGGCCGGTCGTCGCCGGGGGACCGTTGCTCGAGGGCGAGCTCGACGGTGCGGATGGCGCGCTCGACGCCGGCGCAGAAGCCACGGGGCGCGGCGAGCAGGACGACGAAGTCCGGCATAGCTACCACTACCATTAATCATACAGTCGGGCCGGGCCGGGCAGCGTTGCCACACCCGCGCCATCGGCGGGGCTCACGCCCGGCTGCGGCTCCCCATGACGAAGTGGGCGATGATCAGGATGACCGCCACAACCAGCACCAGATGGATGATGCTGCCGAGAGCGAAGAAGAAGAACCCACCGCCCCAGATGATGAGGCACAGGATGCCGAGGATGAGCAGGATAGGCACGGACGACTCCCAGTACGTGTGTGTCTCGTGAGGTCACGCCAGGATAGCCGCGCTCTGCGACCGTTGCGGCGCCGCGCCGGGCTACAACGAAGTCACATCGCCCCTGGCCATCCCCTCGACAGAGCGGGCGATCCACTAGACTAATGAAAGTAATGGTTAGGGCGATTGGCCGTGGGGCGAGGGCGAGGGCGAGTCGTGTGGCGGCGCCGGAGCTGGCCGCGCCATCGGCCGCCGCCGCCAACGCTCGCGTCGCCCGCCAGCTGGCCCGCAACGAGGTTCTGGACGCCGCCGTGCGAGCCATGGACCAGCTTCTCGGCCTGCGCCTGACGCTGCTGGCGCGGCCGACCGACGGCGGCGAGCGCCTGTCGCTTCTCGCCCTTCGGGACAACGGCGCCTGGCCCCGGCCAGCGCCCGCCGAGCCGGACGCCATGCTGGCGCTGGCCCAGGCTGGCTGGCCGGTTGTCGTCGGCACACTGGGGCCGCTGGTCGTCGCCGACGCGCAGTGGGAGCCGTGCCTCGCCGGGCTGGCGGCGCGGACAGCGCTCGGCGTGCGCGGCTACGCCGCGGTGCCGGTCGTGGCCCCCGACGGCTCGTGTTGGGGGATGCTCTGTGGGATGGATTGGCGGGCGGCGTCGGGGACGGCCGCCGAAGCGGGGCTGGTCCAGGTGCTGGCCCGGTTGCTGCCAGTGCAGTCCGAACGCGAGGGCGCCGCTCGCGAGCGCGGCATCAGGCTGGTATCGACGACCGCCCAGCACGAGCTGAACAACGCGTTGGGAAAGGTCTACTTTCGCGCCCAGCTGCTGGACGATGAGCCGGACCTGGCGCCGCGGGCGCGGGCGGCGAGCGCCAGCCTGCAGGAGGTGGTGGCTCAGCTGGCGGCGGCCCTGCGGCAGCTGCGCGCCGCCCGGCCCGGGAGCGCCGCATGATCCGGCCACTGAGACGTCCGTCCGCGACACGCCACGCCGCCCGCGGCGAGGCGCGGCAGCGCGACGCCGACCGGCTGGACCTGGCCCGCGAGGCGCTCCGGGCCAAGTCCGAGCTGTTGACCCGCATCAGCTACGCGATCCGGACGCCCATGAGCGGCGTGATCGGCATGGCGCAGCTGCTGCTCGACACGCCGCTCTCCTCCCAGCAGCGCGAATACGCCCAGATCGTCAGCGCCTCGGGCGAGGGTGTGCTCAGGGTGATCGACGACGTCCTGCACTTCTCCCACATCGACGAGGCTCGCCTGGCGGCGACGGAGCGGCTGACCGGCGAGTCCACCGGGCGTCTGGACGGCGCCGCCGGGCCGTTGCTGGCGCTGGTGCCGGGGATCGTGGTCGCGGACCAGCGGCCAGCCCACGACGGGTTCCACGGCGGTCGCGCTGCCGCCGACGCGCCGCGGGTGCTCCTGGTCGAGGACAACGCGGTCAACCGGCACGTGGCGCGCCTGATGGTGCAGAACCTGGGCTACCGGGTGGACGTGGCGGCCGACGGCCAGGCGGCCGTCGACGCCGTCGCGGACGTCCAGTACGCCGTCGTGCTGATGGACTGCCAGATGCCCCGGCTCGACGGCTACGCGGCGACCGCCACCATCCGGCAGCGCCAGGGGGCTGGCCGGCGGACACCTATCGTGGCCATGACGGCGCTCGCCCTGTACGGTGACCGGGAGCGCTGCCTGGCGGCCGGGATGGACGACTACCTGTCGAAGCCTGTGCGCGCCGCGGAGCTGGCGACCACCCTCGAGCGGTGGCTGCCCCACGCGCCAACGGGACGGACACCGCCGCTCTCTGGCCAGAGCGCCCCCGCGACGCGGGCGCCCGCCGTCGACCGCGAGACGCTCCGCGCGCTGCGCGAGCTGGCGGACGACGACACAGTGGACGTGGTGCGCGATCTGCACCAGGTGTTCCGCGAGGACGCGACCGGGCGCCTGGCGACCATGCGCGCCGCCGCCGCCGCGGACGACCGGGGCGCGCTCCAGGAGCAGGCGCACGCGCTCAAAGGCAGCGCCGCCTGTCTCGGCGCGACGGCGATGGCCGGTCTGTGCGAGAACCTGGAGCTGGTCGTGGCCGGGGCGGACCTCGCGCCAGCCGAGGGCATCCTGCAACAGCTCGACGAGGAGTTTGGTCGCGTGGACGCGGCGCTGGCGGGGTACGTCGCCGAGGCCACCCCTGTGGTGCTGGTCGTCGACGACGAGCCGCTGTACCGGCGGATGATGAGCACTATCATGCGCCGCGCGGGCTACCGGGTCGTCGAGGCGGCCGACGGCCGGGAGGCGCTGGCGCTGGCCAGCAGGCAGACGCCGGACGCGATAGTGGTGGACCTGCGTATGCCGGTTATGAACGGCGTGGCCTTCATCGAGCGCTGCCGTGAGCTGCCCAGCTTGCGCCGGGTGCCGATCGTGACGATCTCGGCGGCGGACCACCCGGCGAGCACCCTGGCGCGGTTGAGCGCGGCGAACGTGCACGACTACCTGGCGAAGCCGCTCGACACGTGGGAGCTGCGGGCGGTGGTCGAGCGGCTGGTGGGGCAGGCGGTGGCGAGGTCGGCGAGTCGGGCGTAGTCCACCTGGCCGCGACGACGCGCGCTGGGGCACGGTGGCTGGACCCGCCCGCGCGGGACGTGGTCAACCGAGACACAACCGAAGGCGAATGCGCGCGGGGACCATTATGCGCGTGAAACTCCTAGGCTGTGTGCAGGAGGTACGTCGCGTATGAGAGTTGACACGAGTCCTACGGACAGCCACGCCGAGCCTGGCGCCGGCCGGCCCCTGCGGAAGAGCGCGTCGATGCGCCTGGCCGAGATGCAGTACGGCCAGCCGTTGGACACGCTGCTGCCCGAGCTCCTCGGCCGGTTGCAGACGGTGGAGGCCATCGCCGACGAGCTGGGCATCGGCTACTCCACCGCCTGGCGCTGGCTGGTGCAGTTGGGCTTCAGCACCCGCTCGATGGACCAGAAGGAGTTGCACCGGCAGGAGCGGGAGCGTGCCCGCGGCCACCACCGAGCGCCGACGCCGGGCGCCGCCCGCCGCTCTTAGCGTTAGCGTTGGCGCCCAGGCGCTTGCATCGTCGGCCTCGGCTGCGGGGCCGGGGCCGGGGGCCGTGTCGCCGTCTGGCGGGCCACGAGGCTAGCCGCCTCGACGCGGCGTGACAGCCGCAGCTTTCTGAGGATGTTGCTGACGTGCGCTTTGACGGTATGCTCGCTCAGGGAGAGGGCGGCGGCGATCTGCCGGTTCGTGTGGCCCTCGGCGATCAGGGGCAGAACGTGGCGCTCCTGCTCGGAGAGGCCAGCCAGCGGCTCCGCCACGGGCATCGGGGGAGCGCCGCGCAGCCCGCGCAGCGCGGCCTCACCCACGGCGGGGTCGACCAAGGAGCCACCCTCGCCCGCCGTCTCGACGGCAGCGATCAGCCAGTCTGGCTTGCTCTGCTTCAGGAGGTAGGCGCTGGCGCCAGCGCCGATGGCGGTGACCACGGCGTTGTCGTCGGCGAAGGACGTCAGGATGACGACCCTGGTGGTGGGCGACGCGGCGCGGATGGCGCGGCAGGCGTCGATCCCGCTGCCGTCAGGCAGGCGGACGTCCATGACGACCACGTCTGGTCGACAGGCGCGCACGGCGGCCAGGGCCTCGGCGACGTCGCTCGCCTGGCCGACGACCTCGACGTTGCGGGCGGTGGCGAACACTTTCACCAGGCCGAGGCGCACGAGCGGATGGTCGTCGACCACCAGGAGGCGGATGGGCGCGTCGCGTGGCCCGCGGCGGAACGGGGACGGCGCGCCGTGGGCAACGCGGATAGGCGTGGGCGGGGCGGTCGGGGGCGCGGCGAGTGGGCGATCCATATCGATCCACGATCCAGGAGTGGTGGGATAGCGAGTGGACGGTCGCGGCACCGGTGCAAGTATGGCCCTGGCGAGCGACCGGAGGCCGGAATAGCCGCGCGGCCGGCAGTCGATCGCTATACTTTCACTCGACCAGTAGTGGACAGGGTCGTGCGGCCGGCGCGGTGTCCCAGGTGGCGCCACCACCGGCTGACTCAGGAGGTTCACATGACGACGGAGACGTCCCAGAAAACGACCAGCCTAGCTGCTACCACCAATCCGACCACTGACGAGCACAAGGACAGAGACACCGGCACGGACGCGGCCGCCGCCGCGCCGCTGGACGACGCCACCATCGCCAACCTGCTCGAAGCAATCGGCGACGACGCGGACTTCCTGACCGAGGTGATCGACACCTACGTCGCCGGCGCGGTCGACCTCCTCGCCGCCATGCAGCGCGCGGTCGCCGCCGGCAGCGCCGCCGACCTCGCCTGGGCCGCCCACGACCTCAAGTCGAGCAGCTCCAACCTCGGCGGCCTGTCGCTCGCCGCCGTGTGCCAGGCGCTCGAGTCCGGGGCCCGCATGGGGAATCTCGCTGGCGCGGCCGAGCGCGTCGCCCTCGCCGATCAGGAGTACCAGCGCGTGCGCGGCGCGCTCGCCGAGACCCTCGGGCGCTGACTGCTAACCGCTGACCGGGCGCGCCGTCCGGCGGTCGCGGGTGCGGGTGCGGGTGCGGGTGCGGGTATAACCTTCGGCTGACCGCCCGCGCGGCTGGGAGGGCAGCGAACCGTGCAGCGCGCCGACCTCGTCGTCAAGAACGGCACAGTCGTCACCAGCACCGCCATGGTCGCGGCCGACCTGGCCGTGAGCGACGGCAGGTTCTCCGCCATTGCCGCCCCGGGCGCGCTCGACCGCAACGTCATCCAGGACGCCGCGCTCGTGTACGACGCCGCCGGCAGGTACGTTCTGCCGGGCGTCATCGACGGCCACGTCCACTTCCGCGAGCCCGGCCTCGAGTACAAGGAGGACTTCAGCTCCGGCTCCCGGGCGGCCGTCATGGGCGGGGTCACCACCGTCCTCGACATGCCCAACACGCTCCCCCCGACGAGCACCGCGGAGCGCGTCGACGACAAGCGCGGCCTGGCCGAAGCGACGGCCTTCTGCGACATCGGACTCTTCGGCCTGGTCGCCCAGGACAACCTGGGGCAGCTGGCGCCCATGGCGCGCGCGGGCGTCGTCGGCTACAAGTGCTTCCTCGCCGAGACGGTCGGCGCCCTCGGCGCACCGGACGACGGCCTGCTGCTGGACGCCCTGCGCACGGTCGCCGGCCTCGGCCTGCGCATGGGCTTCCACGCCGAGAACAACGCCATCGTGCAGCACCTCACCCGCCAGATGAAGGCGGCGGGCAGGACCGACCCGCTGGCCCACCTGGACGCGCGGCCGGCGGTCGCCGAAGCCGAGGCGATCCAGCGGGTCGCCCTGTTCGCCAGCTCGACCGGCGCCAGCATCCACATCTTCCACCTGTCGTCGAGCGACGGCCTGGCGATGGTCGACGCGTGGCGCGCCAGGGGCGTCCCGGTGACGGCCGAGACCAGCGCCAACTACTGCTTCCTATCCTCCGACGACATGCGGGCGCACGGGTCGCTCATGCGCATCAACCCCCCGGTGCGCGCGCCGGGCCACGGCGAGGCGCTGCTGCGCGGCCTGGCCAGCGGCAGGATCGACGGCATCGCCACCGACCACTCGCCGCACACGCTGGCGGAGAAGCAGCACGACGATATCTGGCGGGCCGTCTCCGGCTTCGCCGGCGTCGAGACCAGCGTGCGGCTCTTCCTGACGTACGCGGTGGCGCCGGGCGGCATGACTCTGTCCCAGTACGTGCGCGCGTCGTCCGAGGGCCCGGCGCGCGCCTGGGGCCTGTACCCGCGCAAAGGCGCTATCCAGGTGGGCGCGGACGGCGACCTGACGATCGTCGACCTGGGCAAGACCGGCGTCATCGCGGCATCACAGCTGCACGGGAAGAACAACCACACGCCGTTCGAGGGACGGAGCACCACCGGCGAGGTGGTCGCGACGGTGCTGCGGGGGCAGATCGTCATGCGCGACGGGGAGCTGGTCGGCGCGCCGCGCGGCCGGCTGGTGCGCCCGGTGGCGGCAGCGCCGCCGGCCGCAGGGGGCGGGACGACCGGCTAGCGGGCCGGCGCCGGAAATCCGCGGCCGGAGTGCGAACCCGCTAGATTTTGGAGGAGGCCACCGGAATACGCACTCACACCCACGCCGACGGTGGCGGAGGCACCTCATTATGTTCCTGACTGCTCGGACCTTCGGCCTTCGACCCGCGCTGACCGCCCTTGCCGGCGGCGGGCTGTGCGCCCTTGTCGCCGCCAGCAGCGGGGCGCTGGCCCAGACGGCGACGTCGACCAGCGACAGCTCGACGACCGCACCGATGGGTACCGCCATGCCTATGGGCACTGCTATGCCCATGGCGACAAGCGGCACCGGCGCCTCGGCCACCATGGGCACCGGTGCTTCGGCCACTATGGGCACCGGTGCCGCCGCTACTATGGGCACTGGCGCCACCGCCGCCATGACGCCCATGGCGCTCCCCACCGCTGCCGCTGCCAGCGTCCCCCATCCCTCGGCCCAGACCGCTTCCGATCTGCGCACCACTCTGAGCGACCTCCTACAGGAGCACACCTACCTGGCCGGCCAGACCTCAGGTGCCCTCGTCGGCGGCCGCATGGACGAGGCGCGCGCGGCCGCCGTCGCCCTCGACACCAACAGCCAGGAAATGGCCAACCTCATCGGGGCGGTCTACGGCCAGGACGCGCAGGCGGCCTTCCTCCAGCTGTGGCGGCGCCACATCGCCGACTACGCCCAGTACGCCCAGGCCGTCGTCGCCGGCGACCAGGCAGCCCAGGCCCAGTCGCGGCAGGACGTGAACCAGTTCGCCCAGGATGTCGACACCTTCCTCAGCGGTGCCAACCCGAACATCCCGGCGGGTAGCCTGGCGCCGTCGCTGGCCATGCACGTCAACGGCACGCTCGACGTCATCGACGCTCAAGCGGCCAAGGACTACAGCCGCGCGTTCACGCTGGCCAAGCAGGGCGCCGACATGACCGCGGCCCTGGCCGACCCGCTGTCCACGGCCATCGCGCAGCAGTTCCCCGACCAGTTCCCGTCGGCCTCGGCCGCGAGCGCCACGCAGTAGCGGGATCGAGAGACTCGCGCCGCGACCCGAGCCGGCCGGACCGGGGAGATCCGGCCGGCTCATCGCGAGCCCAAACCGCGGCTGACGGCTGACAGCTGACAGCTACGACTCGACGCGGACGGTGCCCCCGCTGCGCAGCGCCGCGGTGGCCGCCTCCGCGATCAGTCCCGCCCGCAGGCCGTCCGCCAGCGACGGAGACGGAGCGCGGCCCTCCTGCAGGGCGGCCACGAACGCGTCGAGCGACGCCCGGTAGGTACCTTCGTGGCGCTCGAACCACCCCGGGTGGAGGCCGCTGTCGACGATCGCGCCGCCGACGTAGCGCGACACGCCGCCAGCCCGCTGGCGCCGCGACTCCACCATCCCCTTGGCGCCGAAGACTTCGATCCGCTCGTCGTAGCCGTAGCCGGCGCGGCGGACGCTGTCGATCTGGCACAGGGCGCCGCCGCTCAGACGGAGCAGCACGATCGACGTGTCGACGTCGCCGGCCTCGCCCACCCGCCGGTCGGCCAGGGCCGCGCCCATCGCCTGCACCTCCACCGGCTCGTCCCCGGTGATCCACCGCAGCAGGTCGAAGAAATGGATCGTCTGGTCGCGCATCTGGCCGCCGGAGACTTTGATGTACGCGATCGGGGGCACAACCGGTCCGCGGGACGTCATCTGGACCAGTTCGACGGCGCCCACCTCGCCGCCGGCCACACTGGCGCGCAGCTCGGCGTGATCCCGGTCGAAGCGGCGGTTGAAGTCGAGCATCGCGGGCACGCCGGCCGACTGGACGGCGGCGACGGAAGCGCGTGCCCGGCCGATGGCGAGGTCGATGGGCTTCTCGCAGAAGATCGCCTTGCCGGCTCGGGCAGCCCGCTCCAGGTAGTCGGCGTGGGTGTCGGTCGAGGAGGCGATCAGGACAGCGTCGATACCGGCCGACCCGAAGATGGCGTCCTCGTCCGCGGCGACCTGGACGCTGTACCGCCTGGCGATCGCCTCGGCCCGACCGCGATCCACGTCGTGCACCAGGACGAAGGCGACCTCGGGATGGGCGGCGAGACTGCGCGCGTGGGCGCTGCCGATGAACCCGGCGCCGATCAGGGCAAAGCGGATCATGGGTCTGGGCTGTCTCGCAGAACGAGGTGCGCGCAGAGTATCAGAACGCCAGAACGCCCGGCCACCGCGAGCGGTGCGCCGGGCGTCTTGTGCACCGTGTGCCGATGAGGGCGCTCGGTCTGATGGTGGAGCCGGGGGCGGGTCGAACGCCCCGTCCGAAGCGAGATCTGCGTGGAGTTCTACAGGCGTAGTCGGTCGCAAGGTCTCGTCCCCTGACGCGCGACCGACAGATCGTCAGGGGAACCAGCCGCTGAGTCTTGCCCCGTTACCGCGACAGTCTCGCGGGGCCAGCCTCGTAGGGTTGCGACCGTTCCGGACTACGAAGCCTCGTCCGGAGGGCCGTCACGGGTTCTTAGGCCGCGAGGAGCGCCGGCTGACGGCTGGCAATCGGGCTGAGGGCCGGATTGCTGAGGTCGTTGCCCCGCGCAATAGTAACAAGGTTGCCAGTTACTGGTGGCGGTGCCTTTTTACGAGGCGTGAGCACCATCCTCGGCCTGCCCTCTTCTGCGTCCCTCCTCCGTCGAATCCAACTCGGCCCCGTATTCGGGAATCTCTCAGTATACCGCCTTTGGCCACCTCTCACCCGTCGTTTCCACTTCACGTAACTGTTCAGAGTCGCGGACGAGGGGCGGACTACCGGAGCGGGGAGTCGGCCGGATAGGCTGA
>JAABUQ010000614.1_pt1 | contig 83353 bp, 19 predicted proteins | sample 5560001 | NCBI WGS metagenome assembly JAABUQ01 (sample SAMN10711888, study PRJNA513371) | rock metagenome | isolation source: Antarctica rocks | place: Antarctica: Victoria Land, Finger Mt nord | collected 2015-12-18 | reverse complement strand
TAAGTACTTCATACCTACCCTTTGACCCGGCCCGAATACTTGGGCCAAGATTTCTGACCCGAATCGGGTCTTGGCGGGCCGGGAACCCGGCTCGAACTCGATGACCCGGCTCGACGCGGCCAGTCTACTTCGATCTTCTAGAGTCAAGTTCTGCCAAGACATCTTGTCTCGCCTGTTCTTATTCTCCTGTTAGCAATTTTTTATTATTTTCTAGCTCTTTCTCTATTATTGAAAGCGATATCAAATTATTTCTACTGCTCTTATTTGTAATATATCTACTGTATCTATCGAATTCTAATATATAGAAATCTTGATATTTAATTTATTGTGCACTCTAAAGCAAGAAGCCAATAATGCAGAAAATAGAAGCGCAAGAGAACGTTATTCAAGAAATGCTAATATAATAGTCTAATTTAACGCGCTTTACAAAAATAAAGATTGCGCAATAATAAAATGTAATTAGCTTCTTGTCTTAACTCAATTTAGATATAAAGTTGAATCTAGCAACGTACTAGATTTTATTTCTTATATTGTTAATTGGATTTCCGCTTGTAGAACTTATGCAATTAACATTGATAGTTACAACAAGATTCTCAAAAACTAGTTGATAGCAACTTGTTGCTTTCGATTGTATTCTTTTAGTTTGCAATTAAGAAGATATAGAATTGCTTATACTTCTTGACTTTGTTGAATATAATTATTAACGAGACTCAGACTATACAACTAAAACTCTTCGAATTAGTTATTGACGTTAACTACTACATTTCCCAAGACCGATAGAGCGGTAGTATATTGCACAGATATTACGCTAAACTTCCTAAATAAATAGACTGATTGCGTCGAACCGTGTTATCGAGTTCGAGCCGAATTTCCGGCCCGTCAAGATCTAATTTGGATTAGAATTTTGATATTCTAAAGTCGATTCGAGTTACAATGTTGGTACCAAGTATTCGAGTCGGGTCACAATGTTGGTATCGAGTATTAACCTAGATTTCCGACTCGACCTGCCAAGACTAGCGTGATCGACGGATTGGATTTCAATTCGAACGAGTTGACTCGCCCAATTTTAATCCTGGGATCGGGCAAAAGTTCTAGCCCAATCAAGTAAATCGAGCGCATAAGGCGCGTCGAACGTTTAATTTAACTCGTTCGATCACGTAACGTTACGTAACGCGCTAATCATATACAATTAACGTAAATCCTGCGCTAGCCCAATTAAATTAGCGCATAGATAAAATAAGATAAGATAAGCAAATGCTAACGCGACAAAGTTAGCTTAAGTTCTTGACATTAATTCGACGAAATTCAATTCTAGAGTCGAGTTCGCGTCTTAACTCTAGTTCAATTCTACAAGACTCAAGAAAATAAGTCGAATTAAGAAAAAAGTGTTCGATTCGACTCAACGATTACACTAGCCAAGACGTTAGATTTTCCTATAAATTATTTATTTATTTAATTTATTTGTTTAATTTTGACTTATTTATTTGAAATATAATAAATATTATATAGTAATATATTATAGTAATGCATTAAAGTAATGCAAATAATCAAAACAAGATAGAAATAAATATTTATTTTATTTCTATTTTTAAATTCGAACTTTTCGAATCAAAAATAGAAAATCTTGACATTTTGATATTATTTTCGATTGCTTGACGAGTTGAGTCGATAACTCGAATCGAATTGTAATTCGAACTGATACTAAATCGAGTTACAATATTCGATCCAAGTACTTGGATCGAGTTACGATGTTGGTACCAAGTATCTAGATCGAATTACAAAGTTGATATCGAAATTTAGCTCGACAATTAGTCTATAAATAAATTATTGTTGTAAATAGTCTTTATCAAGTCTTTCAATATTACTAGACATTAAATACGCTATATACTCTAGCGAGCAAGAATATATTTAATAGACATTGTTTATACTTCTAATTGTTAGAATAGCATCTTGTTCTAGTGCGATAAATAGAGACTATATCGAGACTAGTAAAGTTCTGCGTTACAGAAATATGTTTATTCGCATTTTCCCTAATAGTTAATAACTAACACTTAAATTTCTACAAAGATTATAGGAAAACAGAAGATAAGTAGATATCTCGAATTCTTGCTAAGTAAGCGCTACTAAATACTGCAGTTGTATCTTTGTTTCGAGAAGTATAATTAGATAGAATTGCTACATATAAGTACAATTAATTGTTTGCAAAGACACAAGATCGACTATTATCTTATAAAAATATTTAGAAAGAAAGTTAAAGAATTCAGAGAAATATTGTATTGTTATCTTTGATATATTTTTATCGGCAATTCGGGGAAGCGGCCTCTGTGACACAATGACTCTACTAAGTCGACATCGGCCCGAGAGAGTCTCGTGACATCTCGCGCTAGCCTATCAAGGTAATTTAAAATGTTTGTTAAAATTTAGATTGTTTTATAATTTATTTGAAGTTTTTAGCCTAATTGGGTTAGTATTACGTACAGAATTAATATTTTGAAAACAGAAAAGATTCTAAAAAAATTGTTTTCAAATATTAATTCTGTACGTAATACTAACCCGATTAGGCTAAAATTTTCAAAAAAATTATAAAACAATCTAAATTTTAATAAACATTTTAATTACCCTGATAGGCTAGCGTGAGGTGTCACGAGACTCTCTCGGACCGATGTCGACTCAGTGGAGCCATTGTGTCACAGGGATCGCTTCCTCGAATTGTCGATGTTCTAGAAACTAAAAGAATTTAATAAGACAATATATAAAGTAATTACACATTATAGCGATAGATAAGACGATAGATAGTATTATTGAGATTCTACAATTGCTTGTAGAACTATTATTATAGTCTTATATTTAGCGACTGTCTACAATGTTGTTCGACTATAATTACTAGCAATAGCAACAATATTAATGTTGACGTTTGCTATTAATAGTCTTTTTATTATTTTAAGATATTCTTTGTTAGCAATTGTCTGCAATATCGTTCGACTCTTATAACTATTAGTAGTAGCAATATTGACGTCGACGTTTGTTGCTAGCAATCTCTCTATTATCTTAAAGTGCTCTTTGTTAGCAACTGTCTACAATATTATTCGATTACTATAACTATTAGTAGTAGCAATGTTAACGTCGACGTTTGTCGTTAGTAGTCTCTTTATTATTTTAAGATACTTTTTGTCAATAATTGTTTGCAATATTGTTCGATTATTATAATTAGTAGCAACAACAATATTGACGTCAACGTTTATTATTAGTAGTCTCTCTATTATCTTAAGATATTCTTTGTTAGCAATCGCTTGCAATATCGTTCGATTATTATAACTATTAGCAATAGCAATATTAACTTTAATATTTGTTGTTAGCAATCTCTTTATTATCTTAAGATATTCTTCTTTAGCGATTGTTTGCAATGTCGTTCGATTCTTATAATTAGTAGCAATAACGTTAACGTTGACGTTTGTTGTTAGCAATCTCTTTATTATCTTAAGATGCTCTTCTTTAGCAATTGTCTGCAATGTTGTCCAACTCTTATAACTATTAGTAGCAGCGATATTAATGTCGACGTTTGTCGTCAATAGCTTTCTTATTACTACATTATTCTCTTTCTTAGCTGCTCTTTACATTTAGTAATTACGCAATAATAAAACTCTATTGAATATATAGAGTTTTCCTATAAAAAGTTGATTATTACAGCTGAACTTGTTGCTAGTGTATGCTTCTGCTATTTTTTAATTACATATTAAAGAAAGCAGCAAGTCTATAAATACTCTTGCGACAGTTCTTGTATAATCTCTTTTGTTGCGTGCTTTATAATATCTCGACTAAATTCTTTTATGCTTAGATATCTTCAACATATATTAAGTATACAAGAATTTGTCTTATCTCGGATAATTCTATTAGATTGATCGTCGAGTCGAGTTTCGATTCCAATTTTAGAAATCGATCTAATCCAACAATTTCAACATTAGAAATCGACTCAAAATTCAATTCGATTTCTATTATTTTGAAATCGACTTAACTCGATTCGACTCGATTTTCGATTTCAATATTAGAAATTAAATCGAATTGTCAAGAATGTCAAGAATATTGTCAAGAATGTTAGAATACTAAATAGTATAAATTAAGTTTAAATTTAGATTTTTTATTAATTATTAGATAATGCACAATAGTAATGCATTTATAAAGAGAAATTTCTAATATATTTATTAATTAATTTAAATAGATTAATTGTTTTTATCATATTATTAATTAATTGTTACTAAAAATAATAAAATTTACTAAAAATATTAGTCTTGACAATTCGAATCAATTTTTTCGAATCGAATTTCGATTTTAAGTATAGAAATCGATTCGAATTGTTGATTTAACTTTAGAAATCGAATTGTCAAGACTTTCGAGTTAAATTGATACGAATTGTCAAGATTCGAGTCGAATACTCGACTCGAACTCAATAACTCAATCCAACGCAATCAATCTAGTTCTATATATTGATATGTGACTATTTTCTTGAAGATTCTCCTCTAGAAGATAATCCTTGGCAGATTGATAAATTAGATTGATTGTTTGGATAACGTTGTCTAAGTAAACAAGAGACTTATAGAATTCGAAGTTATTCTTCAGTTTATTTACTGTATTTGCTGTTGAAATAGTATACTTGTCTTATTCTTCTAGATCTAGAGCGCGTGTTGTTGCTAGCTTATTGATTGTTAGAGATCGTCGAGCAGTAATTACTTATTGTAGGATAAATCTTGCATTTCCTACCTCGTCCTCTTGAATTTTGTTTAAAATCCTGCTATAAACTTCGCTAAGACTCGAAGATAGTAATTGTAGTTTTGTTCTTATCTTGGAGATAATTATAGTCTTAGAAATATCTTTTAGAATAAGTGAAACTTATAGGAATGTTCTCCCGATCTTTTTAGAGAGAGCGCCTTGAATGTCTTGCTTTAGTTTCGGAGAATATTTCTTTTTCGTGAAGAGCTTGTTGACTCTTGTTTGAATGTATTTCCAAAGATTAGCATTAATCTTACTTGAATTAATACGTATCGATCTTCTTGAATCGATTAATTTGTCTAAGATATTAGACTCTGGTCGGTATGTAATAAGCAATTTAACATCAATGTTCTTACTTCCTTTTCCTTGCTCGATAGGAAATAATTCTGCCAGGTTTTCAAGAAAGACTTGCCAGAATCTACGTGATAACTTGTTACATTTATCCAGAGCATCTATCAGAATATAGATCTAATTTGCGTAAGAATCTCTCAATATTTTGAGCAGAATCCGTCAAAGAGCGTCAAAGTTTTCGAAAACTCGATCTTTTATCTAATTATAATCTTCCTAAATATGCTTAAATAGTAGAAGTCTTTGTCTCAAGAGCTGCAAGAGAAGTTCTCGGATAATATCAATAATAGTGTTGCACTTATTGTCTTTGTTGTCGCAGAAGTAGTATGCAAATGTTATGTCAAAAGTAAATTGCGCTCTCTTCTTAAGCTCGTCTACTAAGTAGCTTGATATTATTGTCTTCCCAATATCTAGAGCATCTACTAATTAAAGTATTCGAGAGCTATCTTCAACTAGTTAAGCAGTATATGCTTCGTGAAGAAGTAGTTATTCGCAAGTGCCTTCAACTCGCTTCCCTTCAGACCTTCGAATAGCTATCAGATTATCAAGAGAATTTGTCAGGAACAAAGATTGAAGGCAGCTAAGGTTTTCTTTTGATATTACTATATATCTTAAGTTAGCAAAGATAAGCAATCGTCTATTAAGTAATTTTCTTACTTAAATTGTTATAAATAATTGTTTGAGCTGTTTATAAATGTATTAGCGCAAGAATATATCTGTAGACTATATATATCTACGTTTTAGATGTCGCTATATCTTGTTATCTTCTTGATAATAGAATACTGGATAAATATTCTTGAACAAATAATTCTTAGATCTATTATATTTATTGATTTTGAAATAGTCTATTGCTAGACTAATTGTTGGATCGGGTTTCGGTTCCAACTTTAGGAACCGAATCGAATTGTTAAGAAATCGAAAATAATGTTATTATGCTAAGATTTTCTATTTTTGAATATACGTTATTATAATTTTGGATTTTTCGCTAGAGTATCAAGTAGTATGCTTCGACACAAAAGCTACGCTTGCTTGTATTATCTCAAAACAGCTTACTTAGACTAGTTGCTGCTTGTATTACTCTTTTGCATTATTTTTTTGTTCTCAAGTTACTTTCTCGAACTATTAAAAAATATTGTTATATTATATTTGTATTCTTGTTTGCAAAATATCGAACTCTTTAAGAGCTTTAAATCAATTATCGTCTTTACATCAAAAAAATCCTAGTAAATCTATCTGTTGCGATTCACTATCTAGTAGCTTATATCTTAATCAATTTGCGAGTTAATCTAATCAAGATTTTCTTACTTTTGCTTTTAATAATAGGAAATAAATTCTTTGCAAGATACAATAATTTTTTTCTTTTTACAATCTTTAATAAGACTATATAGAACAAGATTGTCGAACTCTTTAACTAGAAAAGTTAAGTCAATAATTTGACTCTAGCTATCTAGATAACTCGAATACATTATTATAATGCATTACTAAATAATCTTATATCGAAAGACTATAGAATAGAATATAATTTTCTACTATTTATTTTAGAATTTCTTTATATTAATACTAAGTCTTGACAATTCGAGTCAATTTTTTAGATCGATTTTCAATTTTAAGTTTACAACTCGACTCGAATTGTTAATTTCAACTTTAGAAATCGAATTGTTAAGACTTTCGAGTCAAATTTAGCGTGACCGACGGGTTGACCCGCCCAACCCTAACCCTGGGGCCGGGCAAAAGTTCTAGCCCAATCGGGTGGGTCGGGCGCATGGGGCGCGTCGAGCGCCCAACCCAACCAACCCGATCACGTGACGTCACGTGACACGCTAACCCGATTGGGCTAGCGCAGGGTCCACGCTAACTATATGCGATTAGAATGGACCCTGCGCTAGCCAAATCGAGTTAGCGCGTAGATAAGATAAGATAAGATAAGCCAATGCTAACGCGACGAAGTTAGCTTGGGTTCTTGGCATTGGCCCGACGAAACCCGACCCTGGGGTCGGGTTCGCGCCTTAACCCTGGCCCAACCCTACGGGGCCCAAGAGGGTGGGTCGGGTTGAGAAAAAAGTGTCCGACCCGACCCAACGATCACACTAGTTAAATTAACACAAATTATTAAGATTCGAGTCGAGTATTTGATTCGAACTTGATAATTCGACTCGACGCAATCAATCTATTTATCGATTGTTTTATTGCTTTCGATTTCTTTGTAATTAAGTATTCGATATAGCTCTAAACTTGACTTTAGCTTGTATATAATCTACTTCGTCTTTTGTATACGTTAAAAATATATCTAATTTAAAGTTAAGTATATAACTGTTAGGAATCAATAAATCAAATGCATAATGTGATAGATAAAGTAATTGTTTTTTACTATTTGACTGTCGGAGACGAATATATGAGCAAATCGATCAACACAACAATTTTGATGTTGACGCTAGATCTAATTAGACAGAAGTGTCGAGCAAACCTTATGCGCCATAACAATTTATAATAATTGCTTATCTTTTTCGAAAAAAGATCGCGTCTTCGTAATTACATTATTAGATAACAAACGTAAGATCTAACTTTGCATATATACATGTAGTAAATTGGGATATAAAGCGCTTGTAATGTTGAAGCGCTCCTGCTATGCATATCAAACAAAGATATATGTGCTCATCTCTTTTGAAAATGTCTGCAACGATAACTGCGAGAACAATCGAGATTATCGTCATAATTAATTAAGACAACGACGACAAAATGCTATCCATTTGGTATAATTTAGATAACGACAATAGTTTGCAAAAGAAAAAGTGTAACAACGTTATTTAGATGTCTTTGATATCTTCTTTAAGTCAATTTTAGAAATAAATTTGAAACTTATTTTTTTGATATTCGATTTTGCGAAGCAAAGCATTCTATAATTTTTTAATTGATGCATTTGCTACGTTTGTAAAACGATCGAAGAGAGTTGCAAAGATGCGTCGATTTTAATAATATTAACGAGTTTTTCTTAATCGATTCTTATAACAAATTTTATTGACTTTGTTTGCTTAATAGTTCTCTTGCTAATTGTTTTAAAATATAACTTTAGAATAATAGAGACAATAACAACGATAATATAAAAGTTTATTAACGATGCTTTTGATAACATAAATTTAATAGAAATTTAAATTTAATCGATTTGCATCTATTTGTTATACAAATAAAGACTAATTTTGTTTTAAGACATATCTAGAACGTTATTGTCTAGTATTATGTCTATCTTGATATTCTTAATAATATAGAGGCGTGCTTTTAGAATAACGTCGTTCGCATCTATAATATAAATAGATAGATGCATTTGTTTGTTGACTATCTTTTTGTCGATAATGTCTCTTACAATAATAGATAAAACAATGTCTAAACGTTTATATAGATTGTCTTTAGACAATAAAAATTCGTCTATAAAGCTAGTGCCTAATTTAGTATTTGCACAAACGACTATTTGTTCTTAATTGTTATTGCTCTAAAATAGCTTTCCTTTAAAGATCGCGTATTTATTAGACAATGTCTTGATTTTATAGACGTTTAAGATCGCGTGTTTTATTTAATTAACATATTGTTTGCGTTTCTTGCTTTAATTAGAACGAATATCTATTTAATTATAGTTAAATATATAATTGTCAAGTTTCTTGTAATTCTTTGAGTAGATAATTTGGCAAATATTGCACGAATAGGATAATATATTGTAACGTGCAATATAAGTATTATTAAAGTCTTTCTCAATACATGTCTAATTATAAAAATTAATTACAATCTTGTTAAATTGAGCATTCGTAATATTATATTTATTATTTATCGACAAAAGATAATAAATCTTGTTGTCTTCGTCAATAATGTAAATATTAAAAGCGTCTTTTGTAGTTGCAACAATAATGTAGAAGCGTGTTTTCGTTTAATTTGTAAGAAGCTTCTAATTAGAAGATAAAGTTTAGTATTGATGCAATAAATTTTCTAAATAGTCTCGATTATCTTCTTGATATTTACTGCTTTGATATTCTCTTGTTTGCGACAATAGAGTAGATGCTTGCTAATATTGTTGCGATAGTAGACGTCGGTTTGTAACTTTGACATCTTGTTAAAATATTATCTTTTTTTTGTCGAATCGATTAGTAATAAAGATTTTGTCAGAGAAGACGAACAAAATTCTATCGTCTTTTCTAGTAATAATTGCACTGTTTGTTCTAGTAATGCTATTATAATATTCGATAACGTTCTTTAGTGTCTTTACAAACTCGTTTGAATTGATATGTCTAATAGATTGTCTAACGTTATAATGTAACTCGTTATCTAGTGTCTAACGTTATAATGTAACTCGTTATCTAGATTCTTTTAGACGTAAGTAAGTGCTGCAAAGTCAACAATATTATATAATTTTTTATGTCAAATAATTGCTTGAATATAGTCATTTGTTAAATGTTCTTTGCGTGCATTTTGCATAGTATAGTGCTTTGTTTATAATCTATCGAATGTCTTAAAGATAAATATCTTATATTTGTTAATTAGAGTTATGCAAAACGCGTCTAATTAACTAAGTCTTTGCTATAGATATTTTAACTAATTCGTAAATCAAATTATAATAGATTCTCGTAAATAGAGATGCAATTGCTTGTTTATCTTCTTAGTAGTTGCTATACGTCTAACTTGCTGCGTAAATATATAGACGTTGCAATAGAAGATTTTTTTTTCGAACACTATATACTCTTTTGTTGCGTGTGTGTTCTCTAACAAATCGAAATAGAAATACTTTATTTCTAATAATTTAAACGACTCTTGCTTGATTGTAACAATTGAAGTGTCTTGTAAATATGTTAATTTCGAATTAGATATTTATAGTGCAATTGCAAAATAAGAGATAATCGATTGTTCATTAGTATAAGAGACAAATTCTCGTAAACAACTTCTATTACGTTCTCTATTATCTTTTATATTAAAGCGATTGCTTCTATCTTGTTCTTGTTTGTAATTATTATTTGCATAATCTCGTAACTATTCGCGAGAAGCATTTGACGACAAGAGTTAACAATAAGAGAAGATCGATTTTTGAGAGAAATTTTGTAGATTTCGCGATATAAAATGAGCTGTTTGCGATGCTTTCTTCAACGATATTTCTAGCGTTTTAAATTCTTGTTTTTCAAATTTGAAACATTTGATTGCACAAATGCATTCTTTGCATCTATCTTGCTATTTAACGTCTTAAACATTTTTTTTTCGATTGATTAATTGTTTATTGATTAAATAAGAACGACGATATTTAATTTGAATGCTATATCTTGAAAGTCTTGTTCGACGAAATTGTTCAAACTATCGCTTTATATTTTTAAGACGTTATAACGAACTTGTATAATCTTTAACTATCGCTCTATTAATTCTATTGTCTTTATATTCTTTATAGTATCAAGTAATTGTCTTACGTCTTTCTTGATAGATAACAAAGACATCGATTTGTGTAAGAGAGAGAAGAAGAAGAAGAAGACGAAGATAGATTTGTTCAATTTGACAACAACTACAAAACTTATAGAAAGATTGTCGTTAATAGCAAGTGCAATAAATCTAGAGTCTATTAATAAGATTTTTTTTTGAATGTCTTGTTTATTAGTAGGCGATATAGCAGGCGAAATAAGCTTTGTCAACGTTAATGTTGTCTCAATTGTAGCAAATGCAGGTCTATCGATAGAAGATAGACATCGTCAACTTGTTTAAAGCTATCAATTATTAGGAATTACTAAATTAAATGCATATTGTAATAAGTAAACTGATTGTTTTTTACTATTTAACTGTCGAAGGCAAATATATGAGCAAATCGATCGACACGACAATTCTAATGTCGACGCTAGATCTAATTAGACAGAAGTGTCGAGCAGGTCTCATGCGTTATAATAATTTGTAACAATAACGTTTACTATCTTTAGCAACGCTTAACTATTTAAATATACTTTATATATTTTGTTTGTCTTATTGATTTTCGCTTTGCACAACTTAACTTATTACTTTACTTTAATTGTTAATTCTTTTAATTCTTTGTAATATATAAATATTATATCGATATTTCTTAAGCGCTTGCTATATACTTATTTTGCTTTAATAACAATTATTGTAATTTTGTAATTTTTGTTGCTTTTATCTAAATATATTTTTAGACGTAAGTGTGTTATTGTTATTGTATCTTTTTTTGATTATTTTCTTAAAAAATACTATAATTATTTTTAATAATTTTATTTATAACAAAACAATATAAGATTGTGTTTGCAAGACTATTAAGATATCTAAATTTTAAATTATTTATTTTCTTTTTAATTGTAGTAATATTAATTTAAACTTAAATTTCCGATCTTTTTTTTCTTTATATTGCGTTAAATGCGTATTATTGTTGTCGTCTTTATAATTAGACTTAACTCTCTTGTATTTATATTTGCTATTAATTTTTAAATCAACTAATTTAAATAAATATTAATCGAAATTGTATTAGTTTTTATTTGTAATATCTTTATTAAAATTGTTTTGTATATATTAACAACTTGTTAAAGTGTTTGTCTATATATTAATCTTATCTTAACTTAATCGTAATTATTTTTTTGCTTCTCTTATACTTAATTAACATATATTATATTGTCGTCTTATATAAGAGCATTAATCTCGAAATTGCTAAGTATATTTTTTTTTTTTGCAAATAAGAAATTTTAAGAAATTCTTATTATTATTTGTAATGCTTGTTATCTTATTGTTAACTTTGTTTCAATTTATTGCAAATATAGTTCAAAGTATAGTTTGCTATTTAATTAAACTCTTAATACTTTTATATTTTCTTTAATCTTTATATTGTATTTTGCTAGCGTAATATTTGCAATTATATTGTATTTTCTTAGTATTCTTATAAAGTAAATTAGTTTGTATTTTTGTTTTGCAAATTTTAATTTATACTTTTGCGTTTGTTGTTTGTATCTTTTATACATTTTTAATAGAGTTTAACAATTTTGCTTTGTCAATTTATTATAAATTAATATATTAATATTGTCGACAAAGTTCGTAATCTTAATTTGTAATTGAATGTTACTATATATCTTTAATAGATTAACGTTGTAGAACAAATATAAATTTAATAATAAAGAAAACTTTTAAGATATTTTAATTGCTATTTTGCGTTTCGTTATTATATATTTGTTTATAATTAATGTAGTGCGTCTATTTTTAAGAAAGTTGTTTATTTAGACGAAAAGTTAAGTAAATATTTGTCTCTTTTGTATACAATGCTCGAATTAACAATATGTTATATTTAAGCTTAATAAAATAGTTATTCTCTTTTTTTGTTCGCTTTATATTGTGTAAATCTTTTTTGTTATAAACTATAAAATTGTATTTATTATTTTTTGTTATCTAACTTTTATTTGTGTATCTAGTAGAGTTTTTGCTTCTTCAATAACATAGCGCAAGCGTTTTAAAATTATCAACTTTAGTACTTTTTTTAATATATTTAGCAACGCTATTAATTTAAAGACGAACAATTTCGAACAATTCTTTTTATCTAGTTTGCGCAATACTATTATAACAACTCTTTTAAAGTATATCGATTGTATTTTCTTCTTAATATATTTCGCGAACAAAGAACGTTTTTGTGTTAGCGCAATATTTACTTAAATATCGCAATACTCAATTTGTAATCTTATTAAATCTTGAGATTTTATTTAGAATTATCTTGTATAATGTTTGTTTAACTTCTCGCTTTGTAATTAAGATATCGTTCTTTATAAGTAATACGTAATTGTAGTCTTAAGTATTGTTTATCGATATCTTCGATAACAATAAAAAATAAATTTAAAATATTATTTCGATCTTTTCTTTAATCGTAATTGTTATTTTGTTACGCTCTTTTAAAGATAAGATTGATACTTGCGTTAATATATTGTCTACAATACTTCTAACTTATTTTGCGTTTTTGAAAAATTTCTTGTTAGATTTCTTCAAATTTTGCATCGCTTCGCGAAGTTTATTTCTTTTGTATTTTCTTAATATCTTGTCTTTTTTATTGTATATCTTAACGTATCTTGTTTAATCGATTAATATTCGATATTGTTATTGTAGATGTCTTGTTTCTTTTATCGCTTGCGTACAATTCTTCAATCATTTATATTTAGTTATTTTATAAGACTTTGTTTACAATATAGATTTCTTTGCTATTTTTTTTACAGTATCGAACAATTTTAGTATAAATTTGTTAATCTGTTAACGTCTTATTAGTTTTTCTAGCAAATATTTCAATAAATGTTTGTCTAATACGTTATAAATTTTTTCGATATTTATGCTTTTTTACTCTTTCTAAGAGCGTCTCGATAACTTTTGTTGTACGCTAAAGTCTAGTATTGTTCTTATTAAAAGATAATTCGAAAAGTTTTTTATTTTTTTGTTAATTTCGCAATATGTTAGCTTGTTAACTAGATTAACTATCGTAAAAATTAAATCTATTGTAATTTTTGCTCTTTAATAATCTTTTGTAACAATATCTCGTAAAAGCGTCAATATAACATTAACGTCTCTTATAATACTTAATAGATTGTTAGACAAAATATATTGTCTAAAATAGAACAAATTTGCTTAAGAGAAATAATATAAGTTAACATCGCTTATTATTACGCTTTCTTCGAATATTATTATTGTTTGTTTTACTAGTAATAAGCTTCTTTTATTTTGTATTTTGTTGTAACTTCTTAAAGACAAGTTGTATACTTCGTATATATTTATAGACAATATATTAACAATACTTTTGTTTTCTTTTTTATTTCTTTAAAGCGTTATTGTATTTATATTTTTAAAGTATTAAATTTTAAGCTAGTTATTGCTATCAATACGTTTATTAATATAAAAACATATTTTTTTGTTGTTATTCTTTAACATAAAGTCGACGCAATTTAAGTTATAGATTTTCGCTCTCTTGCAAAAGTATTATCATTTTTGTATTACTAATATATTGTATTTTTATATTTTTCTTTCTCATAATAATATTATTATTACTTTATTTTTAGATTTGTAAACGTTATATTGTAATATTTTAAGATTTGATTATTCTAATATTAAAGTTTCTCTTTAATTATTGTTTTTTGTGTTGATATAATCTTTGTTTTTGGTAACAATACTATCTTTGCGCTAGCTTTTGTTGTCTTGCTAGCGCTACTTTAATTTCTTAACATTAGACAACTAAGTAAAGAGTTTTTTAAACAATTTTTCTTATGTAATTGTCTTATAACGCTCTTGATTAACGCAACATTAAAATTAAGAAATATTACAATTTTTGATATTTAATTTTTTTAAAATTTGCGCTTAATGTTTTTCTTTATTGTTGTTATAAATATCGCAACAACTTCTAGAGTTATAACAAGATTTCTAAGCTTTTTTTTGTTATTTGTTCTTATTGCGTAATAGATTAATCGAGTTTGCTTTGTTATTTTGATTTTTTGATTTTTTGTCTATTTCTTAAAACATTTCGAGTTAAACGCTTAATAATTCTTTTCGCAAGAATTGCATTGCAACTTTGTTTACTTCTTGCTAATTATACAATCGATTATACAATGCTTTTTTGCATAATATTTGTATCTTTATTTGTTCTTACAATTAGATATAATGTGCTTATACTCTTAATGTTTTAAATATTGTTGTATTTTGCATTCTTTATTGTAATATTAAATTATCTTAATTTAAGACTTATAAGTAAATTTAAGTTAAATTAGACAATTTGTCTTCTTCTCACTAATTACTTATACTATTATCGAGACGTACTTCTATTTATAATTGTCTTTAGTAGATTATTATATCTTGTTTATTTTTAGATTTAGATATATTCTCGTGCAGGCGTTCTAAAGCGCTCTCGACTTATTTTTCTTTATATTTTTAAGCATACTTTTTATTCTTATTTCGTAAATTACTACGCTTGCGCGTTTCTAGCGCAAAATTGTTGTTATCAATATCTTTTTCGCTCAAAAGTTGTTTTACTCTAGTAGCGTAACCTTTGGATAGCTCGATTGCCAAAATTTCGAGCTCGATCCAATTCTTATTTAATTAATAGCGTCGCGTAGACTAGTCCGAATCGAGTAATTATTTTTTTCCCGGAAAGCTTACATAATTCTCTATTAAGACTGGATTTTTAATCAAGATTAGATAAGAATCTAGCGCGCCAACAATGTTCTAACACTTTTGAGTTTTTTCTATTTTTAGTAATCGGACTGTCCGAGGGTCAGGCTATACTCTAGTATTCTCTTGTTACTCTCTAATGCTATTTGAAAGACTATCATTTTCTTGTGTTGTTTAAGCTAGTATGTTCTAGCGCGCTAGCAACGCGCTAGCTATATTAAGACTTTGTATTACTTTTACAATCTTTATTGCGTTTATCTTTTGCATTTTTTTAATTTTCGAGTTTCTCTTAATATATATTTTTATCTTTATGTTTTTTGTAAGCTTTTGTTTCAATAATATAACAATAGCGTTTTCTTGTAATAATATATCTAAAAATGCGCTTTTAATTATTTTTGCTCAATTGTTTTTTGTTTAAATCTTTATTTGTTTTTTGTTTTTAATTAGTTTCTCTAGTTTATTTATCGTCTTCTCGATTCTCTCTAGCAATAAGTTATTTTTATTTCGAGACAAACTTGTTTGAGCAACGTCGCGCTAGCGTATATACTTATTAATTATATCAAATACAATTTTTATTTCGTTCTAAAGAATTATATCTTTAGCAATTGTTCTTTCGAATTTATAGAATATTCTTTAAATTGTGCTAAAAGTTATAATGTTAACAAAATTGCTTTCTTGCTAAAAAATAAAACGCAATATTATATTAAGTGAAAATCTTGTTCTAAATATTCGTTTATTTAAGTTAAGAAATTCTTGTTATTAATTTTCTACAACATCTTACTTTATTATTCGATAATTATTATTAAGTTAAGATGCGTTCTTTAACAAGTCTTAATTGCTTTTACTTCGAACATTTGATCTTAAATTTTAACATTGTGTCTTAAACACTTATAATCTTTAACAATGATTAAATTTTTTAATTTTTTATCGATTAAGTTCGATCTCTTATTGAATCGCTCAAAACATCGTTATATTTAAATTCTTTAAATTTTCTTAAATATTAACAAATTTAATTACAAGTAAAAGCGTAGCAACTTTATCTCTTAAATAAATGTAATGATCATCGATCGCTTATCGTTAATTTCGAATATTAAAAAATTGAAACGAAGTTCTTGATTTTTAAAGCGATGTATTACGAGAAGCGACAATTATAGATTCGTGACGTTAACTATTAAAGAATTAAGTCATTATATTAGTTTAACGCTTAAATAAGAAAAATATATTTGTGCGACGACGAAATATTAACGATTTAATTTACTAAAGATGTGAGATCGCATTCTAGACATAAATTACTAATTTTACACGAAAGAATATCGTCAATGCAAAATATTAATAGACGAAAATCGATTATTACAATTTATAATTAAATAGTCTTCCTATCGATACAACATCATTATCGTAGCTCATTGCATTCTTGAAAATGAACAAAACGTTTATCGCATCTTTTTCGAAATTATTTATAAAAACGTTTTTCTTAATAGAAGCAATGTAGTCTTTAAATCTAAGTATGCAATAACAACAAAATAATAAATTTTGTCGTCGAATAACAAGAACGCAACGAGTAGAAAATGCAAAATTTAACAAAAACAAAATTTTATTTAAGCGTCAAAAGAGAAAAGTTAAATAAATTGATTTAATATAAAATGTGCAAGTATTTAGCTTTTTCGAAGTTATTTCTTTACTTTAAAAGTAATTCTTTTTAATTGTTTTGTCAAAAACGAATTACTAGCGCTTTTTATCGCATTTTTAGCAACGACAAATAGTGTTTTCGTATTTTAGTTATAGATTCGAACGACATTTTTGTTTCTTAACGATATATTGTATTTATGTACGCTAATAGTAATATTTAAGTCAATTATTTCGCGTTAATGATTCCCTAGTTATCGTTAAAGCTTGTGTTTAATGTAAAGATCAAACAAAATCATTTTTAAGATCATCTTCAATGCTAGCATAAGCGACAAAAAGAGCACTATATTAATATAAATAAATTCGATCATCAAATTTGCAAGTAACGACGTTAATAAAAACAAAGTATGTTGTCGCTAATAGACGAAGCTTTTGCATTAATCGAGTTCGTAGAAAAAAGCATTTAAAGAAAATGCTTTTATAAAGTCTTTTAATGTGTAATTACACGATTATAGTTTCGAAAATTCGAATTTATTATTTTGATAAAAATCTTTAAGCAAAGACGAATAAAATAAGAAGTTTAAGTTTTAAACGACTCATAAAAATATTTAATTAGAACGTCAATTGTTTAGAATTTAAATTTATCGATTGCAATAACTTGACAATGTGTAGCATTAAGCGATCGATTACAAAAAGAATTCGAAAGCACAATCATTTTTTGCATTACGAAAGAGATTAGATTGAACGTATTTAAGATTTGCTAAACTTATTTTGTCGAATTATAAAAAAAGTGCAAAGATAACAAAGAAATTGCATTGTATAACGAAAAAATATAAATTTGTAATCGTTTATTTTGTCAAAATGATATATAATAGACTTGACATAACGACTTTACGAGAACAAAAAAAATTATATTATATAGTTAGCAAGTTTGGCTAACACTAAGTTACGTAAACTTGCAAAAATAAAAATGTAAAAAAACTTTTGTCGTTTATGCGAAATAAAATGCAATTTAAGTCTTTAGTGCGTCTCGCTATTTTAAAGAATTAAAAAAAATTCGTTTCGTTTAACGCTACATTAATAGAAACTACAACAAAACTTAAAATCAAGTTATTTTAGCGCGAACGACATAATAAAGATTCCACTTAAATAAAACTAATAATGCGTCAAGATTAGCTTCGAATCGTAGACTAATTCGTAGCATTAATTCAAAAAGTAAGCTTATTGAAAAAATAATAAGTGCATCGTTTAACAAATCTCTTAAGCATATAAATCGAAGAACGCTTAATAAGAGCTTAAGCGACGTAGAACGATTTATATGTTTAAGCTTATTTTGATTATTGTGCGTTCGATCAACTTGTATTGCAAGCAAGTTCTTTCACTTTTCTAAAATAAAGATATAATAATTCGAAAGTTTTGACTTGCGAAATAAAAGAATTGTTATAAACTACAATTTTAAGTTGTGATCTAACTAAATTGTTGAAATCGTTTAGTTTTTTTAAAGTACAAAAAGACAAAATTAACTAATTTTTGTTATGTCGTCAATGCGAGAAACCACGATTTTAATTCGAATATAAATCGTATTTTTAAATGTTATAACTTGATCAAGTTTTTAGCAAAAGTATTAAAGTCATTGTTGCTAATTATCTATTGCAATTATGCGTTCGTTTTCGTAATAAAGTCGATTGTAAATCGAAGTCGTTTGCGAGAAACAATAACACGATTTAGTTTTCGTTTTTGCGTCGAATCTAATTTGCGTTAATTAACATACATTAAACATTGCAATCGATTAAAGAAGTTATAATTTTCTCGATTAAATTCGAATGTTAATTGTTGTTATTAAATAAATTATAATATACTATAAGCAAATTCATTGATTTTTCGACGCTTTGTAACATTGTATTTGATGTATAAATTAACAATATCTTTTAAATGACGCATTTGCACAATGATTTTTTGGCGATAAAATTGACACGTCTTGCAAATATTGTCTTGTGACATTTTTCTTAAAGTTGCTATGTTTATATTAAGCTCTAAATAAAGTTCTAAAAATTGAAAAAAAATAACAATTATTATCTAATTGTTATTTCGACAACGAACGAAATTTTAACACTCTTAATGTCTCGACTTTAACAAAGAAATAGTCTTTAATTCGAAGAAAAAATTCGTCGTAAAAAGTGCGATAACAATTTTGACTTTAACGTCGTAATCGTTCGATTGCAATTACATATATTAACGAAGTTTTTTCGTTTATTTAATGTTGACAATTCTTGTCTTATCTTCGTTAATAAAAATGTTAAAACGAAAATAATTAATTTTTGCGTTATTATCTAAGCGATTGCGAAGCTTTCTTCATATACGTTCGTCATCAAAAAAGAACATAAATGAGCGACACAAACGTAAAATGAAGTCGTCGTTAAACACGTAACGAAAATGAGATGCTTTAAAAGATTTTGCATTCTTTTTTAAATTAATTTTTAAAAATAGTATTACGTTTAAGATAATAAAAGAACATCATAGTTTGCGACTTTCTCACAAAACAAAATCGATCAAATTGTTATACTTTAAATCGTCATTTTAAAATGAATCAATGCTGTTGATCTTCGTTAACTAAAAAAGTTTGTGACTTGTAAGTAATTAAAAAATTATAAATAAAAGATAATTTTTTTACACTAGAGCGATCGATGTAATTCGAACATTGCAAAGTGTATAAATTAACAATTTTATTTTTAAATTGCAAATAAAAGATTTACGTTTTTCATAAAAATGATTCATTTTCGATTCTCTTTAATCGCACATGTTTGTATTTTATTAATAGATTAATTCGACAAAATCTTTTTAAGAAAGCTATTTAAAACGAATCGTAATTTCTTTCTCTAATGTCGTTATCGTTATAATTAATAAATAAGTACGCGAAGATGTCTAATAAAGTTTTTGCTATTATTGTCATCTTGCAACTCGAAATACGTTAAGTGTTAATATCAAATATTTGTTGTTTCGCTTTAAAGATACTTTTAAGCATTTCTTTTAAAACAACGATGTTGTAACATTTATCGCTAAATTAGCATCGAAAATAGTTTCGCATTTATGAAAAAAAGTTTCGCTCTTTAATAAAATAAACGTCAAAAAATTGTTAAATAAAAGTGTCGAAAATCTTCGTACAATAATTGATATTTTAAAGCTTAATAAATATGTCAAGTACAATAAGATTATCTACAACATTAATTAGCGTATAATGTGAAAAATGTGCATCAATGCTTATTTGAATTCGTGCCAAATGCTTGATCGAAAAAATCTTAAATAAAAAGAGTTAACTCAATAATATTTTGCAAAAGTCGAAAAAACTTCAAAGATATAACATTTCGAATATCATTATTATTAATGCTAAAAAATCTAAGATTAGTTGTTATAAATTTGACTCTTTTAATAACGAATATCTTTTAAAAACAAATAACACATTCGTTAACGCAAAAACATAATTTTTGATTTTTTAAATTTGATTTTAAAATTTAAAAACAAATGTTATAAATTACATGTTTACAATTTAGTACGTATTCGAGTCTTCTTCGCAAATAATTTAAACATATAAAATGCATTCGCAATTGCTTCAAATACTTAAAGTCTAATTTAAAAAAAACTGTACGTAGCAAAGCTAAGCTTTGCAAATTTATTTCGATAATTTAAAATTACGTAGTTAATGTTTCTTCGAATATAAAGCAACGAAATACAATTTAATCGTCGAATTTAAAAGTCTTTCAAAAGATACAAAAAAAAGTTGTCTATACAACGATCGAAAAAGACGTTAAGAATCGAAAATTGCGAAACAAATTAACATAATATAATTTGAATAAACGAAGCGCCTATAGTGCATTCTTGATAAATAGACGTTCATAATAATGTTAAAGACAAAAAATTTATTTATAGTAATCATTAAAAAAAAGTAGCGTCTAATCAAGTTAAGAAAGACACAAATATAAGTTTTATAATTTTGTCGAAATTCGTTATTTAACTTGTTCTTAACAATGAAATTAAATAATTTAATAATAAATAATGTCGTATATTAAACAACTTAATGTAAAAAACATTAAATATGCTTCGTCGAAAACAAAACCTTTTGCTCAAATCGTATCGTTCGTACTTTGTTTATTTCTTTCAAAATAACTTTCTTTAATTGTTGAAATTGTATCAATGAAAAAATTTAAGTTTTAACAAGACGCATAAATGTAATTAAGACGAAAATCTCGTTACGTCGAACAATATTTTTTTGTTGTAAATTAAGTCGCAAATCTTTTAAATTTAAAAAACTATAAATTATCGAATTCGTCTTCTTTTTCGCAACAATAATGATACATAATTAAACAGTTTTAAATAAAGAGAATGCGCTTTGAATGCGAAGTTATAATTAAAGCAAACATGCAACTTAAAACAATTTATCAAAATCTTTAGCAAAGAGACAAATAACGTTACAAAACAAAATTATTAAACGATCGTAAAACGTATTGATCGTACTATGTTCTCAACTACTTGATCAATTAATAGATAGAACGTTTTTATGATAACAAGTCGACAAATGTATTAATTAACGAATAAATAACATTGAATCATTATTTAGCAACAACAAAGAAAAGTTTAATTTAATAGTAACGAAGTCGAGTCGAAGATTAACAAAGTCGTTACGATAATTACGCTTAAAATTGTTGTAAAAGAAGAGTTCGCACATAGCAATTATTTTGTGTTTGCGTTTAAAAAAGCAAATTATAAAAGAATATTGCGACTAAGCAACTATTAATTGATTAAAGACTTTAACAACGCAATTGACATAATAAATAAAAGTCTTCTTTTGATCATTAATTTGAAGTCAAGATATATAATCACAAGAATTTATAATAACAAGAGTAAAAATAAAGTCTATTTTGACATCTTAAGTTAAATTATAACTTGTATTAATTACAAAATGTTAACGAGATAAGTAGCTTAAAAGAATTAATTTTAATTTAGATTTTATATTTTATGACAACTACTAAAAACAATGACGAAAAAAAAGAAAATTGAAATCGAAAATTGAAAGAAAACGCCAAGAAATAAACTTTAAAACATTAGACTTTTCGTTATAATTTATATTAAGACATTAAATAATTCTTTAACTATTATTAATATACTTAAGACATAAAGAACGAAATTCAACAATTAAAGAATAAGTTCTTAAGTTTTCGAAATAGTGTCAAAATCTATTTTAAACACTTATTGTTCGAAGAGCTTAAAGACGTGTCGTTAAATTTGCATCTAAATCTCAAAAACGTAACACATTTAATTAAAATATTTGAGCTAAAAAATTGTTTAAAACTAAAGAAAAAACATCGAATTTTAGCAATTATTAACGATGCGATACTTTAAAAGACTTTGAATTTGTCGTCGCTAATTAATGCGAAACTTTTGATCATCGAAGTTTTGTCGAAGCTTCAATTATTATAATTTACGAAATTAAATTGTTTGTACGAAAGGCATCGCATTGTCGCAATTTAACAAATTCTTTTATCTAAAAACAAATAATAAATCGTTAATTTATATATTAAAAATTCGTTAATGCTTTAATCTTTAACGAGCAATTGCTAAATCTTGAAGAATAAATTTGAGCGAATTTATGTATCGCGATTTACGAAAAAAATATGCAAACGAACGCAACTTTTGCGATAAAGATATTTATTGTCACTTGCGTTAAAGTTAGCTTAAAGAAAACTTAAATAAAGAAAAACAATAACTAATTAAACTCTTAAAGTGCAAAAGGAAAAATGTTAAACAATTGCAAAGAAAATCAAAATTAAGATCATTAACGAACTTGTTAAATAATTTATTGCTTTTCTTAAACTTTTGATTTACATTATAAATTAAAACGTTTTACAAACTATTAAGTCTTAAATGTTTCAAAATGAGTTCGTATTTAAGTACGAACATCATAATCATTTATTGTGTTCGCTAGAAGCTAGAATGCTATTTTCGTCACATTTAGACACAATAAAACTTAATATTTGAAGAAAATTACAATTATAAATGTCTAGTGAATTTTAAAATTATTTAGTTATTGCAAATACGAAATTTGTTTTTGTCGTATTTAGATCTTAATTTTGTACGAAAGCGAAAAAACGAAAAAATGCTATTTTTTATCATTACGAACGCAACGTTGCGCTAAGAGATTTTGTGTTAATTAAAAAAAATTACATGCATTATTTTATCTTTATTTATCTTTTTTAAGAATACGAAGTGACTAGAATTTAGCGTAAAAGTGATGCGCAATATACTTTCGCTCAATTGTTGTAAATCTATTTACATCGTCTTTTTCAAAATATTTCTTAATCGAAATTAACAAAATGACACGATTTTAGTTTTTAATTGCGATTAGTGCTAGTTTAGCGTCAAAGACAACGAAAAAGTTGCGATTAATTGTGAATATCGTTAGCTTTAAATGTTTTTATAACGTCATTTTTCAAATATAATTGCTATAGTTTCTTGAAAGAATTTTGACAAAACAAAGTCGTTAATTAAATCGTTAAATAAATAGTGCTTACATAGATTGATTCAATTAATTAATAAGCTTAGCTTTAACTCTTCGTAACTAAAGAGATTTATCGCGCAAAATTCGAACGTTAAAATGATTTTAACATTTTTGTAACAAGCTCGCTTTATTAAATATTATTTTATATTTATCAATATTTTTATTAGCTTCATAATACAAATTTGCAACATACTTCGAAATATTACATCAAAAAGAGTCTTTAAAATAATTAATATTAAATTTATTTTAAACGAAGAGCTTGCAACGAAATATTAATGCGAAAGACTCTATAAAGATTCTTATTCATTTATTAAAAGTTTTTTTTTTTTAATATATATAGGATTAATTCGTTGAAAATTTTACATTTTATCGTTAATTGTGATATCTTTCGTATTTTCTTTGATTTTAATATGTTTGTTAATTTGAATGTTGCGCAAAGCAAATTTTTCGTTCTTGATATTAATTCGAAAACGTTCGATTTCTCGTCTTATCTTTCTTTATTTGTTATAAAATTCATTAAAAGATTTGCGAAGCGCTAGCGTTTTATCATTAAAAACAATGAAAACAATCTAACGAATGTTTTATTAAAAGTGATGAACGAAATCGCATTTAATAAGTTGATAAACATAGACATTCTAGAAGAAACGAACGTCAAAAATTAATCAATGACAAATAAAAATTCGAATGAAGTTTAAATAAATAACTTAAGTTAAAACAATGCGCATTATGACGAAAATAACGAAGTTAATAAGTTTTCGTCGTCGCAAGTTTGTAAGTCTTTTTTATTGTCACAAGTTCGTAAGTCTTCTTTGTTATCGCTAGTTTATAAATCTTTTTTATCGTCGCAAGTTCGTAAGTCTTTTTTGTCGTTATTAGTTTGTAGATTTTTTTTATCGCAAAAGATATTTTAGTTAAATTTGTCAAACGTTTTAGAACGTTTAAATTTATTAATTAATTTAATTTTCGATGTTGTTTACAAAAATCTCGTTGCTAAATACAATGTTAATGTCGCGTACAACAATCTATTTTTCGTTAATGTTAAAGAGGCAACGTGCCAAGTATTTGATTCAAAATTCAATAATGTGAAAAATATCTAAATATGTCTTCATAACTACGTGAGTTTTGCGTCATTGCACAATTTAATCTTGATTTTAATGAATAAAAAACACTTATTCTCAAAATGATGCCAAATATAACAATGAAAAAAAATAAAAATAAGATTGTCGTTGTCTTTTAAACTCGAGATAAGAACAACAAAATCAAATTTATATTAATATTTGAAATTATTTTTGTGAAGTTTAAGCAATCGTTAATCGTAAAACGATTATAAGTTATTAAAAATCAATGACGCTTAAAATGAAAAAAGAATTCGAGTTATTAAATTACTAAAATACGATTAATTAATGCAAGTAAACGATAGAGAATGTAAACGACAAAGATAAATAACACACAATTTACAATATTAAAAGAGAAATTATAAGATAATCAAGACAATCTTGTATTATTTTGTGCGTATTAAAAAGTATTTTAAAAGCTAAATCGTAGTATTACATCTTAATATTACATAAAATAAAAAAATAAACATTAAAACGCTAAACTTATAATATGACGACGCAATATAAATCTTAACTAAGCATTCTTCATCTTCATTATAATATTAGTTTGTTCGTTTGTATTCTTATTTAAAATGCGTTTTAGTAAGTCGTCATTGTTTTTCTTTGTCGTTGATCGAAGTCTTTGTGAGCGTCTTTGTTGATTAAACTTTTTCTTTGTCGATTTGATATTAAACGTCATATGCATTCTAAAAAGATTTAAATTGATTTTTATTCGTTAAATGTTTAATTACTTGTTTAATTTATTAACTTTTATTTATGCGAATCTTAACTTAAACTATAATTCACTTGATACAATCTTTAGCTTAGCAATCTTAATTTTCTTGATCTTTAACTTCAATAACAAATCGACAATATTTTAGAAGATAACATTCTCTTATATAGAGTCTTTAAAATCTTAATTAAAGATTTAAAATAAAATTTCTTTTAGACGAACGTAAGCACTTTAAACTTATTTTAAATTTCTTTTAATTTCTTTCGCGTAATGTTGTTTCTAATTAAGAGCTTCTTCGATTAAACGATACTTTTGACGCTTTTTGTATAATTGATTTTCACATTTAGCTCTTGCAACTTTCGATACACTATAATTGTATTAAAGCTTTTAAAGATAATTGTATAATTTGTCAAAAATTATTTAATCGCTTTGCGCGTTATTATTAGCATGCTAAAGAGTTTTATGAAGTTAAATTATTTAAATTTGAAGTTTTTTAACTTGTAGACGTATCGCTTTCTTACAACGATAAAATTCGTAAAAAATATTTTAATTAAATTGTCGAACACATTTAAACAATTTGATGCGTAATTGTTTTAAGATAGTTTCACAATTATTATCTTAAAAAACGTAAAAAGATTTAAGCAACTTATTATGATTTTTAAAGAAATGTGACATAAAAGCGAAAGCAAAAGATTTTACGAATAAATGTTAATTGCGAGTTAAAAGCAAAATTGTGAATTAATAATCTAAAGTAGCGAAACGAATGTTAAGAAAATAGATTGTTCTTGAAGCAATAAAGAAACGAAACGAAAATCTAAAGAATGTAGAATTGTGACTAATAATATAATTGTTAACAAATCTCACTTCTTATATATTTGACTTTTTATTAAAATTAAATAACTATTATTGTGCGTCTTGTTTAGTAACTCATTGCTCTAGTTTTTATCTTTTCTCTCTTATCGTTTAACTAAAAAGCATGAAAGTGTTAGATTGAGCTTTTTATTGCATAATAGTTAAAACATAAAGACTAAAATTTAAGACTATTTAAAATAAAAAAGAACATTATACGTTATCTTTGTTGTTATAATTGTTATTTGCTTCTATATCTTTGCGATTAAAGTAAAATACTTGTTCACTCAAAGCATTTAATTTATTTTAATTAAAATTATATTTATAGAATTCATTGCTCTTAATAAGTGATATCGCATTTCAACAAGTTAATCTATTAATTGTGAGCGAATTCGTTCGATATTAGAGTTTTGAAGCATACATAGTTATTAATTTGAAAAAGAACTTCTTCGTTAATTTCTTCGTTCGACGATGACGAGACAAAATTGCTATTTTTGAGCTTTATAAATTTTAACTTTTTTCATTTTGATAAAATCGAATCTACGATGCGTTGTTAAGACGAAAAAAGCTTTTAATTAAAAAAATCAATAATAATTAACATTTGTGCGTATAAGTTAACTTCACAAACATGTTTTAAAATGCGTTCGTCGTTGTAATTCTTAATTCGATAAAAAATGCAACGTCTTTTAGTTTTAAATTTGTTTGTTATATCTATCAAGTAATTCGAATTAGCAATTATAATATTTAGAATTCGAAAACAAATATAAAGCGTAAAACTTTAATTTTAAATATTGAATTTTTTGAAAAATAAGTCTTGAACGAATTTAAATTTGTTATCTTCGTACTTGTTGTTTAAACGTCTTAGAACGACAATGTGTTGCTAAAAAAACGTATTCTAATAATAAATAACAAATTTGAAGAATTAATAAATTAAATTTACAACATTATTACATTCGCTAAATTAGCGTAATGTTTGCTTTAAATTATTTCAAGTAATCGTCAACGATAATTAATAAATGCTAAATAAGCTAAGAATGCTTGCAAAGATTTTAGCGACTCTTTAAACATAATATCGTTAAATAACTCGCAACGAACTTGTTTAAAATTGCATTAAAATGCGATTTTTGCAACGTAATTTCTTGTTATGTTTGATTAATTTATAATTGTGGAATTCGATGCACATTTTGTGATTTAACATTAATATAATAATTACTCACAATAATAGTCGTCGTAAAAGATTAAACAAGAATGAATCGCCTCATATATAAGAAAGAATCAAAATATAAAAAACGCAAAACGCAAAACGCAAAACGCAAGACATCGCAATAAAGAGATACGAAATAAATTAACAAGAAATGTAGCGAATCGTAATTAGTAATGCTTTTAACTAGAACGTTTTCGTTATTAACTACGACTTAATTAAAGAAGATTTTGTCTATTAGTTAAGTACGAACAACTAATTGAATTAAACTTAATTTGATAACAATCGTTTAAGTCTTTCGAATGTCGATAAATCAATTTTTTTTTATTGTTGTTTTCACGTTCGCAATGTGAAGTTGATATCGAAGTCGAAATTGAAGTTATGTTCGATATAAGCGTTTGTAACGACGTTAGCATCTTGTTTATAAATGATCTTTGTTAAAGAATTAACGCGTTAAAGATTTAGTAAGTTCTTTAATCTAAAATAGTTTATAATGAATACTAACATATAATGCTAGAATAAAAAAGAAAAATAAGTTTGTTAAAATAAAGCGCTTTTATGCACGAGCTAATTATTCGATTAAACACATCGATTAACTTTAAATGTTTCTCGAAAAAATGCAATTTTGATCAAATTAAATGACGAAATGTCTATACAATATGTATTTGAGTCAATGTCTTAATTACGTTTTTGCTACTTCGTTCGCTCAAATGAATTCATAATAGTTGTAGAATGACGCTTTTGACGTATAACATATTAAACAAATGATAACGTTCTTTTCGTTAATTATGTTTTAAACTACGTAATCTTAACTAAAACGTAATTGCTTTATATGTAATGTTTCTAAAGTTAATTGTCTCGCACGTTGTATTTTGCATTTCCATATATAGTCTTTAATGCATTAAACTTCTAAAATTGATTTTTTTGTACGTTAAATTTTGCAATTTCTTTTTTGTTAATCTTTAATAATTAGTATATCGATACAACGTTAAAATGACGCAAAAATCGCAATTGCAATCTATTTTGTTTTTAAAAACGTTAATTATAAAGCTTGTGTTAAAATTATTTTTCACAAGATAAAGAAAATGAATTTAGAGTCTTAAATTAATCTAAGTGTACGCAAAAAGCTTTACGATATTTGTATAATAAAAAATTTATAAAGATTATAGATGAACTAAAATCTAAAAGTTGTCGAAGACTATTTAATTAATTTAAATGTATATAATTTTAAGAAATTAATAAGCACAAATAAGACGAAGCTTGTTATAATTTTAAAGATACAATTCGAAATTAACGTAATATCTTAACGTTAACATAGTGACAAATTAATCATAATGCGTTTTATACAATTATATTTTATTCTAACAAAATTTTCGAATAAAATGATTTATTGCTACATGATTCTTAATTAGCTTCTTATTGTATTGTTAAAATTTAATAAGAACGATAATTTTAATATTATACGATATTACGTTTAAGATTTGATGTTATATCTTTATAAAAATTAAATCTTAAAAAAGACAATAAGCTTTACAATCTTCACAAGAACTTTCGTCTTTAACTTTAATTAAAGATGACGAATATTGTATTTAAATGTTGTTATTGCGTATATAGAAAAAAAAGAATAAAGATAAAGATATTTATAGAAGCTAAATTGAGCAATATTATGACAAAACGATTTAATAAATTAATAATGTAATAAAATTACGTTATGATCTTAAATAAGATTGCGACGCTTAGATTAACATTATGTTTTATATTTATTTCAATCTCTAAGAGACAAGTTTATCAAAAATATACTTGAAATTATTTATTTGTACGAATGCTTAAAAGCGAACTCGTTTGTTTATTCGAATTAATTGATTGCGAATAAAATGATTTTACGATCATTATTAAGAATTATTTGACTTAAGTCTACATAAAAGATTGACGCTATTAAAGATTTAATGTGACAATCTTTTACAATTCTTAACAATCTTAAAAAATAACTAAAAAATCAATTATTGTAACGCAATATTTGACAACGTTTTACGTATTATTCTTTCGTATATCTAGTACTTTTTTCAAATTATATAAGCTAACAAGAACGATCAATGTCAAATAACATTTTGTCGCTCAAAGATAATACTTAAACTTGTTGACGCTAATAGATTTTTTTAGTTTAACTTGATTTCATAAAGTAAATATAAAACGCGTAGAAACTTCGATAATTGTAATAAATTTGTCGCTTCGATTTCTTATTACAAGACGAAAATATTTTTGTTTTTTCAAAAATGTTAAAGCTTGAAGTAGCTAATTATATGTAAGACGAAGATATTTGTTTAAAAATAATTGATCTTTAATAAAGCGAATAAATGTAAATAGAAAATTTTGATGTCATTATATTTGATTTTTTTATATAAATTTTAATTCGCAATTTCGCGTCAATTTTCGCGTCATTGTTTTTAGAAGATTTAATGATTAAATTGTTTCGTCGACTTGCAATGAACGTTTTTCGATTTAATTAAGTGCAACTATAGACTTTTTAAGAGTTAATAAATTAGTGTAAAGATCTTTAGATATAATGTACGTTGCGAATTTCAATTATGTTATTTAAATTAAATTTTGATTATACATCGTAGACGATGCACGTGTTTAAACAAAATCATAATAGTTATTAATAATTCGTAAGACGTTTACTTTTGCTAAAATACTTCTAATATTCGAAAAACTTAAATTATCGAATCGAGCTTTTTTTTTTTGCAAATTGTTTGCTTTTTAACATTATAATTAGAAATCAATACGTCAAATTTAATTTCGAACAATCGCAAGATATTTGCGATTTAGTTCTTAAAAACATGTTTAAATCTTTATAGAATAATCGTTTTCTCTTTAGCTTTTATGCGTATTATTGCGTATACAATGTAAAGTCTTCTTTATCTTTTAAGTCGATAACAATAATGATGTGTTAATGTTTTTCGCTAAAAAGTCTAAATTCTTCTTGTAAAATCTTCGTACTTCAAGAATTTTAAATTGTTGCATTATAATAATTTTTTGTACAATTAAGTTCGACGACTTTTAGCAAAATTAAAGCTTCAACTTTATTATTGCGATAAAAAAATTTATTATATAAATCGATCTTCAATGCTTCGTCTAAAATACTTAAAAATGTAAACGCATTTTTATCGATACTTAAAGATATTATCTAAGCAAAGAAGACGTAATTAACACTATTTGAATTGTCGCTTCAATTGCGTAATGTATTGATAAAAAAAGCAAATAAACAATGCTTATTTGTTAAGTTATAACTTCACAAAGAATTTTGTATTAAAAAGAAATAAGTTTCGATCAAATAAAAGTAATAGGAAATGATGTTCTAATGTAAAGAACGAACAAACAATTGTATTTAAATTGCAAAAGAAGTTTTAAATCTTTTGAACAAAAGACTTAATTAAATGTTTATAAATTGTTAAATTAAGAAATTCGTTTTTGAAAACGAACTTAAAGCGATTAAATTACATTGTAAAGATTTTCGAAACAATTATTTAATAATACATGAGCAACTCTTTAGAATTTTAGAGCACTCATTTAGCGTATTCTAATACGTATTAGCACAAATATATTGTTTCGCGTATGTATGTTCGCTAAAAAGTTAACATATAATAAGTTAATTAATTAACTATGATTAGAATAATTAGCTTGTTTAGAGTTTAATTCTTAACTAATTTTTAATAAGACTTTGACATTTATTTCGATGCACTAATTAAGATTTTTTGCAAAAGTTGTTATTTGACATTATTATTAATTACAACATTATGTCATTGTGCTTTAACACAATTTATATAATGAAAGAAATTATGCGCGTGATTTTAACATTTATTTTATTTTAACTTTGATTAATGCAATTGCTAAGCGTATCTTAAAATGTGCTTTTTGTTATTTTAAATAAATAATTATTATGTTAGAAATTTGCTATTATAAGTTTAACAAATTTTTTCGAAATTAATCGAAATAATGTCGATTTGCTTATAAAAGACAAGAAATTATCGTTCGAATTTTTGATCTTTAATACGAAATTTTATAAATTATAAACGCAACAAGTTAACAAGAATCTCTACTTTTTCAAGAACAATTAAATTTATTTAATAATGTTCGTAGAACAAAATAACAAAAACGTAATTATTTTTATATTGATGTAGAAGTAGACTTTGAAGTGCAATGCGAGAGAATTTGGCGCAAGACTTCTAGAAGCGATTTTCTTCGTTCAAGAAATACATATCGTAGTCGTATTTTTTTATTAACATTTTTTAGTATTTTTTTTGGTAAGAAAATTGCAAGAACGAAAATCTAATAAATATAACTTAATTTAAGAAATTTAAAAACATTGCTTAATGCAATAAAAAAAATACAACATAGTGAGATTGCATTTTGTTCAACATTAGTTAACGTAACAACAAATGCTTTTACGATTTTTGTTAACAAGACTTAGTTAAATTTGTTTATAAAACTTGCTTTTTCATTTAAACTTTATAGCGATTCGTAAATTTAATTATTTAAACAAAAATCAATTGTAACGTAACTCGTGATCTTAAGTGAAAATGTCAAAACTTCGTTTATTAGCTATCGTTTTCTTAGAGTTGTTTCAATTGTTATTATTTCTTATTTATTTCGAAGTTGATCTCGCATCTAAGACTTGTAGAAATTGCATAAAAAAACGATTAACAAATTATATCGTTCTTCACATTGTCATTTTTTTGATTCATTGAACGAGAGAAGTTTTTATTAAGCTTCGACTAAAAGATACAAGAATTTAAATTGTTTAATTCGAAATTAAATTGCGTATACTAAACAACGATTTGTTGTCTTTGCTCTCTTAAAGCATATAAGCTAAAGTGCTCTTGTAACAAAATCTAAAGAAGATTAAATTAAAAGAGCTTATTAAGAGTGAGTGAAAAACTAATTATTATAAGTGATTCGATAGATAATAATCTCGTAACAATCGAAAAAAAATACTTAAAAAGAAGAACATCCGCTTTGTGTCTCTAATAGCGAAGAAAAAATCAAAGAAAATAACATAATGATAAGAGCATTCGTCTTTAAACAATTGTTTTGATTGACAATCATTGCGAAAAAACATTAATCGATCGACATTACTAAGATTTTCATAAGTGCTTTAAAAAAAGTTTTACAAACTTCTACGTTTATTTCTTGCACAATTAAGATAAATGTTAAAGAAACGAAAGCTATGCGAAAATAGAAATTAATTGACAAACAAGATGCGCATTCGACGATAAACACAAATAGAGATTGCTCGTATAAATAGACTTTAAATAGTTACACACATGCAAATAGATTATTTTGACAAAGATAAAAGCAATACAAGTCTTTTGACAATGCTAATTGAAGTCTAAAGTGTCTTGCAAGCATCTTTAGACATTAATAATTTATAGAATCAAATATTATTATTTATTGTGTTCGTCGTTGATATATTTTATGTTAATGATTGCGCAACTTCTTGATTAAGTTCGAATTAAGATCAAGACAAGATATCGATGTTGTTTAATTCATTATTAATAAACTTTCTCAAGCTATAATTAAGACATAAATTAATGAATTACTTCGCATTAGTTGTGCTAATTAACAAAGAAAAAATGCTTTCTATTTTAAAGTTAATATTCTTTATAAATTCTTTATATCGATTTTGACATTTTGTATCGCTATTATTGTTCTATTTCGTGTTAATTATTAGAATTGTACTTGTATAAACGACATCGAATTCATTTTTGACTTTTTAAATTATTAATAAGTTATTATCATTGTAGATCGCTAAGAATAGTGATTGTACGCTATAAAAACTAACATAAATCTTAATAAAAATTAAGAACTTCAATGATTACAAAATTGATTAAAATGATAAAATAACGTTAGAAGTCGCCATAATTAATCGTGCTAATAAAAAGATTAAATTCGATTTAGAAATTATATTACAAAATCAATATACAAAATAATTATTATTTAAGATAAAAGACTATTACTTAAAAATAACATTAATCGAAAGAAAAATAAAGTAAATTGCTTAATGTTGTTGTCTTTTTTAATTCGATTTTTGTGCTTAATTTTTTCTTTTTTGTTGTTCATAGTTAATCGTTTTTATTTGCTCAATTAGTTTTAAATCTAAAGTTGATTACATTATGCTAAATAGACTTCGTCATTTTCTATTGCTTCAAAATTAAGAACTTGAGAGTTTTAAAATTAATCGACTAAAGACATAAAATAAGACGCACATTATTACGATTTTTGTCGTTTTACTTGATTTGACGTCTTCTTGTTTCGACATTCAAATTTTATCATTTTTTACCAAAATATAAACTTAAAGCAAGTCGCGTTATGCATAAAAATAGAATAAAAACGTCATTTATTGTTGCTTTCAAATCGTAAATTTCTAACTTAATTGCTTTCTATTATTTATGAGCGAAATTACAAAATGTATTTAATTTTGATCGCAATTAATAAATTTAATAGATAACAATAAACGCGTTACGACTTCGTCGCATTAACGTTAAATTAAAACTTTGTTATAACTTTTTTAGTGCATTCAAATTGCACGCTTTAGATTTAATCGTTTTCTATTGTTCGTAAACGAAATTTCAAGATGTGTTAAATCTTGATCGCAATCAATAAACTTAATAGATGACAATAAATACATTACGACTTCGTCGCATTAATGTTTAATTAAAGCTTTGTTATAATTTTTCTAATGCATTTAATTTGTAGACTTTAAGTTCAATCGCTTCGTATTATTAATGAGCGAGTTTTTTTTATTTATTAAATATTATTAGGGTTAACAAAAGCGATAGTTATAAAGAATGTCAATTAAATAAAAAGCGCAAATCGTTTAATCTTTACTAGAAAATTCAAGACAAAACATACTTGTTTTGATCGTAAAATTGCATAAAAATAAATTCGTCAATAGTGTCAAAAACTAATTATTGCTTAACGTCAAAACAATTTTACAAAAAAGTTGTGCATAGTTGACGATACAAAAGACGCAAAATTATGTTGAAAAATTGCATAATAGTAAGATTGTGATTTTTGAAAAACAAAACGACAAGAGATTTATATTGTAGTTAAAAAGCTAAATTGTTCGCTAAATTAAACGACTATCTTGTAGCGAAACGTTAAACTTTAAATAGCAAGCAATCTTTTCGAATGCGCAAACATCGAGATCAATATTATTTAAAAAATATTATACTAATATATTTCGACTATTTTGTCAAAGTAGCAAAAAAGATAATTGTTACAAAAATTGCTTATTTAGTAGAAAATTTTCTATATAATAAGAATATTCTAGATTACGAACAAATAAGAAATAGAAAACAAAGATTAGCTTAGCTATAAATGCTATTCTAAATTCAATATATAATACACAAATAGTTAAGAATAGAGACAATACATTATCTTAATTATTTATAGACATTAAAAAGGCTTTTAATTATGTATCTCTTATTTAATTAGTCAATATACTAAAGAAACTCGATATATTAATTAATATAATTAATCGAATTATTTGTTTTTTATAAGAACAGATAATTAATGTAATATTTAACAAAAACAAATAAAAATTAAAGTTAATTGTTATAAGAATATTCTAGAAATTGTTAATCTTGTTAATACTATTTTTAGTTTATATACAATTTCTATTTCTACAAATTATAATATAATATAATATATTTACTTCTAGTTATATTAACAATTTAGCAATATAGATAGAACTTAAAGAACGCAATATAGTTAAGAATGTTACAATACTTTAATATACAATCGAAATAACATTTTTATTAATTAATAATAATATAATCAAACTCGATAATATTACTTGTTTATTTTTTAAAAAGGAGAAAAGACTTTATAGAATTTATTTTACTATTAAATAAAACAATTGAAGAAAAAATAAAAGAAAAGCTTTCGATTTTAATTTACGAAAATCGATATTATACTATCTTATTATACAAGAAGAGATAAAAAAGAAAATCTTATTAACAATAACGTTTACGATTTATTTTAATTGTCAAAGTTAAATAAACGTAATTAATGCGACGTCGACAAATAATTAAGACGCACTTAATGTGTCTCAACGCAACTTATTACAAATTGCGACAAAGATTATTGCGAAAATAATAAAAATCAAGAAGCTTTATAAATCTAAAAAAAAACATGTTCGAAATAATTTTGATAACGACGTTAATTAAGTAATGCACTTTTGTCGAGAAGCTTACGCGCAAATTCAACGAACTCTTCGCGAAAAATAGACGAATCAACATAATTTTCGTATTAAAAAGATTAAAAAAAACAAATCAATTAAAAAAAGTATAAAGAATGAAAAAAAACACATAAAATACAAACACATAAGCGAACATAATATAGAGCTCGTTATTAGTTGCACAAACAACAATTAAGACAATCGTTAAACAAGCATTTTCGAAACGACAATTAATTAAAGAGATAAAATTGATAACGTAAATCAAAAAGAAAAAAGAAACAAAAAAATATATAAGATAAGCGCAACAAAGATAATTGCATTAACGCGCAATTTAAACATCGTTAACACACTAAATGCGCAAAAAAATATATAGAAAATAAAATGTTTTAAGAAAATAATAGTTTTTAAAATTAATAACGAATGCAACAAAAAAATTCTAAAATCGAGTAATTTCTAAATTAAGAGCGTATTTATCGTAACGATTTTGCGTCGTAAATGTGCAAAAATGATAATATACAATATTAAAGTAAAGAGTATACTTAAAAACATAAAGAAGAAGAGAACAAAAACAATAAAAATTTATGCAAGATTATGCATTAAGAATTGAAGATTAATAAGATAACTTAATTTACAAGAAAAAGTAATAAAAAAAATACGTTTTTATTGTAATATAAATTAATTGCGTAAAGATAACAAATAAGTTGATTTAATTTAACGTAATTTATAAGTTAAATATTAAAATAACAAAATATTACGATACAAATTGCAAAATAAAGCAATATATAAAATGTTAAAAGTATAATTACTTAATATACGAATATAAGAACAAACAACAATACGTCAATTATGTGCGAGATTATCGCTTTAATTAATGTTCGCATTAATTAAATTTATTAAAATAAAAATGCAACGTTTGCAAAAGTGCTTACAAAGCATTCGATTTCAAGTGTTCTAAAAAATAGAGCGAAAAACTAAAAATAAAAGAGATAACAAAGATAAAGTTATTATATTACGTTGTTAAAAGAATAAGAGTAAACGAAATAACAATTATCTTAATAATTCTTAAGAGCGCAACGACGTTCAATTAGATGTCGAAGAAAAGAACAAAATGCAAGATAGTAATAGTTAATTGTTCGACGTAAACAAGTCGCATGCAAAACACTCTTATAACAACAAGAAAAAGCGTAATTTAACAATTAATTAAGAAAAGACACTTTCACAAATTGTTAAATAGTTAGTTTATTCTAGTAAGACAAAATAACGACGAGATACCAATAATATCGTTATAAAATATGTCTTTCACGCAAAAAATGCAAAATTTAATAAATATTGATATTAAGAATTATACGAAGCAATTTTAATAAAGACATAAAACAAGTTTAGAATATTATAATATAACGTTTACAAATTAAGAAATAAAATAATAATCGCATTACTTTAAAAGAATAAGATATAAAATTACAACATATTAATAATACAAAAGTTGTAACGACATTATATTAAGACGAAGATATACAATTTAAGATGCGCAAACTTTACGTTCGTAAATAATAACGAAAAAATATGCTTTTACATTAACAAATGCATTGATAGCAATAACTAACATAGCATATAATATTTCAAAAATGTAAAAACAATAACGCTACAACTATGTTTTAACAATAATAATACAAGATATAATTTTGTTAACGTTTATAACGTTTACAACTCGTTTTTAAATAATTATAACGAAATAATTAACAAAAGTAATCTTTTAATAATAAAGTTAACTTTGCGCATGCAAGACAAAAATGTTATTGTAAAGAATTTTAATTTACATTATTTTTTTGAACAAATTTTTTCTATTTTAGATAACATTTATTTTTAAAGAATTTGTTAAATATAATGTGCGCAATCGACGCAATATTAACTCTTTTTCGAAAAATTATAACGAAAGATTATTAAGACGCTTAAATTACAATCGATTTATCGTTTATTACAAAAAAGATAACAAATCGATTAATATATTGCGATATAAACAAGAAAACAAAAAACTTATTTAATTATTTTTTGATAAAAACGATGTTAAATTTTTAAACGCAAAAGAAGTCTTAACGTTGTTTTAAACAAAATTGAAAAGTTATAAACTTAAAAAAGTTCGACAACATATTAAGAGATTTATTATTCGAATTAATATTAAACGATTTAATAAAAAGAAATAACACTAATAAATACACAATAAAGCTACTTAATACTTTGAAAAAAATTATCGAAAATTTCATTTTGTAAACAAGATTATACGAGAAAATTAGATTTAAATAAATAGCAAAGTGTACAAAGATAATTAAAGAAACTAGAAATTACGTTAATAATATTGCACTTTTAGCGAGTAAGCAACGTACATTTAAGTATGCGACAAAAAGAACAAAATTTTAAAAAAATATAAACAAAACAAGTTTTGCAAATAAATAAAAGTTTCGAAAAACATTATTAAGAATCTTTTTAAAATAACAAAGTAAATTAAAAATGTAATAACAAAAACGCTAATTAAGTTTACTATATTATTATTAAGAATTAACACAAACATTGCGACCACAACAAAAAACAAAATCGAAACAATATTTCGATTTTATTTTCTTTTTTCGTTTACAATTCTAGTAAACGACTTAAACAAATTCTTTTATTTGATTTTTATAAAAGACGACAAAATAATATTAGAGCGCAAAGTAATAAAAGCAATACACAAAATAATTTTTAACAAAGCATGAAGAAACCACGATGTAATTAATTGTACGTTGCGACAATTAATTCGCATCGTCTTATTTTAAGTAAAATCTTTATTTAATAAATGCATTAAAAAAGAAATATAATTGTTTTATTTTAAAAAAAAAATTACAATAATATTGTGCAAATTAAGAAAAAGGAACTATTTTAAGTTGTTATTCTTTAAACTTATTGCGTTATTAAATACATTAAATAAGATATTAGAGTTAATAATATTAAAGCGTCTTCGCTACGTTATAAAGACGCACAATACTTTATTAAACACACAAATAAAAGTTAGAAAACAACATTTAATTACCACAACATTGCAATTAATTACGAAAAAAATTTACACAATATAAAGCAATTAAAAGAAGAGAATAACATTTTAATTTAATTTTGATATATTAAATGCATTCGACAATGTGTCGCACATTTAATTTCTTCACAATATAAAGAAGAGACGAATTTTTACTCGTTTGCTCAAATAAGTAAAGAATATTTTAAAGAAACATCGTATTATTTTAATTATAAACGACTACACAATAAAGAAGCGCAATGCGAACGTAAACATATTATAAAAAAAATCTTTTTATTTTATTTTATATCTATTTTACAATGTGAATTTGTTAAAAATGTGCAATAACATTAAATTGCGAATTAGCGCTACAAGTTTCATAAACGACGTTAACATATTAACGTATAGAAAATCGATCGAACGCAATTGTAAAATGTTAAGTTAAATGTACAATAAATGCGAGCAATAAGCACAAAGTTACAAGTTTAAGTTCGCAAAAAAAAGTACAAATTAATTTATTTTTCGCGAACTTTAAAGAGATTCAATATAATCGTCAATATAATGCTAACAAGACACGAGATAATAATTAAATCAAATATTAAAATATTAAGAATTTAATTAAATTTAAAGGTAAGATAAAGAATTTATTTGCGTCAAATAAAAATTAAGTTAATAATTAAATATAAGAGTGCGTCAATAATAGAAAGTTCAATATTTAACACTTTATTAAAGACAAATAAACGCAAGTATATTGTTATTAAGAAATCGATAATAGTTTACGATATCGTCGCATAATATACATTTAAAAATATTAAATTTTTTTAAAAAAAAATTGAAGTTGCAATCAATATAGAGTTATGCGCTTTAACGCATTACGAATATTTATAAGACAACGTTTATTAAAGTTTTACAAATTAAAATTAACATATCTCTTATTAATGTACATCTTGAAAAGTTAATACAAAGATTAATAGCAATTATAAATGTACAAAAGTTAAGCAAAACAATAGATGTAATAATATTGCGTATACGCAACGACTTAATATTAAAAAGAGAACAAAAATCAAAGCTTAAAATAATGTTTTTGCAATTTAAAAAAAAATGCGAATAAAACTCGAATTAACGACGATATCGCAACAATAACTTTACACAATTATTTTATAAATAAAACTCTTTAAGATAATTATTGCATATAATAAGAAAATAATTAAGAAAAAGCACAACGCAAACAAATTTAATTAATATTGAAAAACGTATTTTGACAAAAACGATTACGATAAAAACGTTATCGTTGTTTTAATAAAAGCGAATTTAAGAATTAAAAAGCGATTAGAAAGCGTCGAAATAACGCTTACGCATTACGACAAACTCAAAAGACTTATAAGAGCGATCGAAAAATTGACAAAGCATTGCGAAACGTTTATTAATTTGCGAGAACAAGTTTACAAAATGTATTTTGACAATTAAGCTTTACTAAAAATTATAAAAGAAATAAGATCGACGTTAAACTAAATATATTTTAAAAGAATGTAAAGAACATATAATGCAATACGACGTCGCAACGTTATATTAAAACTTTATTGAATTTTAAAGCATAAAAATATAAAAGACAACGAGATTGTAAACGAAGTCGTTAACAAGACACACAAATAACGTTTACTTTTCGCAAATTAGATGTTAAACAAATTTATTATTAAAAAGACGCTTATTTAGAACAAAACTCGAAAGAAATAACATTTAAAACAATTAAAAAACAAGAACAACGCAAAGTATTGCAAGTTCGCATTTAAGATTACGCATAAATACATGCAACTACATATTGATCGTTTTAAATCGTATAATGCACTTTTAATATAACTAAGAATAAACAAAATTAACTTTAATTAGTTTTTATATAAACAATAAATGCTTGAAATTACAACGAGAACTTGCGATTGCGACTAGAGACGCATAACAATCAAGTATATTTTGTTAATTTATTTTAGATAACGATAAAAAAGAGCACAAATGTAACAAGAAATTAATATTACAAATCTACGACAATTGCTAGACAAAATCAAACTTATTGTCGCAACAATGCGCATAATTTTGATTATTAAGTTGTTGCGTTAATTTTAAACAATAATATCGTTAACAATGTTCGAGTCTCTCTTAGATTTATAGAATTTTTATTTGAAGAATTTTTTTGTATTACAAATATTACGATATAGAAGACAAAGGCGCAACGTTGTTATAATAACTTGTTACAAACGAAATGACAATTGCGAATTCTAGTTAATTATAATTAGGCGAATAGGCGCTAATGCTACTCGTTTATTTGTAATTGATTAGATTTAAAAATTGTAAAAGTATATAGCTTTTACATAGACTTTTAGAGATGTTGAATCGAGTATAAATAAAAATAAAAAAATAAAAAAATAAAATTAAACAACTGTTAAATTTACAAATTGCGTAAAATAATTAAATATTTAATTAAATAAAAAACTTAACTTTAAAAGATATATTACTAAAAAGATTAATACAACAAAAAGAACAATATATTTTTTGCTAAAATTATTAAACTCTAAATGAAAATTAATTACAAAAACTAGTAAACAACTTTATATAATATATATTACGTTAGTAAGCAATTACAAAATAGAAATATAGTAAAACAAATAAGCAAATTATATTTACAAGTTTTAGCAATTGCAATCTATAGCTTTAAGAAAGATTTAAGAAGCTTTTAGAATACTATTAATTGCAAGTTATAGCTCAATTCGGATGCAAATTTTCTATCCGGAACAAACTTGTTCTAGATAAGAATTCTTATTTGAAAAGAACTTTGTTTATACTATGTTTATACTCGATATAGATCGAGCTTAACAAAGTAGAAAGATTAAAAATAAAGAGATAAGTTGCGCTTTTTAAGTTTAGTATATGCTCGATATATACATATATGCTCGATATATACAATATTTAGAAAAAAAGAACTCAATTCTTTTATATAAAAGACGCATCAAAGATACGTTATATATATCTAATATATACTAGATATATAAAATGACTTTTCTATTATATCGAGTACTTGTAATTTTGCTCGATTTCTAAAACTCAAAATAGACTAGACTTATACTTAATATAATTAATAACAAATAAAACAAAAACTATTAGCTTAATTTTAAATGCGCAATTTCGATATATTTATACAACATGCAATTCAAATATAGATTTAATATTGCTATAGTATGTATTAAGACTATATAAAGTTTTAACGCAAATCGCACGTTAAGTTTCTAGCGTGTTTTGCGAAATTAAAGTACAACTATTGTGTTTTTTATTTTTATCTTTTTTAAATATTTGCAATAGTCTAGTATATGCATCTAATTTTATCGACAAATATATAACATAAATCTAGCATATTCTTTAATTTTATTGCTTTTAGTATTTTAGCATATATTTAATATAAATATTGTTGCAATTTAGTTTGCTAATCTTAAAATATATTACAACAATTCTAATATAACAAACGAGAAGAATTTGTCTTCTCAAAAATACTATTATAATAAATATAATATATGCAATGTTCACGTCTAATATATATTAATTATATACTTAAAAGTTTTACTTTAATTCGAATTCTAATTTTGTAACTAAATATAAATATTTAATTATAACTCGATTCTACGCTAAATATATACTAAGTCTATATTTAGTACTAGTAAAATATATTTAAAAAGATAACAAATTTAATAAAAAGAAACTTCTTGTTGCAATTTAACTTATACTAAGTATTAGCAATATCTATTGTTAAAATCGAAAAAATAATAGATAATCTACAATTAAATTTAATCTAAATTTAATATATATTAAATATTATTAATTGTATTAAATTCTAAAACTCGAATTTTCTTGTCTAACTTTATTGTATAAGTTGTATAAACTTGATTGCAACTTTGTATATATTAAGTATTAATAAATGCAATTGTACAATAACGTCAACTAATCAAATATATAAAATAATTTTTATTGTTATTAATTGTTAATTATTTGTATTTATAATTGTAATTTTATTTATACTTAATTTATACTAAGTTAAAATTCAAATTAAACTACGTTATTATATAAAAATATATTATACTAAAGCAAGTAAACAAATATCTTAGCTATTAATATATATTATATAAGCTAAATATATATAGTTGCAAATTTAAATACAAAAAATATTTCTATAAATATATACTATTTAATAGAGAAATATATATCTTTTTTATACTTAATATATAACAAATTTATACTAATTTAGTACTTCAAAACTTTAGATTAAATTCGAAAAATAATAAGATACAAACTATTTTATAAAGTTAAAGTATAATTTTAATAAACATTGATTAAGCTAAGCTTTTATCTTATATAAATATTAAAATACTATTAATATGCTTATTTATTAATATATAAACAATATAGAGTATATTGTATAAGTTAAACTAATATTAAGTATATATTAAACTTATACAAAACAATTGTTACAATTAAGAATTTGCAACTTTTTTCGATATATATTTCTATTATAAAATAAACTTATTCTATATTTGTTATATACTTGATTTATCTCTTAACTTCTCGATTTTTATACTATATATATAAATACTTATTTTGTCTTTCAAGACTTGAACAACGCATTAATTATATATAGACTTAACTTCTATTAGATTTGCACTAATATAATTGTTAGTATTATTAATTAACTATTAATTGTTTTTTTTTAAGTATTTGTTTCTCGACTTAGAAAGTATTTGCGAAAAGTATACTTTTAGTTTACTTTTAAATTATAACTAAGTTTATATTAATTTATTTTTAGCGTTAAACTAGCTCTTCGATCGAAAAGCTTGCTCTTATATATTTTATTGTATTAATTTGTACTTAATATATATTTAAACTATATGCAAATTAAAATATCTACTATAAATATCAAATTTTCAAGTAGATTATCTTAATTATATTTTAAGTTAAATCTATATTAAATATATACTAACGTCAAAGAAGCGGTAAAAAAATCGTAAAGATAATATGTTTAAGATTTTGAAAATTTTTAAGAATTTATGCTCTATTTATATTTAACATATATATAGCTAATAAAAAAAGCTAAATATAGCAATAAAAAGTTAAATACAATAGTTAAATCTAATAAAAGAGCTTAAAAGTTATATATATTATACTTATACTTACTATATTCTTAAAAAAAAAACTTTTCTTAGTTCGAAAAAAAACAAGTCTTGCACAATAACTAATTATATTAAAATTATACTAATTCTATATTTAATAGATATTAATATCTTGATCGATATTCTATTTGCGCAAAATAAAATAAAATTGCTGTTTGCAAATTTATATTTTGTTTATATTGAATTTATATGCAACTAATTTTTTTTCAAATAGATTCGATTCTATTAGCAAAGAAAATAAATACAATTGTCTTTTTATTTATATTAAACTTATACTAAATCTATATTTAGCTAATATAATTGTTGCAAAAACTATTGTTATATTTACAACTAAAAAAGTTAAAAATTAAATTGTTTCTTATTATTTATATTAAATATATATTGAGCAAAAACTAGAGTATATTAATATTAAAAAAATCTAAATTAATCTACTAAATTTTAAGCTCAATATATATTGTACTTAATAATAAAGCTTATCTCGATTAATTTTGTGTTTTCTATTGTATCTAGCATATATAATATAGATAATTGAATACTTCTCTTTTCAATTTTAATCTAACAAAATAAATTAATATTTATTATATATTTTACTTCTATACAACTGTTGCAACAACTATAGTTTGATAGATTTTTTTTTTGCAAATCAATTTATATTAAATTTTAGTCTATATCTAGTACTTATAGAATTTCTATATACTTTTTTTAATTTTAAATTAAGACTTTACTTTTAATTATATTTAAGTATATATTTAGTTTATATCTTGTTTATACTTGCTATATATTTATTCTATTTATTGTTTTAACTTTGTACTTATTTCTTCTATTCTTAATACTATTGTTTATAAGATAAAGCTAAATAAGCAACTATAATAACTTGTTGCGTTATTGTATTTATTAGTTTTACAAATAATACAAATACTTTGTATATAATCTTATCTTCGATCATTTCTTTTTAATTTTTAATTTTTTAATAAAATAGTAAATCTTTTTTCAAATTAATACTTAACGTAAACTCGATATAAGCTAGATTTATTTATAATATTTCGAAATCAAATAAAAATTCTTAAACTATCAATATTGTATAGTATTTATAAAACAAAAATACAAATTTATAAACTAGTTTATGTTTGTTATTATCTTAATTGTTTGACAAATATTGTTAATTTGTTTGCAATAAAATTATATTTAAAATATATTTTGTATTGCTAGTAATATAAAATTGTTTTAACTCGACATTTTTTTTGTTAATTTATTCTCTTTTTCTTGTAGAAGTTTATTACGTTTTTAATATATGTATTGTATATATTGTTTTTACATTTAATTTTTAATTTAATATTTCGAGAATATTATTATATATTTTTTGCTCAATTTTGATATATTGTTTATAGAGTTTAAGTTTAATTTATATTGATTAGAGCTAGACAACAATATTTATCGAGTTAATATTTAATGTCTATCTTTTTCAAATAATATCTCTATATATCGATATAATAGAAAAAATATTTTAGAATCTCTATCTAATATATATTAAATTAATACTCGATATTAATTTCTTGTTAAATAAGTAGTTTTTAAATTGCAACTTTAAAATATATATACAATCTTATTATTAAATTTAGATGTTATATTTGTGTTAAATTTATACTCAAAATTAAGTCTATTAAAAAAAATTATATAAAAAAATTTAAATTAAAAGAAAGATATAAATGTTGTTAATAATATTTTGCAATTTTTCGATTTTTTTTATTTATAATTTGATTAACTATTGAATTAAGTTAAATATGAATTAATTGTATTTTTTTTTTAACTAGTTAAGCAACAATACAATTCGATTTATTGCAATTATATTAAATAAATAGAATATCTTTTTTTATTTCGAAATTGTCTTTTTCAAATATTTTAAAAGCATATTTTTTTATTCTAGTATACAATTAGTATAAATATAGCTTAAAACAAATATAAGTTCTATCTAAATATAAAAGCAAGTAATAATAACTTTTGTGTTGCAAATTTATTGTTTTAAAAATAATTGCTTTCTTTTATATTAATATAATTGCGAACTAGTATCTATTAATACAAAAAAATCTTTAATTTCTTTTTATATAATTCGATAACAATTTATTTTGTTTTTTGATATTTAATTTATATCTTAAATTTAGAATATAATATATTTATATTATTTATGCGCTATATTAGTTTGTTAACAATCTTAATTTTTTAAAGTTAATTAATAAAATAAATTGTTAAATAATTAAAATAATATTCTCGAAAACTATATTTAGAATACATTTGACAAAAAATTAATATATACTCGAGATATTTAAATTACTCTCAAGAGTTGTCAAAATCATAAAGATATTTTTTAAATTTTTAAAACAAAATACTAGTAATATTTGTGTAATTCTAGTATATACTAAATATATTTCGAGCTTCTTTTTTATCTATATTTATTATAAAAGTTTGCAATTCTTTGTTTTTATAATTAATATAAGAAATTTAAATAATTTAATAAACAACTTCTTTTAATATTTTTAATATTTTAATAAGTATTATATAATAACTCTTAATAGTCTTTATATTAATTTATGCGTAATAGTAGACGTTAATTTCTATTGCAATTTAAGTATATACTTAATATATATTATATATATATTAAATTTATAATAACAATTCTTGTTTTAATTCGAGATATTATATAGATTTATTTTGTTTTAAATCTATTTAAATACAAAATATATTTCGAGATATAATTAATTTATAAAGATCTTAGTCTAAATGTAAGTACAATATACAATAATATGTTGTTAAGAATTTCTATTAAAATAGATAATGTTTTTAATTTATTGTTTCTCTAAAGAATACAATTAATTAAAAGTAAATTTTTGCTTGATTTCTATAGATTGTAAGCTAAATTTATACAAAGTTTAAACTAAATATAAACAAATCTTTTAAAATTGTTTTAATAAAAAATTTCTCAAATTATTGTTTGCAAATTAATATTGCTATATAATCTTTTATATTAAGATTATTGTATATATAGTATAAAGCAATCTTATTATATTTAATATATAAATCAAATATAATAGAAGAGATAGCAAAGCGTTTTGCAAAAAATTTAGAGCAAATATAATATACATTAGATATAAGTTTAGCTTATGCGTTGTTAAAGATAATAGATTTTGTTATTTAATTATTGCAATTATATTGTCGACAATTTCTTAAAATGTTTTAATAAAATATAGTAAATAATAAGTATAATCTTTGTATACAATTAGTGTAATAAATAAAAATTGTTTTTAATTAATAGGAATATAAATATTTAATTGCGTATTATATATATTAAACTTGTATTAGAATAAAACTAATTGCAAATCGAACTTCTAGAAATTAAATATTTAATAAAACTATAGTTTTTTATATATTGTTATAATCTATAATTTATTAGAACGCAAAAATAGTTAATATTGATATATACTAAATTTGCGTTAATTGTTCGATTTGTATATTATAATTTTGTATTAAAAAGTAGAAAATATTTAATTCGATAAATCTATTAAATTAATTTACAAACAATATAGATTAAATAAAAGTTTATTTTATAAGTCTCTTATATAATAGACTCTTAATTCTCGCATACGCAAGTTATAAATTCGAAATATATATAATATATATCTTAATTTTGTTATTTCTTAAAAAACCTATAATATTAAATCTTTGTGCAATACTTTAATTGCGCATTAATATTTATTATATATATTAATTAAGTAAAATATTATTAAAGATTGTTAATATTCTCAAGTTTAACTTTATTGTATACTAAATATATATATAGTATATTCGAATGCACGTATTTGCAATATTTAATTTTAAAATATTTAAAATTTCAATATTAGATTTTGCTTGCTTTATCTTTCTTTTTAATTTTTAAAAATAAAAAAATAACTTAGGTAATTTTAAAGTTAGTTGCAACAACAAAGAATTAAATCTAATTTTAATATAAATAAAATTATACTATACTTAAATTAATTATACGCTAAATATATTTATATATTAATTAATATTCTAATATATATATTAATTAAAATCTTGACTAATATTGTATTTTTTTTGTATACAAAATAAAGAATTCTTTTTAAATATATATATAAATATACTAAAATATTGTAATAATTTTATATTTTTAATACAGTTATTTAATTCTATTTTTTGAAGATAATTACAATTTGTTAATGTTAATAAAGTTCTATATATAATAAATATTAGTTTAGTATACAACAGATATAAAGTATAAAAGAAAATCTATTTTTTGAGTTTTATAAGCAATAATTTGTCAAAATTATTAACATTTTAATTGTTTAATACATTTTGATTTTCTTAATTGTTTATAAAAAATATTATTGTAAATATTCTAATTACTTAATATTGTATTCAACTTAAAGGCGTTAATATTGTTAAAATTTAAAGTTTGTTTAAATTTTAGCAAATATCTAGTATATAATAAGTATAAAGTAAATCTTAATTCTATTTATCTATTGCGAAATTGCTTGTTAATCTTAGTTTGCAAAATTCTTAAATATAAGAGAATTCTTTTTGCTAAAAAATATATAAATATTAAAGACAAAGAAATTGCTAATACTATTAAAAAATATATTGCTATTAAGATTTGAATTAAATATAGACTAAGCTTAAATATAATATATATATAGAACAAATAGCTAAATTGCATAGATAGAAAACTATATCGAGTTTATATTACGTTTAAGAGCAATTTATATTATAACAAATTTTTGATTTTGCAATACAAAAATCTTGTTTTTAAACTTTAATTAATTGCGCGTTATAGACTTTATACAATTCTAAAAATGCAATAAATATAAAAGATTAATTTTATATCTAATATATATCGAGAAAAAACAAAATTCTAAGTATTAATTATTATTTAATACTAATTAAAGAAGTCTATACTCTATATAAACTATATATATATTGAGCATGCATTTCGATTGCAAGCAAAATTGTTATAAATTTCTTTAATTCGAAAGATTTATACTAAGTATAGACTTAGTATAGACAAAGTTTTTCTTAGATAAAAATTTCTATTCGAGAGAAACTTGTTTCAAATAGAAAATCTGCATTCGAGATAAGTTATATATTCTATCAATTGCTACTATTAAAATGGAAGTAAAATTATTTTTAATAAACTTTCAATTGCAACAAAAATGCAACAAATATATAATTAGATTAGCAATATTAATAGAGAATTATCTAACAAGAATATATCGAAATATTGTAATCGATCTAATCTAGTGTCAAATAGTATTGCTATTTAATCTAATGCTTTTTAAGTTACTTATATAATTGTAAATTAAATAGCATTAATTATATATATATATAATCGAACAAGTTCTTTAGCTCTTCTATAGTAACTAAGCGTTCTATTATCTATTGTTTTGACAAATTATAAGTTCGAAAAAGAGCAAGTAACTTATTTGTTTATTAGTTAATCTATCTAGAATACAACTAGTAGATCGAATTAAGCGTAGATTTTTTATAATTAGATTTTAGCTAACTCTTGTTAAATTTGATTATTTAAAATTGACAATTATTGCTTAAATATTTAGAAGAACTTTTAGAATTTAAATTAGTATTAAGTACTAATTGCTAAATATTGCTAAATCTTATTGATAATTATCAAAACTCTTAGCTACTATTGTTTGAATTCTGCATAAATAGCTAGAAAGTTTAACTATCTCGAATAGTTATCAAGACATATATAGATATCCAACAAGGCTAAAAGTTTAAAACAATAGAACAATTGTAAAACAACTAAGTTCATTTTATTTGCAACTTGTTGCTTTTGTCGAAAGAATACTAACTATCTCTATTAAATAATTATTTAATAATAAGTCTTAAAGATCGAAGAATTAGTTAAGTAGCAATTATATAGCTGGAAATCGATAGTTAAATAACTAAAAATTAGTCGAAGATATATTATTGAAGCACAACAAGATTCTACTTTGATATGTCAATAAAAAGACTAAATTGTTCAAAACTTCTAATCTTCTTATTTTTGACTATTGCAAAATTATTTTATTAATTTATAATCAAATATCTATTAGCTCAATAGCTAAAATAAGTGCAAGTTTCTCTTTATTACAATATACAAAACAAATTAATAAACTAAATTGCAAATATACTTTAAAGACTAAAATAGCTTTATTAATTACTCTAATAGCAACGTCAAAACACAACTTTTAATTAATTAGTATTTAGTCTTATCTAAATAAGAAGACTAAAAAGATCTTAACTATTGTAAAAATATAGAAGATCTAGATTAATAAGATTGAAATTTAGCTTTATCAAAATAAGAGAATTAAGAAGATTAATTTAACAATTGTAAAGATGCAAAAGAGCGTTGCTATCTCTATAATTGTCAAAATTAAGAAAAAGAATAAAGAGATTAAGTATTTTAGTTAAATTCTAGATAGCTATTAAGCTTTATCTATTAAGCGCAAACAAATATTATTTAATTAGAACTTATTTGCTACTATATCTATATTTTTATTTACTAAACATATTAAGTTAATCGATTTTATGCTTATTTATATTTGTTACAATCTTAAAATAAAACAACAAAAATACAAAGTATACTTAAAGATCAATTAATTGTTTATTTATTAAAACTTTGTCTATGTTGTAATTAATAAGATGAATTAGCTTAATTCTATTAATAAAGAGAAGTATATCTATTAATCTTTTTTATCTAAACTCTTCGAAGAATATTTATCGAACTAAATATTTAATGTAAGATTTATTAATTTATTCAATCTTTGTAGTCTAATAGCTAGAATATCTTTATTAGAACTTCTATTGCGCAATTGCGCATTTTTATTATATTCTTTAATAATATTATCTACTATTTACAAGTTATTAATAGAGCTCTAAGATAGCAAATAATATTAATACTATTATAGTTACTAGTATCTTTGTATTATCTCTTACAATAGAGAGATATATAGGCGAGAACTTTACAAAAATATATAATAGTATCAACAAAGTAGTAGAAAAGTCAATTGTGTATACAATATCAAAATCTACAAAGAACACTTTTACAATTATTGTTACAATAAGAAATTAAATGCAAATCAATTGCTAAAATGCAAAAATAAATAAGAATCGCTATTTCTAGAAACTATATTTAAGCAAAATATTAAATAACATAAAGTTATATTGCACACAATTTCTATAAATATAGTAAAAAAAGAAAAAATACTACAAGATTTGCGCAACGATATAGAATTATATAATAATATTCGACTTATTAGTAATCTTGTATAAATATTATTAGACACAAATAGAGCGCAAAAGAAATATGCATCGACAATAATTGTATTTGAAAAAAAGTTAACGCTTAAAAAGCAATACAAAAAAATAGTATTTATCTATAAAATTAAAATCTTAAAATAACAAAATACAAGAACGCAAAATCTAGTACACAATATTACAAATATCAATTCTACAATTACTTTACAAAAAAATATATAAAAGAGATCTAATATATATATTGTAAGCTAAATTAAATATCTTAAAGTTATAGATATGCTCTTTGTATCGACAAACAATTGTATGCGTATTTAAATTTAAAATATGTTAATTGTAAAGAAATATATATAATTACAAGCAATAGATGTGCATTTTATAATAACAATCGATTTAACAATATTAACAATAATCTATTGCAAACAAACAACACTTAATAATGTTAAAAAATTCTATTATATTTTTAAACAAAGAGATCGAACAAGGAAAAATCCGAATTCTATAGTACGAATTTTGCTCAAAATATTGCTTTTTTTTGTTTTGATTTCGACAAACAAATTGAATGCAATTAACTTATTAAAAAGATTTATTTTAAAAGAGTCTTGAATTTTTTTTTCTTTATTGAGTGCATGCAATCTTAGACTACAACACTATATAATCTATATATATTGGACTAGTATATCACGTAACTCTATTTATTCTTCTAATATTGTTATATATAGTATGTCAATCGATTCTAATGCTCGCTAGCATATTGTTAAAATACTCAAAAGTTTCTCTCTCTCTATTTAATCTTCTTTGTTGTTCTTAAAATCTACTTTCTCGTTGTTACTCTAGTCTTTTTTAGATAGTTCAAAGTATATGCTATATCTTTTTAAATCGAAAACAATATTCTTATAGTTAAAACTTTGATTTCGAACGTTCTTTTTGTTAAGCTTTGCTTTTGTCAATAATGTTTGCAATTTAATATTACGTATTCTAATATTTGTATGTTCTTGCACATGTTTGTATATCTAGAATTGTTTACTTTATCTTGTTTGACTAAGTATTGTCGAAAATATTTATGTTCGAACTTTATTTGCATAAATGTTGCAAAAGTAAGTCTATCAATGCTTTTAAAAGATTCTTTTTTCGCTTTCTTAACATTTGATATCTCTAGAATGTACTTAATATAGTGTTTGTCTTCGAATTACAATCTATCTCGAATATAGATTCTTAATTCGAGATAATCTTATCTTGAATCAAATATTTGACTCGAAATAATCTTAGTACATGCTAAGCATATCAATTGATTTATACTCGAAATAAGCTTATTTCGAATTAAGAATTTGTATTCAAGATAATCTTAATATATATTAAGTATAAAAATAATATATTACAATTGAAGATACTAAGATATTAAAAAAAGATTTAAATACAAGCGTAGCATATATTAAGTATTGACTTTCGAAAAAAACAAATATTATAAATATATAGACAAAGTATATGTTGAGTATTGTTTTACAAGTATAGAATTTATTATTAATATACAAGTATAGCATATATTAAGTATTAATCTTTTAAATAATAAAATATATTAATTACAAAATTACAATACTAATTTGCTATACTAAGTATATATTTAGTATTAGCAAAGATTCGAGTATTAAAGCGTATTGCAAATTATGCGTTTATACAAGATATAATCTAGATATATATTTAACAATTGCGTAATATAGATTAAATTTCGATAGAATTAAAGTGTTAAATATTGCAAATATACTAGTATTCTTTGTCGAATTAAAATATTGTTTTTGCGTCTTCTATCTTTAGTTTTCTTAATTATCTATATATATATAGTAAATACTCGTAGTTTTATATAGTATATTCTTAGTATATATTAAAACTATCTTTGTTAAAATAGTCGAAAATATACTTAATATAAATGTTACTTAGATATTTAATTTTCGAACGCATTACAATAATATTTAAGTAAATAATACTAATAATTTCTTTGTATTAAGTATATATTATAATAAATATATATAGAGCTTATATATAAAGTACGCTAACTATTTTTTAAGAGTCTTATTTTTATCTTAATTGCAACTTTATATTACTAAGTAAATATTAATTTTTTTAATAATTTTTGCTCGATATAAAGTATATTAGGTTTATACTTAGATTAAGTCGACTATATATAAGAAAAAAACAATATTAATAAATAACTATTTTTTGTCTAAATTAAGTCTATGCTAAATATAAGTAGTATCTGTTCTTAAATTATCGAAACAAAATAATAATTAAAAATAATTCTATTTAAGCGTAGTATATACTAAGTATTAATAGTCATATCTAATTTAGAAACTTGCATCTTCTTCTTTAACTTAATTGTATAAGTATTATAAAATATATTGCAACTTAGTATATATAAGTATAAGCAAATATAATATTGTAATAGAAGAAAAAAATCAAATATATAATATAATGTTTACAATGATTAATTAATAGTCTTTGGTATATTTAATTTCGACTAAATTTATACTAAATTTATATTGAGCAACAATTAGTTACAATATTAATATAAAAATATATTATACAAATGCAAGTAAGCAATTTGATATCTCTCTATATATATAATATAGTCTAAATATGTTCAATTGCGAACTTAGAGACTAACAATATATCTATAAATATACGTTATTTTGCGAAGAAGTATATATTTCTCTTATACTTAGTATACATTGAGCTTATATTGTAACAATATCTTAAAACTATAAATACAATCTAATGAATAGCGCAATATTAGTTATATTATCGAGTTAAAGTATATTTAATGCAAGCTTCGACTAAGTTGAGCTTATATATTGTATAGATTTAAATATATAATTAATATACTAATCTTTTAATATATTAACAATATAAATTATATAATATAAGTCAAATTTATATTAAGTATAGATATAGTTTAAGCTTTATAATTGTTACAATATAGTTTTTGTATCTTTATATAATACTTAATTTTATTGCAAGATAAGCTTATTTTATACTTGTTATATACGTAACTTAGTTTTTATTTTCTTTGTTATTTATATTATATACAAATGCTTATTTTATTCTTTAAGTATTTGATTATATATTACTTATATATTAACTTAATATATATTAAATGTGTACTAAAATAAGCTTCAAAATTGCTTCTTAATTATTGCTTGTTATTTTTTAAAAACTTGTCTTTTAACTTTAAGTTTACTTATAAAACGTATATTTTTAACTTAGTTTTAAATAATACTAAGCTTATACTAATTTGCTCTTAACGTCTATTAAGTATTTTTGCAAGAAAATTTATTCTAATATGTTTCGAGCTTTCTATCTATATATAGTATATGTTTAGATTATATACAAATTAATATTTTAGCAAAAGATTTTTTTATATTAAGTAGATTTTTTTATTCTTTTTTATACTAAGACTAAACTAAGTATATATTAATATCAAAAAAGCAAAAAAACAAGAAATTTGCTAATTTTTATATACTTAAGATCTCGAGAACTTTAAGAAATTTATACTTTATATATATTTAGTATATATTTAGCTAACAATTTAAGCTAATTGTAATAAAAAGAAGTCCAACGCGTTTGTTTCTATTAATAAGTTAGATTGTATTTAATATATATTTAGCTTATATTTACAATATACTTAGATAACAATTGCAATAGATTTTCGAATTTTTACAAAAATAATTTTATTACAATTCGATTATATTTTGTCTATATTAAGCTTATATGTAATTTCGAAAATATAGATATTAACTATAAAATTAATAAATTTTTGTCTATTTTATATATATCGAATTTATGCTAAATTTATATATAGCAATTAACAATAGTAAATCGATTTTGTCTTTCAATAAATATAATTGTTTTTTTACTATATTAATTATATACTATGTTTATGCGTAGTTGATATAAGTACTATCTTAACTACTAATATATCTACAAAGAAATCAAAGAATAAGAATATTTTTACTTTTTATATTTTATATACTAAGCTAAAGTTAGTACAAATAAAAAATAAAAAATTTGTAAATTTAATAATATACTTTAATATCTAAGATACGCAATATATATTGCTTACGTTATTAAATCTTTGTTCAACTTTTCTTATATTAAATAAGTTAATACTTATTATATATCTAATCTATGCGTAATTGCTGCAATAGCTATTTTTAAACAAAAAATAAAATATTTTTCTCGAAATAATTATACTTTTGTGCAAGTTCAATATATATTGTGTTTAAGCTCTATATATATCTTATTTGAAAACAATATTTTAAATATTAAATATTTTTTCTTTATGCTTAGACTCTATTTGTGATTTGCTTATACTTATTTTTTTTGTAATCTAACTCTTTTATAAACTTTATTTATTTTTTATAGAAACTTTTCTCAAATATTATAAGTTTTTTTATTATAATAATACGATAGTTCTTAATAGATATTAAGTATATAATTAGTATAAATTTCTTATATATAATCTTATTGTCGATTAATTCTTCTTAATTATTAAGTTTTTAACTTATTAAAATATTCTCTAATAAATCGATTTATCTTATAAAATTTATATAAAATATATTCAAATATATTCAAATGTATATTATTATTATTTAATTAAAAGTTTTAAACATTCAATACTATTTAATATTCTATATAAATTATAGAATTAGAAAACAATAATAATAATTATATAGAAATTTTTGAAAAAATAAATATTAAATTTATGTTAAGTTTATCTTTGCTATTATTTAAAATTATTAATAATATAAGAGCTTTTACTTGTATTAAGTTTAAGCTAAGAGTATACTAAAAATTTGTATTATAATCTTGTCTTTTATATTGTTTATATTATACTTCCGTCTAATTCTTAACTTAATTTTTCGAAGATATTGCTATATAAGTTTTGCAATATTTAAATTTAATAAAAACGTTATTTGTATTTAGTATATATTGAGCAAATTTTAAATATTTTGCAAACGCAAAAATAAATATAATTTCTTTATTAAATATAAATTTAGAGTCGATATTAAATATAAGTTTAATCAATAATTTGTATTTATAGATTTCAAATATATTAATAAATTTATATTTAAATAATGCTCGATATTTGCTTTTATTAAATAAGATTGTTCTATTAAATTTTGTCTTATAATATAATATTAAAGTACATATTAAATTTAAATTTAATATATGTTAAGCTAAAATCTAATTTTTGTCTTTTTAAGATTAAGTACTTTTTGTATAATATTATTGCGCAAAAGAAGATTTAAAACTTAAATTTAATGTATGCTAAACTAACATATAATATTTATCTCTAAATAAAATTGCGTTTATATAATAATATAATATAGAAATCGATTTAAATTTTTAATTTTGTATAGATTAAATTAATATTCGATATTAATTTTTGCTTAAATAAGTAATTTTTGAATTGCAATTTAAGAATATATAAAAAATCTTAATATCGAGTTTCGAGTTTATATTTATACTAAATTTATACTTAAAACTAGATATGTTTGAAAAAAAAATATTGTAAGAATTTTTCGAATTGTAAAAAAGATATAATTGTTATCGATAATATATTGCAATTTTGCAATACTTTTTGTCTTAAGTTTAATTAATTATAAGAACAAACTATATATATATTAATTGTACGCATCTTTTTTAACTAATTAAGCGATAATTCTAGTAAATTTATTGTAATTGCGTTAAGTAAATAAGACTTTTCTTTCTATCTTAAAATTGTTCTTGTTAAATATCTTTATAGTATACTTTCTTATTCTAAGTATAAAATTAGTATAAACAAAACTCAATTTTATTATAAATTCCATCTAAATATAGAAGCAAGCAAAAAGAGTTTTTGTTTTGCAAACTTATTGTTTTAAAAGTAATTACTTTTTTCTATATTAATATAATTACAAATTAATATTTATTAATATAACAAAATCTTCGTTTTCTCTTTATATAATTTAGTCAAAATTTATTTTGTTTTTTGATATTTAATTTATATTTTAAGTTTAGAATGTAATATACTTATACTATTTATATACTAATTTAATTTGTTAATAGTCTTAGCTTTTTAAAGTTGTACAATAAAATAAGTTGTTAAATAATTAGAAAATCGTTTTCGAAAATTGCGCTTAATATATACTTAATAGAAAACTAATATATACTTTAAATACTTATATTACTCTTGCGTAAAATTCAAATTGTAAAGATATTTTTTAAAGTCTAACAATTTAAGATATTGTAATATAAATTAAGCATAAATTAAATATATTTCTAACTTATTTTTTGTTTATATTTTTGTAAATATTTGTAGTCTCTTGTTTTTATAATTTATATAAGATATTTAAATTATTTTGCGCGTTACTTTTTGCAAAGTTTTAAATATTTTTGTAAATATAATATAATAATTCTTTGTAATCTTTATATTAATTTAAGTATAACAATATATATTAATATCTAGTACGATCTTAATATATATTAGACGTATATTAAGCTTGTATTAAACTTGTAATAATAATTTTTGTTTTAATTAAAAATACTATACAAATTTGTTTTATTTTAAATTTGTTTAAAGATAAAATCTATTTTAAGATATAATTAATTTATAAAGATTTTAGCTTAAGTATATATACAATACACAATAATATATTGCTAAGAATTTCTATTCAAATATATAATACTTCTAGTTTATTTTTTTTTCTAAAATACACAACTAATTAAAAGCAAATTTAAGCTTAACTTCTACTATATATAAGTTTAATCTATATATAATTTGAGCAATATATAGACTAATCTTTTAAAATTGTTTTAACAAAAAACTCTTTTAATTTTATTTGCAAATTAACACTACAATACAATCTTTTATATCAAGACTATTATATATATAATGTAAGACAATATTGTTATACTTAATATATAAATTAAATATTATAAAAGAGATAGCAAAGTATTTTATAAAATAAGATATTAATTTAAGTACAATATATATTAAATATAGAATTAATTTACGCGCTATAAAATACAATAGATTTTGTTGTTTAATTATCTAAATTATATTGTCGACAATTTCTCGAGATATTTTAATAAAATACAACAAACAATAAGTATAATCTTCGCGTGCAACTAGTATAAAAACAAAAATTATTCTTGCTTAATCGAAATATAGATATTTAGTTGCGCATTGCAAATGCTAATCTTGATTTTGTTACTTTTCTATAAATAATCAAATTTTGCATATATTTAGTATATAATAAGCGCAAGTTCAAGCTATAACTAATTGCAATTTTAATTGCGAAATATTAGATATTTAATATAAGTGCAATTCTATATACGTTGCTGCAAACTATAGTCTATTAAAATGCAAAAATATTTAATATTAATATATGCTAAGTTTGCGTTAATAATTTTAATTAAAGTAATATTAGAATATTTGAATATTTGAAACTTTGTTGTTAAGTCTAAATATAAAAAACATTTTTACAAATATGCGTTATTTAACAAAGAAGTATATGTCTCTTTTACACTTAATATATATCGAGCTTATACTAGTCTAATACTTTGAAGCTTTAAATTAGATTTAACAAATAATAAAATGCAAATTATTTTACGAAATCAAAGTATAACTTTAATAAACGTTGCTTAAGCTAAACTTATATCTTGTATAAATATAAGAATATTATGTTGAGTCGATATTCGACATCGATCTTTTGTTAAATAAGTAATTCTTGAGTTGCGACTTTAAAGTGTGTAAAAAAAATTGTTATCGAATTTAAATATTGTGTTTGTGATAGATTTATGCTCAAAATAAAGTTTATTAAAAAAGAGTATTATATAAGAATTTTTTAGATTGAAAGAAAGATATAAATATTATTAATAATGTTTTGTAACTCTTCGATCTTTTTTATCTATAATTTGATTAGCTATTAAGTCAAGTTAAATATAAATTGATTGTATATTTTTTTTTTAACTAATTAAGCAACAATACAATTAAATTTATTACAATTACGTTAAGTAAATAAATGTCTTTTTCTATTCTAAAATTGTTCTTTTCAAATATCTTAATAACGTGTTTTCTTATTCTAGTATATAATTAGTATAAATATAGCTTAGAATAAATATAAGTTCTATCAAAATATAGAAGCAAATAGTAATAACTTTTGTCTCGCGAACTTATTGTTTTAAAAGTAATTGCTTTTTTCTATATTAATATAATTGCGAATTAGCGTTTATTAATGCGAAAAAATCTTTGATTTCTTTTTATATAATTTAGCAAAAATTTATTTTGTCTTTCGATATTTAATTTATGTCTTAAATTTAAAATATAATGTGCTTATATTGTTTATGTGTTGTAGTAATTTGTCAATAATTTTAATCTTTTAAAGTTAATTAATAAAATAAATTGTTAAATAATTAAAACAACGTTTTCAAAAATTACGCTTAAAATGTATTCGATGAAAAATTAATATATGCTCGAGATATTTAAATTACTCTCGAAAGTTGTTAAGATTGTAAAGATATTTCTTAAATTCTTAAAACAAAACGTTAGTAGCATTTGTGTAATTCTAGTATATATTAAGTATATCTTAAGCTTGTTTTTTGTTTATATCTATTGTAAAAGTTCGCAATTCTTTGTTTTTATAATCAATATAAGAAATTTAAATAATTTGACAAACGACTTCTTTTAACGCTTCAAATATTTTGATAAATATTGTATAATAATTCTTGATAGTCTTTATATTAATTTACGCGTAATATTAAACGTTAATTTCTATTACAATTTAAGCATATACTTAATATATATTGTATATATATTAAACGTACAATAATAATTCTTGTTTTAATTTAAGATATTGTATAGATTTGTTTTGTCTTAAATTTGTTTAAATGCAAGATTTATTTCGAAATATAATTAATTTATAAAGATATTAGCTTAAGTATAAGTACAACACACAATAATATATTGTTAGAAATTTTTGTAAACATAGATAATGCTTTTAATTTATTGCTTTTTTGAAAAACGCAGTTAATTAAAAGCAAATTCTCGCTTAGCTTTTATAGATTATAAGCTAGATTTATGCAAAGCTTGAACTAAATATAAATCAATTTTTTAAGACTATTTTAATAGAAAATTTCTTAAGTTTTTGCTTGCGCATTAATGTTGCTATGCGATTTTTTATATTAAGATTATTGTATATATAACGTAAAGCAATCTTATTATATTTAATGCGTAAATCGAGTATAATAGAAGAGATAGCAAAGCGTCTTGCAAAAAATTTAACGCAAACAAAACATATATTAGATATAAGCTTAGCTTACGCGTTGTTAAAGACAATAAATTTTGTTATTTAATTATCGCGATTATGTTATCGATAATTTCTCGAGACATTTTGATAAAATATAATAAATAATGAGCATAATCTTCGCGTACAATTAGTATAAAGATAAAAATTGTTCTTAATTAATAGAAATATAAATGTTCAATTGCGCATCGTATATATTGATCTTAATTTTATTGCTTTTCTAAGAATAATTAAATTTTGTATATATTTAATATGTATTAAACTTGTATTAGAATAAACTTGATCGCAAATAAAGTTTTTAGAAGTTCAATATTTAATAAAAGTGCAATTTTGTGTGCATTGTTATAACTTGTAATTTATCAAAACGCGAAAATAATTAATATCAATATATATTAAGTTTGCGTTAATTGTTCGATTTGTATACTATAATTTTGTATTAAAAAGTAAAGAATATTTAATTCAATAAATTTATAAGATTAGCTTACAAACAATATAAATTAAATAAGAGTTTATCTTATAAGTCTTTTATATAGTAGATTCTTAATTTTTGCATACGCAAGTTATAAATTCGAAATACATATAATGTGTGCGTTAATCTTGTTATTTCTTGAAAAACTTATAATATTAAGTTTCTATGCGACGTTTTAATTGCGCGTTGACATTTATTGTATGCATCAATTAAGTAAAATATTATCAAAAATTGTTAATATTCTTAAGCTTAACTTTATTGTACGCTAAATATATGCGTAATATATTTGAATGCGCGTGTTTGCAATATTTGATTTCAAAATTGCTAGACAAAGAATGATAATTAGGCAGACAAAGCAACTAGGCAAGGCAACTAAGCAAGATAAAAAGACACGCAAGTGAACAAGACAAACATCTATGATAATTGTAAAGATTATTCTCCAAGAACTAAGTTAACAATCAAGTTATACTTGATTGTTTAAGAGCAAACGTTATCGATAGACGTCAAACGCTCTCTTGCTATTTGACAAAAGCATTAGACACAAATCTCGTAATACGTGCTCTTCTTAAAAGAAAAGACATTGACGTTCTCGTCATGTTGCAAACTCAAACGTCATCTAATTTCTAAACTTAATTATCATTTTGTTCGAGCTTCAATAGCTTAATCAATCGTGATAAATTCGTCGTTCTTGTTCGTTTGCGCGTCATGTTATTGAATAATCTCAAATTAATTCTTTTTGATGCTCAATTCGTCGTAGAACTTCTCGTCGCATTGGCAATAAACGTTTTTTCTCGCATTTAAGTATGTCTTGTTTAGCTCAATTTTTGCAAAGTTGTTCTAAAAACTATCTTCGAACGATTCGACGATCTTAACGATTTAAGTTGATTTACTAGCGAATTCGACAATGTTTTTAAGAAGAGCATAAATATTAATTACGATAATGAGATCGACATTAAGAATAACGTTGCAACTATCTTGTATAGCTTGAAAGCGCGTCGTTGTTTCGTTCGAGCTATTTGTCATTTTGTCTAGCATTTGTTTAGCAACTATCGCAAATCAAGTTATTTAACGATTAGTAATTAAGACATTCGTAAATTTAGAAACTATTTTTTTGCGAATTAATTTATTTTTTGAAAACGATGTTTAACGCACAATTGAGTTTGCCTTGATTGTTTCGAGCTTCTTCGCGTATCGTTTTAGCAACTTTGAATCTCGCGAAGCGAAAAATAGAGCAAAATTAAAGAAGACATCTTTGTCGATTAAGATTTTTAAAATCGATTTGCTTGCTTTTATTGTCGAAGCTAGACGTTCGCAAAGCGACGTCATTGCCTCAAATAAAACTTAATCGACGTTCGTCTTTTGCGCCTTTCGCATTTTAGTCGAAATTGCGCTTTAACGTTTAATTGTTTAACGAACTTTGATTAACATAGTCTTCTTGTTAATGTCGATCGTCTTAAGATTTTTTTTGTAGTATAAATTCGAAAATTGATCGTCAAACATGACGAAATTCAAGATAGACTTGCAAGTCTTATAATTTGCGAAAATTTAATCTTTCTTTAAGAACAACAACTTGTTAAAATATATTAATGTGTTGTAAGACATAATGCTATATACGAGATCGTTTATCTTAATCGTCTTGTACTTCTTTTGCGAGTCAATAATTTAAATAAATTAAACGTTGACATTATTTTGCAAAATGTATCTCTTTTTAAAAACATTAACAATGCTCATAGATATAAAGATTAATTTTAGAGACTCGCATGACATGCGAATATTGTCGTTTTTGTTAAAAGTTGCGAGTCACAAAGCGAAGCGATCTTGTGTTGTGATGTTGACGCGAACGATATAACTCACATTGTAATCAATAAGACACGTGTAATTCGCTAAATAGATAAGATAATTATCGATCTTTATTTTTTCTTTAGATTAGAATAGAACGACATCGTTTTCGATTATCTTTGCGCTTAAAATCTCGAGGCTAGAAATTAGATAAATAAGAGATACGTCATTGTCTTTGCGAAGCATAAATATTATAAAATAGCTATCAAGTATAAATATCTCGCAAATGAGTTGTTCAACGTTTGTCATAATGTGCTTTTAGAAAGAATTGTCTTTAAGTTTAACATTTATTTAACTTAATTTGTCGTCGTTTAATGCAATCTAATTATTATCATCTTGCTAACTTAGCGTTTTCGCAAGATTGTCTTTGATTACCTAGTTTGCAACTTTGCGTTCACGAGCTTTTGTAACATTTTAACTAAGATAAAAGTTCTTGTTCTTTTTGTTAAAAGTCATATTAATTGCTTGTTAAATGACGACAATAAATAGACGATCTTGCAATGCGACAACAATAATAAAGATATTATTGTTAATAATATAAAGATAATAGTTGACAATAATGAGCAAAAATACGTATTGATAAAATTAAAGATAATAAGCTTTAATAATGTTGTTAATATTAATGTTAATTGTACTAATGTTCTAATGAATTGCGTCTCGTAACTAAAACTTGTAAAACGTCTACTATAAGTAAATAATAAATTATAATCGTTTAACGTTACGTTTAAGCGAATAGTTTATCGTTATTAATTCTTGAACGTTGACAACAATAACATCAAGATAATGTTTTAACGTCGTTGTCTTTTTTGCTATTTGTAGTAGTCTTAATCTTGAGCAATTTGTCTCTTTTTTTAGATATGAGCGCGTTTTTTATTGTCTTAGACGATTAATTGCGCTTCTTTAACAATAATATAAGAACAATAATGTTTACTAAAGATGTCAAGGCAATTACTTTAGATATTGTGATAGTTGTTTTAAAACGTCTCATAATAAAGAGAATAAACATTTCGTGATTTGCCTTGTAGTCGTTGACAAAATTCGTAAAATCGTTTAGCAAATTCTTGTTATATTATCGATTTTACTTAATATCGTAACTCTTTTATCGAACAAAATATTTCAAGATGAAACAACTTTGCTTATATTGACAAATACGATGTTCGATAAAAATCTTAATTTCGTAAAAATGTTATTCGACATTTAATTCGACGACAATCTTCGAATAATTTAGCTTTAAACGATTGTATAAGTCTTTATCGTCTAGCGTTAATTCAAGATAAGCAATAAATATAATTGAATGAATTTTTTAGTTTATTAAGAAATTCAATTTGTACGTTAGATTGTTTTTTTGTTCGAAAATCTTAAGAGACTCGATGCGTTAAATTAATAATTTAAACGATTTAACGAACGACAAGAAGTAGTTCTTGTGAAGACGAAAATACACTATGTTGCTCATTAAAAGCTCGATAAACTTGTAATGTTTATCGTATATTGTTTTAACTATTATGTTAATCTACGCAATTGTCGCTTTTGTTTTAAAGACATTAACGACTTTCTTTTGCAATTAATTCGTATAAAAATTATTAAACTTAAGAAAAAACAAGGAATTACGCGTCTTAAAGCTTATAATTATCTTATTTAATAATAGTTTAATAAAGACATTGAGCAAATTATTAAGACGAACGCGAAGTGCAAGCAAAAAGAACATTTAATCTAGATTAGAGTTGCTAATCGTTACATATCGCAAAACTATCTTAATTATTTAATTTGTTCGTTCACTTTGTTCGTTTATTTGTGAATAATATATTGTTAAAATCAAAAACTAAATTTTCAATTTCTAAAACATAATTATTTAGAATTTAGACATAAACTTGCGATTCTTGTTGTATACGAACGCTTTTAAGATTTCTTAATTAACAAAATCGTTAAAAAGAATACTTGTTTACTTCGTTATAATGTGAGTCGTTTTATCGCTTAAAATAATTACTTTTTTGAAAAATTTGCAAGTTGTCGTTAAGGCAACATTAAAGTTTTGACATAACAATAGACTTAAAACGAAATCGATGCACACAATATAAAAAGACACAAGAGAATTTAAAATTAAGTTAAAACTCTTATACAATTAATGTTGCTTAATTTGACAAAGATTGCACTCTTAATAATGAGCAATGTATTAATGTAGTCGAAAGACAAGCTTGCGAAGATAAAAGTTAACAATTATTGTCTCGTAAATGCGAGTAAAGTTAACATAACTATTTATGTCGTACGCCTAATAAAAGATTTTTGCCTTAAATTTCTTAAGCAAGCATAGTTTTTTGCGATTTGCATAGTTTATAAAGTAGAGTAAATTGTCTTTTTTAAAAAATTAAATGTTAAGAGACATAGATAACTTTCGAATTGTCGTTAGAATTTTTGTTCACTTAATGAATTTAACGTATATCTTAAGAAGTCTTTTCTTAAAGATTTTACTCATTTGAACAAAACATAAGTAAAATGAGATCGTCTTGTCGATCGTATTTTGATCGATTAGATTTGACTTCTTTTTGAAAATTTGTCGCATCAACTTAATTACAATTTTTACGTTCGTTACAAAGTTATTTATTTTATCTAAGATTAATAACTTGTTTTTATTTTGTTTATCTTCAAATGCAAGAAGCTTAAACAATGCATTCGAAATCATATATAGTCTTTTTGCACGATGACGTACGTTTAATGAAAATTGTGAAAGATATTGCGAGATACGCACGAGACGAAAATTAAACTTGTTAGTTAATAAGAAGAATAACGTAATTTGTTTAATAATGTTTGTTGTGACCAAGTAATCAATATAAATTATAATGAATCTTTTGATCGCTTCTATTAGATGTTTGATCTTTCGTATTGTTTATACAAAACAAGTTACTTTTATTTTAGTTAATTAATAATTTATTTTGGCGAAGTTTAGAGTCTTAAATAGAAACAAGACATACTAAATATCGTTTTATCTAAAGTTGTCGCTAATTGAATTTTTTTTAACATAATATATCTTGACATTAAACTCGCGTTTCTTGAAGACGTTTAAGTCTATATACAATTGACAATTGTTGTCAAAATGAATCAAGAAGTTCGAAGCTATCAAGAATCGCTATAATTGATAGAAGAATTAAAGAAGAATAGACGAATATTTAATACACGTATTTCTTAAATACGTCTTTCGCTTTTGTTCGTTAACAATAGAGAAGCTCTTTAAAAGGCGAGTCTTTTCTTACTATAAAGCGTTAGCGCGTTGCGCGTATTAGACGATCTTGTTTCTTTAATAATTGACGAGACCAAGATAAATCTTAAGGATCTTTAAATTCTTAGAAAATTTGATCGCCTTAATGGCGACAATACGCTTCTTAATGATAAACAAGTCAAAGACGTTCACTTTTTGCCCTAGCAAGATAATGCTAGAATAATTAAGATAAATTTTTTTGAAACTAAGCGTGGCGTTTAGCAAAACTAATTTGTTAAATAGCTAAGTAAGATAAGCTAAATGTGTGTCAAACAATTAAAAGAAAACAACAATATTATTAATGTAAATACGATAAAAGTTTCTAAATTAACGAAGCTTTCTATTCATTATTCGTTGAACGTAGACGAACGAATTTTTGAATTTTATAGTAGCGACATTGAATTGTTTCTTGTCTTAATAAGTAATGAAAAAAAACTTATGTTTATCTTCAAATGCAATTAAGAATTGCAAGAAGAAAGTTAACTCGTTCATTAAATTTATGTGCTCACAATCACAAATTTAGGCTATAATGTTCGCCTAAACAAGTATCGAATGCTTATTTATAATAATTAATTTATTTAATTTGCGAATATTAGTTACTACTTAATGTTTTCGAGTTTCGTTTAACAAGATTTGTTAAATTACGAAGATAAAAAATTCAAACGACGAAGACTTAATTAATCACATTATTTTGTCTTGAGCATGCAATTTGTTAAATTCTTTATTAACTATTTTGCGATCGCGTTCTTTTAAGAGATAAATCTTGTATTTTATCTTCGAAGTTAATGTAGAGTTTTAATCGCTATTTAATGAAATCGACATTTAATTTTTCTTAATAAGATTAATTGTTTTGTTAATATTCTTTCACAAAACATGCAATCGTATAACGAGACGCTAAAGCGCAATGATTTCGATTAAATTGTCGTAAACATGAACGCCATTAATTAGATTCGTCTAATAGCTATTATTAGACATGTTAATCTTAATATCTTCTTTAGTTGTCTAGCTTTCTTCGTTAGAGCTAATTTAATAATAGCTTTGCTTCTTAAACTTTAATAGACGTTTTAACGTCGCATGTTGCGAGATGCGAAAAGATACAAGACGATCGTTACAAACGTATACGAAAGACATTTCTTTATTTGCGACATAAAAGTAAGCGTCGAGCAAAATCGATTCAAAGAGATAGTTCTTGTTAGGCAAGATTTCGTCTTGTATTATTATTGAAATTTCGAAAACAAAATGAGCGATAATTACAAAACTTCTTTCGATCTTAACGACTTGTTTTATTCGAATGTTGTTTTTTAATTTTATCTCTAGTTTTGTCTTTAAACTTTAACAACTTTTAATAATTAGTTTTCGCTTATTTGCGTTAACGATTATATGTTCGAAATCAATAATATTCATTTTAAGTAATAGCTTTACTTTTAGATTTTTTACGACGTAAACTTCTTAACAAAAGTGAGCGACAACTATTTTGTCGTCTATTTTGTTTTGAAAATACATTGAAAATCGAAGATAATCGTTGATTAAATGTTTGTCGTTTTTAATGTCGCATACGAATACGACGACGTTAGATTGTCTTGTGAGATGCTTTAGTTTCAAGTCACTAAGAAAGTTATCGTCGATTAGTAACATAATGCATTCGTTGTTAACGTAAACAACATACAAAATGTTTTTTTATAAGAATGTCATTTAATATGTCGCATAGTGCTAACGTCTAAAAGCTAGTTCATCTTGACGCAATGATGAAGCGTCTAACTTGATTAACTTTAAGCTCGTAAGACTTGCCTTAATAGAGACAAAATTAACATAAAATGTCTTAGTGAATTTTCGACGATACGTCTTGTTGTGTTTGTCTTCAATGTGTTAAAAAAAACTTGTTTTTCGATAAAAAGATTAAGACACAACTTTTGCACTTAAAGAATTAAGAAAGAAACATTGACGTCAACTTAACATGCATTGCATTCGTCTAGTAAGTCGCTTTCTATAATGAGTCGATTATATAAATAATTATTGATGTTTTCTTTTCGACATAGTATGTCTCTTTCAATTGACTATTAACGACATAATATGTTATCGTATTTGTACAAGAATCGTTGTAGTAATTCGTGAAATCTTCGAAGAGCATAAAGTAGTAAACAAATTCTATATATTTTGTAGAATTCGCGTAGTATGTCGTTACGACGAAAGCTTAATAAATTATTATTTGCTCGTAATCGCTCTAATAGTTATCGCGATAATCTTCGCGATATTTGTTTTAATAATCGTTTTGATTTCGTTGTGCGTTGTCTTGTTTATCTCTTGTCTTCTAATCTTAATAATAAGAGTTTTTGCTCTAACTATTTGCGAAAGAATTTGTCGTCGCTATAATTGCGAGTCTTGCGAGAGACTTTAATGTCTAAAACTATATTAACGTTTGTTACATTAATTGACAAAAATGCTCGTTAAAATCTTGCAAGTTCTACATAAGCTATTTGAAATATTCGTAGTCTACGAATTATTATTAAGAGAAACACGCGTAATCGAATTGCTTGTAGAAGAACATGCGAGAGAGATAAATTAGACGAGGCACATATGATGCAAATTAACGAACAATTCGTTCTTTTAATCGTTTATTTAATCGATTCGAAATTTGCTAGTTAAAGCGATAAGCAAACATTGTCTTTTATATCTCGCGCTTTGCGTTAAATTTCTTAATAAAGTTTTAAGATAATGTGTGAACAATAAGCATGTTAACAATAGAACGCAATTTTATCTCGAATTAATTTCATGCTTAAATTAATTGCTTTTAGATTTCTTCGATGCTTGTTAATTGCGCATAAAGAATAATGTTTTGCAAATATTTTGTAGTCTCTCGTTCGTCTTTAGCATCTTTAATAATAAAGATCTTTGACGTTAACTTGTTAAACGTCTTGCTAATTCTTATCTTAAAGCGATTTTGCAATTTATTGATAAAGTTAAAAAAAAATAGACTTCGAAAGATTCGACGTTTAAAGTTGTTTATCTTTTTAAAATATTACGTTATAACAAAGTTACGAAGACAAAAAGAGAAATTGTCTTAAACGACAACTTCGTCAACAACGTGTGCGTAATCATTTATACGTTCGACAAAGATAAAGACTTCTCTATATATCGTTTTCTTATAAGCGAAAATAATATTATTTGACTCATAGCTATCTAGAGCGTCTAAATGAAAGAAGTCTAAATTAGACGTTTTAAATTAATTAGAAGACACACTTGTATCTTCTTGTGAAAACTTATTAAAATACTTAGAAACGCGACGAAAATTAATCAATTTATTTCGAGACAAATATCATGTCTACTTTACGAGAGAACGTTAATCTTCTTTACGCAACATAATTCGCAATTAATTTAAATCAAAGATTATAAAGAGTGAAGCTTGTCCAAAAGTCGCAAAATTAAATTGCGAGATCGAAGTTTGCTTAAAGATCGCTAAATTGACTTAAGTATTAAAAGATTATCGAACGAGCTTTTGCTACTATTGCGAGTCTATATTATTAAACGTAGTTGTGTTCGATTAGATTAGCGAAGAGTAAATAGACTAGACATTTGATTGCGAGACATTAAGTTTAACATCTCGTTATTAATCGTACTAAGCATGTTGCTTAACGCCAAATAAGTTAAAAGACTATGAATTGTACGATTGTGCGACAAAGTTAAATTAATCAAATTGTTGTCGATCACTTTGCAAAGAATTGTTAGAGCGTAAATCTATCATTTTGAATCTATTGTTTATTTCGAAACTCGTTCGATCAATTTTAGATTAACAACAACGATTTATACTATTTTTCTTAAGAGAGAAAGCTCGCTCTCGACGATGTAGATTGTTAACGTTCGCTAATGTTTCTCTACGCAATTTATTGTCGTTTAATTCGTCAATCTTGTCGTTTCTTAATTTGTCGAAAAAGTTAATTATTGATTATTCAATTAAGAACGCAAGTAACGTAGAAGATGCGAATAAAAAGGCGAGACTTAAGATGCTTAAGAACGCAAATTTATTTCGTTGAGCGACGAAAATTTCGTCGAGATGCTTTATGGCGACGATCGAATTAAAAGATGCTAGATTTAGAATGTTATCAAGATAAACGTTTAGATTCTTTTGCTCAAGCTACTTGTTTTGATGTTTAAATAATTGCTTTGTTGACGACTCTAATAATGTCTTCGAAATAATGTCGTTTAATGTAAAAGATAGTGATGTCTTTGAAGTAACGACGTCAATTGTAACAAATTGTGATGTTTTTAAAATCTAATGATTAAAAACGATAAACAATAATGTTCTTATCAAAGATTAATTGTGAGCTACGATAAATAATAATTTCTTCGTCGAAACTTCGTTGTTAATCGTATTAAATAAAGTTGTTTATTGCGTTCTTTCGAACTTATTAATTGTTCGTTTAAGTAAAGTCTTGTCGATTGCTTATTTAACTAATCAAATTCGCTTATCTTTACTAGATTGAACAAACTAAGCAAAACGACGAGTTCTACTTGTTGATTCGAATGAAGACGAACGAGACAAAAGTTTGAAGAGCTTCTTGATTCTTAGCTTAGTTGACTCACTAATGCAAAAGATATATTGATGTTTAGTAGTATAGAATTGCAAAATTTGATAAGTAAGAACGAAAAGGGCAAGATTAGTTAGTTTGACTAAGGAAAACATCTTAATACGATTAGATAAACACTTGCGAAAGATAGACTTGTTAGCTTTGATGCAATGATTTAGTGTCTAGTGATTGCGAAAGATAGACGAATGCTAGCTCTAATGCAATGATTTAATGCCTAATAACTATTAAAGGCAAACGAATGTTAACTTTGATGCAATGACTTAATGCTTAATGATTGCGAAACGCAAATGAATGTTGACTCTAGTACAATGATTCAATGTCTAGTGATGAATGCGAGATTAAGTGGGAGAATTGACAATTAGTGCCATTCGTCTAAATCAAACGAGCGATTGACTTGAATTGTACGTTGAAGCTATCATTTGCTAGACAAAGAATGGCAATTAGGCAAACAAAGCAACTAGGCAAGACAATTAAGCAAGGTGAAAAGGCACGCAAGTGAACAAGGCAAACATCTATGATAATTGTAAAGATTATTCTTTAAGAATTAAGTTAACAATCAAGTTATACTTGATTGTTTAAAAGTAGACGTCATCGATAGGCGCCAAACGCTCTCTTGTTATTTGGCAAGAGCATTAGACACAAATCTCGTAACAAAAACATTTAAAACTTTAACGTTAAATCTTGTTTGCTTTGTCTTTTTTCTTAATTTCTAAAAGTAAAAGAGCAACTTAAGTAATCTTAAAGTTAGTCGCGATAATAAAGAATTAAATTTAGTCTTAACATAAGTCAAAATTATGCTATATTTAAATTAAATATACGCTAGATATATATGTGTTAATTAACGCTCTAATAGATACATTAATTGAGATTTCAATTAATATTGTGCTTTTTTTGTACACAAAATAAAGAATCTTCTTTAAATGCGTATATAAATATATTAAAATATCGTAATAATTTTGTACTTTTAATACAATTATTTGATTGCGTTCTTCGAAGATAATTGCAATTTCGTTAACGTTAATAAAGCTTTGCATATAATAAATATTAGTTTAGCATACAATAGATATAAAGCGTAAAAGAGAATCTATTTTCTTAAGTTTTATAAGCAATAATTTGTTAAAACTATTAAGATCTTAATTGTTTAATATATTTTAATTTTCTTGATTGTTTATAAAAGCATTATTATTGACGTTCTAATTACTTAATGTTGCATTCAACTTAAAAGCATTAATATTGTTAAGTTTTAAAGTCTATTTAAATGTTTAACAAATATCTAGTATATAATAAGCATAAAGTAAATCTTAATTTTATTTATCTATTGCGAAATGGTTTTTTAATCTTAGTTTACAAGATTTTTAGACGTAAGAGAATTTTTCTTGTTAGAAGATATATAGACGTTGAAGACGAAAAAATTACTAATACTATCGAAAGATATATTGCTATTAAGATTTGAATTAAATATAGACTAAGCTTAAATACAATATATGTGCAAAATAAATAATTAAATTGCGTAAATAAAAAACTATGTCGAGCTTATGCTACGTCTAAGAGCAATTATATTATAACGAAATTTAGATCTTGCAATACGAAAATCTTATTTTTGAACTTTAATTAATTGCGCGTTACAAACTTTATACAACTCTAAGAATGCAATAAATATAAAAGATTAAATTTATGTCTAACATGTATTAAGAAGAAGCAAAACTCTAGATATTAATTTTTATTTAATACTAAATAAAGAAGTCTATACTCTATATAAGCTATATATATATTGAGCATAAATTTCGATTGCGAACGAAGATCGCTATAAATTTCTTTGATTTGTAAAATTTATGTTGAGCATAGACTTAACATAAACAAAGTTCCCCTTAAGTAAGAATTTTCATTCGAGACAAACTTGTCCTAGATAAGAAATCTGCACTCGAGATAAGTTATATGCTCAATTAAGTATATTAAGCAAATATAAACTATTAAGAAGACTATATAATTTTAAGCGCTATTAAAGTAGTTGCAATTATTTCATCTATTTTTATTATTATTGTTTATGTCTAGAATTCTTGTTGTTGTTCAAATTTTCTCTTTGACAATTTTTATATTATATTGTTAAAATAATAGATAATAGAACGCTTAGTTACTATATAGAAGCTAGAGATCTTGCTTAACTATATATATTGATCGATACTATTCAATTCGATTATGTAATGTCAAGTCAAGTAATATCGAGTTAAATAGTATTTAATACTAGATCAAATCAAATGAAATATTTTGATACTTCTATTTAATCTTTTCTATTTAATCTAAGTCTAGAAATTAGCTCTTATATAAATTATGTTTTATATTTTATTAAATTCGAAATTTATCTTAAAAATTTTAAGTCTCGAATATCTTTTTAACAAAAGTAAAAAAAGTATATAAAAGTTTTTTATTAACAATTTATATACAAATGTATATATATTTACGACTTTAAGATTTAATAGAACTTAAAACATACATAGAAGACAAGACTTATATCGAAAGTTATGCAAACGTTATCAATAATGCTTGATAATTATATTAGTAAAACAAGAGAATAATAAATGCAAATTTGAATAAACGATGCAAAGATTAACAACAAAAAATATAGCAATTATCTAATTGCGAGTTGTTTAAATAACTAAGGTTAACATTTATGCCCAAAATACAAGTAATTTAATTATTAAATTAATTTAAGAACTTGTTAAAACGCTTTAAATGCGTTACGAAAGAAAGCTTTAATTAGCTTGTCAACTATTTGCTTCTTAATAAAAATATATTCTAGCTTAATCTAGTTATTTGCAATCTTTTCGCAAACAAATTGAATTTAAATATTTATATACTTTGTTCAAATATGTTGCGCAAGATTTTTGGCAAACGCTATTATCTTCTAGTTGTCGCAATATATAATAATAGCAACTAGATATAACGCAAAAATTGATAAAAAAGAATTTTTAATAATAACAAGAATTTTAGACGTAAGCAACAATAATAAAGATAAATAAAATTATTACAATTACTTTAATAGCATGTGAAGTTAAATAATCTTTTTAATAATATATATTTGTCTAATATACTTGACTTCGCAAGTGAATAAAGCAACAATTAATTAACGTTTAGATAATTACTTGATAGCAACACTTTTTAAATTAAAGACGTACTCAAAGATAAAACAACAAATATCTTGATTTTGGTTCTAGTTAATGTCGATATAGTCTAACAAAGAACGAATCCTCTTATAAAAAGTAAAACAAAGATCAAGAATACTTCAAAAATAACAAAATATTTGTTTAATATAAAAAAAATTAAAAATATACTTGCTTATTATTAAGACAATAAAAGCAATATTTAATCAAATATCTAGTATTGCATATATAAGAGAATTAACAATCGATTAACAGATATAATAATAACTCGAATTAACAATATAGTTTAAATCGACAATATAGATTTTAAATATATTTATAAAAATAACAACTAATTTACACTTTTATATCTTGTAATTCTTTAATGTTTTTTTTTAAATATATTTGTTAACCTAAATAGAGAATTTAAGTTGCAAGATTGTGTTCAATTCTAATTTCTAAATATTATTAAATAAAATTTAAGTTAATTATTTTAAATTAATTGACAAAAGTTCTTTTAACAACATTAATATTTTTTTTGTTAATATCGACAATTAAGAGATTGTTTATATAGATAACAGTAATAGTAGAGTTATTAATAAAGACGCTTAGATCGAAATTTAATAAATAAAAGTAATACTTTTTTAAGAATATTACAAGAGTATTATATTATATTCAAAACAATTGCTTCAATTTATAAAGAGCTTTTTTAAATTAACAAATCTTTTTGTTTTGTTTAAAGTTATAAAACAACTTAATATAGATTTCTTTGTTAATATATTTGTTAAAAAAACAATAACAACGTCTATTTACTTTAGATCTTATTGATAATAACAAAAACAAAAATAATCTTGTAATTTATAAATTTAATTACGACAACAAAGATTTCGATATAATTTAAGTCTTTGCGTTATTTAAAGTCTTCAACAATTTAACAAACTTTATAGCGAAAAATCTTATTATTAACTTTATGTTTAATTTTGTAAACTTATCTATTACAAAGTACGTAACGTTTGTTAGATGCTAAACAAACAATATAATTTTTTTTTTAAACATTTAATTTTGTTTTGTTTAACTAGTTGTTAATTTATTTTATAATAAATATTCTTTATAGCTTTAATATAAATCTTGAGTTTATATAGCTTTAATAATATAATTTTGAACAATAAAGTAAAAGAATTTGCGAATTTATTTTGATGCAATCGAAGTTTCAAATATCTTTATAATATTAAATTTTGAAACATATTTAATAATTCGATAACTTTAGAAGACTTATTAAAGTTAATAAAATTAAAGAAAGTATTGTTTTCGAAGTTAAAAACAAAAAAGAATTTAAAAAAAAATTATTCTCAAAGTTTAAAAAAGATAAGATTGTAAATAAAATAAATAAATTTTCTAACTTATTACTAGAGTTCTTAATCTAATTTAAGAGCAAGACAATTCTTTGTTGTTCTTGTAATATTATCGCAAGATCTAGATTAACTTTTATAAAGTCTAAAAATTTGTTAATAACATTAACAATATTTAATTATTTAGAAAAAGATAAAGATCGACAAGTATTGTTGTTTTATTAGCTAGTTTTATTGTAATTAATATTTAAATAAAGTAATGCTCGTTTGTTGTCTAATTAATAAATCTTCAATACGCGCTAAATCTTGTCCTTATTATTTATTATATAATAGATATGCTTTCTCTTATAGTTTATCAACATTAAGAGTTTGATATAATTTTGAAACTTTTATTAATTAATATTTGATTAAGTCTTTAGTGCTTCTTTCTATTAATTTATGCGTTAAATATGTCTATAGTTATAAAGATGCTTAATACTTATCTTAAAAGAAGTAATAAAACATTTAATAACAAGAATAATATTGCAATACAAATTAATTGTTTAAATTATTTCTAGTTAGAGATTAATAATTAAGTTAGCATTTTTTATTATAATATTAATTTTTTGCATTAAAGTCTAATTGAGACGTTTAACGCAATTGTTTATTCTAAGAGAGACAACAACAATGAACCCGATTTGTATATCGCGCTCTTCGCGTTAGACTTCAAAGACTCTATTTATATATTTATTTTTATTGTTAACGCAAATGCAAATGCATTTGCTATCTCTATACTTAAATTCATTAATATAGCGTTTAAAGAAAACTAAAAGACTAACTTTAGTCTTATTCTTAAGACATTTTATTTGTAAGCGTTTAATTTTATTATTTAGTCAAGTGCAAACATAACAAATACTATCAAATTCGTCTAGAAACATAAATTTTATAATATCGACGTAAATAAGATTGTTTTCTTAGCGATTAAACTTAATAAAGACTCAATAAGACATTGCTTTAACTTCTGCGCAAATGCAAAAAACACAAATATTATTTGTTAAGAGCTTTGTAAGATTGAAGATGTCCTTTTAAACAAATTAATAGATATTTTGCTTGTCGAAATAATCAAGACGTTTGTATTATATAATTATTGCATCTTTATTAATTGCTAATAGAGCAATAGCAAAGACAAAAAATACAATAAGTGTTTTTAAATTTAAAAAATTAAAATTAAAATTTTAGATTGCTCGAACTTGTTAAGCGTTAATAGAGAATTTATAATTGATAATTCTTCGAATAATATTAGCGTCTTTAATCTAGCTATAGAAGATTAAATTATATTAAGAGTTTAGCATATATTAAATATTGTAAATAGTAATATATCGAACTTTGTTATTTTTATAACAAATAAAAAGACAAATAATTTCAATATCTATAACAACTAAAGTATCTTTTATATTTTTTATTAATTAATAAAACATTGCTAAATAGAACACAAAAATATCAAAATTCTTTATTATATATTAATCGTATTTAGTATCAAAGATTTACTTATATAAGAAACAATTAACAACAAGAGTTAATATAATATTTGCAAATAAAAACAATTCAAAAATTGCAAATAAAAATGTTATAACAACAAAGACAAAGTAACAATTATAAATTATTACTCTAGTAATCTCTTGTTTTTTGTTGTTATTATTTTTGTTCTTATTTTTGTTAAACTTAAACTTCTTTTAGTCTTCTTTTTAATTATTATAATTTTAACAATATTTGTTTTTATTATTGTTTTAATTGTTTTAATTGTTATTAAAGCTATTGCTCTTTAAGACAAGATTTAGTTTTAAACATAAATTCTGGCAATCTAATTCTTAATAATTTATTTTGTCGCAACTTGTGTATTTCTTTTATTTGATATATACAAAGCTAAAGTTATTAACAACAAGAAAAATATTTCTTATAATAATAGTTAACTTAATAATTGTTGTCGAAATTAAGATGCTATTAATAGCTAATATATTTATTAAATTGATATATTGAGTTTTGTAACTATAAATAATAATAAATAACTTCTACTTTCGAGTCTTATCTTTATTAAAGAATTTATATTTAAATATTTATAAATTAATAAAGAAGCGAACAATGTTGTTAAAATTAATTAGATATTTAAAGATAAATTAATTCTTATTTATAGCTAGATTATCTAAATAGATAAATAGTTTATTAATAATATCGCGAAATTTGATTTTGTACTTGTTAATATTCTAGCAATTAATAATCTTAGAAAACTTAAATTTGACAAAAATTCTTATTAGTATATTTAACTTTAGAGACTTGCATATCTTAACAATCTTTTAATAAACTTTTTTAATTAGATCGATTTTCTTTATATTGTAATACAAATTTTTATTAACAATATTTCGAAGCGCATTTATGCACTTCTTGTTGTTAATATTTTATTTAATTTGTTCTTCGATAACAATATTAAGCAAACTAACAAATTTAACGTCTAAATTAATGTATTTTTAGAGCTTAATTTATTTAAGAATTTTAAAAAAGTCTTGTTTTTAAACAAGAAAGTTTACGCTATTGCTAATTCTAGTAATTTATTTAAGAATTGCGAGAAATAATGCGAAGATGCTAGTAGCTATAACAATATTAACGTAATTTATTATTTTAGAGCTCTATTTATAACTTGTAAACGATAAGTAATATTACTAGTAAATATAGTAAAGATGCGCAATTGCGCAATAAAGATTTTAATAAAGATATTTTAATTGTTAGATTACAAAGATCAAACAAATTAACAAATCTCGAATTAAATATCTAATTTAATAGATACTCTTCAAAGAATTCAAATAAAAAAGATAATTAAATATACTTCTCTTTGTTAACAATATCGAGCCAGTCAATTTTGTCAATTACTGTTTGAACAAAGTTTTAATAAATAATTAATTAATAAGCTCTTAAGTAAGTCTTGTAATTTTGTTGTTCTATCTTAAGATTATAACAAATATAGATAAGAATAAAATCGATAAACTTAATTTGTTTAATAGATAAAGACATGTTAATAACAAATAATTCTTAATTAAATTGTTGTTTTCGCTTGATTGTAAATAAAGCTCTTGATTATCTAAAATTTAATTAAGTTACTTAATCTCTTTATTCTTCTTCTTAATCTTAATAATTATAAAGATAACAATATTCTTTTGCGTCCTTGCGATTATTAAATCGATCTTTTTAATTATTTTATTTTGATAAGACTAAAAGCTAGTCTTTTCGATTTGAATTTTTTGCGTCTTCGCAATAATTAAGATCTTTTCAATTTTTTTATTTAAATAAGATTGAAAGTTATTTAATCAAAAGTCGCGTCTCGACATTGCTTTCAAAATAATTAATAAAGTTATTTTAATCTTCGAAGTATGTTTGCGATTTAGTTTACTAATTTGTTTCGTATATTGTAATAAAAGAAGTTGACTAGCACTCGTTCTAGTTATTGAGTTAACAAGTTGACTTGTTTAATTATTAATAAAAGAATTTTTGCAATAAACAAAAGAACAAAGATTAGAAAAACTAGATAATTTAATTCTCTTATTAATGCGTTAAAGCAAGATCTTGTTTCGCTTTAATAACTCGCTTTCAACTAATTACTAGTTATCTAATTATCGATTTCTAGTTATATAATTGTTATATAACTAGTTCTTCGATCTTTTTAAAACTTACTATTAATAAATATTTGTTAAAAGTAATTAGCATTCTTCGACGAAAACAACAAGTTGCAAATAAGATAAACTTAATTGTTTTACAACTTATATTAACTCTCTTTAGTAGAACGTTTATATTTAAAATCTTTAATTATTAACAATTGAATAATTGACATTTAGTTAAAGATTTTAATTGTTCAAGTAATTGAGCAATCGATTGTTCAACAAGTTTCGACAATTTCTCAATTATTGTTTCAACAATATTAGATATAATATTAATATTCTAATTCTTAAAAACTAATCTAAGTATCAAGACAATTTAATTGTCAATTTTTGTATATTAGAAATTAACGAAGACTTAGTTAATAATAGTAATTGTAAGTTTATTGTTAATTCGATTTATCAATTATGCTTCAAATATTCTAATTAACAAGCAAGTAAATTTCTTGTCTTGTTTCGAACTTATAATTTATTAAAATAATAAATAATAGAACGCTTAGTTACTATGTAGAAGTTAAGAATCTTGCTTAACTATATGTATTGATCGATGCTACTCGACTCGATTACGTAATGTCGAGTTAGATAGTATTGAGCTAGATAGTACTTAACACTAGATTAAATCGAGTACAATATTTTAACATATATTTAGTTGTTATTGTTATATGTTGTAACAATCAAAAAGCAATAACATTTGCTAAAAACTTTGCGCAATATACTTGAACAAAATATATAAATATTTAAATTCAATTTATTTGCAAAAAGATTGCAAATAATTAAATTAAGATAAAATATATTTTTATTAAAAAACAAATAATTAACAAACTATTTAAAACTCTTTTTCGTAATATATTTAAAGCGTTTTGACAAGCTCTTAAACTGATTTATAACTAAACTATTTGTAATCTTAAATATAGATATTAGACTTAACTATTTAAACAACTTGCAATTAAATAGTTGCTATATCTATTGTTATCAATTTTTGTATTATCTATTTAAATTTGCATTTATTGTTCTCTTGTTTTACTAATATAATTATTAGATATTATTGACAACGTTTGCATAGCTCTTAATATAAATTTTGTCTTTTATAAATTTTTCGAATTCTATTAAATTTTAAAGTTGTAAATATATATACGTCTATATATAAATTGCTAACAAAAAACCTTTATATTTTCTTTTTACTTTTGCTAGAAAGATACTTGAAACTTGAAAGTTTTAAAATAAATTTCGAACTTAATAAAATATAAAATATAATTTATATAAAAGTTAATTACTAAACTTAAATTACATAGAAATATCGAAATATTGTATTTGATTTAATTTAGTATCGAATACTACTTGATTCGATATTACTCGATTCAATATTATATAATCGAATCAAATAGTATCGATTAATATATATAGTCGAATAAGTTTCTTAACTTTTATATAGAAACCAAGTATTCTATTATTTATTATTTTGACAAACTTAGTATACAGTAAATATAGATTATAAAGATACAATCTATCTTTTTAAGTTTTATAAGCAATAATTGATAAGAATTGCAATAACAATTTGATATAAATTTGTTCTCTTTGTTGCTATTAAGAGTAATATTATTAATATTAGAAAAACTCGATATTGCATTTAAGTTAATATAAATAATGTTCTTTTTTACATTTGCAAAATTCTATAAAATTCAATTTAATTTCAATATATGTAAGATATGTTTGTAATCTTAATTTTATTTATTTATTGCAAAATTGTTTATTAATTCTTTTAATTTGCAAGATCTTTAAGCAATAAAGAATTCTTATCTTTCGTAAATATATAAGCAATCTTAGAAAAAAACAATCAATTTTTACTAAAAAAACATATATTGTAATTAAGATTTAAGCTAATTATAAGCAAGACTTAAGTATAGTATAAATATAATTCTGAGACTAAATTATACAAATAACAAATAATGTTCAACTTATATTAAATATAAGAATAATTTGTATTACAATAAAACTTAAATTTTGCAATTCGAAAATCTATTTTTTGGTATTATTAAATTAAGACGCGTTGTAAATCTTAAATAATTCTAAAATGCGCTATATGTATATCTAGTTTATATCTAATATATATTAGATTTTGTTTGCGTTAAATTTTGTTTGCGCATTGAGAAAATTTTCTTGTATAAAACAACGTCTATGCTATATATAAAACAAATATATGCGTTTATTTTAGCAACAAAAATTAAGAAGATCGCAATATTTATACTAAACATATGCAAAGATTATCTCGAGTCAAATATTTGACTGAAAATAATTTTATCTTAAGTCAAAGATTTATACTTAAGATAAGCTATATACTTGTTTGTCTTTATTAATCTTTTGCTATTTTGTTAGTTAATTGCTTTTTGTTTTCTTGTTAATTTGTTTTCTTAAATGCGAAATTGTAATTATAGAGTCTATAGATGTCAATTTTGTCAATTTTGCTATTTATTTTGTTAATTTGTTTGTTTTCTTGTTTTTAATAACGTTTGTTTTAACAAGAATTTACAAAATATATGTTTTGCATTCTTTATTATTTAATTCGATTAAATTATATCTAATCTAACTTCGAATCTTTGCAAAATCTTGATTTTAAATATTTTGCAACTTCTTTAATGTTAATTGACTATTAATAAAAATTCAAATATTAAAATTTCGTCTTTTTGATTGTCGACAAATTGAAATTGCATATGCAATTGTTACAAATTTCGTATTTAGTATAATTATGTGCTTTTCTAAATCTTGATTGTAATTGTTTGTTATATTTAGTTTTTGCAAAAAATAAACTTCTATTTCGACGCGTTTTGACAATTAAGATTTCTCTTTTAAAGCTCTATTTCTTAATCTAGATTTAGCGATATATATTACAATGTTTGTTTTGTTTTGAACTAGCTTGATCTTCAAAATATAATAATTCTTCTTTGTTACTTTTGATTTTTCGAACTTTTATTAAATCTTAATCAAATTTTTAATTTTTGTAGTTCAAGAAAGATCTTATGATAATAAATCAATTGTAATTATATAACTTATTATGTTTTCTATTTTATTTAATACTTTGTGCACTTGTATAGAGTGTTTTCGACTTTTCTTGCAAGATTTTTTGATTTTAGTTGATAAATTTGCATCTATAGACTCTATAGACTTATTTTCGTCTCAATTCAAATATCTTTTCTTGTTAATATTTGTTTCTATATTGTATTGTAATATAAAAGAGCTAGAAATACGTATTCTTGTTAGATAATTCTTTGTTAACGTTGCTAGTCTAATTGCATATTTGTTGCATTTCTATTGCAATCGCAAATCTATTAAGAGTAGTTTTGCTTCTACTTTTATAGTAGCAATTGAAAACGCTCTAAACGCTTCTAGAATCTTTCTCAAGATTATAGATTGCAATTGTTAAAATTTGTAAATATACTTTGCTTATTTGTTTTGTTATATTTTTGCTTTGTAGTTGCTTACTAACGTAACGCATATTAAATATAGTTATCTATTAATGTTTGCAATTAGATTCTATTTAAAATTCAATAATCTTAGCAACAAGTATATTGCTCTTTTTGTTATATTAATTTTTTCAATAACGTGTCTCTTGAAATTGAGTTTTCTATCTAGTTAAATATCTAATTACTTAACACAATCTTTTGATTTTATTATTGTTTTATTTGATAGTAAAATAGACTCTATAGAGTTCTTTCTCTTTTCTAAGAAGTAAATAAGCTTTGTTTTAGCGTTGTCGAATTCGATTGCATTCTTACTAGTTTATAAAAATTCTATTTCGATTGCACGTTAAAGTATTGTAACCATTTTAACTATATTGAGTTTCTTTATATATATTGTTACGTCGTTAATATAACTAGAAGTAGATACATTGTATTTTGCTCTAATTTGTAAGAACAAAAATTATATATAAATTAGAAACAATATTGACCAAATTGACAATTCTTGAAGTATTCTTGTTGCAACTTGCTTTGACTTTTGTTTGTTTCTATTGAATACTAGATTGATAACTTGTTCTTGCAAAAAACAAGTAACTCAATTAATTATGTTAATTAATATATCGAGTTTCTTTAGCACGTTAGTTAACTAAATTAACGATACATAATTAAAAGCTTTTTTTACGTCTATAAGCAAGCAAGATAGTCTATTATCTTTCTTCCTAATTATTTGTGCGTCGTATACTAGATTTAGAGCAATGTCTATAACTAATTTCTATTTTTTGTCTCTTATTTGCTCGCAATTTAAAATATCTTTGTTATACAAAGAGTTTTCAGTTAAGTAAGCAATTCTTGTAACAGTTATCTTTTCTGCTATTTTGACAACACAATTGAGAAGTGTAATAATTCTATACTCTTTAAATATTGTTCTATCTTTGTTAATATTCGTATTTCGAAAACATAACTCTGGCAGATCTAAAAGACATTTTTTCGAGACTTTTGTTTAAGCAGATCCGACAAATTCAGCAGATCTACTAGTCTAAAAAAGACAATATAAGAGCTTACTAAGCAATATAAATTACATCTATATAATACTCTTGTATTTTTTGTAATTTATATTGCTTAGTAAGCTCTTATATTGTCTTTTTTAG
>JAABUQ010000613.1_pt1 | contig 83403 bp, 88 predicted proteins | sample 5560001 | NCBI WGS metagenome assembly JAABUQ01 (sample SAMN10711888, study PRJNA513371) | rock metagenome | isolation source: Antarctica rocks | place: Antarctica: Victoria Land, Finger Mt nord | collected 2015-12-18 | reverse complement strand
CGGCTGACGGTTCTGCAGGCGGTAGGCGCCGAGGGCGTACTGGGGGGTGTCAGCTGGTTGTGGAGGGAGAGAGCGGGGGGGGGGGAAAAGGAGGGAGGGGAAGGAGGGAGGGGAAGGAGAGGTAGGGGGGAGGAGGGGGAAGGGAAGGGGATTGTGGGGGGGGAGTACGAGCGAGCCGACGGCGGTGCCGGCGGCGATGGAGGGGATGGAGCCGGTGCGGATGTAGCCGGTGATGCCGCCGCCGGCGGTGAGGAGGGCGAGGAGGTAGGCGGTTTGGGAGGGGGTGGTCTGTGGGTGGGTGGGGGAGCTGGTTAGTGGTGGTTTGTAGAGGGAGGGGGGAGGTGGTAGGATACCATTGTGGTTCGTTTGTTCTGATTCAGGCTTGAGCTGAAAGAGTGGTTGGAATGGATGATGAGATGACTGTTAGGACAGTTTGCGAATGGAATGTCTGAGCTGACAAAAGACGAACGATGGATGACCGAGGGCCGAAGCTCCCGTCCCGTACCCGCTCCAAACCCTAGCCGCTTCGAACCTCGCGAACAGTCCACCTTTCCATCCATCTCAACCCCCAGGCCTAACCACCACTACCACCCTCCCCATACCCTTCTCAACCATGCCGCCCAAACGCTCCTCTCAACCCGCCTCCTCAGCTCCCTCCTCCTCCCTAACCTCAGCCTTCACCCCAACCAAACCCTCCTCCTCCTCCGCCAACACCCAGAGCAACAACGCGCAAGACGTACTCCTCGGCTTACGGAACAACTACCTGAAAGACACACCGCAGCGCGTGAAGCTCGTGGATTGCTTCATGGCGTTCCTGGTTGTGGTGGGGGTATTGCAGTTTATGTATGCGGTTGTGGGGGGGAGTTATGTGAGTTTCCCCCTTGTGCTTGAGGGAAGGAAGGGGTGGGTTGGAGAGGGGCTTGATGGAAAGGGAGGAAGGCATCGGGGAGGGGTACAGCTGTTATGGAATGGGATCTTTGGCTGACAGGGATAATGCTGGTGGTAGCCGTTCAATGCGTTTCTGTCGGGTTTCAGCGCCACGGTCGGGCAGTTTGTGCTTACGGCGAGTTTGAGGATCCAGTGCAATCCGCAGAATAAGGCGGAGTTCAAGAGTGTGAGCCATGAGCGGTAAGTCATGACTCCTTTCTTTCCGTTGCTATGATGGGTGGAGATTGGGTGGATGGGGAGTGTGGAGGGACAGTGCTATTTGGGAGAGGGAGATGGGATGGTTGGGTTCGCTAGTAATTTGTTGGCTGACAGTTCCCGCGGATGAACAGGGCGTTTGCGGATTTCGTGTTGGGGAGTCTGATACTGCATTTCTTCTGTGTGAACTTCATCAATTGATGCGTGGGGGATCTGAGATGGGAAGAGAGCTAGACATGTTGTACAGTATCTTGAGTAAGAATAGAAAAAAAGCAGTATCAAGACTTCTACCTGAATCCCCAGGAGCCTTTTCGGTAGGAGTATGTATGAAGAAGGCGTGCGTTCATGACATCTGGTGATGGTGGAGACTCAAGCCTTTGAGAGGAGAGAAACGAACATAGCAGCCCCGAGAGAGGAATCCGAATCCAGACCCTCCTGAAAGATCCAAAGAAGGAAACCGCCCATACACATTGTGGTTGGACCTTGTCAGCCCGCATCGGCCGACTACTTCGGACAATTGCGAATAACCCTCTGCGCCACAGACGACTCCTTCACACTGTTCTCATCCAAAAGGCATTATATACAAGTGCGGCAGACCGCTGGTCTTGGTGCAGATATCTACAATCACTCATTCATTACATTCGAGATCCCACATAGTCCCAGAGATCCCACAATCCTTGAATATCGTGAGACTCGTTATCCGTCCTGATCTACTGACTTTTGTCTCAAGTGTCGGCCGTGTAAGATGTCAATGCTACGAGTGATGATGATTTCGGGCAAGACGGACGGCTACGGAGACATTTGCGATGGAGGATGACTATTCTGACAATTTCCCCACTTACAGCACTCTGTAAAGTAAGAATAATGGAAAAGTAACTAGGTGACTTTCCCAAGCAGATGAGCACCCATCGGTACGGGCGTAAAGGGTACTTACCATATTCATTCCCAATTGACATTCTATCTCCATCACATTGTTTGATTGTAAATCTCACAGTCTCTGTAAAGTTCAATATCGGATATCGAGCCCTTAATTCCCATTGACCACTCCATGGTCGTTTATCTCAAGCCGGAAAACAGATCTCAAAGCTTCTCCAAACCGCTTGACGCCCTCTTTCATCGCATCCGAGCTTGCAGCCGCGAAGGTCATGCGGAAGAACATGTCATCTGCATCTGTGAATTCTGCATCTTGCTCTGCGCGGAACCAGCTTCCCTTAGCCGTGAGGACGCCGCGTTCGATGCCGGCGCGGAAGATTTCCTCTTCGATTGCTTGATGGTCTGAAGTAGAGGCAGAAGGATGTTTGTGCCAGAGGATCTGAATCCAGAGCTGGTCACTCTATCAGCAAGACCCTCTTTCGAGATATCTAGAAAAAGGGAAGACTCACAAACATCCCAGCCATAGGTGGATTGAGAATGGTCACCTCCTTGGGCAGCCATTTCTCACAAGCTTCACAGATGTTGTCTCTTCTGGCTGTATATTCCATCCTCATGTACACGAGCCAGTCTAGATACCCGCTATGGCCCCACGTCTCTTCCAGCAATTTGAACAGCACAAGTTGGCTCACACCACTCGGGTTCTGCACCGTTACTTCGGAGTGTCGGACAAAGCGCTCCACGATCTGTTCCGAGGCGGTGACCCACCCTGTTCTGGTACCAGGAGCAATGACTTTGGAAAAAGAGTCAAGCCGCATGACGCGCCCATCAATGTCCATGCTAAGATAGGATGGTACGAGAGAAGACAAGAAGTCTTCGTGGGAAGCTGGCGGAGGGACAGAAGGAGCATCCGGGCCGGTATAAGGCTGCATCTGGAGGAAGTAGTAAGGTTCGTCTTCCATTATGTAAAGGTCATGTTCCCGCGCAATCTGATAGATGTCTCGTCTACGCTGCTTGGATTGTGTGGCACCTGTAGGGTTCTGACCAGTAGGGATGGTATATAGTAACCAGGGTTTGGAAGCGTTGCTATGTGCGGATGGATCCCAATGGGTGAGAATATCTTCGAGAGCAGAGGGGATCAAGCCTTCGGAGTCCATGGGGATCCCAATGCACTTTACGCCTTGTGGTGCTGCGCTCTCAACGGCGGAGCAGTAGGTGTAAGTTTCAGTAAGGATGTAGTCACCCCGCTTCGCGAACATCCGAAGAGCAATATCGAGGCCGAAGGTACTGCCGACGGTGAGGGTACATTGCCAGTCTTGATAGGGCGGGTCGTGGACAATCTAGTTGAGAGAATCAACGGCCTGTTGTGGAGGATCAAGGGGCCAATACCTCGGTGTGCTCTGTTATGAAGCGAAGTAGCTGCGCTGAGCCCGTTCCTTGGCCGTAGTTGAATGCAATATGCATGTCTGTTCGAACCGTTCAGCGGTATCGTTCCTTTGTTTGGCTATATGGAACATACCGTAAATACTCTTGCCTTCCGCAACGTCCCGTTTCCCCGCAGTTACCAGGATACCGGATTCCTTGGTCGCGGCTTCGGAGAAGCCAGGAGGTTTAGGCACTTTGATATCCAATCGCTCGAAAGGGAAATAATCGCTTGAGGGTAAGCCTCCTCCAAGAGAGATCAGGCCTTTAGATCTGCGTGAGCCAACTTATTCGACGACTTAAAGCTTGACGTAATCCTACCTGGAGTTCCAAGTAATGCGGATGCTCCCTTCAGTGAAGACGGCTTCGGTGGGCTGTTAGCCGTGGCTGCCCAGTTTCTTCCGCCAAGGTTGTTCTGACCTGCCGTGCCTTACTCTCCTCACTCAAGCGGTCTAATATTTATCAGAGAAGAAAACGGCTTTTGTGTAGCGATGTTATTCATGGACCAACATACGATCCCATCTTTTAGCTTTCCGCTTGCCATGACCCTGCCGTGTCTTCAGCCAACCCCTTTCATCCATTGACATTGCTTGACGTCTATACCGGACTTTTGAACATCTCGCTACTAGCATGCGCCGCGACCGCGCCACTGATTCTTGGGGTCTTAGATCGCCTGGCTTCCACGCCATTGACGCTCAGGCGGTCGGAGACGGTAGCAGCCTGCGTGTCAGTCGCCGCGTGAGGGTCAATTGCTGAAGGTGGAGACATTGAGGAGAATGGAAGTAATGAGACTGAGGTGCTAATGTAAAGAGACTTGTTGTAATAAGACTAGAAAAGGTCACTCGATCAGTCGACTCACTCAACAGGTTCCCAGACAGAAATCGTCGCTTCAAATAAGTGCAAATAAAGAGACACAGAGACAGTGGATTGTTGCGAACCGAGTGAGTCAGAGATCTAAGTTGTATGATTAATGTTGGTCTAAGAAATCAAGTACATCTCGAGAATGACTTGGTCCATACGGAAGTATTCCTCGATAGTCGCAGCGTACACCTTGCTCTATCAGGAAGGCCGTTGGGCCGATGCTAGCCGTTGGGGCTATTGCTGCAAAGGCAATTTGATCTTATTTTAATGCTAGAACATGATAACAAATCGTGATGAGGAGGAAGAAGCTAAGTAGGAGACATGTTAGAAGCGATGGATGAAAAGACGAAGTTCCCATGCGACAGTCACGAAGAAGGACGGACGCCATGTCTGCACAACATCGTCGGCTATCTCGGTGCTGCCCGCCCCTGAAAACCTGGACTGGATGCCGATTGGTGCGCCTCGCGTGTGCTAATCCAAGATCTATTTAAGGGTAGCGCTCAGCACGTGCATTATCAACGAGTCGCCCCCCAAGGTCAGTATCGATGTAGTTCGAGGAGCATGGAGATGAAGACAGATTTGAAAAATACATTTGCTTCGGACGTCGTTATTCTCGGCAATGGTCAATTGATTCGATCGCTTTTCCCCTTCAGCGCCTTCAGGACCGTGAGGTAAAGTATCTAGATGAAGGAGATCCTCTAAACCATTAGCCTTCTATTCATACATAGGAACTCCCTTGATCGCCCCCATGGTATCATGCTCCAGTATATCGGCCTAGTCCCCAAACAGCACGCACGCCCTTATGATACAAACAATGACCCACGCCGAAGTGGCCTAGATCCACAATTCCAAGCTTTTCTGAGCCACGGTCAACCTGCTCAGCATTGGCGACTCTCACGATGATCTGGCGCCTGTACATACGCAGAATGTGCAACAAGTAAACCCCCCTGATCGCCCGGCCCTGCGTTCGTCTTCTTCACTCCAAAGCTAAAGTAATGAGGAAAGGGGGGTTGAGATTCAAAGATGACAACTTCAGGTCAAAACCTGGCGGTCGACCTAAACGGGGATAATGAATAGCTCTTTCGTACACCTCCATGCACATCTTCGAGTCCTCACTCTGACGGACCGGGGCATTGCGGAACAGACGTCCTAATAAGGCTCGGCACCGTTGCCTGCAGTTGCCGGGTAGACGTTGCCGTAAGGGCTGTTGTCTTGCTCTGTCCCCTCAAGACCATGCGGACTCAAGATGTGGTTGACGCCCTCGGTCGGTTGATGATAAGCTGTGGAAGATGGAGGTTGACTAGGGGCGCTGGCACCGCTCCCACCGCTAGTGCCTCCTTGGGGTGGAGCACCGTATCCACTTCCAGGGCGTGGTTGATTATCTCCTCGTGTCGATTGAGTCTTAAAAGAAGTCAATACCTCGAGGCAGAGAACGCTGCCAGAGCGAGGAGGAGGCTCAGAGCTGTACCCTCGGCGTAGTAGACGAGTGAGGAGAGCATGACTTACTTCTCGGTATTTGGCCAGATAGATTTTGAGTGCTTCTGCATAATTCTCGAATCCAAGTGATGTCATGGCGAACAGAATGTCTTCCCCATTCACCGTCTTCCGCTTTTCTTGCTGACATTTCTCCGAGGCTAAACGGACGTAAGAAGAGGGCCAGATGGGTGCCGGACGTCGCAGGAGGTGGATGGAGGGTGCATACCTTCGCTTGTGATGAATGATATGAACTCGCTCACGCATTCTTGCATGCATTCTTTGGCTTCTTTGGCTATTTTGGCATTTTCTGGCAGAGCCGTCTTCATAATCCGAGCAACTGGAGCGAAATTACGAATATTAGCATCAGATTCAGGCCGTGTATGTCTCGAACCACGCGGTGGTGAAATGGATTGCGGGGATTTGCGGGACATTGCGCTCTCACTGGCTACTGAGATTGGGCCATAGAGAATGAAGTAGAGAATGCCGGCGTAGATCGCTTGACCATATTGTGAGGGCACAAGCCAGTCAGCGCGCGTGTGAGGCTCAGAAGCGACGAAATCCGAGGCTGCCATCATTGTGCAGCGTCGGGAGTCCGATACGCGTCAATCATAGGGTGAATCTGCATGGGTAACCAACCATTTGCTATCGGCAGCCATCTGTCCTGCTCCTTCACCTCAAATTCATAAGCAAGTTCACGCGCTTGTGCTTCGGTATCGCCTCTATCCATAGGCTCCGAATTATCTGGCGACGGGTCTCCTGCTTCGACATCCTCTTTGGGAGGGGATACCGACATGATGTATATGGACGCCTACAGACCTTGCCCTAGGATATTCGTTGGCTAGTGGGCCTCAATTGGGTACGGGTGACCACGTCAGTGTTGGTGAATACGGCGCCGAGTCGGTATGCGTCAAAGAAGGCGGTATGTCTTGCTTCACAATGGCCTAACGAAGGGTTCTGCGCGAAGGCGCCGAAGCTTCTCTAGGGCACGAGCTACTGATGCGCTAATTGGTCTAGGGCATTAGGATTGTATATGGTTGCTGATGCAGGTCTTGACGAGTTTCCGAGCCACAGTGTCCTGGTGTTCGCACGCAGTATTGTGTCACCAACTTTTCAGACGTGACTAAACACAATTCACCACGCCGAGTGGGATGAGGAGCGGATAGCCGCAGCTGGTGCACAATCGCGACTGGAAGGTCTCGAGTTGTGGGGTGGTACGAGGGTCAATTGGGCCTCAATGGCTGCCACAGAACTGGAGCAGGGTTCAGCTAGGTGGATCGAGGGAGGCGCATCAGGCACAACATACCTTGATCTCGCAACGTTCAGGGCCCGTGGAACTTTGGGAAGACCTTTAGGCGCACTTGTGGGGCATGCGCAAAGCTTGATCCTCAGAGGTTGGGTGTTGTGGAAGTGGAGGTGAGTGTTCTTAGTGCGGGTGTGTTTCAAGAAAGACGGCAGCCACCCACGCAGGATGACTTAAAATTGGAAACAAACCACGGACGAGCACGCGGTAAGCGCGGCAAGGACAGTCGTATGAAGTTGCGTCGAGCAGGAGTGTTGTAGCTATTGGCCGAGTCTTGTGGGGAAGATGAAGGACCAAGCCATGTGTTCTCCACTGTTTCCAACAGCCGCCGACTCACGCGGTTGGGCTATCCCACGCAAACTTCCAATGAGAGGTCGGACCCTGCTCGCTGAGAAAGCAGTATCAGGCAGAAGAGGTCGTCGTTTCACCGGAACGGTAAGGCAATGATCAGGGACTACCAATGGGAGGAGCCTGACCCATTAGTATTCGTCTTCTTACTGCATGAGGAAGCTCGACTACGGGGTGGGCGGAAGCACTACCATACAACCTTTGTCCACGGCGGGGCTGGCTCAGGTGTCAACGCTTGATTGGTACACCCAACGTAGGTACGTACTCCCCTTGTACCGAGTATAATTGTCTACGAGGTCACTGTAAAGGGTACGCATACGGAAAAGTCTTAATAGGAAATACGGCCCTCCCTATTTCTCGGCTCTGAACTCTCCAAGACGTAACAGCCTCTCCCTCCCAATGTTGAATATGCATCCGGAAGGAAACCTGCTCATCTGCATCATGGATTCTTAGAACATTGGAAATTGTTCTGCAAGCGTAAGGTTGGGACTATTGGTAGGCGCCGTAGTCAGTGATGACGTCTTCTGAAACATAGAGAAAGTTCTGAGTGCATCTGACATTGGCGGTGATATGGTAGCCTTGAATGGGTAGCAGCCCAATGGGCTGGTAAGTTCACGGCTACGGTACGGTTGGGCATAGGCGATTGTTAGGTATCGCATCGGATCTGAGATCTGTGAACGTAGCATCGCGGCAGGGTTGGTTGGGGCGCAAAAAGCCCGACGAAGCTGGAGGCATACATCTGGCGGTAATTTGATATATATAGCTTGACGACCTGTTCACAATGTCGTGTCTGTTGCAGATGAGGTCACAACGTCCAGTCAGAGTTCGATCCTTGAAACGGTACCTTACTTGGGTCCACGCGAGAAATCATCCTATGATTAATGCGCCCACACCCAGCGGGCGTCACCCTGCATCCTAGTTACGTTAGGCCTCGACCTACGTATGAAGGTGCATGAACAGCCTAAGAGGCCACGCCTCGATCCTTAGCGAAGCCATGCCAGCTCATCGTAGCCACACCTGCCGTGTGCTTATTCAACTTGCATGACCGATGTTCCTATGGTTCTTGCAGCATCAGAAACGGTGTCGAATAGCCATCCCGGCGGTAGTTCCGAGGCTAGGTGGGACGGCTTCTCCAACATTGGACAATTTATCCCAGACCTTGGGTATGGCTGCAGTAGATTCGGGGTTTCTGACGACGTTGACGGCTTGCAAAGAACGAGATAAATGTGTGTATTCAGACAAGCCTTCAGACCAGTGACAAGGTTGTCTCAAAAGTTGATGCGGCATTCGAGTGTGTTATGTTCAGTGCGGGCTCACATGGGAAAAGTCGAAGATCGCATCTCGGGCTTGAATGTTGTCAGGCCTCGCGCGCGCCATTCTTCTGATCAATGGGGTGCCGGCACTATTGTTGCACAACCTGGATGTTGTTCTTTTTCTACATCGGAGCACGGTCAGCTGCCGTTAAGAGTTGAAAAGCGTACCGTCTCACGCAAAGCCGCACCCCATACTAGCTCATAATCAAGCAAGGGAACTTGGAAGGCGGAAGCTTTACCTTCCACTTCTCCATTTCTTCCTGCTGCCTTTTGTACTGCTTGACTAGTTCATCTAGTACTTTCTTCAAGCCATCGGAGTTGGTTGCCAAAGCAGGCAAGACATCGTTGACCGTTCTTTCAACCAGAACCCCGTTGATCATACGAAAACACTTTCGATCTTCCGGAAGTGGCGTCAGAGTTTCTAGTACCAGTCTGTCGTGGCGGATGAGCGGTCAGCGTGGGCTCCAAACCTCGACTACACAGATAGTAATAACGTGCGGACTCGCAATGGTAAGGGCGGCGTCGAAGGAACGAAGGACAATCAGCTTCTCACTTGTGCTCTTCTGCATCCTGCTCGATGTCCCCAATCTTTTGAGCCAGCTGCTGAAGGTTGTTCTTGTAATTCGTGTATTGCTGCTGAAGCTCTAGCTCTTATGTCAGGGTCCTAACACGGACAATTATGATAGCCTCTTACCCTGTTGCTTCTTTGCAGTGACCTGTGTCTGCGCCATGAGAAGCGGCGGTCAAAGTCGTTGCTTGTCGTAGCGCAGAAGTGGAAGATACATTCCGTACTTGTGCCGGATCAAAGATCTGCGCATCCGGCGGTCTCGGCCACGTGACTAGAGTATGCTCCGAAACATGAAGTGCCTTGTGCAAATGTACAATCCAAGACGTTCAGAACACAACCGCTTTTGTTCCCACCTGTGCCACCCCCTCCATGCAATAGTTCCGCGCAACAAGATGCATCAACATCTCCACACCAAGAACAATAGAGGTATACTCATCCGCATTCAGCTGACGCATTTTATGATCGTGCTGATGTAGTGTAGGATGTGAAGATGTCATGGCGATGCTCGATGAATGCCACGCCCGCGGGTTCATGCACAAGGTTTTCGGCGGTTGCAATGAGGCCAAGAGAGATGTCAACGCTTGCCTACGAGCCGAGAGACTGGAGAGGCAGGCAACAAACAGAGAGGTCGCCAAGCAGAAGAGAGCAAAGATAAAAGCAGTGTGGGACGAGATCGATCAAAATTCATAACTCCGAGTATGATCGCAACCAACGAACCCGACTCACAAAGATGAACGTGGGAGGGGGAGGTGGTGTGGTAGGATTATTTGAGGGATGCATAGCGAGGCGTTGGGAGAGAGTAGAACACCACAATGATTGAACACACAAATCCTCCTAGGTTTGACTCGGCCAATTTGGCAACAAGCCAGAAAATCTTCTATGCAGCATAATGGTTTATTCGGTCGAGTCACATGGTTGCACTTGTGATTCGTAACAGGCAGACTTGGATGAAGGAGCCAACCTGGTACAGCAAGATTGGTACACTGTGTGGGTATCACATAAGGATCAACTCGACCCCTCATCGATGGCCTCCGTTTCAAGCAGCTCCGCCAGTTTACTCGGTCTATGCTTGCGTTTCCTCTTTCGCTTTGCAACAAGATCAGCTCCTTGGCCTTCGATCCGCTCCACAATGTTCGCGACATCGTCTACTGGTCGGATTTGTTCTTCCATGGGTTCCTCCTCGAGGGCTCCCAGGGTACCCCGGGTCTTCGCAGCCTCCTTCTTCTTTTGTGACTTCTTCATACTCAGAGGATTAGGACCCTTCGGACCCTTGGATTTCTTCTTCTCCGCCAATAATGTCCCATCCACCTTGCGATCGTCTCCAACAGTCTCACGACCTTGTTCGTCCCCAATTTCCTCCTCACTGCTCTCATCCTCAGCCCGCTTCCTCTTCTGCCCTACATTGGCACCTCTATTTCTTATCCCAGCCCTGAACTTTCCTTTCTCAAACCCTTCCCTGGCCCCAAGGCTGCTCTCTGCCATGGGCTCCATCACCATGACACTCCGCTTCACATAGACCAATGGAACGCCTTTGATAGCCCTACAATATTTCCGAACCTCCTCTTCTTGACTGGCAACCACGTAGCGATTCTTGTTCGTCTGGGAATTTTTGGGGTCAACGACACTAGAAAGGCACTCCAGGGTCGACAGTGGTTGTTCTAGCGTGTGGTGATTGCAGCGCCGGCGCTCCATGCTTTTGGCGCGCAGGATGAGAGCGTCCTTCTGCGGCTGAGGTATCGATGTGAGCGTGTACAAGTGCCGTATTGAACATTGGGTGATCACTACCGTGCGTAATTAGTATCAGTCTACGGTCTTGCTTTGCTCGGGCGCGATATGTACTTGGCTTGACTTTGCCATGTAGGACTCGCTCCAGACCGCCGATGAGATCCATCGTGAACCGATCGGTATCCTGAACCATTTGCGCGTCGACTATCCAGACTATGTTAGCCCGGATAACGCTGAACGAAAGCGGCCTTGAACACACTGAGGACTTGATATGGCTCCCGGAAACCGAAAACGAGTCCATACTGCTGCATGAGCTTTTTGTACTGCTTGGAGCGCTTGCCTCTCATCTTTACAAAGAAAATCAAAGCTCTAAATTTGCAGATTGGTCCGACCAATGTTGTGAAAGTGTAATTGCTCTGCGGGGAAAAGACCTAAAGTCCGACGCTTGCGACAAGAATTCTAAATCCCTGCCCTAGATCATCTCAATGCAACCGCGGGGATACTCGGCGAAGGTTTCATCGTCATCACGGAGCCAAGAACTGAACATCATACCAGTCACTATTTCTCGAATTGAAGGGGGCAAAGTCTCATGTCAAGATCCGATGGCCTCATCCTGAGGCAACTCCAGCTAGAGTTGACACGGTATTCTACATCCATTATCTAGTTCCAGCTCTTGGACTGACTTGAGCGATCCTACTCTAGGTGACACACGTTATCTCGGTCAAGCTGGAATGCGCCCTTTCAGACAACTAGGTTTTCCTCCAATTGTTCGGCAAACTTTCGTCGTTCATCCTCGATTGCAGCGCCGACGATGGCGGTCTTCGGCTCCGACGGTCGCTGGTACAAAGACACCCTTGCCGGACGTGGTAGTTGGTCGAAAGCCCAAATCGCCGTTCTACTTCGATACAGGATACGCATTGTTTGCTAAGCGGACCTCTCGGCCTTTCCCACCCCCCTTCCTGTCAATGCCATCGGCTTCCTTCTCAGACCCTTTAAGTACCCACAATCGCAGCAGAGACCGCAGATCCTATGTCAATGGGGAGATGATAAGGGGTATCACCAACGGCGACGACGCTGTTCTTGTGGAGGAGAATTTCATTGCAGCCAACGATGGAGTCGGTGCTTGGGCTACAAGAGAAAAGGGTCACGCTGCGTGAGAACTCCCTTGTCCGGAGGCAATCACCAGGCGCTGACAGTTACAGGTTATGGTCGAGGCTGATCTTGCATTTTTGGTCCTTGGAAGCGGAGCGCGACTCGACTGTGAATTCGTCAGTGAACGCCCCGTCCGAGCCCAATCCTGTTCAATATCTGCAGAAAGCCTATGAGCAGACAGTTGAGGCTACTTCTTTACCGAATGAATGGCACGGCACGACTACTGCCTGTGCTGCCTTATTACATCACGATACCGCATCTTCATTGACTAGGCCGGTACTGTATGTCACCAATCTCGGGGATTCACAAGTTCTGGTTATGCGACCGAAAGCCAACGAAGTCATCTACAAGACTACCGAGCAATGGCACTGGTTCGATTGTCCACGGCAGCTTGGAACTAATAGTCCAGACACTCCCAATTCAAATGCGGTGATGGAGAAGGTACATATACAGGAGAACGATGTCGTTATTGCCATGTCCGATGGCGTGGTGGATAATCTATGGGAGCATGAGGTCCTCGAGAATGTCATCGAAAGTATCCAAAAGTGGGAAGCAGGGGAAGGCGGAGAGGGTAGTGAGGATCGCTCCGGAGGCGCAGGGGGCGGTATGCTCTACGCTGCCGAACGATTAGTCAAAGCCGCACGGGTCATTGCCGAAGACCCTTATGCCGAAAGCCCTTTCATGGAGAGAGCGGTTGACGAAGGTCTGGCGATGGAAGGCGGTATGGTGTCGTTCCCGCATTGAGATTGATGGCGATCATTGACGCACTCATAGGGAAACTGGACGACATCAGTGTCGTAACTGCTCTGTGCAGAAAGCGGAAAGGATGAATGGTTTTTAAACCAACATCTAGCGTCCGCTCGAAACGCACGCGGTGTGTTTTTATCAAGCCGCTGTTGCATCGGAACAATAGGGCATGATTGGGCCTTCAAGATGTCCTCGCTCCCTCTTCTCAAAACGTCAGCAGTGCTTATTAAGGATTCCTGCCGTGGAACGTTACTACCAAGAAGTAAAAAGGCCTCAAAGGGTCGCGGGGCACTTGAGGAGATTACGAGAGGATGACAGTCAAGAGTCACGGTACGTTAGGCAAGAAAACTTCGAAGCTGCAAGAGCCGAAGACCGACATCTTTGGCCGGTATCATGATCCCATGTACCGTTTGAGGAAAACTCAATACTTGCAGAAACGCGTGGGATAAGGAAAAGGGGCGAAGCGATGAAGAATGTGAAGTAGTTTCATAAGCTGCTAGAGATGAGAAGCAAGATGTCGGAAATGCTGTGGTACGGCGATCAAATATTTCACGCCAATGGAATCCGTTGCTGCGTCCGTTCATTGTTGGTTTCAGTAATCCAAAAATATCCGATGCGCCATAATATATAGGTGCTTTTTGTTTAATAGCGCCTCCACCCTGGGGGTCCGTTACTTGCTTACTCTATGATTCTCCTAGGCAAATAAGGTAACATTGTTCAATGAGCCCGACTCCTTAACGGATTGACGAACGGGTCGGCGCTGGATGTCAATGGTCAATGATAACCAGTAACGTCTGCGACACGGTCAATTGCTTCATCGTCCGCCCGACCACATGCCGCGGTTGAGACGCTTAATAAAGTAGGAATGTAACATACAAATTGCAGGTTGTATAAGGTACATTAGATGGCCAAGAGGGTCAGGCGGAGTTGAACGCGTCAGCCTCGGGACCTCGGGATGTAATGCCATAGTCGTCCGAAGAAATTGTGCGTCTTTAACATGTTCCCAAGCGTTACAGTCTGTTCATATGTAAAACAGTGTCGCTTTGCGCATCAACAACACCAAGGAAATTCCAGTGTTCCAAGGAAATGTCTGGCAGCTGAAGTAGTGGCAGCCACTAGTCACAAGTACCTGCACCAGCCTGAGAGGTGACGGCATTGGCCGGACAAGGATCATTCCGCCCTGGCAGGCCCAGATCTCGAATACATCTTGCCGATCAAAGACCAAAGACGGTTTTTCATCACCAACCTGCCTGCTGCTTCCCCCCTCAATTCCTACGACGACTCTCTCTCTACCAGCCCGTCCTATGGCATCGGACTGATAGCTCCTCAACAGCCTCGGCCATGGCGTTATAGCTTGGCTTACAGCTAGACCCCTGTCAATTCACCCGTTTTTCCAATGCTACGAACATAAATCATCCGCGACAATCCGATTCTCTTCATCCGTCTGGGAAAAGTCTTACGGCAGCTTTCATTGGGGGGACAGGTCAGATATAAAGCAGTCAAAATGGGTCGTTCCAGAGGTTTGCCTCGTGCTCCTTACCATGCCTCATGCACCTCTAATCCCTTGCATAGTACTGTCCTTCATGTCGGCCTTTGGAGCCCCGAAGTCTCCAACATCAGCATCACCATTAGCAAAGGAGCCGCCGCGACAAGAGACATACACCTCTTCATCTCCTCAACACTCTGCCGGTCCGTCGAGGGACTCTCCAGCTCCTCGTACTAGAACCGAGCGTGCGTCGTCGCGGCCTTCGTCCATGATACAGGCGTACCAGCCACCAATGATGGAAATTGCGCAGGATACTGTGCCTGAATTGCAGCCTATCTTTACTTTCCTGAACAGCCATTCCAACAAGCTCTACCAAGAAGGGTATTTCCTAAAGCTCAATGATCTTGACACCCGTGCGTGGCATCCAAGATCTACAGTCCCTTGAATTAAGACTGACTGTAGTGTAGACGGAAGGCCGAACGCGGACAGATCATGGACAGAGTGCTTCGCTCAGCTGGTCGGTACGGTCCTGTCATTGTGGGATGCAGCTGTGCTCGACGCAGCAGGCCAGGACGGCGAGGTTGCACCTAGTTTCATCAATCTTGCAGACGCATCGATCAAAATGGTATACCGATTCTAAATTGTTGCAGCGTACCCGCCTAGCTAATAGTGTTTGTAGATCGAAACTCTTCCAACGAGGTCGCAAGACGTCCAACCTCTCCAAAATGTTCTCAGCATTTCGACAGCTGGGAAGAACAGATACCTACTCCACTTCAACTCCCTCCATTCTCTCACACAGTGGACCGCAGGTATAAGACTAGCCTTGTTCGAGCATGCCACCCTACAAGAAGCGTACACTGGCTCGCTCATTGCAGGAAAGGGGAAGAGCTTGAACAACATCAAAGTCATCATGGAACGAACAAAGCTCAAGACAGAAGACTGGGCGAGGGTACGCTTTGGAGCAGGGACTCCTTGGAGGCGCTGCTGGTGTGTGATCTCGCCACCAGATGAAAAGGAAATCCAAAAACAACAGAAGTCTCTCAAGAAGAAATCCGCGTACGACAGGCCTGCACCCATTCTGAAAGGCAATGTCAAATTCTACGACACCAAGAAAACCAAAAAGACCTTGCCCATAGCCACCATTAATGACGCATATTCTGCATACGCTATATATCCACAATCAAAGCCACTGATTGACCAGTCCACCCTTGTCAAGGTTGAAGGTATCATAACGATCCATTCGACCCCTGAGACCACCACTGAAGGGTTTCTATTTGTCATGCCAGAGGGACGTCCAGCAGTATCGGGTTTCGAAATGATGCTGAGATGGCTTTTTCCGTTGTACGATGCATTTGGGCTGTACGGACGTCCAACCCGCCTGATTGCAGACACTCTGGATACAAGGAGTCTCATGTTTGCGCTGCCTCAAGAGAGGAGGTATGGCTATCTAGAGATCCTTGATGTCGCCGGCTTGATTCACGAGCCTGGCAGTCAAGATTGGAAAGAGAGAGATTGGAGGAAGAAGCTCAAAGAGTTGACTTCCTCCCGTATGAGTGCTACGCGGGCAGAAGGGGGTCGGTCGAGGAGCCGTGCTAGCAGTTATCGTGGTCATCGAAACAGCGTTCCGTCTCGCGCAGGTACGCTCCGCTACGAGGATGGCGCATCGACTAAGTCAACGCCATCACTACACAACGGATATGCCCCGTCGCCTCCTCCACATTCATCCGGCTCTGCTCCCCTCACAGATGTGCCATTCCATCCTCCGCCTCCCAATCGAATGAATAGCCACCAAAGATCGATTTCAGAGGCTTTGCCTTACTCAACGCCCAAATATCAAAAATCTCAGAGGTCTGTCCATGACAATCAGCAAAACTACACGCCCTCGCAATTGTCGCATGAGGCTCCTCCGCCAAATGAGCCCTACGGAGCATCCCCGCCACCACCTCCGGCCCATGGTATCCCCGTCGCTGCAGGTGTACGGAATCCTCAAGTCTCGAGATACGCCGAAATCGACAATGCCTATGACCGCAGTAGTTCTGAAAGCGATAGGAGGCTTCGGAATGGCGCTGGCGTTAATTCACAAGACGTCCTCACGGACGTGCGTCCATCCTCACCACCAGCGCCTGTTGCCCCACCGCCTGCTTTTGCCCACGAACCTGGTGTCAAGCCGCAAAAGAGGCCACAGGCTTCACCTCAGATGATTCGAGCTAGCAGCCGGCTTTCTATCTCCACCCTTTCTCAGCTGGCGGACTCGGGAGGGCTCGTGTCAAATGACAACGTTGCTGCAGCTGGTGCATCAGCCGCTTGGCGAAACAGGAGCAACACGGTACAACCGAATGGTACCGCTTTCGATAACCAGAGCCGGCGCGAGATAAGTGAAAACCCACACGGAAATGGAGGGTATTCGGAGGATCAGGGGCAACGTGGGGTAAATGACGGCTCCAGCAGGACTTTGGCGATTGCTGATCAGTCTCCTGCTTCTGAAGGCATGGTACTAGCGAACGCCGATCGCCCAGCAGCCTATCCACAGACATCAGAAATGCCATATAGCGCCAATTTGACCAGCTCTCCGATTTCCAATGGTGCCAATGGTCACTCAACACAAGCCCATAGTGGCTTAGGTGTCCCAAATAGAAGCTCGCCACTCTCATGGTCTCCGGCACGAAATCTTTCGCCTGCGCATCCGGTGCCATCGGAACCCGAACTATCAAGGGGTTCTTCGGAAAAGCAAGCGGCATCGCCAGAATATCAGACAACCTCTAGCCATCCGTATGGCGAAATGGCTGTGCCGACAAGTTCCCCACCACCAATACCTGTTGACCCTCATCGTCCCGAGGTGAGTCGAGCCAACACTAGCCGCAGTACAACAAGAAAACCTGTACCTAATCGTGAGCGATCGCTCTCACAAGTCTCCAAGGCTCCTACAGTGGCAACAAGGTCAAGCTTGGAGAGTCTACAACGGCGCTTCGTCGATGAGGACGCGCTGAATCGAATTATTGCTCAACAAAACAGTCGCACAAGCACCTTAGACAGCCAAGCTCAACGACATAGCGATGTGGGGAGTGCCTATGACGACGATTCTACAGCTTCACCGGATTATGCGAGCACGCGCAAGTCGACCGAGACAAGACGCTCGGAACGATCGCTGGAAAGACCTCGTGCAGGAGTGATGAAGACTGTCGGCACCATTGAGCCTGTACAGAAGGAGGTTGTTGTTGGCGATACACTCTACCGACCGGATGCACCCCCAGCGCAAGCTAACCCTGACATTCCCTTAGTCGATTTCGGTCCTACTCAGGCCTTGACCCCGGGTTCGAATAGTCGTCCTAACACAAGTGGCACCATGACGGCAACAATGCAAGAGAGGCCAAAATCATCCGACCGAATGGCTACAAGCTCGCGGAACCAAAGTCCATTCCCAGATATGTCTCAGAACGATAGGAATTCGAACTTTCCTGGGCGACCCAACGAGCCCTATGACAGGGCGCCAAGTAGGAATTTGACGACTCCAGAATTAGGCCGTCGAACACCCTCTGCTAGTTCGGACCAGGAACGCAGACGAAGCGTCGCCTGGCAGCCAGGTGCTACCATGGGCGGTGGGAGTCCGGGTTCGAGACAATCGATCACCCCTGAGCAGTTCGTTCAACAGCGTGCTGCAGCGAGCCGTGCGACACCTGTATACGCCCATGGTGCAAAGGCATCCGGCTCAACTCCGCCCCCTATTTCAAGAAATGTCTCTGCTGAGATGCCGGGGCAACAGCACGCAAGAAAGACTTCGTACGCACGAGAGCTTCAACAGAGTCCGCGTGGTCAAGGAACACCTAATGCCTCCAACGTTCAAGGAGACTACTCTGCTAATCTCTCGGCACGAGAGCAGGAGCACGTCGCCCGAGTTACAGGATCGCCCCTTATCAACATGGCTGCCAAGTCCGGGAAACAAGCGCCTCAAGGTGGGGGCTTGATCGGGGCTATTGAAGCCCGTGAACAGGAAAGGAAGGACATCAGGCAGGGCATGACTAACCAAGCTGTCCAGCACGCTATAGCGCAGCGAAAACACCACGCTCAAAGTTCCCCGAGTAGACAACAGTCTTACAGTGCTCCTGCTCCTACTCCTATGATGCATATTCCTGGACAGTGGCCACAGACTCCCGGTGTATATGCGCAGACCCCTGGACAGTACCCGCAAGCCCCTGGAAACGGCCAGTCTCAGTACGGGTATGGCATGCCGCAGCAGCAGGTTCAGACATTTAGTCAGCAGCAATATCCACCCCAACAACGTCAGCAACAGGGGACGGCACCAGCTACTCAACAGTACATACACAATCAACAAGCAGCGTCGCCCTATCAGCAACAATATCAGCAATTCCAGCAGACTCCACAACAGTATCCACAGACTGCCTTCCAGCAGCAGCAAGCATTACGCCAACAGCAAGGTTTCTACCAGCAAGGCCAGGGGCAACAGCAGTACTATGGGCCCTACTTTGGCAACGGGCAAGGTCGTTGACTACCAATCATTAAATTACTCGATATCTCAAGAATTCTGTATGGCATAGCGTGGTGGATTTTTCACTGCCCAATTGTTGATCGAAGGGGGCTGTATCTTCTGTGCTGCACGACATTCTACGGTAGATAGCCGTTGTAGGAGGTCCTCATCTTCGTTTACGCGGTTTCGCGAACGGCTTCAAGCCAATCAGCATTTCACCAGTGGCATCAGTGTGGCTCATTTATTGCATACATGTACAAAGCAGTTGACCAGTTCTCTTAGATGGACCTAGAAAGGCTTCACTTTGTTTGATCCCCCATGATTGCCCGTGTCAATAGCATTAAGAATGTCCTCTTCCCTTATCACTTTCCGTGCGGCTAATAAGAAACGCCAAAATGTTCCCGTTGCTCCGACCAACCTACTTCAAGGTTTGCAGCATATTAAATGTGCGTACTCAAGATACCTTAAGTACCTTAGACTCAAACACGAATATTCAGGGCTGCTGTAGGGTTGAAGCGCGATTCTGAAGTCTTCCCACGCATTGCCATCCACAGCTTGCATGTATAATCACCATGTCAGGTGTACAGAAATACGCTGCTTTGCCCGACCTAGTGAGTACGAGTGATCTTTCTCCACCGCTCTAGTTGCTGCTAACAATGAATGATTGATAGGATGATGCTGCACCAGATATTTATGAGACCCCTGATCTCACGGATGATACCTCTACTTTGCCAGTGAGCATCTCAACAAGCGCCAAGTGAAGCTTCCGAAATACTGAGATCATAGAAGGCATCGACGATTATTCGCTCCGGGTCGCCTGCATCTTCCCATGACGATATTGACGACGGTAGAGTGAACGGTATCATTAAACGACGACTGGATCCAGATGAGGCCCGGACCCATTTCTCGTCGAACGATGCCGAGGATGGAGCTGGCCGCCAATTCGGGCGAGTCACAAGCAAACGGAAGTCGTACAGATCAAGCAGCCGGAGGGCTAGGGCGAACGATGCTGAAATTATTGAGACGGAAGAATTGAGTGAACAAGATGACGAGGGATTCGAATCCAAGCTAGCAAGGTTGCGAAGAGAGATAGCAGAGGTGCAAGCTGAGTCGGAGAGGAGAAAGGCGCAGGATCAGGGCATACCAGAGAATGAGCTCCAAGTTGACGTCGATGACCTTGACTCATTGGGGCGAGTGCTGGATGAGATCGGCACATCGAACCACGAAGGCGGCAGTGCAGCCGCAACTCGACTAATACAGAAGATAAATGTAGTACCGGAGAGCAGGAGTTCTTCTACAAACGGTGCCACTGGGGCTGTACGAACGCCACACCCAGACGTGGCATACACATTGAGTTACGCTCCGACTTATTCGAGGGATCACACTCTGGCCAGAATTGCCGACTTTGATAGGCGCTTGACGCTCTTAGAAACTATATTAGGTGCTGATACTATCCCACTAGCGACTCAAGACAGGCCAGACGTCAAACCAATCTTACCCACTATGGAGTCTCTTCAACGGCAGATCTCTGTGGTGTCAGACTCTTCAGACTCATCCCTTGACACCACAAATCGTAGGGTAAAGCAGCTTACGCAGGATGCCGAAAAGCTGACCGAAGCTCGGAAGTCCGCAAAAGCTGCGATGGAGGCTCTAAGTGACTATGAATCGGAGTACTCGGGGCATAATGAAGCCAAGGATGAGAGGGGGGCCCAAAGTATCGAGAACCCTGAACAAATATCCAAGATTAACGCGCTTTATGGGGCCCTTCCAACCATCGAATCTTTGTCCCCTTTGCTCTCTTCCTTATTGGACAGGTTGAGATCTTTACGGTTGGTGCATGCCGACGCGGCAAATGCGAGCGAGAGCTTGGCGAAAGCGGAGAGCAGGCAGCAGGTCATGGCAGACGAGCTGAGGAGTTGGAGAGAAGGGTTGGAGAAAGTCGAGACTGTGTTAAAGCAAAGTGAGCAGACTTTGAGCGGCAACATGAGCACGGTCGAAGGCTGGGTGAGGGAATTGGAAGAGAGAATGGAGGAGCTTGTTCATTGATGGACAGGAGGCTGTTCTATCAATCTCAAGAGTCCCCGGACATAAGTTGAGGGTCATAATTTCCTTCCTGCATTGCGTCTCTAGATACCCTGTTACGAAGCAGACTTTACTCGTACTCCGAGCTAAACTTGTAATTCAAACTCCTAATATTTTGTCATCTCGACGGCTTGATAACTTGACGGCTTGACGACTCCTGACTGCTTGACAAAAGGGCAGCAGATAACGTCAAGTACTGTAAACCTTGATCAAGGGCGTATTTTGGAAAGTAGACCACTACCCGCATCTTATCCCCAAAGTAAGCTTGAGAATCTACTTCATGACTCTACGACTCCATGTCGATGACCAAAAACCAAGTAACTGGTTTACGAGATCTCGAAAGACGCATCCATTTTGCATGCCCTTCTCCACACCCCGCTGAGCGGCACCATGAGTACACCTAGACGCGTTACAGCCATGCAATCCAATATTTGCCTGTCTTGCGCAAGAATAATCAGAGCGGGAGCAAGAAGATACGCCACCATTGCAAGCTCACGACCCGAGATCTTCGATGTTGTTTGCGTAGGTGGAGGACCGGCTGGACTGAGTCTTCTGACCGCATTGCGTAAATCATACTCAGCGTACCTCACCCAGTGGTATCAGCAAAGATTAACGAGTTACAGGCTCATCACCGCGAACATCCCACCTCAGACTCGCCCTCATCGAGTCCCAGTCCCTCGACCCCGTCCGAAGCTGGTCACTCCCCCGAAACGAATTCTCCAATCGAGCCTCCTCCCTCACACCCGCTTCTGCATCTTTCCTTCGAGAAATCGGCGCATGGCAGCGTATCGATCATGGCCGCGTTCAAGCATACCATCACATGCACGTCTGGGATGCTCTGGCCACCGACTCAAAGATTGACTTCTCCGCCCCTCCCCCATCGCCAAACAGCCAATCCGTCATAGCATACATGACCGAAAACCAGAACCTGACACGTGCTCTGCTTGCTCAATTAGGTTCTCTTGAGCCAATCGCCACCTTCGAAAAATCCTCCGTCGCCTCAATCCATCTCCCCCCACCACCACCCTCTCCGGAAACCTTAAATCTCTCCTCCTACCCTCATATCACTCTCTCCTCCGGCGCCCCCCCCCTCGCAGCACGCCTCCTCGTAGGCGCCGACGGCCTCAACAGCCCTGTCCGAACCTTCGCCCACATCCTCACCAGAGGCTGGGACTACGACCGCCACGGCGTCGTAGCCACCGTCCGCCTCCGCCCCAGCTCCGACTCCAACTCCCACGCCTCCTCCGTCCCCCAAACACACGACCATGCAACAGCCTACCAACGCTTCCTCCCCACCGGTCCCATCGCCCTCCTCGCCCTCCCCGGCAACTACGCAACTCTAGTCTGGTCCACCACGCCCACCCGCGCCGCCCACCTAAAATCGCTCTCCCCGTCCGACTTCGTGGCCATGGTCAACGCGGCCTTCCGCCTCTGCATGGTTGATCTAGACTACATGTCCACTCTCCCCTGCAACCAAACCGACGAGCTAGCCTGGCGCTCCACGACAACCGGCGCCACCACCGAAGACTCAACCAGATACCCCCGCTCCGTCCTCTCCCTGCAGGAGAACTCCATCGCGACCTTCCCCCTCCGCCTCCGCCACGCGGACCGCTACATCTCCAGCCGCGTGGCCCTCGTCGGCGACGCCGCGCACACGATCCACCCGCTTGCAGGCCAGGGGCTGAACATGGGGCTCGCGGATGTGGCATCTCTGGCAAGGACGATAGAGGACACGGTGGTGCATGGGGGGGACATCGGGGTTGAAGGCAATCTGGAAGGTTATGAAGGGGAGATGTGGAGTAGGAATAATCGGATGCTGGGCGTGGTGGATAAGTTGAATAAGCTGTATGGGGTGAGGTGGGGGCCGGTGGTGGGAGTTCGGGGGTGGGGGCTGGGGATGGTGGATCGATGGGAGGGGTTGAAGGGGGTGATTATGGGGCAGGCGGGAGGTGGGTAGCTTTGGTTGCGGAGAAGCTGGCGCCATGGATATACGAATCTGCGCTCTACTCCCCTAACGAGATGCAACACACAAGATTCTGGCCGCGCAAAGAATTTCCTGGGAAATCGCATCTTCATTGGGATGCGTTTATTCTGTTACGTTCAAAATCGTTACGGTACTTGCATGCGGTCCTGTCGAGCGACTTTTCACACGCCAAAATGTCCAGCGAAAATAGCGAAGAGAAGGTCAATCATCACGTCTGCATAACCCTCTCCTTGCCCAGATCGTGGGTTTCTATGTCTTCCAAGAGGAAGGGAAGATGGAGCTGTCAGCCCAAGGGATGTATTTCCGTGGAAAGGCAAGGCGTTGCTCGAATAACTAAAACATCTAGCGAAATGGAAGAGCAATAGTGAAAGAGTTTTACCGGGGCCAGATCACTCTACTTTTTGTTTTACGTCGACGTCAAGAAAAGGTTGCCTCCTCAACAATGTGTAGCTACGTAGGGAAGTGACGGCTTAAGGGGGTGCTGGACTCCTCTGAGTGATCTATCTGCTATCGAGGTAGGGGCTATTTCTCTCAGTTGCCAACACCCAAACCTACTCAAGATGCTCTTTCGGAGAAGCTGCAAGCCTGACAGCAGCGCAAACCGCCTTCCGAAAGTAAGTATCAGAGTGAAAGCTTGCGAGGGGTGTTGCCGTGAAAGTTGTCAGCTGGGCATGTTGTTCTTACGTCGACATCATCCCTGACGTCGCTAGGCGCTGTCCATGTACCTTTTTTGCCTGGAGTCCCTCGCCTTACTTGCTCTTCTTTGCGAACGCACCCATCTTTTAACAGAAACTCCATGGCACTGTCAAATGCCCCCAAGCCGCTCCAATCGACCAAGTTGTGGGTCAGCTACAATAAGGCTCTCCATAGTTATGTAGGTACTCGATGAATTGCTGCTGAGCTGGCGACTGCCATCACACGACTCTCGCTTACACGGCATAGCATCTGCATTTGTCTACTCGGCCAGACTTTCTCTCCTGTCAGCTCCACCAGCTGGCTGTCTTGGCTCGGGCTCCGCCCAGCCATAGCAGACATGGGCGATAGACCGGACGGGTCTTGTCCCCAAAAGCCTCCCTTCGACATGAACAAGCGCACCTCCTTTGGCCGCTCGGGTTGCACCGCCTATGGATACCCTTCGGGTGGTGGTATACTGATCAAAGTAGTCAATGTAGTAGATATGCAATTTCTTCAGCTTGATCGTTTCAACGCCGCGCAACGCTCGTCGAACCTTGTTCAAGAGGACGAGTTATGCGCTCGCATGCGCAAGATAGGTGCGATCCGGTGGGCAGCAGGAGTGGTTTGATGTGCAATTCGGGATAAGAGAGCGGACTGAATTGGAGAGTCGGCACTTGATATTTGGCTGGCCGATGAATGGCGAGGGCGTATGGTTGTTGAGGTATGACAATGAGAGAGACGTTCCAGATGACTTCGGGAAAGTCTCAACGGCGATTGATATGGACGAGCGGTGCCGGGTCATGAAGCACTACGGAGCAACATTTCATGCTGATCCAGAGACGGTGAACGAGTTGACACATGAGCTGTGGGCGAGTTAGGCAGTCATTAGGAATATCCACGCCTCCAGCGTGTATAGCCCCAGTTCATATAAAGCAGCGCTCACCTGGTGGTGAAACAGGGTGATCGCAGGGCAGATGTCTGTCGCGGCATTGTTCAAGTGATGCTGAGAACAGATTGGGCTATGTTTAGCTGACTAGCTAGAGTGAGGGACCCAGCCAAAGATTAATTTTCCCTCCAAAGTATTGTTAGGCAGTAGACGGTTGTGCTTGTAGGCAACTAGGACCGGGCTTAAGGTAGGCTCCAGAACCCTGCACCTCTACACTGCCCTGCGAGAGTTTGGTTCCTTACGTTGCTCCCATTGCTCCTTCTCTGCTCTTCCAAGAACATGCCGTGTTAGCGTAGGTCACTGGACGGTTCTCAAGCTGCTATGCGTCTTGTACGCACGCCGAGCGCCGGACTCAGATATAACATGTTCGAAGCTCCGGGGTATAGGAGCCATATACGACGAGAAAGCCGAAACACGGCTCAAACTGCTTCTAGACCTGGGAACTCTGCTTTGATGAATACGGTATTCATCAGAACAGAGCCTGGGAACTATAGGGGTGATTTCCCGCAGGTCTTGGCACATCGGGCCGGTGCCGATAAGCGCCAACGGTTCCTTATCAGACCCTTGAAATGGAATTGTTGGACCCTCACTACTATAAGCACGAAGCTCATCGCCCATGTCAGGTTCCTACGCTTTTACCATATCAGCAGCCCCCAAAAAGTGAATATCCAGCATAGATTCAACCTCCCATCATGGCAGCCCCTCCCGAGAAAACCATCAAAGACCTCAACGGCAAATGGATCATGGTCCTCCCCCCCTTCCGCCCTCTCCACCCAAAACCACTAACCACCCACCCTCACAGAACAAATCCCTCTCCGACGACTTCGACGCCATCCTCGCCCTCGTACTTTTGCCCCATCCCTTTTCCACATTCCAAGCCCCTATCAACCACCATGTCACTAACCCCCCTTTCCCAAAAACAGCAAGGCGTCTCCTGGTTCCTCCGCAAAGCCATCGGCTACGCAACCATCACCCTCACCATCCACCAATACCTCACCGACTCCCTCACCCACATCGACATCTCGCAAACCGCCACCGGGGGCGTCAAAGGCACGACCGAGAAGCGCACGCTGGACTGGACGGTGCGGGGGCATACCGATGGGATCTTCGGGGAGGTGCGCGGGAAGAGTCGGTGGGTGAAGCTGGGAGATCTGCCCGAGGGGGAGGATAAGAAGTTCTTGAGTGAGGGGTGGGAGGAAGGGGAGCATGTGCAGTCTTGGGCGGAGAGCGTGGGGGGTGGGTGGGTTGCTGATCAGGTGAGTTGCGCTTCTGGGGGCTTTGGAGGGATTGTAGGCTGATGGGAGATGTAGGTTTGGGGGTTTGAGAAGGTGGATGGGAAGAGGTACCATGTGCGGCATGTGGTTGTGAGGAAGGGGAATCAGACCAAGAAGGCGAGGTTGGTATATGATTATGTACCATGAAGTACGAGCTGTGCCCAGATATCGTATAGAGGCGTTGGGCGCTGCTAAGTCTTGTCATACTAGCAAGGCTGTAGATAGAGATGACAATCATGATCATTGTGCCAATCCATTTGCAGAACGGAGTACTCTCACGAAATGCCCACCCTGCAAAGTCGGAACTTGAAGACGAGCTTCAAGGAATTGCAGCCCCAATATACTCCGCTGACCAGTCATGCCTGGTCTAATCCGAAAGACAATATCTACAGGACTAGAATGCATCGAGTACGTAAGTCGAATTGGTATCGTAGGCATGCGGTCATAAGTATTCAATAAGGAAACCTGCTGGGCCGCTCATTTGCTGCCAGAACCTCTTTTTACGTGCTCCTCGACCTCTTTCTCGACTCGTTCCCTCTCTGCCTTTTCTTTTTCCTCACGTACTTTCGCAAGTACGACCTCGCGGAATATGGCACCTTTAGCTAGCTTACTCAGGCTTTTCTTCTCCGGTTCTGCACTAGTCTTCAAGCTGGCATGTCCTTCTGGCGGAGGCTTGTCGTTCAGCGCCTGTCCCGCCATCTCGCCCGAATTTGCTGGAATATCAGTCTGATCTGAGTCTTCCGGATTTTGCTGCAATCTAAGCGATTCAATGCGATTTGCGAGCTTGATGACCTCGATTCCACGCTTCAGGCGTGATTTAGCCATGTAAGCACGGAACTCTGGCAATAAATTGAAGTCCGTTGCCGTCTTGCCGGTCAGCCACACATCTTGGAGAGCCTCCTCGCTAGTCAATCTCTTGCTTGGGTCCGGCTGAAGGAGGTTGAGGATGAACTCTTTTGCTTCCACGCTCACGTCTTTCCAGTATCGGCCGTGGAACACAATGCGCCCACTCCTACTTTCCTCGATGAGATCTGCGACATTCTCGCTGCGAAACGGGGAGTAGCCACAGAGAAGGGTATAAGTGATGACACCCAAAGACCACATGTCGACTGGTTTCCCGTGACCTTGTTTGAGCATTATCTCTGGAGCGGCATATCCGAAGGAACCAGCCATTGTGGTTAGCACGGCCTCCTTCGAGTCGAGCATCTTCGCAATGCCAAAGTCAGCAAGCACGAGGGATGATCCTGGTGATCTTGTGAGGTATAGGAGATTTTCTGGTTTTAAGTCTATGCCGGGGTTAGTGTAAGTAGGTAGGGCAGGTCTTGATATACTGACCGCGATGAACGACATTATTGTAGTGAAGGTAGTCGACGGCCTCGAGGATTTGTCGGATGGTTTGAGAGGCATCCTTCTCGGTGAACTTTCCATACTCGCAGATTCGGTCAAACAACTCTCCGCCAGTTGCTAATTGAGTTACAATGTAGTACTTGTCCTACATCGCTTTTCGTCATCATATCGATCTGTAAGTTCAAGGCTATGCCATACCTTGGACTCAAACCAGTCGTGGAACCGAACTATGTGTGGGTGCTTTATTCGCTGGAGAAGGACCATCTCGTCGTACACCATTCGCTCGTTGCCTTTGACATTTTTCTTGAGTATGATCTTGATTGCATAGCGTTCTCCGGCACACTCCGCTTCCCGGACGATGCCATAAGTACCCGCACCCAGCGTCCGTCCAAACCTATATTGGGACCTGGGAGCAATGATGAGCTACGGGATAAGGCGAGGGTTGCGGAAGCATTGCCCACTTCTTGTCATAGCTATCCGGCTGACCCTGGAGCTTGTTGAGCATGCCGGAGACTGTTCGGTTCGCAATCAGTCAGCAAGGTTCAGTCAATAGCTTATATGATCGCGTGATGATGCTGCGTAGGATATACCTCGAGACTGGGGAGGGTGTAGAGACGTAGCATGTGTCTCGTGGTTGGCATCCTGAAGCTTTGCGTGGTGCCGCCCAGACATTGTAAATGTGCTTGTAGATGATTATGGTGGAGGGAGCAAAGGTAGTAGGAAGTAGGTATAGGTGAAAAATCAACGAGATTGACATACAACTCATAGCTGCGACGAGCGATGGCTCTCGGCCTGAGCCAGGCGCGTCCTTGCTTTTGACGGCTTGAAGCTCGAGGAAGGAGCTCTAGGCAGGACACACTAGTCCGGACTGCAAGCGCCTTCTTGAATCGAATTCCAGGATCGCGTTCGGTCACTCTCGATCAGTAGGTGCGGGAGAGAGGGTTGCGCTGATGGCGAGACGAAGGTGCAGGACCTGATAGAAAAGCGCAGAATTCAGACAAGAGGCACAGGTAATAGCAAGTCAGATCGTCTGGGGGATGTCCAACAATTGCTGGGCTGCGCAGTAAAGGTCTGAATGACCTTAGTGTCAGCCTTGAGATGAACGCAGCCTTCCATGTCCACCTGGCGGGGGCTCATAGCCCCGCTCTGAATTGGGCTTAGTGTCAGGGACTTGGTGGGGCTGAACCAAGCTCCCAACTTTATACTAAAAGTATACACATCTAAGGTTCTTAATTCCATGACTTGTTACTAAAGGCTGAGAGGACTAAAATATTAACACATGTATGCAGTGGCTGTCGGAGATCCATGCTATTCTGACCGAGGACAAGAGAATGAAGAAGTCTAGGTCGGCCGGCAAGACTTGGTGTAAATTCCATGAGCCCTGGACTTCCGGGTACTGGCAGCAGAATCGTCAAAGGCTATATTCTCGAATACGGTGTCCTGGATATACATGTCAGCATGCGCCAGATAAAGATTGATCGAGGAGCCTCGAAAGCCCACCCTTGAGACCATGTGCTCTGCACGCAGCCCCTAATCGAAGGCATCATTGCTCAGCAAGCCTTGATTACACGGCTTAGGACGTCGTTTTGGGTTATGTCACAAACGGGAGCCTCAGCATGCACACCACAAGCCGAAAGCTCTTCGATCCAAGCCGTACCAGCCTCGTTTCTCACCCCAAAGCGGGAGAGGATCATGAACCGCGCACCGCGACTTGCCATCCAACGCGCGATGCCCCTACCAAGCCCGCCCGGGCCACCGGCAACGACCCATTCTGCTTGCCCTTCAAATGCGTGCATGAGTCTTGTCTTTATGATTGCCTAACAATATCGGTATCAGCAATAAGCTGGTCACGGAATTGAATCAGCTAGGTTTCTTACCGATACCTGGCAATCCTTGGCGAATTCGATGACTCTTTGCCTAATACGGTCCCCTTCATGAAAGCGGGCGAAAGCTTGCTCGGTCTCGGAAGCCTGGAGAACCCGTGCAGATGCAGGAAGTCAGAGTTTGTCATCAAATATCATGGTGCTGGACCCCGCAAATAGCTTACCGATGAGAGAAGGCCTTTGACGTATGATCTCAGGCAATCTGACTTGTGCAAAGGTAAGGTTGTTCGCTGATCGAGCCGAGGGCAATTCCGTGTTCAGCGCACTGCCTTCCGAGACTCCCTCTACGACTTGACCAAAGGGCGCGATACATTCCCAAGGCCCTGTTCCTGTACCCGGACGGTAATTCACAAGGATATCTACTCCCAGATCTGGACTTATGTCCTCGATGCTCTGGACATATCCCATATTTCTATTAGAAGATACCTGGTCTTCAGGAATGTCGTATGTTTCCCTAGTAGCTCATTACCTCCAAGAGCTTTCCACATGTGTAAAGCCATTTGGCCTAAGCCGCCTGTGCAATATGAGATCACTCTCACTTCTGTTGGAGCAATTGAAACCTATCTTTCATATTTGGACTCTCCTAGCGACTTTGTCAACAACCCCGACTACATCCTCCGTACGCGTCAAAAACACCCCATGACCACAATCAAACCTCTCCTCTCTCACCGCCACCCCAGCCTCTCCAACCCGCTTCATCATGATATCCTGATAAACAAGCGGAACGGCATGGTCCTGCTCCGTATAGACATATGTCAACGGAATATCCATCCACGGCGTTTGGGTCACTTCCGCCTCGAGCGCTTCCGCCGGGAACCTCACCAACGCCTTCACAGCCAGCTCTTGCTTCTCCTCCGCCAAGCCACCAAACAGCAACAACTTCGGATCTTTAGGGAACGTGGAACCATCCGGTCCAACATCCAGGACCTGATCCCATAGATTCCAGTACCCGGCTTCCTTGACTATGCCAACGATAGAGCCACCTACCGGGAGAATTTACGTAGACAGATACAGAAGGTGGACAACGCCGCCTCTGAGACCCTGCTGCGCCCGCTGCTTGGATGACAGGTCGGCGATCGCAGAGCTAACCGACAGCACCGCCGTAAGAGTGCATGAGGAGGGCAATGTCGGTGGAGGCATCCGCGAGCGAGGAGACGAGATGGCGCACCGTGGTGGCGTCGGAGGAAAATTTGGCGTCGGGGGAGGACTTGGATGACGTGCTACTGCAGGTGGGAAGGAGGGGACAGTGTACCGTGTAGCCAGCGGCTCGTAGTGCCTTGACGAAAGGGTCTTAGATGGGAGGGGTGGACCAGGCACCGTGGACGAGAACAATTGTTGGTAGGGTAGTCATCGCATTTCTTGGAAAAGTAGAGGGCTAAGATTGTAGGAAATTTTAAGAGCGCTGAGAGGAGTGTACCCTTGGTGAGTATCTAATTAGTGAGGGGTGGATTGGTAAGTCGAAAGAATACAAATATTACTACCATAGATCGTCTACTTTGCTTGTGCCGCATCGTTGCATCTCAAGCACACTGGTTGAAGGTTTCTCTCTAAGCGGGGAACAGCTGGTATCCGCGTATGAGATATGAACCTTACTCGAGGGCCAATAGAGAAGAGTCAGCCTGATCTATCAAGTGGGGCGCAGTTGGCAACAAGGGTCTCTCGCTGAGTCGAACATACAGGAAGCTTTGCCTTAGCTTCAAGCATAGAGATCCTTCAAACGCACCCTTGCGGCTAATGCAAGGAAGGTGCATGCCGTCTAAGCCCATGTAGAAGCCCATGGAAGTGTGCCTAGCACCTGGTCTCAAAAAAAAGAAACTTCGCAAGGCCAAAGTCCAGTGCAAGCACATTGTCGTGGCTAGACTCCCAGTCACAGATTGTGGTTTGCAGACTTATCTTGCCAGGATCCCAAGGAGTCCCAGCCGGACACTTTCAATACGAATCCTTCGCAAGCGAACCCTGCGAAATGGCATCCCCTAAATGTCCGCATTCGCAAATGGGATGCCACTGCTGAAGCACGGCAGATCTGATTAACAAGTATGAAATTGTGCACGTTAGGCTCTTTATCTTTGTTGTTAAGGATAATCTAGTGTCTATCAGACAAGACCTGAAAGGATTGCTCAATAAGTTGGTATTACATGCATAAGCGGGAGACAGATTGATCAATGAGGAGGTGCTGACATGACTTGGGGCCAGGTGGATGGCTTCAATGGGCGGAACCAAATCTTCAGGCTATGACGATTACGAAAACAGATGCTGCAAATTCATCGAGACTGCTGGACCAGATGTACCATTTGATAGCGGCACAGGATCCTCGTCACAGGGCTACCTGGGTAAACAATCTGCCAGCTGTATTTGCATCAGAGGATTTAGAGGATGTAGAAACGCATAGATGTGACGTAGTGACCACCACTCGTTCGCCATTCATGAATGCAATCTCCTCATATATGAGGTTGTAACTCGTCAAAGTCCTCGCAGGGAGGCTGATAAGATTTCGAGATGCCTTCCGGAGGCAGCCAGGGAAACAGGAATGGAGTTATGATCGTTCTTGAGCAGCTTGCAGTGATTTGGGAGGAAATGCCTATCTCGTCGATCTTCCATCACTGTGGGTCTAATCGGACAACATAAAGCTTTGCTCCGCTTAGGTTGAAGCAATTGTCAAGGCTTGAAGACAAGGTCTTGAGGCAAACAAGCATCGCAAGAGTCCCATGGGGACGAGCATGCCACAACCCTCGAGCCGGCTCGAGCGCCTACTAGATGTTCCAGGGTTCAACCTTGAAAAACTTCTAGGAAAATTGAGACGCTCAAGCGCCGCTGAATATGTGTTGTGTGCGGTGAAGCTGCATGCGAACATGAAGGGATCCGGAAGAGTTGGCGGTTGAAGAAAAGAGGTTTTTTATTAGGGATATGACGGTCGATTTAGCACAGGCATAGGGCAGGGCAGCCCGTGTCCACTCCCAATCTAACCTGTACCCTTTGTCATGTAATTCAAGACTTCTCAGATGCCGCTTTGGGGTCCGACAGACGCTTGTGCAACTCCGTAGCGACGTCTAATCTCGGATCCCCCGCACCACATTAGGAAGCATTGAGTTCTCCATAAAGCTCGCAATACTCGTCATAGCACGGCTTGAAGCGCTGCGATAATCGACAGCACGTCCGGCTAGCGAAGCTGGGCTTGGAGGGGCTTCGTCATCTAGATTCTTGAAGCTTCAATCCGCTAGGGTGGCTCTCTGTGACTTCCGACCCAACAAACGAGTGAGAGGTCCCAGCTGCCAAATGCCTTTCCGGTGATTAATCGTCTGGCAGTAGCTCATCTTGTGTCAGCGTCAGATTGCTACTATTGCTCCAGAGCTGATCAAATTTTTGTAGATTTTCCTGCAATTATTCCGAACATTTGGAGAGTCTGCGCATGCTAGTAGTAAGTTGTCGAGTGACTTTTCCGGCCCTCGATCGGTCCCCGTCATGTTCCGAGACGCGAACCTGTATACCATGGTCAGCACTTAGCCTTCTAGTTGCAGTATTATTTTCGTTCTATATCAACATAGTACTATAGCACTGCAGGGGCCCATGTCATTAATGTAGAAAGTAGCGCACAAAAAGTTGCACATTTTCTCTTCCATTTTGTTGCAGCGCGGAAGCTTTTGTTCTGTTGATGGGTGGTCTTCCTTGCTAAAGATGCGTTTTCCAAGTTTCAAAAGTGTCTGTGCTATGACCCGTCTCGTACTCTGCTATAGAGTCTTCCAAAGCCCTGTCGATTTTGAGCTGAGCTGTGGTCAAGGGAGCTCTAAGCTTGAGACGCCACTTCGACAAGTGTAGCCTCAGCTCTCCGCGTATAGGCCGCCGAAAATAACCGGGCAGCGGCTTGATGGGCAAGATCGAGAGCAATCTCAATACTCCGTGCAATTCTGCTAAGTTCTAGGAATTAATCGGGCGATATTGCCCAGATCGAAACACACAATCGAGAGCTTTAGACTGTCCAAGCCGCTCGGGTATGGTGAAGGCCCAAATATTCTAAGACGAGCGAAAGATGTCAAACAGATTATGGAGAAGGAATGAAGTAGCGATTAGAGAACGTTTAGAAGTCTCGGCAACCCTGTCTACCCACGCTAGCGGCTCGGACGCTTGGCATCAACGTTCACGAGGGAGTCCTCCGTCACGAGGAGGCCTGGCGAAAACAATCAAGTTAAAATTGCGGTCCGGATGCAGAGGTTCATCGACCTGACATGATGGGCCCTAATTGTACCCATATGCTCGCTTTATCACCTGTCGATACCATCTCCGTCGTCAATAGCAATCACAATGAGTCCTGCGAGGTCCGTTGTACGCAGGGCGCTACTGTACGGTACCGGCTATCCTCCCGATTTTCTCTGTTCCTCGCTCACATATATCTACAGTACCATCCTCATCCCAAAGGATGCTAGATAAGTCTCGTGGTCTCACTGTCGATTGTGTTACCTATGACCTCGAGGACTCTGTGACACCCAGCAAGAAACCGGAAGCTAGGATAGCGATTAGCAAATTTTTGGGCCAGCCACGTGCCAGTGGCATACGAGAGAATGCCGTTCGTATCAACGCCGTTGAGACCGGTCTAGCCTTGGATGACTTGTTTGAAGTGGTGGGCTCTTAAAAAATACGATTGAGGTGTTGATAGTGGCTAACGGTCGTCAGCTCAAAGCCCCAAATCTAGACACGATTGTCATTCCAAAAGTGAATTCAGCATCCGACCTGCACTTTGTCACAGACGTTATAAGACATTCCTTTCCCTCTCGACACTCCACCCCACAAGACTCAACGTCCTCTAGGCAAAAGCCCATAAGGCTACTCGCGCTCATTGAGTCTGCCAAAGCGCTGTCCGATCTTCCTAGCATCTGCAAGGCCTCTCCTTATCTCGACGGCCTCATTTTTGGAGCCGAAGACTTCGCTCTTGACCTTTCTTTGACGAGAACACCCTCTCTTATTGAATTCTTGTATGCGCGGTCTGCAATAGCCACAGCATGCCGCGCCCATGATCTTCCGTCGACCATTGACTTAGTATGCACATCTTACAGAGGCAAAGATGATCTCAAGACACTTGAGCAAGACTGTCTTGGGGGTAAGGGTCTTGGCTTTAATGGCAAGCAGCTCATTCATCCCAGCCAGGTGGGGATTGCGCAGCGAGCTTTCGCACCAAGTGAGGATGAGATAGTTTGGGCTGTGAGAGTCGGGATCGCCGATGGGAAAGCTAGTCGACAGGGCAGAGGAGCATGGACCCTTGATGGAAGGATGATTGACGCCCCTGTTGTAGGAAAAGCCCAGAGTGTTGTTAGCCGGGCCGAAGCCAGTGGTTGTAATATTACAGCAGCAAGGGAGAAGTGGAAATCTCAAGAGCCGGAGTGAGATCTGCCAAGGTTACTGCCGAGTATTCGGGCTTCACATCGCTTCAGCAAACCAATAAAGACCTGAGATTATCAACAACCATGATAGACTGGGTCAATGCTGCAAGGAAAGGCGCAATCGTCTCCAGGTCTAGAAAAGCTGATGGATTCATCTTGAATGAATCCTGCAATGCGGATCCGGCGCTAGATACCTAGCTCAGACAACAACCCAGCATCGATGGGATGCTCGTTTTTCCTCAGAAAAAAACATCGATTTAAGCTGATCAAATTGTGAGTCCAGGAAGTACGGAACAGTGGAAGGGAGCCTTCTTCATCTAGCGGCATAGCCTCAATAGTAACCAACAGCTACAGGTTGCGCGTGCTTTCGAGGATTATATGGGGCTAAGCTACGCACGACCGGCATCCGAAACAAGCCCACTTTGATTTTCATGTTCAAATACACTCACGTCAGCTCAAACCAGGGTGAGCGTGGATCAAAATATGTTGCTTTTGCTAGCTTCATAAAGGGTCCACGTACTGGTATCTCGCGGAAATGTCACTTGATAGGCCAATCGCTTTTCTACTTACTCCGCAGCAGACTATCAATATCTTCTGGAAAATGATGGATAACCTATATAGCTTGCCTCTGTCGTCACTATGACAGTATAGGAAGGCGTTCCCGCAGGTATGTCCTTGACTTCGACTCGCAGACCGTCCTTTCTCGTTTCCATCTTCAAAGTTGGTGTACGTTACCTCACTTATATGCGCTTAAAGAATGACGAAACAACGAAACAACGTTTCCATGTAGCTAGACTTCCGCGCTGCCGGCGGCTCTACCGTCGGATGGGTTGCTCACCCGCAGCCACATAAGGTACACCTATCAAAGGATTGAAGAAATGTCACCTACTGCGCTTTATGAAGTCCTTCTAGATTGCCTCGTCGTTTGTCGCCTTTGAATATGTCGTCCATTGCTTCAAAAGTGTTGCTGATCTGGGTCCTTAAAGCCATCTTGGCCAAACATCAAACATTTGCGCATGCCCCTTGGGTAGGATTTGGGAATGGCGGCGACTCCGTCATTGACACGGATTCCGTCCACCCGCGGGATACTTCAAGTATAGGGACCACGGATCTTTCTTCATTGTGGGATGGCCCCGCCTCAACTGATACGTTCACTCTTTCGCCGCCGTCCAATACCTCGTCGATGACCGACTACCAGGTCGAGGCAGCTATCAAGCCAAATGTGGACTCGAAAAGCTCGTCATCGCCGAATGAAGTCTATGAGAAGAACTTACGTTTGCAATCGAGCTCCAGTAATATCACCGCTGTGAATGGCTACATCTTGTATGCATCGCCAATACTGTCGGCTGAGCTACTGGCTCTACTGCTCGCCACGCATAACAATCTGAATACCTACCGCGGCCGGAATGACGTGATCAACCACTACCAGCTCAACTATACGGCATGGTCATTCGAAGTAATAGTCACCAATGGAACCTTGCATTATGCTTCTATATCGTCGATCGTGACGAGATTTCTTCAACTTATGCCTAACCAGCAAGTCAACAACAGCATTATGTGGACGCGTGTTGGGTGTTTGTACCATGGCGACAAGCCCATCGCCGACGTAGCCATTGTTCCATTATCCACGGATCAAGAACCTATCTTTGCGAACGTTAGTAGCCTGGCGCCTGCTCCCACTACGTCCACCCCACTTCAAATCATGACGATTTCCCCAACCAGCGTTATCAACTCCACTGAAATCATCAGCCCTGACGCGCTCGACATTTACAGTACCTCACAGCTGGCCACCCTTCCGAAACGCCAAGCGTCCGCTCTCGAGCGCGAAGTTATCCTTAAAGTCTACAACACCGCCCTTTACGTAACCCTACACATCCTTCGCCATCCAGACGGGTGGATCTCTCGTACTGTGGTGGTTTTCTTTATCGTTGCCATCTATGTGGCCGTTTGCAAGTACTCTCTCGGCCTTCTGGCGGAACTGGTATTCGGATCCTGGGGCGGTAATCATCTCGGGGAAATATACGGATTTGATAGTGGGATATGGCGTCTAGGTCAGTTGTCGGCAAGGTTCATGATGAAGGCCACCTCGCGGGATCGTGAGGGCAGATTAGTCTCATTCGACGCGACACAATGGGAGGCCATAGCAACCACGATAGTGGCACCCTTAAAGTTGGCGGGCAAAGGGGATGAGGTTTATGCGGTGGGCGGGGAAATTAGGGGGCCGGACCCGGCGAACAACAAGACAGGGGAGCTGGTAAAGCTCGGTGAGTGGCAGTTGACTGCGGAGCCGGTGCTTGCCGGTATTCACGACGAGCTGTGATCTCGAGCGAATAACGATGGATTTTCGTCGGCGAGGCAGTACTGTACCGAGATCAATTCCCAGCCTCTTGGGTAATCGACAAACCGCCATTGTGGCAACAACAGTAACATTCATCATTCTAGCAGTCTCTTCAGTCGTTGCGCGTTTCTGGTCTAGACAATCGACAAACGCACCGCCAGGATGAACCCGCAATTTCGTGTTCGCTGCCTTCCTCAACAGGCTGGCTGTGGACGCTACAGTGCTTCATGAAATGTTGAGTAGGGAAACCAAGCATCAAATTATCCCCAACCCATATGGTGTTCCACCGACTGAGAAAACACGACTGTCTTCAGTATGGACAGGCATCCTAGCAGATAAGTTGGTGTGCCTGTCCATAATAGCTCTATGCATGCGCGTATTTAGCACTTTAGCGATGGTTCTCAGAGTTCCCTTAATTTTGGAGTCGTCATCGTCGTTATACATCTCGAGTTCTGGCTCCTCTTCATGTTTTGTAGTCGGCCCGTTGCGTATATGGAACAAGACGATCCAGGGCGGACGCTGCTTGAATCAAATTATATACTTCTCGGCATCATTGCTTTCCATAGCGCCACCGGTACTTGGATGCTGTTCCTTTCTATCCCGATTCTTGGACGCCCCCAGACCAGCATAAGACTCAAGAACGTCCTCGTCGAGCATTTCTTCGTTGGCGCTTTCGCGTGTATTACTGCAATTATTCGCATCCCATTCGTGCTTGAGATCAACTTATTAGATGTGGACTACACGTTAGTACCGTTTTCGGTATGGAGCGCAATCGAATGCGACATGAAGATGGTCACCGTTTGCCTCCCACCGTGGCGCCGATGTTCTCGGAATGGCGTCCCAGACTATATACATTCGCGCGATCGAAACCCTCTCCAAAATCGCACTCTGGACCTCCACAAGAAGGCGAGGAGCGCATTCATGCGAGCAATTCGGGCAACAGCCCGGCGGGAGGCAACGAGACAAGAGTCATGGCGTCCAAGTTGGAAGAAGGAACGAAGTACATGGATGAGGAGAACCATTAGATCTCGCCGATGAGTGTGGTTGGGGTGACGAAAGTGGTGACAGCGGATCGATCAATGATATCAGAATAAAGAGTGCGGGTGGAAGCCCTTATGTGCTTTATCAGGCAGATTTCTAAGCCAATCTTCAAGGTCACCACGCTGCAACTTTTTTGGTAGTTATTTTCTCCCTTTCATTCTTACGGTGTGACCCTTATTCATCGGCTGACGGAATACCCACATCTCTCTACACCCATCATATAATCCACAAGCTTTACCTTATCACGTCAGTTTGTGAAACCCTTATTTTCTGCGTCGAAAGAGACGGCAAGAGAAACTTGCAGAGGACGCATGCAAAGATCGAGGTTCATCTTTGCGTTTCCATGTGCTTCTCTAGACCCAGCTCCAATACTCCTAAGAGATGAACGGGGAAAGTAAACGAGACGCACACCAAACCAAGCTTCCTTCACTCAGAGAGATCCATCCCCATCCCTCACAATGGCATGCAGAAGTCCAGATTTAGACTCCTTTTCGCACCACAAAGCCAAACGTTTCTTTCTGAATTCAACAAAGACACTGTTTTACCTACAATCCCCATTTAGCGAAATGCGAGAACCCAGGTCGCCAAACGGTGATCAACGCAACGGTTCCCTTTCCTGTCTCCACCAACTTAAGACGACTTCATCGGGCCCCTGCTAAGTCGACGAGAGGAACGCTTCATTAATCCTACAAACAGCCTCTCAAACAACTCCACCCTTCCCATAGAAATGAATCCATTCAACTAGCGGAACCACCATTCGCGCTTTTCTGCACTGGACTCGACATACCCCAGTGCGTTGTCAAGAAATGACGCACAATCATCTGGCATATCGGGTAGAGACCCGTTTTTGTCGACATCGACGATGGGCTGTTCAGCTTAACGACCCAAGAGGTAAACCGACGAAGAATACATGTATCATGAGTCCTACCTCTACCTGTCACTCCACCCAAGTCGTCATCGTCCGCATTCCACAGCGTTTGCATCACGCAATTCCCCACCTCTCATTGGATCTCTCTTTCGCATCCGACACCCATCCTCCTTCTTCACGCCCGCGCCCCTCTACAAGCGCTGCATCCCCCTAGCACCCACCTCTCCAACGCAGAATATCACTCAACCCGGCCACACTCGCCCCCAAGCGCCTACACTTCTCCATCTCATCCCCCTCAAGTCATAGCCCACAATACCATGACACCTTACCAATGCAGATACAAAGCAGCGAAACAGTGCACAGTCGAGGCTCGTGTATAATACCCCGAACCAAAATGCTGGGCGAACAGCGATCATCATGCTTCTGTGTCTGCATGATATCATGACAGAGCAATAGGTGAAGCTACAGGCGTATTCTTCTCCGAAACTACTCAGCATGCGCGATCCGGATAGGGCGTGAGGCGATGACCACGTCCGTGGAATAAAGTATGGGGTGTTGCTCCGTCAATCTTAACAAGGACCAGAACGAAAGTCCCCCAGTCATTTAACGGAACGCTCATTGATGCCGCAGGGCAGCTTTCGAAAGCTGAATAAGCAGATACGCAGCAGCTCCCTTACACCACTCAAGCCCTCAAATAGCTCACTACAGCCGTCCCAGGCCCCGGTGGAAGTTCGTGAGGAACAACTACTCCCTCGCTAGCACGCCTCCCAGTTCCAGATCGCGGCGAAGGCTCCGCCAACCCATGAAAGAAGAAGAAGAAATTCGAATCCGGGACGTACTCCAAATGAATCCCTGCCCACCACCACCATTCACGTCCAGCTCCAAAATCTGTACCTATCAACTCGGAAGACGCGTATATATGCCCGTTCTGATCGTCAGGGGGGAGATCCAGGCAGCGAGAGAGCTCGGGCCAAGTTGGTGGCGCCAACGGAGATGAGCAAGCGGTGCTGATGCACAGCTGCTGAGAATAGACTCAATTCCGTACTTGGCCGAGGGTTTCTGGCAGTGCTTCTCTCGAGTAGAAAGCTCTCGTCGCGCCATGGACCGGAATCGGTGAGCGAGCGCGCTGCTAAACCACTGTATGCCCCCGTAACCACCCCGCCTGTCCATCGTCGTCACCGCGATAGCCTGCTCTCATATTTTAGCCCTATCAACCAGCAGAGAGCGCAGGAACCGTCCATAAGAGAATGCCTCTCTCGGCAACAGCACGATGCAGCACCTCATACGTCTCCATTGCGAGGCTGTCAACAACGGCACAGGCGCTGCCTACTGACTTGTCTGTGTGCTGAGATGCACGAAGCACTTCCGGAGGGCTAGCTCTACAGAACAGGCCCCGGCATCGGCAAGCTCGCAAATACGTCTCCTTTCCTCTTGTTAAGCATGGCAGAAGCTTCATCGGGTGACCTCTCGACAAGAGTCGTAGGAGGGCAAGGGCGCCATGGAGACCTGAGAGCGGGTGTCGATGGAGGCGTGGATGGACATCGGTCCGCAGTGGCATAAAGCTTGGGCCGCCATTTTGGGAGTGGCTGGATGGGTGGATATGGTGCGGGCGGGATAGGTGAGGAACGAGAGGGATAGGGGTTACGCAGCGGGGAAGAGATGGTCGTAGACACTGTCGTTCGCCAGCTGGGACACAAGGAATTGCCGAGGGGGGTTGGGGCGGAAGAAAATAGTTTGCTCTGAAAGTAGATGAATTTTTGGCATGCTGATTGAGGTTTCGGTGCAGTGATTTTGTTGTTAAATATTCTGGGAGATGTAGTCGGAACAGTTGACGGTTTGGGATTGAGTCCAGACCATGAGTACGAGATCAGGAAACTTTGACCTTGCTCAGCAAGACATGATTGCTATCGGCTTATGGTTTGAGTGCAGTCGTTTGATGGATTGTTGGAATGAGGTTTTGGAAGTAAATCATGATGACTCACCGCCCCCTTAGAGATACTTGTTTATATAGATGAAAATTGAGAAGAGCACGTAGAAGAAAGTAAGACTTGCCAAGAATGCATGCGCTTTTGCTCTATTCGGAACCCAGCGCCTCTAAGAATTCCACAAACGCCAATGCCCCAAAGCCGCTAACAAGACCTCATACAAACGAACACCTCATGCCGCCCAAAAGCCGTAATAATCGTGATGCTTCATGCTACTGATATGCCGAAACGCCATACCCGCCCGCCATCATCTGCTGCTGCATCCCATGTTGCTGCTGCGTCTGCATCTGCTGCTGCATCCTCAGCTGCCCCAGATCCCGGAACCACATATGCGTCAACGCGTCGTTCGCACTGACCCTCATCTCGGGTCTCAGCTGCAGCATCTTGCCCAGCAGGTCCAGGCCCACCTGATCGATCTGTTGCAGGATGAGCCGCAGGTCTTGCGTAGCGTAGACGTGGAAGTTGGCCTTGTACTCTGGGAACTGCGAGATGCCGGGCCAGGAGCGCTCGGAAGGTGTGCCCATCAAGCGGAAGATCTTTTGCAGTTGGTCTTCGTTGGTGGTGCCGGGGAAGAGGGGCCGGCCGGTGTACATCTCTGCCATGATGCAGCCGGCAGACCATATGTCTATGCTGGTATTGTAGGTTCTGCTCCCCAGCAGCACGTCGGGGGCTCGATACCACAGCGTGACGACCTCGTTTGAGAAAGTATTGACCGGAATACCGAAAGCGCGAGCAAGACCGAAATCAGCGAGCTTGAGCTGGCCCTTGTTGTTGATGAGGAGATTTTGAGGCTTCAAGTCGCGGTGGAGGACGCGGTTGTTGTGGCAGAAGGCGATGCCTTGCAGGAGCTGGTGCATGAAGGACTTGATGGTGATGAAGTCGAGCTGACCACCCGTGCCGCGCGAGTCCATAAACTTCTTGAGGTCCTTGTCCATGTATTCGAAGACGAGCATCAGCTTGTTCTCCGTGTGAATGACATCGTGTAGGGAGACGATGTTCTCGTGCTTCAGCTCCTTCATCAGCGAGATCTCCCGTATGGCGGTCGAGGGTGTGCCCTCTTCCGAGTCAAGGTGGATCTCCTTCAGCGCCACGAGCTCGCCCGTTTGGCGGTTTCGTCCTTTGAAGACCTGGAAGGGCGATAATCAGCGGAAGTACGCGCAGAAGGTTGGGGTGCGCTAGGTCCGTACAGTTGCATATGTCCCCTCACCGAGCTATGAATGAGTAATTAGCTAGGAACCTTTGTATAGGCAGCTGGACCGTTTGGTACCTTCTCCAATTGCTGAAAGGAGCTGGGATGCCTCTTGTCCATAACGTGCGGGGTGTTGGAATCAGCCCTGGGGGGCTTGGATCTGGAAGGGAACGATCGCTCCAGGCGGAGGGCGTCCCTAGGAGTGATGAGCTGGTTGGCGATTTGGTTGACTGAGTCGGATTGGAACAGTCTGGTTGTGGCGGGCGGCGGTCCAGTTCTTGTGGATGGGGGTGGTTTAATAGTGGCCATGGCGGCGAGGGCGGGCAACCAGTGAAGGCTTCACTAAGCGCTGCCGGTCTACTGCAAGGATGACAGGCTAGGTGACTGGACAGCTGCGAATAGACTGCGGCGGCTCCATCATTCTGCATTCATCAAGCCCAGACCGTCAGTCGGAAGCCAATGGCTTGTAGAAAACCACATCACTGCAAGACATGCAGATGTTCATGGCAGAAGATGCCATTCTAGATTCGGAACTTACGGTACTCCAAGCGCTCCGAAGCCTCAGATATCCACCCTGTTACTTTTACGCGCAATCTGCCACGCGGACAGCTGCACTCGGATCGCGGCACGTTGTGAATAGAGTTGAAACTTTAGAGGCAGCTTATACGGAGCATCTTGACTAAAACTATCAATTGTGCGTCTAATGAACATGGTATACAAACATCATCCCGGCTTGGACCACAAACCATGTACGATATAGCCGGCAAAGCCAGGCAACTTGCCTCCGCCCATAGACGCCATAACATAGGAAATCGCGGTCCAGGTCAATCCTCGTCTTACAGCTAATATACCTTGGCGCAAACCCATTGACAAATCGTAAAATCGTTACATGGTCTCGACCGACTTACACCAGCCCCTGTACCAGCGCCGTCGCCAAGGCCCCCAACTCAAGCGGTAATCCTGAGTAGGAGACATGAACTTGAAGACAGATCATGTCTCAATGTACTGCAAAGTCTCAAGGCGTGACCGATTAGTCCAGCATTGGCCAAGTCAGAGACTGAAGTTGCTTTCCAAGCCGTCGAGCCCACCGAAACTATTGGCGTCGGGCATTGCAATGCCACCGAAGTCAATGCCCGGCTCGCAATTACTCAACTCCTCGCCACTGGTAAGCTCCTCTTCAGAAACGCTGAGTACGCTACAGGCGGCCGCAGAGTGGCTGTTGAGGTCAGGAGGTACAGTCAAGAGATCTGATGCCCAATCAAAATTCGCGGACGTAGGAGAAGGCGATATGTATGTAGAGAGAACATCCGGGGAAGGGTACAGGCTGTTGTATGGAGCTTCCATTTGCTGCGTTGGGCTGAAGCCCGTTAAAAGGTCATGCTCTGGAGTTTTGGATATTTCAGCATAGACCGTCGGGCTTTGCGTGGGCTCGTCATGGAACGACAGGTAATCCAAATTGGGTGTCTCGCAAACGGCGTTTGACCGCGACTGTATGACGTTACTTGGAATCCTGCGGTACCCGTGCTGGTGAGTCGGATCAGAAACTACAGACGTGGCACTATTCTGGCTGTCACTGCGAGTGTACAGTGTCGGATGACGACTCGCATCATCTGGGACTGTTGTTCGACGACCGCCAAAGCTGTTCTCCGTCTTGATAGCCGTAGGCCGTGCGTCAGACCCAAATCGAGAGGCAATGGCCTGTAGCTGTTTTCGAGCAGATTTCGACGTAGTTTTTGGAGCCGGCATGTTCCCATCGGATTTCCTTCGTGACGCAGCACCTTGGTCTAAGGCCCTCACACTCTTCGAGAATCGATCGACACTCATCATGGCACAAGCCACTTTCTTGAAATCTGCAGCACCCGGCGCAGCATGACGCTCTAGTATTTCAATCACGGAGCACATCAACCGTTGACTGTCTTGGATAAGTTTTCCTTCGCGGTCCAGGTCGAGCCCCTGGTAGAGAAGGCCAAATCCGGCAAGTAGCAACAGCTCATTCTTGTTCAAGCATAAGGAAAATGACATTCGACGCTCTTCAAGTAGCTGCACGATTTGGATGATATGTTTGCTGGAGCTTGCGAGAGCGACAACGGAAGAAGACGCTCTCTGGCCTAAAGTTGAGCCGACCGCGGGACGATGAATCAGAGTTCGAATGTAGTGATAGGTAAGGGACTATGGCGAACTCGTTAGCCTGATAATAAGCGTACGAAGACGGACGTACTAGAAGCGGCGCTCTGCTGCCAACAACATTCGTGCTTGGCTTGTCTTGCACGAAATGCAAGCGAAGGTGCAAGGATAGGCTATCCAGCCAAAAATCGAGTTCGTCGCTCAGAGCCCCAATCCGCTGGAGCGAAAGGTCATGTGATGAAGCTGCTGGATAATTTTCGTCAAGGACCTTCGACATTATTCGACTAGCGCGGAACAGGGCCAAGGCACTACAAAGCCTAGTAGCCTCTCCAGGTAGGGTTGACTGGAAGCCACGCTCCGAAACATTTTCGTCGTCGACATCGGCTGGATACTCGGCATGAATGTCACTGTCATTCAATAGCTTTGGTAAACCGAGCAAGGCGGCGGAGAAGCTGGCGAGCATCAGCATGCGAGCTTAACAACAGAAGAGATCTGTGCCCACCAATCTAGAGTATATAAAGTCCAGAAAACCTTTTTCCTGGTCTCCACTGTCAAGGCCCCTAGCGAGAATCGCTTTTGACTCTGGTGGAGACCGAGTCGGTGGGACAGACTGATTGCCATTCCTTTGTAATGTAGAAGGCGGTCGTAGTCAGCTCGTGCGATACAGTATATCTGTGCCAGAACAAGGCATTGAAGCGTAGCCAAGCTGTTTTCTGATTGAATGGGCTCTATCGAATTTCGCCACTGGTTCTCAAAAACCACGGCGCTCTGCTTGTTCCACTGCAAAAAATGTCAGCCTGATGCAGCGACAGATCGGAATGGTTCAGCATACGTCGGCAGACAACGCGGCGATACCAAAAACGAGGTTCAGCTGCACGATCGAATGCTGATCCTTCATGCTTTCCGGGTTGGTAACGTAATCGCTGTAGGTAGCGAGGAATGTCGGTCTATGTAAGACTGGGAACAAGGGCGCCCATTCTTGGAAGAAGATGTTGATCATTTGGTCAGACACAAGGCGTGGGGGAACCTTCGTTGCCGCGGCACGCTTGAAAGAGCTCCCAGGGGAATCCCCAACTTTCCTATCTGTAGCAAAGAAAGTCTCGGTCTTGAAGTCGGTGCATGGTTTGCCGCTTTCTTGTACTTTGATCTTGAAAGTATCTGACAAGGTCAGCTACCGCCAAATTTCAAACCGATTTACCAACCAACGAAGGCTCGACCACTCGAGGCGCCCATGAAATACGAATCTGCATGTTCAGCATCCAGCAAGCAAGGCGACTGCTGCACCCTAAAGGTATCTTCATCTTTCGGCTCGCGACATTCGGTTGATGGTGTGGTTGTTTTGGATTGCGAACGTGGCGACGGCGACGACATTGAGTTTGACGTCCGTCGAGAGCCTGAAGAGATCCTGGAGAGAATATCGATTTTCTCATCTTTTTCATCCACCAAATCCTTCAGCTCTTTGACCTCGGCCTCCAGCGCCCTTACTCTTTCCTCCAACGACTCGGTGTAACCTCTTGGGAAAGCTCGTCTACTAAGCTTGTCGCTCGTCTTGCACTCGAAACCGACGTTGGAGCATTGAGTGCAGCAAGGAGTGATACCATCGCAGCGGATCTTCTTGCTGCGGCATCTGTCACAAGCCTGTGCAATCCGACTTTGGGCGCTTGTGCCAACCTTGATAACTTTCATAGGTAGTATTCCGGGCATGGTGGCGGTACATTCGGATATCGTTCTATACTTGCTGATGAATACTGACGCGGTAAGTCGCCGATGTTTGCTTGTGGCAGATGGTGATGAATTTGGTGTTGCACGAAGCTGGGACCTATCGAATGATGCAAGTGACAATCTGGTGTGACGATGACGGGGTGCAGCAGCGGATGGTCGAATGAAACGACGACGACCTTGTGGGGTACCGGTCGTTTTTAGGCCCGAGGAATGGAGCGATCCAGCCACTGATACTTCGACTAGGAAGACGCCAAACACACCAGACACACCACCATTCCCAATATCAGGCGTGGCGTGCATGGTGAATGCTTATTGGGTAGCGATCCTCCGATCAAGGTTGCTAGCGTGCAACTCCTACCATGAAAGTGACCAGTTCGCCGTAGCTTCGAAATTGGAGAGCTGGGCGGGGCAATAGCCATCAACTAACGTTCGGTCCTTTGCCGCTGGTGACATCCGCTACAGAGCAAGAAGAGGTAGAGTAATCCTGCCTTGGCGGAACAATCATTCATGCGGAGCAGAGCGGAGGAAGATTGACAAATCACACGCGTCGATCCCTGACTACAAACTCACTGTTCTTCATCTAGATCAGCAGCCGCCTCATATCTCGGAGAGACCAGAACACAAAGTCTTTAGAGTGGCATGCGCACGAGCCCCTACTCGTGGTAGCCCTTCTCTCCAAGACGGCCGGTCCGCAAGTAGGAATATTTTCGAAGTCTCTGCGGTGCGAACACACGGGGCCTTTGTGTCCACTTTCGACGCTGCATCAGACAATAACCCAAACCTGCGCGTGCTCTGGGACGAAAGCAGTCTTGTACAACCACGACCCAGCTCGAGCGGAGCGCCGAGCAATTGCGGCATGTAGCCTATCGATCGGGCTGTTGAGCTGAACGACCAGATGTGAATCAATGACCATGGATGTGGCAGCATGCTGGTGGAAAATCATACTATATAGGTAATCCGGCGGTACATCCGCTTCTTTGCACCACCTCCTTTTCAGACGTTTTGTTCTGCACCAGGCGACGTGAAGAAACCCGCTTCAGTTCTTCGCTCCGCTGGCCAGTTCATGGGAAATCTCATATTCTATCGACTATCAATGGACCTTACTCAAGAGAAATCGTCCTCCAGTGTCGGTGTAGCGTCATCCTGTGTTGCGGTTCCCAGGAATTGTTGCACGATGTTTGAAGGGAACAATTCGTTTACAATCTTCATAATTGTCAGACAAGGCATATGGGATCGGGGTACGGAAGCAATCTAGACTTGGGGTATGAAAGCTTCGAGGTACCTTGTTCTCCCATTCGTCGTGTGCTTGCAACATGAACGTCTCTTCAAGACTTCTTAGTCTCGCTGCATAATGAATTGCTGTATGTTCTTTGATCGGACGATCGTGAGACGCGACATCGGTCTTGCTGCTCTTTAAAATGAGTAGTTGCTTTTCCACCCGATCACGTACTACGACCGTCGCTCGCAGTTCGAAGAGTGGCCATTTAGGGTCTTCCCCGAGTAGTGTCTCGATCTTGGAAAGATCCGACATCTCGGCCCCTCGCCAGAAGACCTTCAATTCTCTTTCTCCATCATTCTTCTGTAGGAGTTGAAACTCAAGACCGTCTTCTTCATTGATGCAGAGCAGCCATACAAAAGGACCTTCCCAGCTCACGGTACCACTGTGGTCGAAAAGGCGAAACCCGGGCGCCGAATTCGAAACGGCTTTCTTTGCCAACTTCAACGGATCATCATCCTGAACATCGAGATCCAGGAAAAGTTCGCGAGCCGAAGTCATTCCTTCTTCAATAAATCCGTACGAAAAGAGCATCTCGCAAGCGCCCTTCTCATCACCATAGGTAATAGTGACTTCATCGCCACGCTTCAGGTCTTTGCCGTCTCGAAGGACAAGGATAGCATTCCCATCAAGATCTGTCTCATACAGGGATGTTGTATTGTCGCCAGACGCGTGATTTGCGTTGTCAATACAAGGTATCATCGAGTGGCCGGTGCCTGGTAGATCGAGCGCGCGAGAACGGTACATTGCATCAACCAGCTTCCAGTCCTCGAAAGACAAGGTACCAGTGTCGGTGTCCCACCATATTCGCTGGCACCAAGCTATCGACGACGTTGCGCTCCGAAACTCACTGAACTCCCGGTCCAGACTATGCAGTTTGGCTTCCAACGCTGTCTCAAGCGAAGTACTCCGAAGCGTCGATCGCTCCGCTTCGATCCAAAATGTGGGACTAGCGATATGAGAAGGCAAGAGCTGCACATATTGGGTGAACTGATTAGAAACTCCAACACGTGGAGTTGCATGCCCAGTATGTGTAATTTGCATCAAAAGAAAAATTAAAATGGCTCCTCTCGCTGTCTAGCATACATCAGTAATGCACAGACTGCAATGGATCTGCCGCATAAGGTACCCTCCCGTAGTCCCCAACGGCCTCAAGGACTTCCCGCAGATGCTTGTCCGCCTTTGCGAGAATCCAGACATTCTCGCCAGATAAGATGAGATCTTTGGGTACCGTTGTTAGGATAGCATCCTCTTCACTTCTCTCCGCAGTCACGACTAGTCCGTAGCCCTTCCCAGCGATATTTGATATTGCTATGCCATTGAACTCAATATTGTTAAGCTTGGCCCATGGCAGAAATTGCTCGAAACCCAGTGTCTGTCGATGCATCCCGAACAGCAAACAATTCGACTGACAGCATCGAGCAGTGGCATAGGCATGTGCCCTGGCGTAATCTGAAGTGTACCTTAGGTTGCAGGAAGCCGCCCATGATCTGCAAAAGATCGGCTAGTGATTTGGTGCCAAGACCTCGTGGCTGTTTTCGGGCAGTTCTCCGGTATGACGGCATCACCCAAACCACCTGCATGCTGTCATGCAAAATTTACAAGCTGCTTGACGAACTCGATCCTGATCATCCCATCATATCCTAGCGAATAGATTGTACTCCAACAGCCATCGCAGTCCTTACAATGGCATTCGCCTACCGTTCCTCCCTCTTGCCCCTCCGCGCATGTGTAATTCCATACTCACGCGCACTCTGCACAACGGCCCCGCGCTTTTCTAAGGATACCACTCAGTGGGATGGCCGCCACGGCGACGAGCATGTCCTCAACCGCGACGACGAGCTAGACGTCCAATCAGCGGCTTCAAAATCAGGGAAGAGGCAGCGCGCAGAAGGATCACATGCGGATTCGGCAGCTACAGAAACAGATTCACGGGGGGATAATGCGCAGGCAAAGAAGGACCACCCGGAAGCTCCAGGCCCCGTAATCGGCATGAACAGTGGTGCGCAATTCATTCCTGTGTCTCTGAACAATTCGATACTATGCTAACGGTCCTCTAGAGCGAGGTGGAGTGAGCAATAAGATTAGTCTGTCGATATGGAGAGACCATGCTAATACAGTCATAGAAAGGACATTCCGGCGGAGGTGCCGGCGAGGAAGGGCCGCATTGAGTACAAATCTTTCATGGTGGTAAGAATTTGCGAAAAGCGATGCATTCTAGGTGTTTGGCGCGAAGGGTGGCGTCTAAGCAGTCCAACGCACAGTCCTTTGTCTGCTGCTATCGAAGAAACATGCTGTGAAGGACTGCGGATCCTAGTATCCCCTAAGAAGGATTGCATAATTTACCCAGGAGAAATATCCCTAAGCTGAGGCATTTATTGCAACTCATGGCAAGAACTTGATGCTAGTGGTTGAGTCGCTGCAGATTCACTTCTCTTGTAGCACGGCCTGGTTGACTACCGTAGGTCCTGCGAAGCCCTGGGTATCATTTGACATACCATTTGACTTGAAGAACTGCACCTCCAGATCATCCAGGCAAAACTCCCAGTCCAGCGCTTGCTCCCCGAAGTCTGCTAATATCTCAACCCCATTGAGCTGGTCCCAGTCCTCCCCACTATACTCCTGCATCTTCACTAGCAGCGGTAAATGATACCCAGCGGGAAAGTCAACATGCCACGTGAACGGAGCGCTCTTGTTGCGTGCGTGGCTGTAGCCATAAACCGTAATTGTCGTTCCAGGCAGCGGGGCGTCCATCGGCTTGATACTAAAGGAAAGAAGGGTGAAGTATGGCTGCAATTCTTTTTCGAGCATTGATGTTGAATTAGCTATGGAGAAGTACGCTCCTTCCAGACTATGGCCACTTGAGTTGGAGCTTGAAGTACCGCTAGACGAAGTCCTTGAACCAATTAGAGCGTTCGGAGCGGATACAGCACAGTTGAGGTCGTGAGGCGAGATTCTGTCCTTGAGATTCGGATCATGAGGTGTCAATACGCTATACTTCGAGAATGATAGGTGGTGATACACCGGGGGGATTGATCCCAAGCCGGATGTTGTGGAGATGTTGTCAAACTGCAAAGGGTCAGCGGCAATTATACGAAGATAGGTTTATGCAGCTGACACGAAGTGTGCTACTGTTGCTTGATATCTTCACGACGTCTCTTGTAACGGAGGAGAAGGCCTCAAGATAGGCAAGAACAGGCACAAGAAACATGACGGGCAATTCTGGGTAGTGAGATCTTGAAGGTCGTATAGGGGCGTCTATGAGCAGCCGGTAAAGCGTAGCTCTAGGGGAAAGTAACCATGAGAGAGAAGTGGTTTACGTAGAAGAGGATCTGGCTGCTGCCTTACAAGTCCAGTTTCGCAGTTTCAACCTTTGGCAGGATGAACTCATAGCTTTGGGCTACGGATCTGCCTGAGGTACTTTAGAGCAGAACGGGATCTCCTGCGAGAGGAGTCGGACCGCTGAAATCAGTAAGACCAGTGTCCTAGTATCTCGACACTACTAAATGCTTCATCGTCAATTGACAGCCTGACGATATCTCATGAATGGCAAGGCGCAGGTAAACTTTAGCGCAGCCGCCAATGGTCGCCAATTGTTGCCTCCCAACTCTTCCGTACTCCGTACCTAAACCTCAAACTCGTCCATCGCACCTCTTCGACAAGCCCACATAAGTGGATTGATGCCTCGCGACCCTCTCATAGGTCTGGTAGGCAAGCCTTCATCAGGCAAATCCACAACGCTCAACAGGTCCACCCACCACTTTACATTGCATAGCCATGATCTGAATGCTTACCTTTGCCAGCTTGACGGATGCGAGCTCGAAAGTCGGCAAGTCATTGTAATCCTTAGGTGGCGAAGAGCACTGACTGAGGCGTTCTAGGCAACTTTCCGTAAGTGTCGCGCCTTCAGTGCCGGACAGTAGACTGACAAAATTCAGATTTACTACTATCGATCCGCAGCGAGCTATAGGCTACTTACAGGTTGAATGTGCATGCGCAAGATACAAGGTCATCGACAGGTGTAAGCCCAACTACGGCTCCTGCGTTCAGGGGAAAAGATCCGTCCCAATCGAGCTTCTTGATGTAGCCGGTCTTGTACCAGGCGCACATGAAGGCAAAGGATTAGGAAACAAATTTCTCGACGATCTACGGCATGCAGATGCGTTGGTGCATGTCGTTGATGTCAGCGGTACCACAGACGCCGAGGGTGAGGCTCAAATATCACAGCGATCACGGGTTATCAACCATACTGATGGTACCGCGGCACAGGAAAGGCTACAAGGGGTTATGACCCATCACAGGACATTATATGGCTGAGATCTGAGATCGTTCGCTGGATAGAAGGGAATCTCATGGAGAAATGGGGCTCCATCAAGCGGCGCCACATTGCCGTGAAGGCTAATCCTGTCGATACCCTCCAGAATCAGTTTTCAGGTTATGGTAGTACACCGCAGACAGTCGCACGCACCCTCTCTCGCCTTGCCATCAAAGAACCTCTGGAGCACTGGACTCCGGAAACAGTAAACGCGGTCGTCAATATTTTTACGGACGAAAAATTCCCTACCGTATTCGCCTTAAATAAGATTGATCATCCCGACGCCGACAAGAACATAGCAAAGATTGCAAAAATGCAGGATCCTCAGTCCATTGTGCTCTGTTCAGCCATATCCGAAGTATTCTTACGCAAGCTCGCAAAGCAGGGCTTTGTTAAATACGTTGAAGGTAGCGAGTTCGTGGACACACGAGACGATCTCATAGAGATGGGGGATGCTTATGGGGGCGGCTTAAAAGAGATGGACGAGAAACTGAAAACCAGGATCGAAAATCTAAAGGACATGGTACTCTACCGATTTGGTTCCACTGGGGTTGTACAGGTGCTGTCCCGAGCGGCGGAGCTTCTAGGTCTGGTACCCGTGTTCCCTGTAAGGAATATCAATGCTTTCGGATCTGGTTCTTCCGGGGATCATACCGTCTTCAGAGATTGTGTTCTCGTCATGAAAGGAGCGACAGTGAGGGACTGCGCAAGAAAGATTATGGGAGACTCCCCACTGGCGTACGTTGAAGGCGCCGGCGGTGTTAGAGTATCAGAAGATGAAGTGGTGAGCGTGGGACGGAACGATGTGAGTGTCTAGTCTTGGACATGGTCCCTTAACTACCTATGCTAATTGATGCTCGCCAAGATACTGTCCTTCAAGGTCGGTCGATAATATTTTCAACTTGAGGCTTCACGGGTCCCTTGTCACTGTGGATCACCTATGATATTAGGCGATATTCTCCCAGCGGGTTTTGTCCCTGTATGTCATAGATGGTGTTTCCAGAACGCGCGCCTCCCATACGAGCATCGACTGCACATAATCCCGAGCTACGCAAGCGATATCTCGGCTGTCCTGCTGCTTTTATCTGCCTTGGTAAGATATTAGTGTGGAGCAACTCAGTGAAGAATGGCTTGAATGCTGGATCGTTACGAAATTGTTAGGAAATCTGGAGGTGAAACCGCGGCCGACTAGAACGCTGCGTTCGGAGCTCTCAACTCCGCTCATGTACGGGCAGATATGGCTTGAAGAACGCTTGGGTGCACTATAGAAAACCTTTCCTAGACGGATAACGAGCCTGTAGTACCTTGACAATTTATTATATCGCACGCAAGGTTCGGAATTTCAAGTTTCCATGCAGTCGCAGACAATTGTTCCGTGTAGGTGTGGTTTTCGCACAGCGCTGCTGCATTGGTGGTATTGACGGTCATACTCTTCCATCGACCGAAGCAATCCACGTTGGACGCGACTCGAAACGAAAAGACAACTTCACAGACTTGGCAAAAGACCGTTCTATAAAAATTATGCCGACGCAAATGTAGAGTCAAAAACAGATATCGCTAATCGAGACTAAGATGCTAGTTTGGCCCAGTGCTGCGACGACCATATCCAAGAGATGTTGATCAAAGAAATTCTCTGTGATTATCGAACTCGAGGATTGATATTGATATTATGGAGAACTAGCGTGAAGCATCGACTTGGTAAAGTGAACATCCCGCAGTCCTCGGCACTAAAGTATTTGATGACAAGTTAAGATCGCACATGCTAGACGAAGACTTATCCTAGTGCGATTGCATTCTCACACAGGCGGTAGAAAGCAGAGCGAATATCCGCCTGCTTGATAGCATCCTGAATTTTACTAGGAGGTTACTCTGAGCGTCGAAACCGAACCGTCGAATCGCATGCTGATCGTCGATCGGCAAAACTTGGGTGACAAGATCTGACCAGCTCATGTCCGACGATGCAATCGACGATAACTTTGTCGACCGAATCAATGACTGCCAGCTCTACCCAAGTGTCATGTACTCATTTCGCGTCAACGTAGGAACCGTCCTTTCTGCCGCGTATGGCTCGGGGTTCGCGAGACAATGCCATGGTATGGCGCTTTGGCTCCAAATATGTGTGCAATTCGGCAGAAGTCTCCAGAGAACGACAGGGGCCTACCCCCATAGCAGACTCAAGCCGTGCTACTTGACGTCTGTCGTAGAACTTGAAATTAGAGTAAAGTGTTTGTGCCAACAGACAAAAAGTGACACCTAGTGTTGTGGTCAAGCTAGATTGAAAGCCAGTAGAGGAATTAACAGGCAGAGAAATAGTATATAAAGGACGGAGGATGTATATAGTAGATAGGCATCAGTGTCTTTCACATTGGGCTCTTCACACAAAACTCTCCCCTATGCAAGTCATGTTGCGCTTGGCGATGCTCGTTGGTCAAGGCTAGATGATTCACAGATCCAAAGCCACAACAAGGCGAGTGAGACTCTCGTAGGGATAATGCGTCATTGTCGCTATCATGGCCTCCGGACAGAGGGTTGTAAACCTTTTGTGTGCATTCTGTAAATTTCCTATCGCATAAGCTCATCAATCTCTTGGCTAGCATTCGAAGCTCAATGTCTTCTTTGAGACGAAGAAGCTCAGAAGCTGGGTATCACTGCAGTACCTGCCATAGTCCCAATGCCCAAAGTAAAGTATCCCAGTCCGCCGACTGAGGGTCCAACGCCCACTACCAAGATCGATGCCTAGTACTCTGAAACGGCATTTGCAATCTTGGGTATATCATGATGTGTCCGGATCGAATGAACCGATGGATGCTTTCGTTGAAATCGTGTACCGTATACCATGATCCTGCAATCCATGAGCGTCATGTGCTACCAATGCTCCCGAATCCCGTATTCTTCTTGCTGAATATCCAGACGTGTATGCTGGATTTTGACGACAGCTCGATCTCTGATTCAGTCCTCCCAGATCGTCTCGAGGTCTAGATCTCCCCTCCTCTCAGCACCACAAACACTCCACCTCTTTCTCTTGTCGCGTAATGCTCCTGATAAGCTGCCCCTCCTCTTTATCCCTTCCTCTCCCTCGCTATCACCTTCACTGTCTGCTGCTGCCTTCAGCCTGGCGATATTCTCGGCCTCAAGTTCAGCATCAGGCGAGTCCGGGATCGTCTCGAGAGAGGATATGCTTGGCGATCGCGAGCGGAAGGACGTTGGCGTCGACGGTATGGAGGATGAAGAGAACGACGAGAATGAGTAAGTGGAAGGGTAGGGCTCGTTGACGAACCTTGTTGCCGCTAGAGAGGGCGAAGACAAGCTGGTGCGGAGTTCATGTGGTGAGCCGGCTTGCGTGATCTGATGAAGAGGTGAAGATGGCCGCCGTCGAATGCGAGGAAACGTGTGGTGTGTTGGGGATGTCTGCATCCGCTCTGCTTCTGTCGTAGGCTTGAGAGTCAGATCCAGTACATTCTCCTCAGAGATGGTCTGCCCAATGTCGATTTGGCCACCGTAGCTGGGATAGGACTCATCGGAAGCCCTTCTCAGTGGACTGCGGCGCCGAGCCAAAGGACCGGTTGGGCTGGAAGGTCTTGCCAGCACGGCGGAGAAGCTACGTCCAGCGTCGGGCACGGGTGAAGAGTGTGCTCGAATCATCTGTGGTGCTGAAAGAGGGCTGTTCGATGACAGTGATCTCATGTGGGTCCTTGTGTAGGGAGAATGGTTGCGATGACGCAGCGGAAGGGTCGTTGATGAAGGCTTGGGGAGAGAAGAGAGACCGTCGGGAGATTCTGGTGAGGTGACTCGGCGGTCGGTCAAGCTTGGTCGTGAAGGGGTCATGCTCTCAGAAGATATGGCGGCTTGGTCTTCCATAGTGCCAATGTTGACCGGCTGTGTCTTTTGTTCTGGCATGGACAAGTTGACGTCCGCTGGACTCGGTGCTCGAGGGACCATATCGTGCTGAGACCGGTTCCACGGCTTCCAGAACGCTTGACAAATCGAGGCGAGGTATCACGGCATGCCTCGAAGCTGTGATGTCCGATCTCGGAGCTGAAAGCTGTGAGTGAAGGTTTGGACGCCTGGATGGCCTTTGTTGTTTATGATGTGAAAGGAAAGCGGGTAGGGAATGCACAACTGGTCGGGTGCTTGCCGACGACTCGAGAGATAGCGAATCAGCCAGCGAGATGATCAGGCATATATCAAGTGAAGCCTGTCACATTTGCTATATCGAGTGATTCGTTCACGGACTCGTACTCGAACGGCATGTGACGGTGCAGGGCAAGTCGAGTCTCTAGCGGCACGATAATGTGGGGGGCAAGAGCAAGGGTCCATTCCAGAACCTTAGCCGCTCCGACTATCTCCTTTCAGTCCAGCATCATGCTCATTAATTCCACTTACTTGAAATACGAGCACAGCAGTCAAGCCACCTGGTATGGAATACCTTATTGTCTCGGACCGCCCAATTAATGTGTTATTATTCAACAAGCTTCAACCGAATTGCATGCGGAGTGCTCATACAATTGGTGGTCCATGAATGATGGCTGGACCTACTCTAAAGTACGGAATGCTCTAACGCTTACCCAGGCCGTCCAACTCTATGCTTTTCGCCAAGGCTCGTAGAATATGGAGTTTGAAGAGGCCTATCATGCACAAGGATGATGGTATGCCTATCTTTCAAGCCATGAGCTGAAGCTATGCTCTAAGAAAATGCCGGTATTGTGCTTGCGCCGTCTACAGCTGACGCACGCTGGAAGACGCCGTTTCTGCCCTCACTTAGGTATTCCTACCACATATGTACCCGTCCTCGTCTAAGATTCTCTCGTTCCAATGTATCGTTATCGAACGACAGCATATCCCAAACGCCGAGAGTTGTTCTGAAATAGCGTTCTAGTAAATACAATGGGTCCATATGCCGCAAGCTTCGGACAGGACCCTCTGCTACTCCTCCGGAATGACACCTCCATCCTCGGTGGTGCCGTTGGCGCTGTGTGCCTTCATCGCTTTGGTCGCCTCTCGACGGATGCCGTGCTTCACCGCGTCGAGGACGTTGTCCACCGTGGCTTTGGGGATGAACCGCGGTTTGGTACCTTCTTGGAACACCCCAGTGCGAACGAGAATTGAGTACCAAATGTTCTCCGAACAAGGCGAATCATTGAACTCGTTAGTACCTCGAATGTCCGATTCAGGGGTATCGCCAACGAAGTAGACGGTCTGCGGTGGCCTGTCGATCCCATGCACGTCTTTTCGCCATTGCTGCAACAATCTGGTTGCGAACTGAAACGTACCGATTTGAGGCTTTCCGAAAGCGGTTGACTCCATCTCTTTACCCGTCATAGCCTTGAACACCGCTTCTAGCGAAGCACGAAGGGCGCCCATACCGATGCGCGTCTGATTATGGGAGGTAGACCAGACCATGTCGTTGTGTGAGAAGTAGATAGGTGGGCCCTCATCGAATGTTTCCGAGCGGGTACCAAGTCGACCGTTCTTGGACATCAAAAGGTCCAATATGATTTGCTGATCGCCGGCCCAGTCACGACTGTCAGCGAATACGAAGATAGCCTCAATCTCAGTCTCGCCAAAGTTGCGTTTCCTTGAGTGATTCGATTCATCTTCTGTGAGTTTCCGAAATGGTGTGGTAGCGGTATTATCCTTGATTATGTCGCCTGGGGTGCAGACATCTTTGAAGCCATATCCTTCGGCAACCTCACGGCATTTTTCTCCCTCTCCTCCGACGACCAGGACAGTCTCATAGCGTTCGGCCATCTCTCGCATTGGGGTATGACCGCAGATAAATTGACCAGGAGAGACTTCCAATTCTAATTGTTTGCTCAGATCAAGGCACCTCTCTTCTTCGGTTTTTCCTCCACCATTTGTTACAAAGATATAAGGTCTAATGAGGTCAGCTGCTTGCGTTCCGTCAGGTTAGGACTTAGCAGCTCACATCTTGACGCCATACTGGTTCTGGCCGTTCAGCATCTTCATGGCCTCGACGGCTTGGGGTATTGGCTTTCCTCCCCGGATGAGAACACCATCGATATCGAAAGCAAACGCGTATGAGTCCGTGCTGGAAGCTGTAGGAGGAGTGCTCGGCCTGCTGATGGGTTCATCGGCAGCAATCTTACTAAGACGGCGCTTGGCCAATTCCATGGCTGCTGCGGTCTCATGGGCATCGCTAGGGTTATCCATATGCTCTGGGGGCACGACAACCGATGGACCTAGCGAGAGGTCGTCAAAGGTTGCGGTCACGGAAGAAAGCCGCCGCACTCTAGGACGCTTTTCTGGAGGTGACAGCATTGCGGCTTTGTGGCCGTTGAGGCCTGTGTCTGTGCTGTTCAAGTCGACTGCAATCATGGTCTCGAGCATAACTAGTCAAAGAAGGCCGGCTTGTGAGCGCGGGTCGGATGAGCTGGAATTCAAGTTGTACAATGAATGGACTCTATATGAGTTGAAGTCCTAGGAAATTGTTTGAGATCAACAGAGAGAAAAGGTGAGTCGGCGCGGTCTACAGGAACAATTTGCAGGATGGTGGAATGAACAGGGTGAGTCGGTGCGAGGAATAGCTTGATCAGCAACACAAATCCATCTGGAGACGACGGACCCTGAAATATTCGAGAGCTAGGCCCCTGGTCGCTCTTGCTTCATATTTGCCCTTTTTGCAAATGACTGCAAACTTGATTCGGAGGGACAGCTAATGAGATCATGTTGACGTTCCCGGCAGGCGCTGTCCCAACGCATTGGGTCCGGCTGAGGGCTATCAATGAGAGCCTCTGACCAAAAAGCTCCGGGTCTAACTTCTGGTAAGGTGGAGCAGTAACGGCGCAGTGACCACCTTCGATGCCCTAGGAGCATTTCCAGCCAAAGAGAGAAGACATGGCTAAAAAGAGTTTGGAGATCAAATTGCGTCACAGCATCAGAAACTACTTTCTTAGTACAGTATTGGAGAGAGATAAGTCTCACTCTGTCGTCCTATCATGTGAAAATCTACCCCTCCTTCTCCAGCGCCTCGCCATTTGTCAAGATCCGGGCAGCCCTCGGTCCGTCGCAGTCGAATTTCGGAGTGAGGTCAATTCAGGCTTGTTTGTAAGCCAAGATAGGCGGTTGTTGGATTAACACCCTAACGTAACTCGTTGAGAAACAGAAAGACCAGAACATTGGACCAACACCTGTTGCGAGTGCGGCACCGCGAGCCATGTCCTTCTTCATTACCCACCTAGCGCAACTGGAGGCTTCGCAGTTCGCACCGTGATACGCAGAATGCCTGACGGAGCTACGGAGATGTGTCCCAGCTTTAGCACCGTTCTGGCGGGAGCAAGCTGCCGACAGGAGACGATCTGACGCTTTCACGGGCTCTTCTCCTGAACCGGACAATGCGCCAGGACCCGGACCATCCCTACGCCAAGTCTAGCCATTCTTCAGCTAGAGAATAATACGGACTTGCAGGGAAAGTGTAACGGCGTCTGGTCGCGAGCAATACTCGCTATCTTTGGGAAATAAGTCGTCAATGGGTAGATTCATCCAGTTCACTCAACGTTCAACGTCTTCGTCTCCACGCCTTCCCTTATGAGCCTCGCTACGTTCTCGGGGCCTTGGCCAGGGTGGCGTGCCTCTGTCTTCTCCATTCCTACATCAGTGTCTTCAGAGACAAGTTTGAACACTACCGTAGCACCAGAAAACATGTCTATCTGAAAACCACCCTCCTCACTGAGTGTGTCTGCAATTTCTTGCATTTCCTAATCCATCTGTACGCTTTCAGCGGCATGCTGACCAAGCCATTCGCGGCAAGATCTGCTTTGTTCGGAAAGTAGCCTCTTAGGTGCTCTTGTAACTCTGACAGAATGCCAAGTCTATGCGCAGGGGCGAAGGATTGAATGGCAATCGCTACCTGACCTTTTCCAGTGGCCGCAAAGCACATCTTCAGGTCGCTGGCTTCCCCAAGGTTTGAGTCAATTAATGTTCTCACATTGAGAAGGCCTGCAATGCGACGACCGGAGAACTGGTGCATCTACCAGTTTATGTGGACCTGACTTTGGAAGACTAGGCTGAGTCCATGGAGAATCATCATCCGCTGGTGGCTTTGGAGCTGGGCCGATGATTCCAGCGTCGATGAAACGAATCGGCGTGGAGTCGAATATTTCCGCCATCTCCCTCGCCGAGCGGGGTCTCATGGCATTGAGAACTATATAATACAGCGGCGCTTCTTGCTTCCTATCCGAGTTGCGAAAAGCGTTCAAAAAGCGTTTCGCCATTGAGAGAGCATCCCGGGGAGGAACAATGGATAGAATATAGTCCGCTTCGTTGACAAGCTCATGGTCGGAACTTGGAGCTGGATCGATATCAACGATACACGCTGACGTGTCTGCTGGCTACACCGAGGTCAACCGGCCTCTGTCGCTCTCTGGACTCTTCGCATGAGCTACCTTCGATGAGAAACGCTGGTAAGTAGTCGTACGTTATTGGCAAGCAACATCTTCGCTATCTCGAGACCCATCTCTCCAACCGAAACGATGGCCGCCGTTCCCAAAGGACTTGCCACCCTATCGTGTAAGGTAGTTGCTACCGGCCGAGGAGGGAATTGACCTATCGAAGGATTTACACGCCAAACTGCAACCTGCGCCTCGAGGCCATGTCAGAAGAAACCCTTTGGGATTCCGGTAGATGATTCCCTTTACGTTGTAGGAAGGAAAAATGGTGATCTGAACCATTCAGGCATAGCGTAGGTTGGCTCGCTCCTACCAATTCTCCCTTTCTCACTCCCAAAGCTTCCTTCTGCACCTCCAGTAACGTAGAACACGTCGACAATCTTCGTAATTCTTGATCCCGTCCCAGGATTGGAGATGTTCCCATCTTCCCGTCCGTGTCACGGATCGCATCAGAGATCGAGCTCGATATTGCAAAAGGTGTTTCAGACTTCACCATCGGTGGGTAAGATGAACAACTTGCGGACGGCTCGGGGAACTCCTTCTGTGGGAGTTTCCCAATGTTCTGCATTCCCTCAAACCCCTCCTCAAGTCGTTGCAAGCGCTTATCAGCTACTCAAAGTAACACGATCTGCCGGCTCAATGTTAACCTACTATATGGTAAATTTTACGAAGAAAATCATTGATGAATTTATAAGAATGGAAGCTTCGGGCCGCGAGGCCTTCATAGTCGGCCTTTGGTCTGTGCAGACTGTTTTTGTTAGACGAGATCATGGATCATCAACGGCAATCCGCGTCGCTGAAGTGCTTCCACGTGCTCGTTCTTGACGGGCTACCCCGCCCCCGATACCAGAAGGGCAAACGGTAATGGTTTTGAATCGTACTGGAGCTTCTCTGGAGTTAATTCGGTCAATTTTAGCCACAGGAGCCTTGACGTACAGGTCCAAAAGTCAGCAAGGCCTTGGGAAAAATTCCTGGTGTCCCCCGTCGCTATCTACTTAGACGGTCGACCTTCTCGGGGGAATGGCCGCGAATATTGCTATTTAAGTTATCTTTTGTTGACCCAGAGCCGAAGCTCGAGGTCTTACAAGCCATCTAAGATGTGACGTTGGAGCGCTTCCAACTTTGGCCAGGCAGACATTCTATACACGCTCAATACCAGGCTGCCTTTCCTAAATTTGCCGTTTGGTGGTATACTCGAGGTGGTCCTACTTGGAGAGCTTCCGTGCATGTCTGTCGCTCTTTGGCGGCGGCCCGTCTATGCCTTCTCGGAGACTCGATTAATTCACCGTGCTATGAGGTTGTACTTACCATATACGGATCTTACCACATTCGAGCCTTAACCGGTACTTCGAAAATGCTTGATATGGCGTACTCACCTGTCTCAGCCCGCTTCTTATAGTGCAGGCCCCAGGCGACATCCAAGGTGAGGAAGTTCCGTGAGTACTGCCTTGTTCATGTGAGATTGCTTTGATGGACATTGAACTACACCTATACCTTCAGGAAGCTTGTGTATTATGTTTCGAAGTGGTTACGGATGAACTGTGGCATTGGAAAAATTCCCCTCTCCATCCTCTCCATCCTCGTCAGCTCCCCCATCCAAGCATTACGCGCGCATTCCTATCCCTATACCACAATGCTGTCCTCCTCTCATCTTCTCCACCTGCTCGCCCTCACCCTCAACACCCCTCCATCCGACCCCCCATCTCCAACCCTCCCACAACCCACCCACAACCCACCCCCCACCCCATCGTCACCGCCTCCTTCCCCAGAATCAGCTACTGCGGCCCCTTCACCACCACCATCCAAGGCACCGGCTCCGCAACCACCAACACCCAAGCCTAGCCCCCATCACCAAACATCATCACCACCCACATCCCGCACTCGCACCTCCAGCCCCATCCCAACGTCCACCCAACCCCAAAGTCTGCAAGGCGGCACGCCCATCGTGTCGTGAAATCCAACGACCAATGTCCCGACCGCGGCAATTTGCGCAAGTGCCGCTCAACGACTTTGTCAGCTCGATGTGTGCGCGGCTACGGGCACTGCGCATGCGTTCTTGGGGCAGGGGGTGCTGGTGGGAGTCGCGCGTTTTAGCCTGGATTGCGCAGGGAGTAATATGGCGCGAGTAAAGGGAAGTTGGGTTAGATTGTTTGCTGTGACTGGATATCGGGCCTGGCATGATGGCTGGCTGGTGGTTCAGAAGGAGTTGTTTTGGGCGAGGGGGGCTTTGAGTGGATGATTATATACCCGGTTGATAGGTGGAGATCTGTATGCGGGAATGTATCTCCTCTAATGTTGAATGGGCAGTTTTGACTATAGAACTTTGAAACTACGTGATGGGTGCATATTGCAAAGTTCATGGTGATGTTGCATCAGAGACTTCTGCCCTCGCAATTTCTCGACCATCATCCCAAATATGATGCGGGGACGTTCAGCCTAGATAGAAGCCACTGTCTTGCTCATGCTACATCTTGGTTCGTCCGGACTAGATCTACAGAACTATCATTGGGGCCCTCAAAGTGTCTGTCACGTTGCACGAACATGATTGAGGCGTAGTTGGCCAGGTTCGAAAGATAAGGAAATGCCTCCATCCAGCGATCTACAGCAGCGTTGTCATGACTTAAAGCGTTGACATCAAAGACCCAGCCTTGGGAACTCAGTCGATGCTATGTTGCTGTTCCTATGCTATTTATTGGAAGGGTTTTGGTTGTATATTGTGCCGTGCTGTAGTCGGTCTAGTTGGTTTATCTCACCTGATAAATTGGAAGATATGGCAAGACTTGCGGCAGAGATCTCCTTTGGCATCAACGCTTTTGCTTGTGTGTGGTGGCGGTTGGGCAGGGAGCTGCAGATTAGAGCAGAGTATACGCTGTTGTGGTTTATGTATATGGATGTGTGTTTGGGGGCTTGATCAGATCATGGACTTCTGAACAGGAATTGATTGACAGGCTTGGGAAGGAGATACTGGCGGAACGACAATGAGAGTAATACTGGCGTAAGGCCAAAAGTTTGGTCGGGGTATCCAAGAATGAGCTTTCAGAGGCGTTGCTGAGTTTGTTTTAGTACTGAGCAGATGCCAGTATGTGGTATATATAGGTACATAGGTACATCGACCCCTTGTACCCCAATCACAAAAGCACAAGTAGTAGGCGGCACCCACAGATAATTTACTCAACAAGATGCTTCGTAGTGTTCTAATCCTCCTGACAAGTCCACAATAGCGTTCGCCCTGGGCAATAGGATCAATTCCTGATGGCGCTGGTTCAATGGGGAAGTGGGTGTGTTCGTTGCTTCCAGCACACCATTGCAATGGCCTCCAATGTTCTCCGCCGCCAGCGAGTGGTACATGCAGTCCACCAACGGTCCAGCGTCAAGTGGGCCAAGTGTAAATCGAGGCTTTGGACGGCCGCCGGAAGATGAGCGTTTCCGGAGAGCAACGAATTAGCACATTCGACGTGGTTCGCTCCTGTGGGGCCGTTAAATATCCTCAGGGTTGGTGCGAGGAGGCGTTCATTTTGGCTCATGGGCCAAGGCAAATCCTTGATGATTATGGTGAGGACTGTCTCTTGGTCCGGAAACCGCGTACATGACACGCTCTGCTTACCCTTTTCCCGATGGATCATCACCGGTTGACCAGTCATTCATCATTACATCAATATCTGAAGAAATTTATACTACTGGCCAAAATGCCGCGACACAATGCCATTACTGTAATTTGTATTTCAACAATATCCTTATTAAGGGCGTCAAGGAAAAGGTCCTCAATCTGCTCCCTGAGAAAATGCGCTTGGAGACTTACGGGATGGCCAGACATGGGTGGTATGCTCGTTGTGTCTTGCGAGTCTGCTCAATTGTTGCCTGGAAAGTCTTCCTTCGCCTGGATTTCTATGCTCTTCCATCTGCAGATTAAGTCATCCAGGGTGATTATTTTCCTAAAAGGCGGGGTGTCTGAAGTTGTCCCCGCGTGAGCGTCCTCATTGCAATCCGGCATATCCGCGTGTCGTACGTTGACGAGGCCTAGCCCGACCATCTTCTTGCGATCCCAGATCCCCATACCCAACCGTCGGAGAGGCTTGAAGCTAGCTCCGTGCAGAGGCGAATAATGGTAAATTCCAACCGCAGAGAAGTAACTAGCACCAGGACCTGGCCAATCTCTTAAAAATATGGGAGTTTGCTCACACCGACAATGAGCTTCGGTGTGCTCTGGAGGACGTTGAGGCGCAGTTACAAGCCTTGAAGCGACAGAGGGAAGACTTGACAGGGGAGCTGTTGAAGTCTCCATCTCTACGAGAAACTCATAAACACAATCTAGCTCGTCAATTTGCCATGCAGCTTCATCTTTCCACACATTATGTAGGCCTCCGATTAAGCATGCGTTACGAGCGATGCCATCTATCCCGCCGCCATCTTCAACGATGCTGACAAGACAGAAGTATAGCTGTAGACGCCATAAAGCACGAAGTACGCGCTGCTCCTCAACCCAAGAGGCTGGTCCACAATGCAATGGCTGATATGGAAGACGCTCCGGCAGCTCCCCTGGGTAGTCGCGGTAATGGTATCGGTCGTCAGCGATGCGGTACGGTCGAATGCCTTTGACCCGTGCCAGAAATGTATCAAAAAAGCATTGAGATAATCTTTGCACTTGACCTGCGGAGCTGACCAGGCTACGAACAGCTGCGAATGAGTGCGTTGTATTGGTGAGCAGTCGGGTCGCTCTAATGGTTCTAACGATATTAAAGACTCTGCATTGGCTCGGGTCTTCAAACGAGTTCACGAAATCCTTGACGACCAAGCGATTGGACTGGATGGCGACTATCGTGCGAAGAAGCCGTTGGAAGTGGAGTGGCAAGCGGTCTAGCAGGGCTTCTGTAACCTCGCAATAATGCTGTTCGAAAATGGCAGCTGCTGAAGGGGAAGCTTCTAGCAGATACTGGAGTGTCGACAGATCTTCAATAGCTTTCAAGAGCATTAGAGACAGCGACATAGGAAGAGTGCAGAACAGATCGGGCATTTTGTGAGAGCTGACCAAGTCGAGGATGTATCGAGTTGGTGGTGGCTAATGAGGCTCAATAGATTGAGCTTGTGCTGTAGACCAAGTCTGGAGCAAAGCAACTAGGGGCGGATGCGGAACACAGAACACGTATACTGACGGTTCGAACCCCATTGCTTGGGAGGATCGCCGCAGGATCATGCTTACGGATGTGTCGTCTCAAAATGGGTGTAGAATTCATGGGGGAAATCCGTATCGTCAACGGCTGAGCGGGCCGATCACCGTATACCGATGGGACCGAGGTTCACAAGGGGGTCCAGCGATTCTTAAGGACAGCTAAAGCCATTGAGCTGAAGTTATTCCAGAACAGGGTAATTCAGCAACCGCAAGTATGGATACAACAGCGGAAGGAGAACATGTGTTACCAGATGGTACCAGACTGTACACAAAAACTTGGAAAGTCCGTTGGCCACTATGAATTTCATCAGCCATGGTTGGGCGGATATACTGAATCTTACTAGCCCTCGAACCTCCCCCCAGCGGCCATCCTCGTATTCGTACACGGTTTCTCCGATCACATCAAAGCCTACTACACGCTATTCCCCACGCTCGCCTCTCGCGGGATTCAGACCTTCGGCTTCGACCAGCGAGGATGGGGTCGCTCCGTCACTTCTCCAGCGACCCGTGGGCTCACTGGCTCAACGTCGACCGTACTTGCCGACATCACTTCCGTGATCCAAGCTCAGCTGGACAAGAATAAGGAGAATATTCCAATGTTTCTAATGGGCCATAGTATGGGCGGAGCACAAGTGCTGCACTATGCTGCCCGAGGACCGATAGAAGAAAGGCGGAAGCTCAGAGGCTACCTAGTAGAAAGCCCCTTCATTGCATTCCACAAAGATGCGCAGCCGGCCTGGCTGACGGTTGTTGCTGGGCGTCTGGCGGCCCGGATATTGCCCAAACGTCAAATGGTGCAGAAGCTCGATGGGGCAGCCATGAGTCGAGATCCGAAAGTGTGCGAGGAGTATGCCAACGATGCATTGTGTCATGATACTGGAACCCTTGAGGGACTAGCAGGCTTATTGGAACGGGCAGAAGAATTGGATAAGGGAAAGGTGACGATTGCGACTGGAGAAGGCGTGAGCATCTGGGCTGGACATGGAACAGGGGACAAAGTATGCAGCTTCGAGGCGACGCAGAATTTCATGGGACGCTTGCCAGTGAAGGATAAGGAGTTGAGGACGTATGACGGGTGGTTCCATAAGCGTAAGCGATCTGAAATTGTTACAAGGAAAAAGCACTGAACTATTCGTAGTGCATGCCGAGCCAGGCAATGATAAGATCACGTTCGCAAATGAGGTCGCGGACTGGATACTTGCCAGAGTCGACCAAGGCCCAGATCAACCACCAGATGCAGTGGAGAACAGGAGTAAACTATGAGGGCAAATGCTCTGTCTGCGCTAGCTATTAACATAGTGGTGTCTCCAGCATTCGGCCCCTGTGTTGTTACCATAGCCGCCATTCTCCAGGTCAGCTTGTGGCAAAAACGCCTTGCCCACACAAGACATCTGCTGGAGATGTAAGAGTCTTTGCGACCTTCTCACAGAGCGAGTCATCTTTCTCGGCTTTTAATATGCTAAAAGATTGGCTTTTTCCCTCAGTGAACTAGCGAGAGAAAGGAAAAATCTGAATTCATACGAACTTCCATTGTATCTTTCATGATGTGAGGGATTGTCAATATCGCAGTCTACTCGTTAGGGAGGCAGAAACCTTAGGAACCGGACCGCGGGTTTAGTCGCAGTATGTAGCACAGACTCTCTCAGGCAGAAAATTTTCGATCTACATTTGGTCCCAACGGATTCTAGAGATCCCGAGGCGTCTTCTTCTTCCAGACGCCAACGAAACCTCCACCTACTACTCTTGAAAACGCCTTCGGCCTGCAGATCGTTTCGAAGCCCTGCACTTCTTTGGCAAGTTTATCCGCCTTTTCATTGTCCGCGAGGAGGGTCTCATCCGAGCCTTCGCTGCTAGATTCTTCCGAGCTGCCTGGTTCGTCCTCATTGCTTGCAACATCGGTTCTGGGGCCATTCCTCTCACCCGAAATCCGTTTCTCTTGCTCTGCTTGAGCCACAGCCCTGGGCTTGAAAGCACGAACGTCCCACTCTTTGCCGCCGGTCATCGTATGACCAAGCTCGAGGACACGATCAAGATAAACCGGGATGTGGTGTTTCCTGATCGTCTCGACGGCATCAATAATCTGGGTAATGCTAGGATTGAAAAGTACCAAGGTACCCTGGGAAAGCAAAACAGATGCAGCTTTCTCCATATGCTTATATGAGCCGGGCATGTCTAGGATGATGTGCGACAGAAAGGCTTTGTCATCCTTCCCTCGAAGCTGGCGACGATCAATCTGTTGGTCGATCCAGTCGGAAACGCTGCCCACATAGAAGTCAACGTCATTGCTGTACAAGCCTCGGCGGAAGCCTTGAACAACCTTCTTGGCATGCTCGGAATTTTGCCGTGAAAGCTCGACGGTATGCACTGTCGCCTTGCGCGTCTCCTTGGGATACGTCGTCACTGGCTGCTCCTGCGAGCCTTCGACGACTGGTATGGAAGCATTGGCGGCATGAATTGCCCTTGCAAGATGCAGAGTCAGAGCTCCATGGCCCGTTCCGGCCTCGAGGATCTCCAACGAGGGTCCATCGTGCTGACCATCAGATACAGCAGTAGCGTGAATGTCGAGCAAGGACACAATTAGATTAGCATCTGCAGAATACACCTACAACTCCAATTAGACACGAGCTATGCATCAAGGAGGTTTGGAGAGCGCACAGGCGTCACGAGTCGCGGTGTCAGAGTAGTGTACTGAGCAAGCGTGGGTTGCGAAGCCGAGAGTGATCTCCCTTTAACTGTTGTGACCTGGGCTTGTGTCGGTTTGCCTATGATGTTACTATGCTCAACGTCGCCCCATCTTGTATGGGTGACGCCCTCGGCCTGCAACGGCTGGGTTAGATAGATATTGTCATCACGCCTATTGAGAATGACACGATCCCCCTCTGTAGAAATCAGTGAAAGCTACCTAGACATCAAGATCAAGATACTAGAGAATCGGCTACCTTGAAATCTATCAATCCATGAGGTGATGCAGCGAAAGCGAGAGTGCAGCTGAGGGTGAACTAGGGTAACCCGAAGTCTTCGAGTGATAGAAGAATTTATCGACAGTCCAGAGATCAACATTCAGCGTGGCTGTGGTATCAGTAGCAGGTCCCAATTAGGACAACCAAGCTTGCAAAAGGAAAACTTCTACACAAGGGAAAGCACTTGGCGTGATAAGATTGGAGTGTTCATGAGCCCACTAAATCCTTTTTGGGGACACACGGAACCGCTCCGCCGCTAAGGCAGCCCTATCACTAAGGTACCCATGAGCCCGTGAGCCCGTGAGCCCGTGAGCCAACTAACCTAGGTAAACTGTCTGCTCTGTCTACCAATTCCACACCTCTTCAACTCTTGTTTGCAGCATCATGGCGGGCAGCAACGAGCCTGAGTATTTCAGAAAGACTCGTGAGAAGGGGCATGTGGTCGTCAATGGTGCGTCAATGTTCATTGCGACGACTGCAGGAAATTAACAATATCACTGATAGATCCTCCCAAATTCGATCTTGAAGCATACATTGCCAATTACAGAGGTAGCTCAAGTGCTGCTGTGAACATCTCATACGTGTGCTAAGCCAAATTATATAGGCAAGACGAGATACGATAGACTGCTCCTTATAGGCACCAGCTCGACATACCTCTACTTAGAAGCTCTAAAAGCAGCGGCGGCGGAAGCGAAGCGTGGTCGGGATATTGGAAGCTACGAGAACGCCGTTGCTGCACTTCACTTAATTGCTCCGGATGATTCGGAAGCGAAGCCGGATATGGGGTGGATAGACAGAATGACCAAGCAAACCAAGGCTGAGACAGACCGCCTAGAGCTCGAATTGAAAGGATACAAGAATAACTTAATCAAGGAGAGCATTCGGGTAAGCTTCCTCGCTGTACACCAGAAGCAAAGCTCACTTAGGCGGCAGATGGGCTACGACGACCTTGGTCAACACTACCACCGCATCGGCGATCTCCCCAATTCAACGAAAGCCTTCACCCGCATGCGCGACTTCTGCACCACCCCCTCCCATGTCATCATCATGAAGCTACGCCTGCTCAACGTATCCATCGAACAAAAGAACTGGATCGCCGTGCAGACGAATGTCCAAAGCATCCGTCAAGGCGGCCACAAACAAGCGGAAGTCGAGAAGATCACAGCCAAGCTCTCCGCAGCCATGGGCCTCGCCAACCTCGCTTCCGGAAACTACGAAGAAGCAACAAAGGAGTTCCTAGCCACCGACCCCCGCATGGCCACCGCAAAGATGGAAGACCCCACCGACGAAGAGAGCTACAACGAAGTCATGACACCCAACGACATCGCCGTCTACGGCGGCCTCTGCGCCCTAGCCTCCATGTCCCGCGACGATCTACAGAAAAAGGTCCTCGACAACGCCAGCTTCCGCAACTACCTCGAGCTGGAACCCCACATCCGGCGCGCGGTCTCGTTCTTCGTCTCGGGGAAATACGCCTCCTGCCTCGCCATCCTCAACAACTACAAAGCAGACTATCTGCTCGATGTCCACCTCCAGCAGCACGTCGATCTCCTCTACGCCGAGGTCCGCACCAAGGCCATCCGCCAGTACTTCATCCCTTTTTCGCACGTCAAGCTCGCCGCGCTGGCCACCGCATTCGACACGGACCAGGCGTCCATCGAAGCGGAACTCACATCCATGATCAAGAAGGAGCAGCTAGACGCCCGCATCGATCTCGTCGACCGCGTGCTCCTGGCCCGCAAAGTGAACCCCCGGACTAAAGTGACCATGGAGGCTCTGCGCACAGCGAAGCAGTACGAGCGCACGGCGCATCTGCGTCTCATGCGCATGGAGGTGCTGAATGCGGGCTTGGATATCAAGTCGAAGAAAGGGAGGCCTGCGGATACGGGTGGATGGTTTTCTCCGGGAGGGCATGATGACGGGTTGGGGAATGGGCTGGCGGGAGATGTGTTCATGGGGAAGAGCCTTAGGAGTGGGCTGAGGACTGGTTAGGAGGATGTGGATGGTGGAAGTGACATGGTGTTGCTTGCTTGTTCTGGGCATTAGCGATGGCGTTGGGATGAGATCATGAGGTAGCGAAACGTGGAGCCATGCTCGACGAGTGGATGTCTCGAAATTGCATTGAAGCTTCGAATTGCGCATGTAAAAACGAATATCATCATGAATGCACTTTCTGTGCTTGACCGCTATCTAGTGTTTTGTGGAACTATAGACTAAAGTGAAAACCCACTGCACACCTCAGCAGATCCGAAGTGTGCGTGCCGCATGTTCATTAACTCGACCGCTACCTAAGGCTATGTGGGATCAATCGTAAACCAGAGTGGAGATCTACAGCCCAACTCAATAGAGACCATGGGCTCATATCGGGGCTCGCCGCAGAGTGCGGAAACCGGACGCTCAGGCCAACGCACAATCGTTCGGGGTATCAGAGCTTGGAAACACGTCCTTCGGAGGTATACGGCAGTCAGTCGGTGGCCTTGTCGACGTTGCCCCACTGGTATCCGGCAGGGTCACTGAACTTGTAGCCGTAGGATGAGGTGAAGTCGTCGAGGACTGCAGGGCCTCTGGAGCCTGGGATGGGGTGTTAGTTCCGACGTTCCAACGAAGCCTTGGTCATCAACGATAGAGGCTCACCGTAAGGATATTCCATCGGCGTGATCTCCTTGTTGTTGTCTAGGTAATGCAGCAACGGCGTGAAGACCCGCCAGCTAGCATCGAGCTCATCGTCACGGACGAAGTTTGAGTGATCGCCCTTGAGGGCGTCCAAGATGAGCGATTCGTAGGCCTCTGGGATTTTCAAGTCTGAAAAGCGGCGACGGTACGTCAGATCCAGCTCCGTCACGACAGTCTGCATGCTCAGGCCGGGAAGCTTCGAGTTCATCTTGATGTAGACTGATTCGTTGGGCTGTACTCGGATGACGAGCTCGTTGCGGGGGATGTCTTTGAAGATGCCGGATGTGACATCCTTGAACTGGATGCGGACTTCTGTCTTCTGTTCGTTGAGAGCTACAGCCGGTCAGCTGACGATAGATTCAGGTCACAGCGTTTTTTCGGGGGACGGGTCATACCTTTGCCCGCCTTCAATATAAAGGGAACCCCATCCCATCTCTCGTTCTTGATGTGCACTACCATCGCGCAAAAAGTCGGACATCTCGAGTCTTTCGGAACGGTGTCGTCCTCCTTGTATGCAGGCTTGTTGCCGTCTAAGGACTTGCCGTATTGGCCAATGATGACGTTCTTTGGCTCAATAGCTGGGATACCACGCAGCACCCGGACTTTCTCATCACGAATGTCTTCCGACGAAAAGGAGATCGGGCGCTCCATGGCGAGGAGTGTAAGCACCTGTAGCAGGTGGTTTTGCATAACATCCCGGACGATACCAAACTCGTCGAAGTAACCACCTCTGCCTTCCGTGCCGAAGGGTTCTTTGAACGTAATTTGAACGTTGTCGATGTGTTGGCGATTCCAGGTAGCTCCGAAGAACTCGTTCCCGAATCGCAGGATTAGAATATTCTTCACCATCTCCTTCCCAAGGTAGTGATCGATACGGAAGATCTCCTCTTCTTTCCAGTCCGGCTCCAATGCGTGCTGCAGCTCCCTCGAACTAGCCAGATCCTTTCCGAACGGCTTTTCCACAATGATTCGCGAAATACCATTCTTGGGGTAGCAGTTCTTCTTTAGATGTTGTGATACTGTAATGAAGACACTAGGAGGAAGCGCCATGTAGAACACCCGATTCTGCTCCTTTCTGCCATTCTCGATTTCCTCAAGGTGCTTGTTCAGATTAATGAAAGAGTCGTCCTGGTCGTACTGTCCGGGAATGTAGGAACACAGTTTGCAGAAATCGTCCAATTGCTCTTCCATCTCTTTCGTGGGTACTTTGATGTATGACTTGACGCGCTTGAGGTATTCCTCACGGTCCATCTTTGTTCGCGCATACCCAACGATTTTAATGTCTTTCGGAAGGAATTGATTTCGGTGCTGCGATCATGTTAATCTAGTATCGACAGAACCAGCAGTCTGACCGACTTACAAGACCAAACAGAGCTGGGAACTATACACTCAATCAGCTCAAAAAGCGCATCGCGTTGGTGAGTGAATGATCATACTGTTTTTTTCTTCGCAAGATCGCCTGATGCACCAAGAACCACAATGATTGTATTATCCTTGAGCTCTATGGCGCTGCAGGCATACAATTATGATTAGCATGGATGCTGAAGACCCAATTCACACCATGATTAAGAAGATAGGAGAATCAAAATCAGGCAGTCTATGGCTTTGGTCAAGTGGAAGAAATATGGTTGTCGCGGTCACCCCATGACGTTCAAGCAGATATTGGGGAGCTTACCCAACATTTCCGTCTTCGTCTGGGTGGATCACTGTCTCCGCCATACTGGCGATGCTTTGAGAGCAACTTTTTTTGGAATTGATAAGTATAACAGGTCTTTCACCAGGATCGGACTTTTTCCAGTAAGATGTCGTTGCAGGTGCACAGCAGTACAGTGATTTCGCAATGTGACTTCTTGAAGTGCTGCGTCAGATAACGGTAACCCGCCTCCTTTAGTAAGCCCTCTAAACTCCGACTTTTAGCCGCGATGACGATTGGGACCGCGGAAGTATGCCGGCCCGGCGTCTCAAGCTACATTGTATTAGCAGCAACTTCTTCATCTCTCTTTCTCAAAGCCTAGTATCCATAATGTAGCCGTGCATTGTATCTTTTTTCCGAGAGACACAAGCAGTATAGTAAGATTCCCATCATCGTTGGATGGTTGACTGCAGCCACAACATCGGGCCGTTTGCTCCATTTACCTTTCCCCGGACACTAGCGGGTTATTACCTTCTGGAAGTACCATTGTACCAGGCTGTACTCAGTACTCCGTCAATACAATAGCTGGGTCTGTTCTTGCCCGCTCACGGAGAATATGCATAATCTCTATGCTCTTCACTTGAGTTACCCAGCGAACAGACGGAGTGCAGTACTAACTGAAAGTTCATGCTTTCCGAGTGCTGGCTGATCGCGACTTCACTTGCTGCTCCTCTCAGGGATCCTACTCATAACAATTGTTGTAAAGTAGGCTGGAGTCTTCAATGACCAAGCCTCCTTAAAAACGGCCCCGCATATCTTTAATAGTGGCTCCGACGGCATGTTGATCTACCTAAGAGATTCCGCAAAGGATCAACACGTGTTTGTTATAGTTCGAATGTAATTTTAAAGTATGGTCGGCAAAGTATTTCAATTGACCGAAAGACTTGATGACAGATACTTTAAGTAAGGTAGAAATGCACCGGGGATTTGCTGATAAGGTCTAGAGCCCTAAGCGGGAGAGCTAGACCTTTCGGGGTTAGCTTGGAGCACCACTTGTGGTGCGAAGCCGCTCCTCAGTCTACAAACGCAACCTCCGACATCGACGGCAACCCTCTACTCCTGTCACGATACACAGACATTGGCAAAATCATCCCAGTATCATGCCTTCCGGTGCAGGTCATAGGTGTAAGTATTGCTCCGCCTGCGCTTCTGGGTCTACTATCAACCAAGCTACAATCCATCCCTCTCCAATCGATAATACTCTGGCACGCAAGCATTGCACATTTGGCTAATGTATCCAACAGTATACGTCAGGTATGTCTCCTTATGCGCTCGTTCCGCTGCCTATGGAAGCTCTACCTCGAGCTCGCAAAGTCCGCAAGCACAGTTTCAATAGCACAACTAAGACCAGAACATTGACCACGGCGATCTTCATTTAGGGGGCGACACCTCAGCTACCAGCGAGGAAAGCGCAATACCAACCCCGGCACGAGGTGAATAACGAACCGTATCGGAGAATCGACACCATATACTGAACGATTTGCTAGTCTGATAAAGATCGAAGGCGTTGATGATCCCAAAGCAGCCACGTATTTTTCTCCGATGTTACCTTGACCACGATCGGATACTAAGACTCTTTTCAGCTTCTACCTTGGGAAGAAAGTGGCATTCGTCTACCGTGCACACCGAGAAGTCCGGGGGACGAAGATCCGGGTGATCTGGGGCAAGGTTACAAGACCACATGGTATGTGGTCACCTGGACAACAACTGCAACGGTCACTTATGTACAGAACGCTGATGTCCGCTGCACAGGAAACTCCGGTGTAGTGAGGGCACAATTCAGGAAGAACCTACCTCCGAAGTCCTTCGGCGCCTCGGTCAGGGTGATGCTGTACCCTTCATCAATTTAGCGATTTTCCTTTGCATGAGAACATTGGGCGATGGCATTGCTGGGAGGCGAGAATGGTCTACAGCAAGGCGTGAAGGGGCCCCTCTGAGTCTCTGGACGCTGTAGCTATTGGACGTCATAAATGAAGCGTCATCAGTCATTCAATTGCTCATGCGTGGTCTGAAGTGAAATAGCGATACGGTTCCTAGATGCCAGTGACAAAGCCAATTGGAGCAACGCAAAATCTATCGGAACTAGCCCCGAGACTTGGCACCCGCCATTGGATTGAGGTAACTACGTATTGGCAGCCTGCACTGTTCTCGAAACTCAACTATAAGAGTCCCTAGACAGTCTGGACTTAGACTTCGTAAAGAGGAGGATGTGGTGTCTCTATATGCCATCTAACGGACAATTCCCTCAAGCGTACCCGCAGTGACTGCGCTACAGGATTGGTGAAGTCAGTGACGAGTTGCCCGACGGGCCCAGAATAAACCTCGGAAAGCACGGACGGAGTACATCGCCACGCACTAGCCGCAGCCTATCCAGTAGCCTACCGAGTTGGCTGCCCCGCTAAGAATTGTCTTATCTGAAAGTACTTTCCTCGTACCTACCCTGCCTTACCTCAGCTTGCCGAGCCGGCTGTCCCACCTCTTCCACTCTCCGTCAGCAGAGCTCCGCATCAACCATTATTCATCTTTCGCTTTTTGTACGATACTACTTTATCTTACACTTGGTCTATGCCTTAATAGACTCACACTCGCTTCCGTTCGAGACTGCAGTTGGCGTTCTACTGATACTGCAGACGTCGACGTTTCAAGTCAGGATCCACAGCCCCGAAACCCAAATCGCCTCAACCTGTCGCTACTGTCAAGCTGCATTGTCATTAACAACACACCAGCCACTCCATTCTACATTCGCTCATACGTTTCACATACAACGTGTCCACCCTTACCACATAAAACATCGTCGCTCGCTGTACCAGCATACCGATATAACCACACCCTACAATGTCTGCAAGTCCCGACAAGCGCAGACCGCGCGCCAGATCAATGCTGAGCTTCAGCGGAAAGAGATCGAGTCTCCTCTTCGGAACCGGTGATATCGTGGAAACACATGAAGAGAAGGAAGCACATGAAGTCAAAACCAAGGCCAACCCCAACAAGGCCATGAACGAAATACAACCAGGTATGAAAGCTCAGAAGACTAGACCCCCTACACGAGGTGTATTGCTAACCTGCTCTCAGCTGCGTGGGCTTTCGAACCGTCTACGATAGTACCGTTACGTTCAATGGAGCATAAGGATGTCCATGGGAATCCCATAGGTACGTCATCACAGTGACCCGCCATGGGGGCAGCGATGCTGATACCTATGCATAGCAGATCCCGATGCCTCCAATCCCACGAGATCACGATTCGAACGTCCGTTAGACACAATTCGATCTTTCGAAGCTGCCATAGACAATTCCTACAGGAGGAGGCCGATGTCCAGAGCTGGTACGTAGCCTTATTGCGGGCACCCTACTCTTTCAGCTCGCACCGACTGACACAGCGAAACACAGATCAATCAGGTACTCAGGGTCCCAGACACGGCAGCTACCAAGGTACGAGAGATTGATTTCTGCTCTTGGCGATATCAATGCCGATATGTTTGCACTCATCTTCCCAAGCTTCGTCACGTCTCTACTTATCGCAACCGCAATATTCCATCATTTCCACAATATCAGTTACTCGATGACTGCAGGCCGCGCGTTTCATTGCCGGTTTGGGCGACTAGCCGATCTCCCGCTTTTGCTTTTTCTAAGATCACGGTCGATCTTGGATCTCGGTGAACCGCTTACTAACAGCTCCCTACCGCTATAGGTCTCGGCTATCCCCAACGCTCCCCTGTAGATGACGCTGGAAATTATGGCAGGGGTGCGAGCACCAGGCCGCGTAGCTATGCAGACAACAATGGATACATGCCAAACCAACTCAACCACAGTCGCCGCATTGGCCAGGGTAACAGGGTGGCTTCAGATCCCGTCTTGCACAGCCAGAACAGCCACAGCGTTTACCCGTCACATGGGAATCAACAGTCATACGACACGGTAGCATCAGCGTCTGCGCACGGCAGCGGCGCGACGGACCCCTGGGGCAATTCCACAGATCCAAGCAGTGAGAATAGCTCCATTGACCGCGTACAGCCGCCACCAAAACCGGATATCGGAGAGCAATATGGTTTCAGTGGCTTTGGGGGAGCTCCGCAGTACCAGGGACCGATTCTGGAGGAGCACGGTTCAGGTTCTCCTGCCTATGGACAACCCGGGTACGGACAATCGCATGTAACCTCTGGAGGGGGATACCCTTTCCAGGGCAACACTATTGCTCCTCCACCGCCAGCTCATGGTAGTCGAGGGCAAATCGCGCCCCGAGTTCCGATCAAGCTTGGGGGCTCAGCGCCAGCAATCGACAGCTCTTCTCCGACGACAAGCAGCCCCGAGAGACGGAAAAGCTGGTTAAAAAGAAGGTTCAGCAAAGGTAGCAGAGGTTAAATCATAGGTTTCACTGGCCACTTGAGGACGTCTCAGTGTCTTCCACATCTAGCTTGATGCGAAACATGGACATGCATGATGAGGATGCTCAAGGTCAGAGCCGTTAATACTTAATATGGGACGATTGGCATAGAAGGTGTTGGTGCATGACGGCCATGACGGTCCGTCAAATCTTGAGCTCAGCAGGTTAAGTCGTACAAAAATGGACATATACTCAGCCGCTCCTGTGCCACAGAACCATCTCATCTACACTTTGTGCGTCACGCCGAGCCTTGATCGTAGTGCTTGCGCCGTCCTCGAGACATTATATATCCCGCAATACCCTGCGCCATGCGCGAGACCTGCTATTCATCCCCCCCAACTCCCAATGCCATGCCATGCGTAGAGTATCATGTACACCAACCCCGCCCTTCATAAACCAAATACCCAGCAACGAACTAAGCCCCTCACTCCCCCTTCCCCCCCTTTCCCTCCCTCTCCACCCTCTCGCTCTGATCCTCATTCATGGCCACAACCACATACGCAATCAGCACCACATTCGCCACAATCGCCGCCGTGGCGCCCGCCCACGTCGAGTTTCCTGTCCCCCGCCCTCATTGTCAGTCTAACTGAGCCCAAAGCGCATTGCTTTATGGCGAAGTGTGTGAGATGGGGCAAGGGGGAGGGGGAGGGGGAGGGGGAGGTACCTCGGAAGATGGTATGCAGTGTCAGGAAATAGGCCCCGATGGGCGCGCTGACCATGGCGAGGGTGAAGAAGAGGAGTTTGAAGATTACGGCGCTGGGGAGGTGGTGAGCGATTCTGCGTGGGGTTGAGGGAGGGAGGGTGGCTTACGCAGGTACGGCGGGAGCGATGTTGCTTTTCTTGGAGGGGAGGGAGGAGGAGTCGTCTTTGTCGAGGAGGGTCTTTTCGGAGGAGAGGATGCGGCGGGAGGTCATGATGATGGGAGAAGCGGAGGGGGGGGAGAGTGGGAGTGGGAGATTGGGGGGGAAGGGGCGATGGGCTGTTGAAGTGGAAGTGGAAGGGATTTTAATTTTCTCGGAATTGGGTATGTGCCATGTTCAAAGACCTTATGTACAATGTGTGAGTAGAAGTATCTCGTAGAAGTTGCAGCACAGCATTCAATATGATCGTCGACTCTTGGCACCCTTGGCACCTGGAAAAAGACAACATTTGGCCCCCCAGGTTTTGGCCGCGGCGGCTCGCCCTAGGCTGCAGCTTGTAGCCCCTTTGAACAACTAACGAGGTACTTGTACGGTTGGTCCTACCATATTACTCTCGGTGTCTATTAGAGACCGCTTTCGCATTTATTGTGGATGGTGCACTCATTTGATTTTCCCCCGTTCGTTTAGAGAGCTGTTGCACTCGTACCCCTTTTGTTGTTGTACACCGTTTCACCCCATCTCGGCATGTTTTTTTTCTAGAACCGGGAGAAGCTTGCAGTATGCCTCTTCTGGGCAATCTCGAGTGAGGCGTCAAGCTCGACACAATCCTTGGTACCTTTGGGAAAACGCTCTTCACAGACCTGACTCCGGACACTGCTATTTTCCGCGTGGCCTCGTATTCGATCTCAAAGCAGTGTTATCGCCGTAGCCAGCCTTGACGATGCGGTTGGTGAGCCCCTAGGTCGGTGTCGACCTGGTTGTGTAGCTTCCTGCATGACTAATGTGTGCCAACCCATTGCTAGAGAGGAGGCATGAATTGACTAACGAAGAAGGCGTAGGAACAGCAAGAGTGTGTGCGAAGGGAGCAGCTCTCTTCTCTTACTGTGTTCGTTCTTGACTTCCCCATTGAGTTTTCCGAGTCGATACCAGCTTATGTGATTGTTCTTCGGCACGATCACTGAGTGCTAGATGGTTCCCAGAGAAAGTGAAAGGGTGGATGCCACTGAAACGCCCAATGCCGAGTTCTTCATTGATGTAAAGGAAGTCCATGGCCGGTATCAGGCCAATCAGACTAGCGTAGTAGAACGATGTGGCAGAAATCCGGCCTGTCATCAAATCTTCCCGTTCGTATAGTTCCTGCCATTTTCTAAGATTATTGTTGCCTGGTCTCACAAAGTTTTCCACAAGACGGGAAACGGTGTCATATCCACTCCCTGAATCTCTTTGGTGCCAAGCCTCTGGGCAAAATACAGTGAGCCGCCAACATTGCATGTTGAGTAGAATTCGACTGAGTCATGCCTGGTAGTGGTCCAATGAAAGGAGGTGCAGGTAGCTTTCCCACAAAAAGTTCACATACCGAAGCATGAAAAAGATATATCGTACGGACCTCCGGACGAGGGCAGGGGTTGTCATCTCGTCAGCAACATTACTTGGGAGATCGTCTGCGCAGATGGCCAGCATGTCGCTATCAAGGCTGACAACCAATGCCTCTGCCAACTCCTGGATGGCCAAAGGCTTTATATGCGAACGTTAGCCACCGTTAGGTGCCCACGGCGTGACTGCGATCTGGTCGTTCAAGAGCCTGAACGTCTTTCCAACCACGTTCATGACTGAAGTGGAGTCTCTAAGGCATGATTTTAACTATGCCTCAAAGGGGTTTTGCGCTGTTGCTGTCTCGTAATAGACCTTGTTGTAATCTAAACCACAGTAATCGGCCGTCGTTTTCTCCACCATTTTCGTGGCAAGTTCTTGACGGAGAGAATGTCCTTGTTTTGTTAGTTTTCTGGCGACAATTGATTGAAAGACTAAGTCAATGTCGTCTAGGACTGTGTACATCCCTAGTCATATAGCTGAAGAGTGCAGTTCCGGTTCGATATCAAATCCATTCCAGCTTGTTATCAGGACGCGAGTTCGCATTGCCTGAACAGCTTTCTTCAGATCGTCAAAGAAATGCCATCGTTCACCATCAACGCTCTGAAGTCATGAATAATGTGCATGAGAGGATCCGCGCCGCGATGGCTCTCAAACAAGCCCTTGTGTCGTCTCTCGATGCCGTACGAGTGTTATGCTTCTGGCGCATTCGATGGATTATATCGAGAACAGCCTTGTACTTTCGAGTGAGTTGGGGGATTCTGGTGCGCACAATCCTGAAAAGCAGCAAGCATGAGAAATTTCTGGGGTTGCTCCGAATTGTCGAATCAGCGACGCGGAAAGTACGGACTGCCAGAAGTCAGCAGGATCATTGATTCAAAGGGGCTTGCTACGCCGTTATCAATGGTTTTAGATTTCCAAGTAGTATACGCTGGGTGGTGCAGAGACCAATGACATTTTCCATCCAGACGTAAAGTGACTAATTTCCCGTATTAATCGTCATCTTTGATGGCATCGAGCCCAACGTCAGTGTCCTGCTGCTGTTGTGCTGTGACAACCTCCAAGAACCTCTTCAGATCGACATCGGAATTAGCTAAAAATCTAACTTCTCTTCCAGTTGAAATGCTAAGAACGATCAATTCAATGCCCCAAATGAAGACTGTTGCGGCAAGAACTTACACTCAATGGCGGAATCTGCTTCAGATTCACGTGGAGGCACCAGTTCGCTGAGTATGGTTACCAATCCTCTGGTTTTCCCGCCTGTCGCCCAAGAAATCCGGCCCCTTTTGAAAAGCTTTTGACGTTCATCAACCTCATGCTGGTATAGTCAATCGGTAACAACCACCCATCAGTCCCGGCTGGGCGTTGCCGTAAGGGAAGCCTGAGGGATGTGCTCGCGTACTCTACCTTGTCGAAGGCTTTGATGGACGAAGTAAGAACAATTTGAATGACCGAAGCCGTATGGGGCTCATCGAGCCCAGGATCATGAGAACCTAGCAGTTTGCCACCACGGATTCTGAGGGCCTTGGCCAAAATCTGCAACTTCAGCTTTGAAGCTTTGAATGGTAATAACGTCGTCTGAGTTTCGAACAGGAAACCCTTATAAGCACGGACATGATATTTCCTCGTCTGGTACTGAGGCCTCCACAGGGCTGCGCGGGAACTAACCCGCTTACTGTACCCTACGCTTGTGGTCAATCGGAGTAGCCCACCAACTTTGCACCGAATGGTCACGATCGTACAGTAAGCGGGTTAGTTCCCGCGCAGCCCTGTGGAGGCCTCAGTACCAGACAAGGGAATACAGCGTCAACGGGAATGTCATAGAGCGAAACGACACGAATCTCAATGTCTCCATGGTTCTTAGATTGTGGGGCAACACCATCGCCGAACGGTCTCGACAGGGGAGATAGAGGTTCATTATCCACAACGTGAGAGACTGGCGACTTACAAGGTCGCGGCAGACGTTTAGAAATCATCCGTTTCCGTTAAATAGGCTCTAAGCTCAATACAGTACGTGAAAGACGACTTTGCTAATGATGGTGAGGTAGAGCCTCAGAAACGGTAATTTTCTCAATAGCCAATACACTACACTCTCCAAATGCGTCAAGGAAGGCTGAACGACCCCCAACGGGTTCTAATACAAAAGCCAAAGTCAACCTACATAATGATCGGAAGGACTCACAATGAGTTGCTATGTTGAGCAACAACCCCTCGCACTTCCGCCGGCCCGGCTGGCAATGTGTCTCCCCATTGACACTAAACTTCATCCAACTCTTCATACGCTCTAAGTGTGGACGGATCACCAGACTGCAAACTGGAGTCAGATGCTTTCGGACCTCGTCTATTAGCGAGAAAGCTGTTGACAAAAACTTTCGCAGACGACTTATTCGAATTGGACGTAGAGTAGTGCTCGGACCAATGACGGTAAAGCGATGGTAATACGGGTAGGCAGCCCACAATGATACCGCTCGTTTGCTCCGCGATGCTGCAACACAGTTGTCAGCAGTGTTCAGGGCTTGCATGGCCTTAGGTAAGAGAACTGCGCACTTGAGCATCAATAGGGCCATGACAATGACAGTTTGATTTGGACGACCTGCCTCAGGTATCAGGTATCCCAGTCTCGCGACGCTAGCGAAAACGCCCCTATAACCCGTGTCAGCTTTCTCGTTGGAAACCAACGGCAAGATGGTGAAAGCTTGCATCAAGCCCACAGCAAAGACTGCTGATAACCGAAGTTTTGGCCTCTTCGCCATCTGCAGACCCCAAATGGCGACAATAGGAATGATTAGAATCATCAAGTCCGACACAACGTTTATCACAGTTGCAGAAATGACGAATGCGGACTGGTCGATACATTGTTCCCCTTTGGCCACCTTATCCTCCTTTCCAACGCATTCGGTGGTCACCGTCAAGATGACAGCTACAGTGTAGAGTAAGTTCCACCAGAAGACGAACCAGATGGCCCACCATATGACGGTCTTCCGAGATTGAGTAGTTATGAATATACGCTGGTATAGTAGCACAATAGATGCTTTGGTGAAGAACATGGCAACCCTGCCGACGATCTCTATGTTGTGAAATGCCTAAGAAGCTCTGTTAAAAGATCGTTCAAGTATTTGATGGCAGGAGTTGGAATGACCTTTGTAAAGCGCTTGTACTTTGCTTTAGGAACATTCCAGAGATCGACGCCGCCGCCGTAATCAAGAGCCTTAAACATCAGACCGGCCAGAGTGATTAAGCCCACCCAGCCAAGGATACATGTCCCTAAGACATCTGGTTAGTTTGGTAGCAGATAGGGTGGTGCTTGTCTAAGGATGACCAACAGTCGTCCCACCAAAGCCTGCGATTGATAAAGCGGCGAGTGTATATACGCAGGCATACAAACAAAGTGGAGAGAATGATGGCTAGAACGGCAACAGCAACAATGAGCCCTTTTTGCGACGGTGGGTCGACGAAGTTGGACCTTGCGCCTGACGGCGGCTTCACCCCAGGTGTTGTATTTGCATTTGATGACATGGGTGACTGTGGTGCCTCTTCTCGTAAGAGACAATAGAGCTCACAAACAGATTTTGGTCAAGACATGAATGTAATGGGAAAAGATTGAGAATAACGCGTGAGACCAGCTGAGAATCCTACGCTCTGAGGCCAACCAATCACCACATTTGTACTCATGTGGTGGATTGTGGGGTATCTCATCATCGTCCTGAAACGGCTCTCGCAGCAAGGCAGACAAGGCTAGAAATTATGCCCAGGATTGGGGACTCTGCTGCAGGATCGACCATGTCCAGGCAGGATTTGCAACAATCGAGCCTTCGCTCTTGACGGCTAGACATAACTTCACGAAGCAAAACAATAGCCTCGATTTCGGCTTCAGTTGCTCCAAAACCTAGAGCATCTTCTTCCTCCTTGCTACAACGCTGTACATTTTAGATTGGGGCCCGATCTGGCTGAGACTCGATCATTGAGCTGAACGCGGCGCGGAGGGGTCTCAAGCTCTCCAGGTGCCCGATTTACAGGGTTTGGGGTCTTTCTCTGCCAGTATATGGACCCCTGTTCCGGCTTAGAAAGATGTGGGAAGGGACAAATTTTCTGATGCGAAAGGCAGGCAAGATTCGTGGCGCATGAGACATATTCCCACCAAGTGGGGTGCACGTGAAGACAGTTGTTGCATCGTCTGCAGGTTCGTTCGCCCGTTGCCGGTGGGAGTGCATGGCGTGTGTCATGTCACTGGAGTACCCTCCTTCCGTTCACGTCTTGATCGGCGGCTTCCTCCCCGCTCTTTGCGCAGGAGAGTGGGTCGCGGCTTATCTCCTGCGCTTGCCGCAGAGGGGAAGACCGCCGATTAATTGTCGCCGACTGGTGCGCGTGATCGTAATCGATGGAAGGGGATGCAATTGTTTCCGTCCGGGCGGGCCGATGCCACATGCACTCGACGCTTTTGGGACAAGCAAAAAGGCACTTCGGTCGCCTTGTATTAGCGCTTTCATGTCTGTCTGCAAAGCTTGGCACACAAAAATCGACTTCCCCCCCCCCCCAACATATATACACCTCCACCGACTAAGACAAAAATTGGATTTGAAG
>JAABUQ010000612.1_pt1 | contig 83447 bp, 76 predicted proteins | sample 5560001 | NCBI WGS metagenome assembly JAABUQ01 (sample SAMN10711888, study PRJNA513371) | rock metagenome | isolation source: Antarctica rocks | place: Antarctica: Victoria Land, Finger Mt nord | collected 2015-12-18 | reverse complement strand
ACTTCCTTGGCTACACTCTGAATTAGGCAAACGCCGCTCCTCTCTTGGCTCTAAACAATTGCACTCACAAATGTTTATGCCAGATCGGGCGGCGTTTTGCTATAGCAATTGTGAGAAATCCGGGTTAAGCCGGCCCGACGGCTCCCGATTATTCTGCCTGTGAAAATCGTGTGGAGCCGTCTTCTCTGTGCTTCCACGCAAACAACTGAACCGAATCGGAATAATCAGGAAGTCGGAATAACGAACTGCCAAACGTTTTTGCAAGTCCGTTTGTGGAATGTTCAATGCGGCTCTTCAGTGCCGAAGGGCACGTATTGACTGCACAGTGCACTATAGCGCCCCCAGAATGCCGAACTGAAAAGGTCAGAGCGCTTTGCATCGAGAAAAGCTAGCGCAGATTGTCACGTACACTCGCTCCCGCGGCTAACCGGATGTAGGACCGACGGAGAATACGCTCCGAGCGTTGCTTTGTACCGAAGGCACCGGAATTCTAAAGAACTGTCAATGGCCATGGAGATAAATACGGATACGATCGCCGAAGCCGTGGTCAACCGTCTCAGAGATTCAGCGGTCCTGATCCCACGCCTTCTCACCTTGAATCAGGCGGCCACATATCTTGGACTGACACCAGATGCGCTGAAAGCGAAAGTTCACATGGGCCGAATCCCGACCGTGGATCTAGACAAGAAGCTTCGCTTCGACAAGGTCGACCTCGACCGACTCATCGAAGAGAATAAAAAGATTCCCTGATGCGACGCAAACGTACCAAACGAGGGCAGGGCGCGGTATACGAGCGGAACGGAGTTTGCTGGTGCGACTACTCTGTCGACGGACTCAGGAAGCGGGAGTCGTGCCAAACAACCAACCGCGACGAGGCGATTGCATACTTGCATCGAAAGCAGGGAAAGCTCGCGTCTGGGGAAACGCTCAGTCCAGACCGTATCAGCGTACGGGACCTTCTGAGGCTTGTGCTTGAAGACTACGAAGTTCGCCAGTCCGCCCAATTTTACATTTGCACATTGAAGGTCAACTCGATTCTTGGGCCAAAGCTCGGCGATATCAAAGCCGCGAAGCTAACTAGTAATCGAGTCAAGGAATACATACGAGATCGCCTGAAGTCGGTGAAGCCTGGGACAGTGAATCGTGAGCTCGCTCTGCTGCACCGTGCGTTCCAACTTGGCTACAATAACGACCCGCCGCTAGTTGCGCGTGTCCCGCACTTTGCGAAATTGACTGAGGACGAACCAAGAAAAGGATTCTTGAAGCCGGAGCTCTATCGGAAACTGCTGTTCGAATTGCCTGAAGAGCTTCGCCTGTTATCGCTTACCACGTCGGTTTGAGGAAAGGTGCGCTTTTGCGGATCAAATGGTCCCAGGTGGATATGAAAGCAAACACGATCTGGATGGAAGGCCGAAAGACAAACCGGAAGCTGGAACCGATCGCTGTGCCGATCTATGGCGATATGGGGAAATTCATCGAGATGCAACCCGCAACAAGCGAATATCTGTTTGCTCGTGGTTCGAACCCGATCAAGAATTTTCGAGCAAGCGGGACGCTTGCATGCCAACGAGCTGGTGTGCCTGACTTGCTGTTTCATGATTTGCGGCGAACGGCGGTCCGGAATCTGCGCCGGGCTGGAGTGCCAGAAACGGTCATCATGAAAATCACCGGTCACCGAACCCGTAGCGTCTTCGAGCGTTATAACATCACTGACCATGCCGACACCCAGGAGGCCGGGCGCAAGGCCGAAGAGTTCCTGGCTCGGGAACACGAAGACGATGTGGCACAAACAACGTCACACGAGACCAAGAGACCAAATTGAAAGGAGAAGGGTAAATCCTTTGTTTTGTTTGGTGCGGATGAGAGGACTTGAACCTCCACGAGTGTTACCCCACTAGAACCTGAATCTAGCGCGTCTGCCAATTCCGCCACATCCGCAGGAGGGTGGACGTTCTTCATTGTAATCTAGCCCAGGTAAGATACTCCCAAAGGTTGGCCTTCCGCTTTGCCGGTGCCGCTGATCTTTTCAGAGTGGGAGAATTGCGCGAACACATCCAGCTAAAATCAAAGTAATGCCAGCAGTTTCTGTCCCCGCCAGCACTATCGCGCCACTTCGCTCACCCTTTGTTACCGTTCTTCTCGCATGGCTCATCCCGGGTTCCGGCCACTTCTTCCTCGGCAGACGCGTTCGCGGCATTATTGTGTTCGCCGTTGTCGTGATTGCTTTCACCATTGGCATTCTCATGCGCGGTCCCATGTTTCAACTCGGTTCGGGTGGCGATCTGTTATCGAGGCTGATCCAGTACGGCGGATTTTTGGGCGATGTGGCTGCCGGTCTCCCCTACTTTCTCTCCGTATGGTTTGGCTATGCTCAGCCTGATCAGGCCGGCCACAACTATGATTACGGGTCGAAGTTCCTGGTGTGCGCTGGACTGCTGAATATCCTGGCGATGGTTGACGCTTACGAAATCGCCACCCGCCAGAAGGACTAAAACCATGCCTCTCAATCTGGATCACTTCGAAGTCTCCGTTCTTTTCGCGCTCCTGGCCAGCGTCATTCTCGGGCTTGTCACAAAGCGCACCGATCAGGAGCGCCTCCGCTATGCTGCTTACTGCTTTGGCTGCTTTCTGGCGGCTCTGTTCTGCATTGGCTGGTTCATGCGTCTTTTGCATGGATGAAGCGCAACTGGCGCAATGGTTCTAACTCATGAAGACGTTCTATATCGAGACCTTCGGGTGCCAGATGAATGCACACGATTCCGAAAAAGTAGTCGGCACTCTGGTGGAGCAAGGCTATACGCCGGTAGCGCGGCCGGAAGACGCCGAACTCGTTCTCTACAACACCTGCAGCATCCGGGATAAGGCTGAGCAGAAGGTTTTTCACCGGCTTCAGCAGTTCAAACGCGAGGCGGGGAAGGGCAAGCTCTTCGGCGTCTTGGGTTGCGTGGCACAGCAGGAAGGCGAGCGCATTTTCGAGCGCGCCCCGCATGTGAGCCTTGTGGCGGGGTCCGCCAGCTATACAAAGCTGCCCGAAATGCTGTTGCAACTCGAGGCGGGTAATCGGCGCGTCACCGGCCTCAGCCTGGATACAGAGGCAACCTTCGACACTCCGTTCACGCGCCGTGACAATCCGCATCGCGCCTACATCACGATCATCGAAGGGTGCGACAAAGCTTGTGCTTATTGCGTGGTGCCGTTCACGCGAGGCCCGGAGCGCAGCCGCACCAGCGAAAGCGTGATGAACGAAGCTCGTTCCCTGGCTGAGCGGGGATACAGCGAAATTCAGCTGCTTGGACAGAACGTCAACAGCTATCGTGATCCCTCGAGCGCAGCTTTCAACTTCGCGCAATTGCTGGCGAGCACCGGTCAAATTGACGGCATGAAACGTGTGCGCTTCACAACCTCACATCCGCGCGACTTCGTCAAGAGCATCATAGATGCCATCGACCGGCATCCAACGCTTTGTAATCACGTTCACCTGCCGGTGCAGTCCGGCTCGACACCGGTGCTGGCGCGCATGCAGAGGCTCTATTCGCGCGACGAATACATGCGCCGCATCGATTGGATGAAGAGCGCCAGGCGCGATATCGCGATCACCACCGACATCATCGTGGGTTTTCCTGGAGAAACCGAGGCTGACTTCAACCAGACGCTTTCTCTGGCTGACGAAGTGGAGTACGACGCCATGTTTATCTTCAAGTATTCAAAGCGGCCGAATACCTCTGCTCTGCAACACGAAGATCACATTCCGGAGGAAGAGAAGACGCGTCGTTTTACGGTGCTGCAGGAACGGCAGCGAACCATTCAGATCCGGCGCAATGCCCGTTATGTGGGTACGACAGAACAGGTGAACGTTGAAGGGTTCAATCTCGCCACCAGGCAATGGATTGGGCGGACAACGCAGAACAAAACGTTGAATTTCTTTGATCCCACTCTGCCGGCGCCGGAAGGCCTTCGGACGCTCGTCGGACAATATGCCGATGTGTTGATTACGCGTGCGAGTCCCCATAGCTTGGCGGGTGAGCGGCTTCAGACCGCCCGCATTCAGTAGTCTGGTGATATCAGCCGCAAGGGAGAAAATGTGGAAGTAGAAATGAAGATTCGCGGTCTTATGATGGACCCGATGACCAACATGCCCATCGTAGTGCTGAAGGATTTGGCCGGGGATTCCGTGCTGCCCATCTGGGTCGGCATTTACGAAGCTAATGCGATTGCCTTGGAAATTGAAAAAGTCACCACGCCTCGGCCCATGACGCACGACCTGATCAAAGTGCTTCTAATGGGCCTTGATACTTCGATCAAAAAAGTGGTAGTGAGTGAACTCAAGGAGGACACCTTTTACGCTTTGATCTGGCTGGAGCGCGATGGCAAGCTGATCAGTGTCGACTCGCGTCCCAGTGACGCTCTTGCCTTGGCCTTGCGTCACGATTGCCCCATCTTTGTCGACGACCGTGTACTTCAGTCTTCTCGCACTTCGGCCACGGTCTCGGAAAAGGTGAATAATGAGGAACTGCGTAAATGGCTTGAGAACTTAAACGACGAAGATCTGGGCCGCTATAAGATGTAGCTTCTCCCACTCGTCAGCAATAAAAAAGCCCCGAGGTAGGTCATCCTCGGGGCTTTTTTTATTCCGCGCTGATTCGTCTTAGCGGTGTCGCCGGGCTGCCGTCGGCTTCCTGGCTGCCGTCTGTACTCCAGGCACTGTCGGATCCTTGAACGTCAGCATATAGGGGTCCTTGTTGAAGCTGTCGGCCACGCCTGAAAAATCCAGTTTGTTGCCAACCTTTATTTTCTCTAGCGCGCTCGCCGCCAGCGGGGCGCTAAACTCCAGCGTTGCGTCCGGCTTGGCTGGATCGTCCACTCCCAACACAACCTTAGTGGGCCGGTCCGCCGGATCCATCGATATCACGGTACCGGTGAAGTTCTTCACTCCTTCCGCACCGCCCGGGATCTCCGCATCCTTTACGTTCGAATTGAAGAATTGCTGACTTTGGTCGCCCGTCAGACTTGATTTAATGGCGTACCAGAGCTTGTATTGCGGGTCCGAGGCAATCCGCGCGTTGATGTCGGCTGCTGCTTTGTTGGCGGTGTCCGCCTGACTTGTAATGCTCAGCGGCCCGGGAGGAAGAGCGTTGGTCTTCGATTGCGCCAAAATTTGATCTGCGCCATCGGAGCTGCCATGGAACTCTTTGTAGACCTTGTTGAAGTAATCAAGCAGCTGGGGACGCGTGGCGGCGGGAACAGCCGGTCCAGGGCCGGCATATTGCCCCGCTCGCGCATACTCAAACAGCCCCTCGGGATATTTCTTCTCCTCAATCAGCAGCTTTCCGTAGGCAGCCGATACCGTTCCCTGATCGGGATTCGCTTCTAAGCTTGCTTTGTACTCGCTCTCCGCGGCGGCGGTGTCCTTCTTCGAATTCGCCTCCCATCCCAGAGCGTTGTGCGCGATCGCGAGGGCTTGCGCCCGCCCCTTGGCGAAATCCGCGTCGTTAACCGATGCCGGCTTCTGCTTGGCATCAAAGGCTGTGTCGATGTTGTCGATCACCCCATGAGCGGCGCTATCTATCTGAGTTGTCAGGTCCGCCGAGGGGCTTGTGCCGCCCACAGCCGGTCCCCAGACCGACGTCAAATACATGGCCCGGAAGTTCTTCGGATCGGCCTTCAGCGTCTCGTTGCACTTGTCCAGCAGCTTTTGCCTGGCGCTTGGGTCGGTCTGCGCCAACTGCCCTAAAGTGGCCACGAAATAAACCAAACGGTCCTGTGCAAACTCACTCTGCGGATATTTGTCCTGCCAGGTGTTTAACAGTTCCAGGCGCGCCTTCGGATCCGTTGTCTGGGTGATCTTCGAATACAGGTCGTATTCGCCACGGTCCTTATAATTCTTCGCCGGTTGTCCGGCAGCCTGTCCCGCCGCAGGAGCACCCTGTAGAGCGTGCGCTGCGCTCGCCACAGGCACAGCGACCAAGCTGGTCAGAAGAGCCAGCGCCCCCGCCGCGACTACCGGCCTGCCCGCTTTTATAAGAGATAAATCCACGACAACCTCCCTTAGAGGAATACTACGTTTATTGATTCTGGAACCGGACCCTGTAACGGGCGCCCCGCCCGAAGGTTACTACGGCGGGCCGTCCTCATTCAGTTACGAGATGCGCAAAGCCGGAGTATAACCAATAGCTTCTCCTACCCGCAACATTCCTATTACCTTAGATGCGTTCGTTCGCCAACTTGTTCCCACCGTACCGCGTTGCTGCGCCCCCGCTGCTGCGCCCCTGCTGCTGCGTGTTATCATCCCACCTTCATGCGCTACGCGGACCTCGCGATCATTGCTGTGTACCTGCTGTTCATTACCTGGTTCGGCGCTCAATTTAAGGATAGTCAAAAGACTTTAAGAGACTACTTCCTCGGCGGCCGCGAGGCGCCTTGGTGGGCTATCGCGTTCTCCATCGTTTCGGCCGAAACTAGTACCTTGACCGTCATCGGCACACCCGCCCTTTCCCTGGCCGGAAACTTTGCCTTTCTTCAACTAGTCCTCGGATATCTGGTCGGCCGCTTCGTCATTGTCCTCTTATTCCTCCCGCAGTACTTCCGCGGCGAAATGTTCACGGCCTATGAATTGATGCAACGGCGCTTTGGGCCTCGTGTGCGCAAATATACCGCCGGAACCTTTCTTGTTCTGCGGACGCTGGCCGAAGGCGTTCGCGTTTTCGCAGTCTCTATCGTGATTTCAATCGTGCTTGGAACAGGGGAGATGGCCTCTATCGCCGTCATCGTCTGCTTGACCTTGTTCTACACCTTTCAGGGAGGAATGACCGCTGTTATCTGGACCGACGTAGTCCAAATGGTGCTCTACATCTGCGGCGCCATCGTCAGCTTCGTTCTGATGCTGCAGCTGATTCCAGGTGGTTGGCCCCACGTTGTACAGCTCGCGGCTGCCGCCCACAAGTTTCAAGTCTTCGATTTCAGGTTCTCTTTCTCCGCTGCCTTTTTTCACCGCTCCTATAGCTTTTGGGCAGGCCTGCTGGGCGGCTGTTTCCTGGTCACCGCCAGCCACGGAACCGAGCAAATGCTGGTGCAGAGACTCTTATCGGCGAAGAACGAACGCGCCAGCCGCGTTGCCCTCTTATCCAGTTGGTTCGTCATCTTCTTCCAGTTCGCTCTCTTTCTCCTGATCGGCGTCGTGCTCTGGGTCTTCTATAAAGACACGGGACGGCCGCTGCCCGCTGTTCCCGAACGCACTTACCCCGAGTTTATTTGGACTCATCTGCCCGTCGGCTTGGCCGGCTTACTGATTGCCGCCATACTCGCCGCCGCCATGTCGAATCTCAGCGCAGCGCTCAATGCCCTTGCATCCACCACCATCATGGATTTTCTGAAACCGTTGCGCCCCCACTACTCTGAGGCTCACTATCTTCGCCTTGCTCGCTGGGCTACCGTCGGGTGGGGCGTCATTCTTTTCGCCGTCGGCTTGGCGGCTCGCCATTGGGGACGCATCTTAGAGGCGGGGCTGTCTATTGCCTCAGTCTTGTACGGCGCTCTACTGGGCGTGTTTCTCCTCGGGATGCTCACCAAGCGCCCCGGTGAATGGTCGGCGATTGTGGGTATGACCGCCGGCTTCATCTCCACTCTCCTGCTATTCCGCAGCCAGGTGGCCTACACCTGGTTCGTTCTGGTGGGCTCAACCGTCACGTTCGTGGTGGGTTACGCCTGCAGTTTCGTACTCCGCGAAAGAGAGTTCACGCGCGTTGCAGCCTGATTCCCCGCTACAAGCTCCGCTGCCCCCCGTCCACTCTGGCCCTAAGCTCCAGCGGGTGTTAGGTATTTGGAGCGCAGTGTCTATCGTCATCGGAACGGTCATCGGCAGTGGTGTCTTCCTGGTGCCCTCCGCCATGATCCGTTACGTGGGCTCGGTCGAAAAACTGTTTGTGGTTTGGGTCGTCGCCGGCCTCCTCAGCCTCTTCGGTGCTTTGACCTATGCGGAACTGGCCGCGGCCATGCCCGAGGCCGGTGGCGAGTATGTCTATCTGAGCGCCGCCTATGGTCCGTTCTGGGGATTTTTGTATGGATGGACCCAGTTCTGGGTTGCGAAAAGTGGCTCCATTGCTACCCTCGCGGCTGGCTTTTACACTTATTTAGCCGTTTTTTTCCCTGTTCTAGGCATGGCCGTTCTTGTTCTCCCCTGGCACATTGGTCCCGGCGGTGCATTGCTTGAAATTCACTATGGCCAGCTTGTTGCTATCGCCGTAATCCTCATACTCGCCGCCGTCAATTACGTGGGCGTTCGCTCCGGCGGCAATCTTCAGGTGGTTGTCACGGCAGTCAAAATGCTGCTCATTGCGGCCGTTATCGCAGTCGGAATCTTTTGTGGCCGCGGCGATTATTCACACTTTGGCTCGCGCATTCCGGCGGTCGGAGGCGTAGCAGGATTTTTCGCCGCCATGGTCAGCGCCTTATGGGCCTACGACGGCTGGAACAACGTCAGCATGGTCTCTTCTGAAATCCGCCATGCGGAACGGAATCTCCCTCGCTCCCTCATCCTTGGTACCGCTGCCGTTATTGCCACTTACCTTTTGATCAACGTCGCCTACTTTTATGTCCTCAGCCCCGCACAGGTCGCCTCCAGTCATCGCGTCGCCGCGGACATGATGTCCAGTCTCTATGGCGCCGCCGCCGCTCGTGCTGTCACGGTTGCGGTCCTGATTTCGATCGTCGCCGCGCTGAATGGGTCTATCCTTTCCGGAGCGCGGGTTCCATACGCCATGGCTCGTGATGGCCTATTCTTCCGCAGTGCCGCCGTGGTTCATCCCAGGTTTAAAACACCTGGAAATTCCACCTTTCTACTCTGCTTTTGGTCTTCTGTGGTAGTTCTCAGCGGTTGGTATGACGATCTCTACAATTTCGTGATTTTTGGTAGTTGGATTTTATATTTATTGACCGCTGTTTCCGTCTTTGTGCTGCGCCGGAAAAGACCAAATCTCGTTCGTCCATACCGAGTCATTGGTTTTCCTTTCGTCCCAGTACTTTTTATCGGGGTAGCTGGCCTACTGCTTGTCAGCACCATTCAAACCCGTCCGCGTGAATCTCTAATGGGGCTTGGACTTATGGCTTTGGGAGTGCCTTTCTATTTCTACTGGAAAAGGCGCACCCATTAGACTCGTTTCAAAACTACTCAGGTTTTTCGAATATTTCTTCCGCTAAATCCCTGGTACTACTAGAACCGTTTCCGCACTAAGCAACCCGACTTATATTGAATTTGCATTCAAATACCCATTAAACTGCGTCTGAACTGTGTGCGTCACAAAGGCGTAAAAACCGCTATCCGAAGGTCTCGGACGGCAGATGGCAATGCAAGGAGGGAGACAATTTTGGATGTGGACAAAATGCTCGCTGAGCTTCGGCTCGAGCGAGAACAGATTGAAGAGGCGATCCTTACCCTGGAACGCCTGGCGCGTGGTCGTGGCCGCCGGCGTGGACGGCCTCCTTCCTGGCTGAAGGATGCGGTATCGGCGGCTTCGGCGGGCGACGACGGTCAATCTGAAGCCCTGCCGGTTGCTTCTGAGGTCCGGCGCAGAGGACGGCCGCCCGGTAGCAAGACCAAGCAGACTGCTCATCCGGCCGAGGCCTGATCCGAAGGCAGACTGATCGCCCCGGGCGGCCCTGCATTACCGGCGCCTTAATAGAGCAGGTATGGCTTGCGACGCTCCGCGAAGTCGCCTGCCTGCTCTTGCGCCTGGCTCCAGATAGTACTCGCGCCGGTGGCCTGTTGCAATTCTCTGACTATCTCGTGATTGCCGATCAAAAATCGGCATTTCTCGAAATCGATTTTTCCCGGGAATAACTGCTGCAAGGCGGCTGCGACTTCAATACCTAGGCGCGTGCTGTCGAAGGCTTCGCGATCGGTGACCACGAAGCGAACGCCGCTTATGTCCACACCCTGCAAGTTGGATGAGGATGGATGGAAGCGCGTTGGATAGACCCGCACGCCTGGGATGAAGCGCGAGTTCAGAAGCTGCGCCAACGCCGGTCCGTCGATCCAATCGGCGCCGATTTGCTCAAACGGAGCGTCAGTCCCACGGCCCACCGAGTAGTTCGTCGCCGCCTCGATCATTCCTATTCCCGGGTAGAGCAGCGCCGCATTCAAGCTCCGCATATTGGGCGATGGATTTACCCACATAAGAGTAGTGGCATCAAGCCAGTCGCCGCGCTGCCAGTTCTTCAGCTTTATAACTCGCAGGTCGGCGCCCCAATGCTGTTCCGCGTTGGCCATTGTAGCCAGTTCCCCAAAAGTCATGCCGTGTCGCAGCGGCATGTCATAACAGCCCGCGAATGATTGCAGGTCCTTCTGCAATAGCGGACCTTCCACGTGCGTTCCGGTGATCGGGTTCGGGCGATCCAGTACAAAGAAGGGCTTCTTGGCTTTAGCCGATTCTTCAACCGCGTACAGCAGCGTACACGAATAGGTCCAGAAGCGCGTGCCCACGTCCTGGATGTCGAAGGCCACCGCATCCAGGTTCCGCATCTGCTCCGCCGTGAGTCTCCGCGCCTTGGGTTGATAGAGACTCACGACCGGTAAGCCCGTGGCGGAGTCCTTTGCGTTCCCTATATCCTCCCTATCTTGCGTCCCGGACAGGCCGTGTTCCGGCGAGAAGAGCGCCGTCACTTGCACCCCTGCCGCAAGCATTGCGTCCACGTCGCGATGTCCTGCGCGATCAAAGCCGGTCTGATTCGTGATCAACCCCATGCGCTTGCCTTTCAGCTCGGCGAACCCGTCCTGCTCCAGCACGTCAATCCCGGTCAGGGTCTTCACATCGCGATCCACAACGCGATGCACCCCCGCCCCTGTGATGGTTTCGTTGTAGCTGGTGAGTGATACGGTTCCCGGCAGTTCTAAACCAAATGTGGCCGCAACCGCCGTCGCCACGCGAGAACGCAGCGAGCTGAGAGATTTAATTCCGTTCGGATGCACGACGTTGGTCAACAAAATCACAAATGAGTTTGTCGCCGGATCCATCCACATTTCCGTCCCGGTATATCCGGTATGGCCAAAGGAGCCGATGGGGTACAACTCACCGCGGTTACTCGAAAACGGCGAATCGATATCCCAACCAAGTCCCCGCAAAATCGGTTGGTCAGCCGGGCTCGCCGGTTCGGTAAATTTCTTCACTGTGGCAGGCTGAAGAACTCGCGCGCCGTTGCGCTCTCCCTTCCCCAGCAGCATTTCTGCGTATTTGGCCAGATCGTCGGCCGTCGTGTAGACACCCGCATGCCCGGCCACGCCGCCCATGTAGCGCGACGTCGGATCATGCACAAGTCCGCGCAGTGGCTGGCCCCCGGCATCGGCATCGATTTGCGTAGGCGCTATGCGGTCGCGCAATGAAGCGGGCGGCTGGAACTCCGTATCGTTCATTCCCAGCGGCGCGAAAATCTGCTCGTGCGCAAACCGCGGCAGCGTCTCGCCTGAGACGCGCCGTACAATCTCGCCCATCAGAATAAAGTTAATGTCGCTGTAGATAAAGCGCGCGCCCGGCGGGGCAATGGACGCAGTGGCGAGTGCTTTTTGAATACCCGTTTCGTATCCACTCCAGCGCGGCTTCAGAATCAAATCCGGCGGCAGGCCCGAGAAGTGCGTCATCAACAATCGAACCGTGATGTCGCTCTTTCCGCCTTGAAACTCCGGTAGGTACTTGGTAACCGGATCATCCAGCCGTATCTTGCCCTGCTCAAACAGCTTCATCACGGAAGGAGTGGTCGCAACCACCTTTGTGAGCGAGGCGGCGTCGAAAATCGTATCAACCGTCATGGCCTCGCGACGCGGAACCAAAGATCGAGAGCCGTAAGCCTGCCGGTAGACCACCCGGCCGTTATGCCCAATCACAAGCACCGCGCCGGGGATCAGCCCACTCTGAACGGCCTCATTCAGGATGGCGTCCACTTGCGGAAACTGCTGTTCCGAAGCCGAACCCGGCTCTCGCGGCGACCCGGCCTCGGCGAGGCTAACTAAAACTGAAAGCAGCAGAGCGGCTATGGAAGTCTTCATACTCACGAAACTTCAGACTAGCCTGTCTGCCCTAAAGCCGTCCCGCCGCTACTTGCTCAGCTTCTTAAAGTATTCGGCTACTGCATCGCGGTACTTCTCGGGAGTTGCCTCTGTGGCGCCGGTACGCGTGCCCTCCGCGCGCTGCTGGGCGGCGCGTTTGTTGAGCTCTACTTCCAGGCGTTCCAAGCTAACCACCGCTTCCCGGCTGAGACGTGCATCAAGCAGCCCCGCTTCCCCCCCTGTCAGGTGCTGCATGGTGCCGATCGCGCCATTGATAGAGCCCGAAAGTGCACGGTCGCGTGGATCCGCTTGGGCTCGCAAAGCTTGCAGTTGGCCCAGCGCATCTTGGAGCTGCTGGCGGCTCATCGATGGGCCCACAGCGCCTGTTTGTCCCGAGGCGCCTCTTCCGCCTTGCTCCCGGCCACCTTGCTGTGAACCATTTTGCTGTGCGCCGCCTTCTGTGCCTCGCTCCAGTTCCTCCCGCATGGCGCGCACTCGAGAGAGCTCTTCGCCAGTCTTGCCATCGCTCGCATTCTGCCCTGGCTGATTCCCCGATTGCACTGCCTGCTGCAACTCTCGCAGCTGCTGGCTCAGCTGTTCCACGCCGGCCGTGACGCCCTGCTCCATTCCCATGTTGCGGTCCCCATAACCCTGCCGCATCCACTCCGCGTCCTTGCGCATCCGCAGCGCCAGTTCCTTCTGCTCCGCGTCTGACAGCGCCTTTCGCAACTTAGAAGAAGCGTCCGGCTGCGCCCCCGCAAGTGTCTGCGCCTGCCGCTGCATGTTGCGCTCCAGTTGTTCCAATTGCTGTCCCAGCTTCTCCTTCTCGCCGGCAAGCTCCTTTTCCTGTTCAGTTGCCTGGCGCCGGGGCTCCATCGCCTGCTGCCAGTTTCGCCGCCGGAATCCATACCCGAACCGCACGCTGTTGGGGTCGTTCATCTCCTGCATCCCATCTTCGCCACCGGCCGTTGATTCAGAGGACACGCCCGGACGTTGCGGCCCCGGCCGCCCAGCGTTCGCACCCTGCTCGCCATACATGCGCTTCATCTGGTCGGCCAGTCCCTTTTGAGCGTTCGCGATCTCCTGGGCCCGTCCCGCCAGATCCGACACCGAACTACCGGCCTGTTGATGCAGCGTTTTGTTTAGTAGCTCCTGAGCCTCCCGCAATTGGGCAGCCGCCCGCTGCTGGGCCGTCGCATCATGGCCGCTTACCGATTGGCGCATCTGCTCTTCAGCCCTCTGAAGCGCGTTCATCGTCTGCCGCAAAGCTTCGCTCATCTGCTGGTTCTGTCGATTCGAGCTTCCTCCACCCGTTTGGCCCGGTTGCTGTGAGCCCCCTGACGACTGTTCGGAACCTTGCGAAGAAGACGAAGAGGAGGAAGAACTGCTCTGTGGACCACGCTGCCCCGATGAACTCGATTGCTGTTGCCCTTGCGCGTTCTGAGCAAGCTGTTGCATCTGCTTACGAAGCTCTTCCGCTTCGCGCCGCAACTGCTCTTCTTGCCAGCGCTGCTCAAAGGCTTGCTGCTGACCCTTTTGATCCGCCAGTTCCTGCTGCCTGCGGGCCAACATCTGCAGCCGTTCGAACGCATCGTCAATTGCCTTCTGCTGATCTTGCTCTGCCGAAGAAGACGCCGATTGTCCGGTTTCATACTGGTTCTTGCTGGTATCGAGCTCCAGGTCGAACATCCGGGCCAGGTCGCGCTGTGCGCCACCGCCTCCTCCTCCCCCGCCTTGCTGGCCAAACGCTACTTGGATGTCACGGAACAGCGCTTCTGCACGCAGCAGCGACTGCAAAGCCCTTTCTTCCGGCGCCAGCGCCTCATGCCATTTCGCAGGTTTCAAATCTGAAACCGCGCTGTCCATTTCCGACGAAGCCTGTGTCATCAGCTTCGAGAACTCTTCAAACTGCGAGTTGGCCGAACCCAGTTCGCGGCTCGCCATTCGCTCGGCCAGCGTCTTGGCCTGCGCCCCTAACTTCGATTCCAGGTCTGACAAAAATCGCGCATGCTCTCCGGCGGCCGCGTGGCTGCCCTCACTGCCGCGGACCTCATTGAACGTTGCGGCGATGATCTGCTTCTGGCGCTCGGAGATGTTCTCCTGATTGCCCATCGCCCCGCCACCCATTCCGCCGGCCTGCTGCGATTGGCTGAATTTGAAGTCGAACGGCTCGGCTTGGGCAAAGATAATGTCACTATGCGCCGTCGTCTTCGCATCGCGCGCGGTGGCGTAGAAGCTGACCACGTCCCCCGGAACTACTTTGAAGTTCTCGAAATAGAGCGTCGTTTTGCCTTCCGCTTCCTTCACAGTCTTGGCGCTTGAGAGCGGAACGCTCTGCTCCGGTCCGCCATTCACCGAATAATGCAGTTGCAGATCCTTCACGCCGAAATCGTCCGCCGCTTCCACAGTCACGGGCACTTCTTCGATGGGACTTACGCGCGGATCGTGGCCCGGCCGCAAGATCTTCACCGACGGCGGCTCGTCCTTCTTCGATTCAATGAAATAATCGTCACTGATGCGAACCGCTTCGCCGTTATCGAGCGCCGCCACGTGATACGCGCCGTCTTTCTGAACACGCAGGCGCGCCGAAAGCCAGTTCCCTTCGCCTGGCGCCAGATTGAGCTTTGCACCGTTCTCCATAACTAGCGCGCCGTGCTCAAGCGGTCTGTCTGTTAGTACGGAAATATCGGCTTCGGTTCCTTCCACAGCGCGCACGTCGCCGCCCGGATCGTCCACAACGTCTGCTAAGCCCAAGCCGGATGGGAAATGCAGCGCCACGCGAACACGCTTTACTCCCGGCAGATCCTTCACATTGATTGTGAAGTGCTTCGATTCCGCCGCGTCCGCTTTGACGTAATACTCCACCGCGTCTGAAAGTCCGGCAAACAGAATCTGATAACCGCTGCCATCCGCCTTCGGCTGCATGGAGGTTTGTTCCCACTTCAAAGCCCCTCCGTGCTTCGCATAGAGGCTTACGTCGCGCGCGGAAAAGCCAAATGTCTGCGCCGTGATAAGCTGATCGGTTTTGCGCCGGATGGTTTTATCGCCCGGCTGTACTCCGATATCGTAAAGCGGACGCTTGCCGGCGTTGGCGCTGCCAGTCCATAGCAGGGAAGCTCCGTAACCCCAGTAACCCGGGCCCGCCGCAATTAGCCAGAACAGTAGCGCAGCCGCCGCCATTCCACATCCGAACAATCCAACCAAGGAACCCGTCGGCGCAATTCGCTCCGGCTCATGCCCGCGCGCTACACGCAATGCGTCTTCGGCGATCAACTCCGTGAACGGATTCTGAGTGTCGGGCCGCTCCGCCAGCGTGATCAGGCGTTCCTCGAAGCCGGGAATTTTCTCTTCCGCCAGGCGCGTCACACGTCGGCGGCTGAGCTTCGACAGCGGAATCAACAAGCCAAAAGAGGCTGCAGCCGCAAGCGCCAGGAAAAGCACAACGCGCAGCGGAACCAATAGGCTTTGCGCAAACTCGTAGCGGTTGCTGATTGCAACCATCAGCAGCGTCAGCCCTAGCGCCAGCGGAGCTACGATGGCCACCCCACGAGACGCCGCCAAAAGCCGCAGCCGTAATTCCAGGCGTCGCAGGTATGCGTTTAATTGTTCGAGCGCTGTCATGCCGCCTGCCTTTCCTCTCTTAAGTAACGAGTCGCAAAGACCGATTCCATCAAGCCCACCGCCAGCGCCAAAATCAATGCGTACCTCCAAAGACTCCAGGGCCGCACTTGCTGCTCAGCGCTTACCGGTTGAGCGCCCTCGGCGGCCGCCTGCTGAGACGTAATCCCAGTATGGCTCCATAATTCGAGCGTCTCTGACGGAACCGGCGTCAGGTCCGATTCCCGCCGGTCGGCATGCACAGCCATTAGCAATCTCCGCCCATCGGCGCGCTGCACTTCATAAAAACCATTTTTCTGAAGCTCGAAGCTCGACGCCTTTGTTGCATCCGTCAGCGATAACTCGTGCCTGCCATCCGGCCCAATCACATCTGCCGCTGTTCCTCGCGCGCCCGTGCGCCGCAACGCGGCCGCCGTGCCTGAAACAACGCTCGTCGGCGTGTCAGCCGATCCAGCCAGATAGCGGGCCGTCTGCGCGACGAACGGCAGAAACGATGCGTGCAGTGGAAAATCGTTCGTTGAATTGTCCAGCGTGGAAGCGAAAATCAACAGGCGTCCTTCCCCCATCGCCTCTTCTGTCAGTAAAGGCGCCCCATCGGCCAGCTTCGCCAGTACTCGCGCATTCGCTTTCGGCGTCATTCGCGCCGTCGCCACGAATTGCACGTTCTCAAAGCGTCCGGCCCCCGCGAGCGCCGCGTTTTGGCTGTCCACGAATCCAGCCCCTTGCGTTTTACTAACATCAGCAACAAGATGATCGCTTCCCAGCGGCGCCCGTCCCGCTTGAGCATTGTTCGGCCCCAGCGCAACGAACACCGCACCGCCGCGTGAAACGTATCCGCACAACGCTTGCGCTATCTTCGCGCCCGGATCGCCCACGTCGTTTAGAACCACAAACGCAAACTTACTGAAGTCAATGCCGTCCGCCTGCTCTAACGGCGTCGATTGCACTGTGAGCCCGGTGTCTGCCGCCGATTCAAGCGCCGCCTTGTAGTAATAAGCTTCGCGCGCCCGCCCACCGGCATAAAGAAAGAGCACGCGGCGCGGATCGGAACGCTCCACCGAGAATGGAAACGCATCGTCATCGGGCAGTTCATCGTGCGGTTCCACGCGAACCTGGCCGCGGTGTGAGCCGTATGGCACGTCAAACGCCAGAAACTCCACTTGCGCCCGGCCACCGGCTGGCACCGCTACTTCTTTCGACGCCAGCACCTTGTCATCCAGCACCAGCGACACTTTGCGCGAGGCCGCGTCTGTCTTCCAGCCCGCTATCGTCGCCGTCAGCCGCGTGTTCTTCGGAGCATAGACGGAAGCGGCTGTGGTCACCGTTTCAACCGCCCAATTCGGCGTGTTTCCTGCCCCAACACTGTGAAGTTCGAGCGCGGTATGCGGGCCCAATTGCAAGTCGCGAAAGCCCTGTGCGCCTCGGCCACCACTCGGCCCCTGCTGCCCGTTAGGCATGGACGTTTCCTGCATGTCGCTGATCAGATGCACTTGAATCTGCATCCCGGTAGTTTGGTCCATCACGCGCAGCGCCCGGGCGAACTCGCCGAACGAACTCGCGCTGTCCGTAGGCGCGATGGAATCGATCGCGGCCGTCAGCACGCCGCGATCTGTCTCAGGGCGGGTCAAACTCTCGACGTGCGAGTCGATGGCGATCACTTGCGCGAGATCACGTCCGCCAAGCGCGCTCACGATACGCTGTGCCTGCGATTTCGCTTGTTGTAGCCGGTCTCCAGTCCGCATACTGCCGTAACGCATACTGAATGACCGGTCCACCGCAATCACGGTCAGCTTGCGGCGGCCCCCCAGAGTAGAAGTTCTGTTCAAGAACGGATTCGCAAACGCCAGCGCCAGCAGAGCCAGCAGCGCCATGCGCATACTCAGCAGCGCCAGGTACCGCAAGCGCCTGTGCTTCACTGAACTCTGCACTCTTCGCTCAAAGAACATCAATGAGCTGAACGGTTGCGGCGTACGCTTGAACTGCCGCAGCAAGTGCAGCCAAACGGGCAGCCCCAGCGCCGCTATGCCGGCCAAAAACCATGGCGAGAGAAAGCCCATCTACATTCTCCCTTCGCGAATGGTGAAATATTCCCGCAGCGCGGCATCAAGCGGCCGGTCCGTGCGAATCAGAAAGTACCCGATCCCGGCGCCCTGCGCCTTTGATCGCAATTGCTGGATATGCGCGCCTACCTTTTGCCGGTATTCGTTATGCGCGTAATCGGGTGAAGCCTCCATTGCTTCACCTGTCTCCATATCCAACAGCAGCACCGGCTCGCCGAGTTTCGGCTCTATCTCCTTCGCATCCAAAACGTGAAATAGAACCAGCTCATGCCCTCTGAACCGGAGCGGCTCCATCGTCTGAATGATCTTGTCCGGATCCTCGTAAAAGTCGGAAATCAGAACCGTGATGCCGCGCCGCTTCAGAAACTGCTGCAACTCGAGGAACGGTTGCGCGAAGTCCGTGCGCTTGCCCAGCTGCGCATGCTCAATGCCGTGCAGCAGGCGCATTAATTGTCCCTGCCGTGTCGAAGGCCGGACGAGATTCGCAACCTGGTCGTCGAACACAATCAGACCGGCGCTGTCTCTCTGCAGGTGCGCCAGATAGACCAGCGCGGAAGCCAGATACCTCGCGTAGTCGAACTTGCGCAACGCTCCTGAGCCAAACCCCATGCTTGCGCTCGCGTCCAGCATCACCATCAAGCCGGTATTCGTTTCACCGCGGTAGCGCTTCAGGTACGCTCTCTCCGTCCGTGCAAAAACGTTCCAATCCACATGCCGCAGGTCATCGCCCGGCGTGTAGGAGCGGTACTCGGCGAACTCTTGACTGAATCCGAAGTCGGGCGAGCGATGCAGACCGGACACGAACCCGTCCACTACCGTTTTCGCCACCAGATCCAGGCTTGAGATCTGCGCGAGGACAGCGGGATCAAGGAAGCGGTTTGTGACTTCAACCGGCACTTGCTTCTATTTCTCCGAGTTCTATTTATCCAATGATGCCCGTCAACCGCGCGGCGCCGGTTTCCACTCAAGCACCCGGCGCAGAATATCGTCCGACGTAAGCCGGTCCGACTCAGCGTGGAAGTTCAGCAGCACGCGGTGCCGCATCACCGGAATCGCCAAAGCGCGAATGTCTTCGAAGGAAACATGGAATCGGCCTTGCATCAGAGCGCGAGCTTTGGCTGCCAGCACCAGAAACTGCGCCGCGCGCACGCTTGCTCCGAAATTCACGTATTTTTTGACAAAGTCCGGACTCTCCCCGCCACCACTCGGCCGCGTTGCCCGCACCAGATCCACCGCATATCTCGCCACCGATTCCGCCACCGGCGTCATACGAACAAGCTGCTGAATGTCCAGAATCTCCTGGGCGCTCGTGACAATTTCCGGCTTCGGCAGGTGCGTCGTCGTAGTCAAATCCACCACTTTTAACTCGTCCTCAGCCGGTAAATACTCAAGCACCGTATTGAATAGAAATCGATCAAGCTGCGCTTCCGGCAACGGATAGGTCCCTTCCAGCTCGATCGGGTTCTGCGTGGCCAGCACAAAAAACGGCGGCTCGATCCGATACTGATGCCCGCGTACCGTGCAGGATAGCTCCTGCATGGCCTCAAGCAATGCCGACTGAGTCTTCGGAGGCGTGCGGTTGATCTCGTCAGCCAGCAGTATGTTTGAAAAGATGGGACCCGGCACAAAAGTCCACTTTCGATGACCCGTCGTATTGTCTTCTTCGATGATGTCTGTGCCCGTGATATCGGACGGCATCAAATCGGGCGTGAACTGAATCCGGTTGAACTTCAGCCCCAGCGTTTGAGCAATCGTGCGGACCAGCAGGGTCTTGGCTGTACCCGGCAGCCCCGTCAGCAGGCAATGCCCGCCCACAAAGAGCGCGACCAGCACATGCTCCACCACCTCCTCCTGACCGACGATCACCTTCCGCACTTCCTGCCGAATCGCAGCCTGCGCTTCTTGGAACCGCCGCACCCGATTCTTAACCTCCGCGGTCTCAGGCGTAACTGCACTGCTGGTGATTGTGGACATTAGTTATTGACTCAGTTGCAAGAGAAGTTTCTGCGCCGGTCTGTATCCAGGCGCCGCTTCCAGCGCCATCAAAACTTGATCTTTCGCTTCCTCTGTCCGATGCGCCGCGTGCAAAGCCTTCGCCAGATCGTAATGCGAGGTGGCAACGTCAGACGGTTTCAGCACCAGTACGGCCTCGTATTCGCGTACGGCCCCAGCCGCATCGCCCGCATCGAAGAGTAACCCGCCCAGCCGCCGATGAACTTCATCGTCTTCCGGGTACAGATAATTCAACTTCTTCAGCGTGATTTCCGCCTGCTCCGCTTTGCCCGCTTGCTGCTCCAGCCGGGCCAGTTGCTTCAAAGTTTTCACATTGCTTCCACCTACGTCGCGGTATTTCTCAAGCTCAGCAATCGCAGCGGCCTTATCGTTCTTTCCCATGTAAGCTTCCACTATCAGCTCGTAGTCGCTCTCGCTTCCCACGTAGTCCGGATAAAAATCGCGAATCGCCAGACCTGTGCGAATTGCCTCATCACGCTTGCCCTCCCGAATTTCGGCATGGAGCGTCTTCATGCCTGCTTTCCATTCCTCAAAATGAGGAATAACGTTGCCGGTCTGCCTCTCCAGCCAAGCCATGAAATCGCGATCGAAGACCGTCGCCGACACATGCAAGTTGTCTTCCATTGCCTCGGCCGTAGTCTTCCGCGCCGCATACGAATGGATCATGCCCAGCAACGCATCGTTGCCCCACTTCTGCGCGATGTAGTCACACATTCTGCCCGCTTCGAAATACGAAACAATCACTTGGCCCGGATACTCCGGCCTAACGAAACCGCGATCAAGTTCCAGCACCGGCAGCAGTTTCTTCCCCTTAATAGCAGTGATGATTTCAGGCGTCATGCGGTCGCCCCAATCCGCAGACGCAACGCCTTCTTCGTGCACTGCCAATCCTTCTGTGAACCAGCGTGGAACCAGATGATTGGTTGCCGTCAGCACGTACACATGGCTCAATTCGTGCCACATGGTGCTGGCCCAGTTGAACTCGCCGGGAGCGCGCGCCGAAGGGCTGTCCATCGCTACCACCAGGCCGAACGTCACACCCAGCAGCCCACCCTGGCCGGGCAAACCAAGAGTACGAACAATGAAATCCTCGTGGTTGGGATACACTTCCAGGCGCACCGGCCCGGGCAGCGTCATCTTGTACTTGCGCTCGTACGTCGCCACAGCGCGCTCCAATTCCGGCTGGATGTAAGGACGCAGCAACGCAGCTTCCTTCTTGTTAAGCATCAGTTCTGTGTTGCCGGCCTTGAAGAATTCGTAATCGTTCAGCGTATCCAGCAGCCTCAGGCCATTCACGGTTTGCGCATCGCGATAATGAGCCTCAAAACACCGCTCAAGCTGCTGCTTGGCTTCCCCCTCCGATCCCAGACGCATCAAATTCAGGCCAAGCTGCGATCGTGTCGCCCACAAGTCAGGGTTCAGGTCCAGCGCTTTGCGGTAGTACTCTATCGCTTCCTTATAACGCCGGTTGATCTCGAAAAAATGCCCGCCAGTTGAATAGGCCGCTCCGTATCTTGGATTGATCTGCAAGATGCGGTCCATCCACTCCGATGACCTCTTGCCGTTCAGCCAGTCAATCGACGCCAGAACCGCCATACCATCCAGCGCTCCGGGCGATATCGCCACCGCCTTTTGCGCTTCCTCTCTCGCCAGTTTTTCGTTGCCGTCTTCGAGCGCCAGGCTCGCCAGCAACTCTTGCGCAGCCGTCAGCTTGGGATCGTGTTCCAGCGCCTTGTGAGCAAATTCAGCAGCCTTTTTGTCATAGCCTTCCGCGGCCACCCGTGCCAGGCCCAGATACGCCGGCGCGTAGTTCGCATCCATCTCCAGCGCTTCTTCAAAAAGCTTGGCCGCGTCTCCCGGCTGGTAGTGGTCCAGGTACATCCGGCCCCACTCGACTCGGACCTCTGCCGACTTCGGCTGCTCCTTAAATGCTGCGCGAAACTCTCCATTCGCCTCGTCGTATCGCCCCAGACCCCAGTCGCCTTCCGCCCGCGTGAATGCATCTTGCGCCCTCGCCAGATCCGCAAAGCACCCGCGCGCCTCCGTCAGCTTGCCACGTCCATACAGACTGCGGCACTCGGCGAGCGTCGCCGCGCGAGACGAAACGCAGCAGGCGCAGAAAGCGGCCATGCCCATGATCCAAGTGAGCCGCTTCACTGGTCCATCTCCGCTTGCGTCCGTGCCAGCGCCACTAGCAGCGCCGTCAACTGTTGCTTGTATTCGCTCGGCGTCATCGCGGCTTTTTCATACTTCAGCCTGTCGATCTTCGCCTCCAACTCTTCCTTCTTTGCCACCAGCTTTTGCTTTTCCGGAGAAGTGCTCTTAGCCGTTTCCGTTTGTGGCCGGATTATCGGAAACGCCGAAGCCAGCAGCCCTTGCCCGCTATCGAGTCTAGAATCACGCGCCGCGTTGCTGCGTCCCGTATCGCTCATCGTTGCGTGTTCGGTCGCCAACAACTTCTCAGAATCGAAATAAGCTGCTGTCTTGCGCTTCGCGTAAGCAAACGCTTCAAGCGCTGAAACCGTTCCGTTCTTATCCGTATCCGCCGCCGGATCGCGCAATGCGTCCACCCAGTAACGCGCGAAGACGGGTGCATTCTTCTCCGTCCCGGATTTCGTGGCCGTGATCACGATGCGATCCTTGCGCGCAAACGCCGCTAGTGACGCCCCGCTGGAACTCGTCATGTTCACCACAAGCTGCCGCCGCGCCGGTATGCGGTTCAGAGCCGAAGCCAGTTCTGCGGCTGTTATGTCCGGGCCCGGCAGGTTGAACTTGTAATCTGAGCCATCGAAAGTTCCATGGCCAATCAACAGCAGCGTGAAGGCATCGTCACGCGTCGCCTGGGACGCCGCCTGCGCCAAAGCCTCTTGCACACGGGCGCGCGTGGCGCCGCTGCCGCTGAGTGTCACCACGTGTGCGTCCGGACCATTCGCACGCAGTTCATGATCTAATTCGTTCGCCCACTTCACGAACTGTGCCTCGTAGTCAGCTGCTCCGCCCAACCCCGCCACCGTTACATAATAGGCAGCGGCGCGCCCCGCCTGCGCGCTAGATAACACCAGCGCCAACGCCATCCCTGCGGCCCTGCACTTCAAACCACGCCCCACTTTCTGCGCAGCAGCCACTCACTGGATTTAAGAATAAGGATCGCCAGAAAAACCGCCGGCATGTTCCACAAATCCTTCATCTCGCGCGAGGTAATGCCCGCTTCTGAATACGCAATCTCGTCCGGCAGGCGCTTGGCGTCAGCGGGCGTGTAGTACCGGCCACCAGTCTCATCCGCCAGCTTCTTTAGCAATTCGCGATTCTGCGCCCGATGGAAGTTCTCCTCCACACCATCTTCCCGCCGGAAGGTCAGCACATCTTTGCCCAACTGCTCCACGCCGCGGTGCGCGCTCACCTCCGCAATGTAAGACCCTGCCTGCGACGCATTCCACTCCGCCGCATAAACTCCCTGCGTCAAAGGTTCCGGCCGCAGCGTGACGCTTTCTGCTGATCCATCCGGCGTAATGATTCGCGCTTCCACTTCCGCATCGTCCGTCGGCAAATAGCTCTTACCGCGCACTTCCGCTCTCAACTCAATCCGTCCATCGTCTTCAAGACGCGCATTCGGCGTTGTCGCCACAACGTGCGCTGGCGTCGCGCTCACAATCCAGCGCGACAACTGCCGCCAGAACGTCTCTTCACTCACATCGCCCACAGGCTGCTGCATTCGCCAACGCCAACTGCCGCCCGTCGCGAACACCGCCGTCCTGCCCCGGCCATAATTCTCGGTCACCAGCAGCGGCAAGCGTTTGCCCCCTGCATCCACCCGGGCCAGAACAACCGCGCCCGGCTTGGGCGTACCGGCGTCCTGATAATTTGCAAGGTACGGAAGCACTTCCCAATGTTGCGCGCTCTTCTCCTCATCGTTTTCAATCCGGCACAGCAGGCTATTCTTGCCGGCCTCCGTTAGTTCAGCAGCCACAAAGCTGCGTTGGAACGTGTTCTTCCGTTGCGGCAAATTCACCGGCAGCAACTCCGCCAACGGCGGCAGGTTGTATCCTCCATCGGACAATGCCCAGCGCCCGCCTTCAAACAGCAGACCACCACCTCGCCGATCGACGAAATCTTTGATCAGCTGCTGCTGCGTCGCCGTGAAGAACCCGGACTCCACGCTTCCCAAAATGATTCCTTGGTACTCGAACAGGTCTTCCGCTTTACTTGGAAACCCATCCGCCAGCTCATTTGGATTCGCAATGCCCTGACGGTAGATTTTGTTCTGCGTCGTCCTCAACATCGACACAATCTCGATCGCAGGATCATCTTCGACAGCGCGCCGCGCAAACTTGTACTCCCAACGCGGCTCACCTTCTACATAAAGGATGCGCCGCTTTCTGTCATCCACCGACAGCACGCGTGTCACTTGGTTATTGCCGGCGTTTTCCTCGCCCGGCAATGGATCAATCCTGGCTTGAATATTCTCTACACCCGCTTTGCCGGCGCTGAACTCAATCGATTCCACTTGCTGCGGACCACCCCGAAGCGTGATGTCACGGCTCGCCAAAATCGCTCCGCCACCCGTCAGCACCAGCTTCGCCCGCCGTCCGTCAAAGCCGTTCTGGTGAATCTTCACCTGCGCTTCTAGCCGCGATCCTGCCAGCGCCTTTGCCGGCACATCCAGTCCGTCCAATTCAACATCGTTTGCAATCTCTTCACGCCCGACGCCAATCGTCGAGACCGGCAGACGCCGGCGCCGGATCTCGGCCAGTGTTTCCAGATCCACTCCGCCGCCGTGATCCGTTCCGTTATCCGCTCCGTCGCTCACCAGAACCACCGCGCCAATCGGCAGGGTCGCCGCTTCATCGGCCAACTGCCGCAGTCCCTTGCCGATCTGTGTCGACGGTTGCGCCGCTTTCAGCGTCTTCGTATCCTGCACGCGTTCCACTCCGCTTCCCAGCCGGTATAAGCGAACTTGAAACCGCCCTCTCAGACGGTCGAGCACTCCCGAATCGAGTACTTTCTCCGCTTGCTGCTCCCGCGAGCTCCCGTTCTCTTGAAGACTCATGCTCCGGCTGTCATCCACCACTACCGCCACGATATTTTGCTGCGGTTTCAACATCGTTACACTAATGGCCGGCTCCCACAGAAGAAGAAGTAATAGCGCCAGCAGCGCCGATTGCAGCGACCACAGCGCCACTGCCCGCCCACCGCGCACTGTCGTTTGAAGCCGCGCGCCACGGCCCCAGATGAAGAAAGCGATGGCCGCTGCTGCTGTGGCAATTGCGCCCAACAGCACCCATTTGGGCCACGCGCCCAGAAACACAAACGTCCCTTTCGCAAACACGCTCGCCGGATATTTGAAGAGGAACTCGAACATGTATCCAGAATCGTGCTAGTGAGTCATTGAATACACAAGGTAGTTCACGCCGATGCGAAACCCCAGCGCCGAGTATTGTTCCGGATACACCGGATTATCCGCATGCTCCCACGAATCGCCCAAGTCCATGTTGTGGCAAATGGCCACAATCACCCGGCCCTTACCGTCGTAAATTCCCCGCCAGCGCGCGTGAAAACCGTCTTTCTCAAAGGTTTGGCGCGTGTAGACAAACTGCTCGCCCGGTACCTGATAGCGGTCGTCTAAGTCGTACACCGTATGGAAAATGGCATCGCCATCCGGCAAGTCCACAATGGCGCGATCCGGGAACACCTTCTTCATGCTAGCCGCAAATGTGTCCCATTCCACCGTGCCGTGAAAATCGTCGCACATGAAAAAGCCGCCGCGATCCAGAAAGTCCCTCAGTTTCGCCGCTTGCAGATCTGTCAAATCCCAGTGGCCTACTTCCACCGCGTAAAGCCAGGGCCAATTGTAAATATCGTCGCCGTCTTCTGCCGCCACGGGCTCCTCAACCGAACGCGCTTGTATAAGCGTAAGACGCCGCACAGCGGCAGAAAGGTGCCGGTCAGATCTTGGATAATCGATAGTCCAATTGTTTAGACGCCCACGCCACGTCGGGATGGCGCGATACATGAAACGCGCAAACGCCCACTCGCCCGGCGCGCCCGAGTCGGCTGGAATCGGGTAATCGTTATATTCCCAGGCCGGATACTCGCGAAAGTGGCCAGGTTCCTGCTGCTTCCGCGCCGTCCGTCTCCCCACTGCCGATGCGTCGTCGGGAAGATGTTCCGGGTCGGGCAAGGGTAGCGTGGCCGAGAGCGCGCTCAGCAGCAACAAGCCTGGAAGAATCGCCAACAGCACGCCGCGCAAACGCATAATTCCTGATGCGCACTTCAGGAGACACCCATGGTGCGCGTCTTTTTCTGGAGACTGGCTGGCGTCAGAATAGCATGATGTGGCGCACGCTTGATGGTTGCCCGGCGCCTGATTACGGAGCAACCACCCACGCGTAGAGCGTGCTGCCCGCCGGCGTCAGCAAATACTGCCGGCCCTCCAACTCAAAGGTTGTCGGCGCGGTCTGCATTCGGGCGCCCAGGTTCACGTGCCACAGTGTCTTTCCCGTCGCCGCATCCAGCGCCAGCAAGTTGTTTGAGTTATCGCCCGTGAACAAGAGCCTGCCCGCAGTCGTCAGCACACCGGCCTGGCCCTCGCCCTCCCCCATCTCGTGTTTCCAGCGCACGTTCCCCGTCCGGTAGTCGATCGCTTCAAGTACGGAATTCGCCCACAAATTGCGATCCCTCCCCGCCCATCCTTCTGGCTTGCCCTCCGCAGTCATATAGAAAATGCTCCACAAGCGTCGCGCGCTCACGTAGAACAGCTGCGTTTGCGGATCGAAGCTGGGCGCCAGCCAATTGGTCGCGCCATCGGAGCCGGGCGACACCAGCGTGCCATCCGGAGTGGGCTCTTTCTCCGGGCTTGGAATTGGCTCACCTCGCGAATCAATCCCCTTTGCCCAATTCGTCCCCATGAACGGAGCCGTCAGAACATGTTCACCCGTTGTCCGGTCCAGCACAAAGAAATATCCGTTACGGCTGGCCTGCGCCACTAGCTTGCGATGCACGCCGCGATACTCATCGTCGAACACGATCGGCGTCTGCACCGCATCCCAATCATGCGTATCGTGCGGCGAGGGTTGAAAGTGCCAGTTCAGTTTCCCCGTGTCCGGATTCAGTGACACAATCGAGCACGTGTAAAGGTTGTCCCCGGGTCGAACCTTTCCGTTCAGCACCGGATTCGGATTCCCGATTCCCCAGTAAAGTTGGTTCAACTCCGGATCGTAAGTTCCCGTCATCCAGGTCATGCCGCCCCCGTGCGTAATCGCATCCGTCCCCTGCGGCCACGTCTCCGATCCAGCTTCACCCGGCGCCGGCTCGGTGTTCCATTTCCACTCGATCTTGCCTGTCTCAGGATTGACGGATTCAAGGAATCCGGGTATGTCCGTCGCATCGCCCGAAACCCCCACAACCACATGATCCCGAATCACCAGCGGCGCCATCGTCGCAAAGTAAGCGAGCTTTGGGTCCGCCAGCTCCACGTTCCAGCGAACCGTCCCGTCCTTTGCGCTCAGGCAAATCAAATGGCAATCCGGCGTCTCAAAATAGAGCGAGTCTCGCCACATCCCCACGCCTCGATTGCCGATATGCCCCCCCACCGATTCGCGCAAGTAATGCCAAATGACGCGGCCCGTTCGGGCGTCCACCGCCCAAACATTGTCTGGCGTCGTGAAGTATAGAGTGCCGTTGACAACCAGCGGTGTCGACTTGATCCCCACAGACTGCGACGGCAACACCCAGGCAAGCGTCAGTCGACGAACGCTGTCCTGATTGATTTGCGAAAGGCCGCTGTATCTGCGGCCCGAGTAGTCTCCATTGAACGTGGGCCATGTACCTGCCAACGGCTTCACCAGCTCTTGTGGCGTAAGACCTTCATCCGCCCCTAAGCACGTCAGCGGCAAAATGCAGCAGGCAAACAGGGCCGCGCAAACCAGTTTCAGCATGGCTACTTCACCGTCTCCAGATACGCAAATAGATTGTGGATGTCCGCATCCGTGTACTTGCTCATCAAGTCGCGATGCGCTTGCAGCGGGTCGCGAATCGCCACCGTGACCGCTTCGATGGGCCACGACCGGTACCACCCGTCCCGGCACATAACGCCAATCCCGAATTCGTCCTGATGCATCACCTTGCCCTCGAAACGCTCACCATCCCGCAACGTGACCACCGCTGTCTTGTGCACGTCTTTCCCTTCCGGATAGACCATGTTCTGCTGTAGGTCGATGGGCGAATACTTCTTCGCAATCCCGGCTAAGTCCTTGCCCACTGAGTGACACTGCGAGCATCCGCCGGCGCCATCGAAGAACGCTTTTCCAGCCTCCGCATTTCCCGTCAACAGCTTCGCCAGCGGATAATCCCCGGTCATGTTCCTGCTGCGCCGCGCGGCCAACCCCTGATGATGCAGAAACGCCACGATGTCGGCCATCTGATCGTCCTTCAGCGTCGCGAAGCTCGGCATCCCTTTATCCGGCCTGCCATTGCGAATGATGGGTTCAAGCAGTGTTCCATGCTCGTCATGGCTCAAAACCGCCGACCGGACAAGGTCAGGTCCGCGCTCGCCCCTCGCATCGTTGCCGTGGCAGAACCCGCAGCTTGATCGGAAAAGGGCATGGCCACGCTCCACCGCTGCAGGGTCCTCCATCGGCATCTGCCGCGGCTGGGGCGCCGGCGACGTCTGCCGCTCCTGTGCCAGGGCTTCGAGTCCCAGGCCTACGAAAAGAATGCTGATAACCGCAATGGTCAGACAAGCGAGTCGTGACCATGTCCGCGTATGGGAAGAAGACACTCCAGATGAGTCTATCGCCCGGCCCTTGCGCCGCCAGCGCTATAGGAAAACGAATGCCGCGGGAAGAGCGGTTCCCAGCGCCAATAACACCCAGATCAGCCGCCGGCCCGGGTTGAACTTGAACGCCATATAAACACCCAGACCGGTCGTCAGCATCAAGCCAATCGACATCGCCAGCACAAACCACTTCAGCGCCACCGTCGCAACGCTGCCTTGCTTCTTCACCGGTGCGCTTCTTACTTCTTCACGCTTCGGCGCCTCTTTGTGATTCGCCTGCTCTGGCCGCGCGGGCGGAAGCACTGCCGTCTGCTTCTTGTGCAATTGCGCCAGAACGCGCATCCACTCCGGCGGCTGGTATGTGTCCCCAGGACGATGCTCGTGTAAGCCAAACGTCTGCATCGCACCGCTGAAAGCAAAAAAGAGAATCGCCGGAGCAAAGAAAGTCCCCAAGTAGAGGTGCAGCTCCCGGGCGCGCCGGACAAAACTCTTCGCCGCTCTCGTCTTTACCGGCTCAGCTGCGATTGCCTGCGCCATTGTGCTACTCCTTGTGCGCCCGAGACCGCCCTCGCCGCCGTTCCCTCTCGAGGCTTTCTCATTACCTCGAACGTGTCCTTCACTTCTACCGCCAGCGTACCCGCCTCAGGATCGATAACTCGATACATCGTCGCACGCAACCGGTCTGATTCCAGTACAAACTCCACGTAGTGGTAATTCGGGAATAAGTTGCTCTGGTAAAGATCGCCCTTCGTTCGCTCCACGTAGTATGGCTTAGCGCCCCCACCCCCTGAAACCAGGTAGACCACATCCCCTTCCACATGCCGTTCATAGTTGTGGATGTGTCCCGCACTCACGATAAAGCGCGCGTGCGACTGAGCGGCCAGTTTCGTCAACTGGTCACGCAACGCAATCTCGTTCGGCCGCGGATTGTGATCCACTTCTATGTGCGTCTGAATATCGGCCACAGGCGGATGGTGCAAACTCAGAACCACAAAATCGACCGTCGCCGGCAGCTCTTTGATCTGTTTCGTAAGCCAGCGGCCCTGATCGCTATCGGCCGCGAGCGATGCATCGCTATCAAGCGCGATGTTGTAGATCCTTGAACCTAATTGAGCCGAGTACCAGCGCCGGTTTCGCAGTTCTGGAAATGCATTCCACCAGTTCTCCAAGCATTGCTGCGCATCCGGCCCATGAAACTCATGGTTGCCCAGCGCCGGAAACACGCGGATATGCGCCTCCCGCCAGGGCTGCGTCTCGTTCTTGTAAACCAAGTAGTCGTTCGCAACATTCCCCGCCAGCGGCACGTCCCCGTTCAACAGCAGCGCCGCCGGCCTTTCGCTAGCCAGCTTGTCCACCAGCCACTTGCGCACTCGCGGATCGGTCGCCGTCACGTTGGCCCCATCGGTGAACCGCTGGTCCCCATACGTGATGAATTTGACTGGCGCCTTGAGTTCCCCATCGCTCGCGCGAAACGTCGGCCCGGACTCGCTCAGAAGCTGGCTCGTCGGCAGATCCGCTGCGTGGTTCTGTCCGCAAGCCGCAACCGCCAGCGAAAAAGTGCAAATCGCCAGGCATGCAAGTCGATTTTGGACTGCCATGTCTTGTTAATTTACCGCGTAGACTTGAAGCGCTGCCTGGTCTTCCGCAGTCTTGGTATGAACAATGTAGAACTGCCCTAGCGCCTTTGCAAGAATCGATGTCTTGCCCGCGTTCGTGGCAAACTGCGCCACCCTTGTGAAGTGGTCGGGGTCGTCCTCATGAACAACCGTCACCCCGCCGGAACCAGTCACGTAAATGCGGCGTTGGCTCGCGTCGAACGTCATATCGTCGGCGGTTTCAACGCAATCAAGCGACGTGATCACGCGCCCTGACTGGCTATCTAGAACCCACAGTTTCCCCGGTTTCCGCCCCCCAATCATTAAGCGGTGATGTTCCGCATCTAGCGCCATCGCGGTGTTCAAATTCAGTCCCGCAACCGGCCACGTCTGCTTTACCTCGTTCTTCGTCAGGTCTACTAAAGCCACCTGCGCCTTGTCCCGCATGTTGACATACAGAACGTTCGCTGATCTGTCCAAATCCATCGCTTCCAGATTCGCCGCTTCCACTCGAATGCGCCCCACCTCTTTCCCCTCATCGGCGGAAATAATGCTGATGAATGAGAACGGTGACTTCGCCCCGCGTCCTCCGTTGCCCACGTAAAACAGCCGCTTCTCGGCATCGTAAAAGCCCGCGTCCGGCCCCGCCTCAAGCGGTATGCGTTTCACTTCATGCAAATCGCTGCCGTCCAGAATGCGGCATGAGGCGTCTCCTCCATCCGCCACCAACAGTTCATTCTTCTCGGGGACAAAGGCCAGCGTGTGCGGTGTCGTCACGCCCGATACGCTGCGCAGGTGCTCCCCCGTTTTCAAGTCGAATACTTCAATCGAGTGATGCACCTCGGCCGCAACATAAAGCCGATTGCGCATTGCATCAATGGCGAAGTGGTCGAAATCGCCCGTGATATCCGGCAGCGGCGTTGTTCTCAGCAGCGTCAACGGCGCCGTTTTGGGAGCTTCCCCGAACAGCGTTTGAAGCGAGGGAATTTGATGCTGCACCTCATCCCGAATCGCTCCCCCCTTCTGCAGCGCATCCTCCGCACTGCCCGCGCCGGAAAAACGCATCTCCATCACAATCATCCCTATCGCGTGCTGGCTTGCGTCCGCCAAAGGTAGAGCCAAGTCATAGAATGAGCCCTCGGCCACCGCCTTCACAGTCGGCTTGGCGCTTTGCTCCACCTCGAGATCGCCAGTCGAAGACTTCTTGCCGATCTTGCTCGGCACGCTGCACGCGATAATTACGTCCTCGTGCCCGCTTGGCGCTACCGCGTGCAAGCCCATCTTCTGCAATTCCGCATGCGCCGACATCGTCGCTGTCACAAGATACTGCGCGTAGTGAGCTTCGACAACTTGCCCGTTCATCAGAACGGGTCCCAACAGCAAAGCCGGGGTCAGGAGAAAAGTCTTATTCATAAAATTCAAAACTCCAGTCGCAATGCGAATTGCAACTCACGGGGCGTGCCGGTTCCGACGCCGCTCGGGTTCAATTCCGTTGTAATCTTCCCAAACGAAACCGCGCTCGAGACATTCCCGTTCGGAAGCCCGAATTGCGACCGGTTGAAAACGTTGAACGCTTCGGCCCGAAATAACAGGTTCAGCCGCTCCGTCAAGGGGATGTGCTTTACCAGCGCCGTATCTAATTGGAATGCATCCGGGCCCCGCCCCAGGTTCCGCCCTGCATTGCCGAAAGTTCCAGGCAGCGGTATCGAAAATGTTCCAGCATTCAGAAAGTTGCCGATGTTCTGATTCGCCGGAACAATTGACTGACCCGCTGCCACATTCGGACGTTGCGGACTCACGTTATTGCCGTCCGGGATCACTGAAGCATTGAGCGGCGCGTAAGTGATGTTGACCGGAAGACCGGAGCGGGCGCTAAAAATATTCGACCACTCCCAATTCCCCAGCACTGCCGAGAGCACTCCCGGGCTGGTCATATATTTCTTGCCATGGCCGAAAGGTAGCTTGTAGATCAGGTTGCTCGATAAGTAATGCCTGATGTCCTGGTCGCTCGATGCTCTTTCGCACGCCCGGCAGTTCACATTCTGCAGATAGTCCGCCTCACCCCCTCCCGTCGCTCCGTCGTTGATGGAATGCGACCACATGTAGTTCGCTCCTGCTATTAAATCGTTCGCAAGGTTCCGCTGCAGAGAAACCTGCAATCCGTTGAAGGTGCTATTGCTGTGAGTTGACTTATAGTCGATAATCCCAAAGCTAGCAAGCGGCCGCAGGTGAGTCACTGGATTCAGCGTATTCAAGTAACTCCGCGTGAACTGGTCCGTACCCTTATTACCCACATAGCCAACCGTCAGCACCGTAGTAGAAGTCAAAGCCTGTTGAACCGATAAGCTCCACTCCTGTGTATACGGCGTGCGGCGATGCCGGTCGAGTGAACGCGGGCTCGCCAACGGAAACGCGTCATTCGCGTATGTGGACGGCAATATTGGATACGAGAGGCCGCTTGAACTAAGTACCAAGCGTGCCGCCAGGTTATCCAGCGGCGCCGTCAGATCGCCTACTTGTCCGTCCCCGTAGTAAATGCCATACCCGCTACGAACCACAGTCTTGTTATTGGATTCTCCGGGCGACCACGTCAAACTAACGCGCGGGCTGAAATTGTTGTAATCGGGAAAGTAAAACGCCGCGCCTTGCGGGCAATAACCACCGTGGCAGCTCAGCGGATCAAACACCACTCCGCGTCCGTTCACATCGGAGGGAACCCCGAAATATTCGTACCTTACGCCTAAGTTCGCCGTCAAGTTCGGTCGAATGCGAAATTCATCCTGCGCGTATCCGAAGTATTCCGTCCGCCGCAGCCCTGTCACCGGAAGCGGATCCACTAAGCTTGCTTGTGACAAAATGTTCTTCTGAAAGTTCCCCAGCGACGAATACGTGAACTGGTAATCGTTCGCCGTGGTCGCCGACGAGTTAATCTGCACCCGCCGGATCTCCACCCCAGCCTTTAACGAGTGACGCCCATGCACGCTTGATAACGTGTCCAAGGTGTCGAATGAGTTGGATGCTTGCAGCTTCCCGGTATTGTTGTAAAGCGTGCTGAACTGCGGCACCGCGATCTGAACATTCAACGCACTTTCGTTTTGCGTGGCAAAGTCCGCCCGGTTGAAACCCTGCTTGAATTCGTTCAGCGTCCGTGGCGAAAGCACCGTCGTCAGTTCAATCACAGCGTTATGCGTCGCCAGGGTGGTCGCAAGCCGGTCTTGTAGCACCCCATTCGGGATATCCGACAAGCCGTTGTCGATGTTATAGCGGACCGCCAGGCTGTTGCTATCGGAAAACTTGTGGTCATAACGGAACATGCCGAAATCTTCATTCAACAACTGCCGCCCCGTCCCAACGTACTGGTCTACTCCAGCTGTTGCCGTCGGAAAAGATCCCGACGGATAGGCGCTCAGAATACCGGCAAGTCCCGGTGAAGCGTTCAGCGCCGCCGCGCGAAATGCCGCCGATGGCACGTATCCAATTAAGGTCTGCCCAAGGCGCTGTCGCAATCCCTCGTATGTCACAAAAAAGAAGTCCCGATTCTTTCGGATCGGGCCGCCGAAGCTTCCCCCAAACTGGTTCAAGCGGAACGGAGGAAGGCTCGCGCCATCGAACGGTCCGCGTGAGTCAAAAGCGTCGTTGCGAAGGTATTCAAACACCGACCCGTGCCAGTCATTTGCGCCGCTCCGCGACACCAGGTCCACTTGGCCGCCCTGTGTGCCGCCGCTCTCCGCTGTATACACCGCCGCGCTCGTTCGAAACTCCGCAATCGCTTCGGTTGAAAATTCCAGGCGAAACGTCGTGCCCTTCTCTTCCTGATTCAAAATGCCGGTCGCATCCACACCGTCGAAGCGAAAGTTATTGTCGTCCAGGCCGCGCCCCACAAAGCGGATGCTCCGCTGATTGTCGCCGCCCGAATCAATCGCGCCCGGCGTTTGCGTCATCAAGCTCGCCCAACTCCTGCCATTCACCGGTAACTCGCGAATCTGTGTTCCCGAAACCACCCCGCTCACTGCCGCCGAACTCTCATCCACAGGCGCCGCCGCCGCGCTCACCTCCACGTCCGATACCACCGCCGCCACTCCCAAGTGCGCATCCAATGTCCGCGTCTGGCCCACTTGAAGCTCCACGTTGTTCCACGTGTATGTCTGCAATCCGGGCGCTTCGACGGACACTCGAAAATGTCCAATGCCCAACGCCGTCAATGCATATACGCCTGACGAACTCGTAACAGCCTTACGCTTCACTCCCGTTTCGATGGACGTTGCTTCCACACTCGCATTGGGTACGTTGCCTCCCGACGCATCAAGAATAGTCCCCGAAATGGAAGCCGATTCCGTCTGGGCTGATCCCATTCGAGCCGAAACACAAACTACTAACAGCGAAAGCGAGACTGCGGATAAAGTTTGTTGCATTGGCGCACTGTGAATTAGAGTAGGTGCGCTAAGTGAATTTGATGTTATCGGAGTAAGACGTTCGTGTTACTTAGATGATTAGCTGAGGCGAGCCTGCCCAGGCGGTGCGTTCACTTTAAAACTCTGGCTCGCGGCACCCTGAAAAAACCGCAATCCGGCCGGTGACAAACTGGTTCTATGCCTTCGCAGCGCTACCACTTGGCCCAGGGCAACGTCGCGCTCATGCTCGCGCCGCTCTACTGGCCCACCATGGCTGGTGCCTGCAGGGCGGCGACGGAAATGCTCTCCGACGGCCGCATTCGCCTGCTGGAAGAATGGCAGTGGACCAACGGAGACCTCTCGGTTGGCAAATCCGTTGTCGAAGAGCTACGAACCTGATCGACTAGTCCATATGCTCAACGTCCAGATCTTTGGCGTTAAGAACTCCCAGGCCACCCGCGCCGCTGAACGCTTCTTCAAAGAGCGCAACGTACCCATTCATCTCGTCGACTTAAAGCAGAAGCCCATGTCTCCCGCCGAAATCAAAAGATTCACCGACCGCTTCGGCTTGCCCGCTCTAATCAATGCTGAAAGCACGGCCTACATCGACGCTGGACTCAAATACCTTAAGCTGTCCGATTCCGAACTGCTCGCCCGCATCGAACGCGATCCAAAACTTCTCCGGCTCCCCTTCATCCGCGCCGCCACCAAACTCAGCATCGGCCACGATGAGGAATCCTGGAAAGCCATGCTCGCCGCGCCTCCCCGCTGAATTCGCGCCTGCCCTGTCACGACCTCTTAAAACTCCACCACCGCCATTTTGCCGTCCGTAGCCAGCTTGTCGCCCGTGGCGTTCGAAACATCTTTGGGGATTCCCGTTCGCTCCACCAAGGCTATGCCTCGCGCCTTCTGAGTGAACAGAAGATCATTCACCACTTTGGCTCGCTCCAGGTCGATATTCGGGTCAATGCCATGCGTGAACGAGTGGCTAACCTGCGAAAACGTGATGCTGGTGTCGTGTGTCGCCGCCGCCACCCACACCGGTTCCCCTTCGAACATCTCCGGCCTCCGCCAAAGGCGAATGTGATGGCGCATGGCAAACGTGTCATTCTGCTTCTGCATCGCCAGGTCCGGCGGCCTCCCATCCAGAAACAAAATAGACATCGGCGCTTCGCTATAACTGCGATCCTCAATCAACGCTCGCGCCGTTTCCATCTTCGACGATCTGCTCAGAACATCGGCGGCGAACCAGCCTGCCTCGTGAAACGCTGCCTCCACCTGCTCCGCCGTGCCGATCAGCATCAAGTTCGTCATGTCCGACGGTTTCGGCGGACTCTGCGCCACAGTTCGAAACGGCTCCGCGTTGACCAGCGCCGCCAAAGCCTCAGCCGGTGTAATCGCTGCTGGCACGCCAACCGCTGCGGGCGCGCTCCATTCCAGCGGCTTCGTCAATCGAAGCGTCAGCTCCACCCCAGACTTGTAATCGATCGACGCATCCACTTGCTTCACCAACGCGCCCTTTACACCCGAAAGTATCTGTGCGAACTGCCCGTATTGCGACGCCAGCTTGTTGATCCCGCGATCGATCTGCGCTTCGAACGTCTGCGATTGCGCAATGCCCGTAATCAGTCCGCTGCTGTCAACCGATTCGCGTGCGTTATCCACCGCCTCAACCGTCGAGAACAGCGGCTTCGAATGTCCAGCCGCGTCTTCTATCCGTGTAAACTGCAGCCGCAGCGCAGCGGCCTGTTCCGTCACCTGGTCGCCCGCTGCGCGGAACGTGCGCGCCTCTGCGGTCTTCCCCACCACTTGCGTGCCCGCCGAAATTGCCGGCGCTCCGTTCAGAAACAAAGGGACAACTACCACTGCCGAAACTACGCTCCCCGTCGGCTTCTCGCTGCTTGCCTCGCTCGTCAACCTCACCTGCAGCTCGCTCCCTGCAGGCACTGTTGCACCCCAAGCAGCCATCGCCAAAAACAGGGGAAGAATCGGAGAAAACTTCATCGGGTAAATGGGAATCCTTGTAAGCACACCAGTTATAATCGAATCGTGCTACGCCCGTCAGTCGCGGTTTTGGCCGTGGCCATCCTGCTCTCAGGTTGTGGCAATCGGATCAAAAGTAAAGAAAAGGTCCAGGAAGCGATCATAAACCGCCTGCGGGCTAGGTCCGGCCTTGACGTGAACTCGCTTGATATCACAACCACCTCGGTCACCTTCCAGAAAAATATGGCATACGCGACGGTTGCGTTTCATCCAAAGGGCGACACCAGTCTTAATGGTGGCATGACCATGAAATACACCCTCGAAGCACGTGACGGTAAATGGGCCGTTGTAACCGTGGGCGACTCCCAAGGCCACGCCCAGAACCACGGCGCGCCGGACGATTCCTCTGGCACGCCGTTGCCTGCGGGTCACCCGCCCGTCGGCAGCTCCATGGATCCTCAGACCGGCCCCCTCCCTGGGCAAAGCGCGGCCAGACCAAGAGAAAACGGACGAACTCAATGAAAACGGTCGCAGTCCTAGGTGGCGGTCCCGCCGGCGCCACTGCCGCCGAGAAGCTTGCGCGCGGCGGCCTCCGCACAATTATTCTCGACGACAAGCTCGCCTGGGAGAAGCCTTGCGGCGGCGGCATCACCTATAAAGCCTACTCGCAATATCCTTACTTGCTGGAGAACGACACTCCCAAAAAGTTCGTTACCGACACTTTCATTTCCGCCCCCAAAGCCGGTAGCGTCAAAATGGCCATGTCGCGCCCTCTGCTCATCTATTCTCGAACCGACCTCAACGCCATGCTGCTGCGCCGTGCCGAAGCCGCCGGAGCCGAGATTGAGAAAACGCGCGTGATGGGCTTGGATCGTACTTCCTCGGGCTGGAACATTCGTACCCGCTCGGGCGCCATTGATGCCGATTATTGCGTCATCGCCACCGGTGCGCGCAACCCCCTACGCGATGTCGGAACCCAATTCAACGCGCAAGACACCATGACCGCTCTCGGCTACTTTGTCCCCAGCGATCAAGCTCACGTCGACATTCAGTTTCTGCCCAATCTCGAAGGCTACATCTGGGTCTTCCCGCGCGCTGGACACCTCTCCGTCGGCATCGGCGGCAAGGGTGAATCCGCACAAATGCTGCGCGCGCGCCTGGAGCGTTACATGGATGAAAAGGGCATCTCCCGCAGCGGCGCTCAGTTCTTCGCCCACATGCTGCCCTCGCTCGATTCCAGCGCTTGGCGTAACAACCGTCTAGCCGGCGATCGCTGGGTTGCCGTTGGCGACGCCGGTGGACTCGTCGACCCCATCACTGGCGAAGGCCTGTACTACGCCGTGCGTTCGGGCGATCTTGCCAGCCAAGTCCTCTTGAATGACCAGGAGCCGGACAAGAAGTTTGAAAGCTACTGCCAGCTCATCGCCCGCGACTTCGGTCACGACCTTAGCTATGGCGCAGGTTTGGCCAAGCGGCTCTTCTGCGGCGCCATCTTGTTCGGCGCCGTGCCCACTCGCATGATTGACTTCATGAATCGCAGCCCCAAATTCTGCGAAATCATGCAGGATCTGTTCGCCGGCACCCAGCCTTATCTCGAACTAAAAAATCGCTTGCTGCGAAACGTCAACACCACCCTACATGAAATCTTCATGAGCTTCCTCTTACGCAAACTCGTCCTAGGCCAAACACGAGTATGAACGTCCGGCAGTCGAATGTTCGGCAGTCGAATGTTCCGCAGTCAAATGTTCGACAGTCGGAAGTCCTCTTCGCGCGCGCTCAGCAATCTATCCCCGGCGGCGTCAATTCTCCCGTCCGTGCCTTTCGCGCCGTGGGCGGCACTCCCCGCTTCATCGCTCGCGGCGATGGCGCCCACATCTTCGACGTCGACGGCAACGAATACATCGACTACGTCTGCTCCTGGGGTCCGCTCGTACTCGGACATCGTGCCAAGCCCGTCATTGACGCCATCACCGCTGTCCTCGAACTCGGTACTAGCTTTGGCGCGCCCACCGGCCGCGAAGTTGAACTCGCTGAGCTGATCGTCGACTCTGTTCCTTCCGTCGAGATGGTCCGCTTAGTTAACTCCGGTACCGAAGCTTGCATGAGCGCTCTTCGCCTGGCGCGCGGCTTCACCGGCCGGGACCTCACCGTCAAATTCGAAGGCTGCTACCACGGCCATGTGGACTCCCTGCTCGTCAAAGCGGGTTCGGGCCTCGCCACTCTCAGCCTGCCCGATACTGCCGGCGTACCCAAAGCTTTCTCCGACACCACCATCGCCCTGCCGTTCAACGATCTCGATGCCGTTGAAGCTACTTTCCATCAGCTCGGTGACGCTATTGCCGCTGTCATCGTGGAACCTGTCGCCGGAAATATGGGTTGCATTCCGCCCGCCCCTGGTTTTCTTGAAGGTCTCCGTCGCATCACGGAACAATACGGCGCGCTGCTCATCTTCGATGAAGTCATGACCGGCTTCCGCCTCAGCCGCGGCGGCGCGCAGAAGCTGTACAACATCAAGCCGGACCTTACCACGCTAGGCAAAATCATCGGCGGCGGCTTGCCCATTGCGGCCTACGGCGGACGCACCGACATCATGCAGAAAGTGGCGCCGGTCGGTCCTGTGTATCAGGCGGGCACGCTCTCGGGCAACCCTCTCGCCGTCAGCGTCGGCATCGCCATGCTGACCTATCTCGCCGACCATCCTGAAACCTACGACACGCTGGAATCGCGCACCGCTGAGCTAGTCGCGCATTTGCCCGACGGGCTCTGCGTCAACCGCGTTGGTTCCATGTATACGCTCTTTTTTCAGGAAGGGCCCGTTCGGAACTACGAAGATGCCAAACGCTCCGACGTGTCGGCATTCGGCCGCTTCTTCCACCACCTCCTCGAAAACGGCGTCTACTTCCCGCCTTCTCAATTCGAGGCCGGCTTTGTCTCGGCCGCACACACACCCGGCGACATCGCCCTCACCGCCAACGCCATCTCCGGATTTTTCGTCCACGCTTGACTCATGGCCGCCGAGCGGAAACGGGTCCTCGTCACCGGCGCCGGCAAACGCATCGGCCGGGGCATCGCCATGGAGCTTTCGCATCGCGGGTTCGACGTCGCCATTCACTTCCACACCTCCAGAGCCGAAGCCGAAGCAGTGTCGCGTGAATGCGGCGGTGCGCCTATCTTCCAGGCCGATCTGGCCAGCGTTGCCGAAATTCGCCGGCTCTTCCGCGACATCCGCGACAACTTCGGTCCCCTCGACTGCCTGGTCAACAACGCCGCCCGCTTCACCCGCTTCCATCCCCTCGACATCACCGAAGCCGACTGGGACTTCATTCACAACGTCAATCTCAAAGCCACCTTCTTTTGCTGCCAGGAAGCTGCCCGCCAAATGCTGGAGCGCGGCGCCGGTCGCATTGTGAACATTAGCTCACTTGGTGGTATCCGGCCCTGGGCCGAACACGCGCACTACTGCGCCTCCAAAGCCGGCGTGATTATGTTGACGAAAGCACTCGCGAAAGCCTTCGCCCCGCAAATCACCGTGAACTCCGTTGCACCCGGAGTGATCGCATTCAATGATGTGGATGAACGAACACAGAAGATGATCGACGCCACGCCCATGCGCAGGGCAGGGAAGCCGGAAGAAATCGCCGAAGCCGTCCATTTCTTTCTCACCGCCCCCGATTTCATCACCGGCCAAACCCTAGCCGTCGACGGCGGCCTCAATGACCGTTAATGCGGGAAAATGCGTCTGCGGGAAAATGCGTCGGGAAAATGCGTCAGCCTGATCTGCGCGATTTTCTTCCGGAATCTACCTTGCCCAAACTAACCGATTGCACGTCCTTCCATCAATCATTCCTCTTCTCTCCCCGTTGGTCTGCGGGAAATGGGTCAGCCGGGAAAATTGGTCGGGAAAATTGGTCAGCCTGATCTGCGCGATTTTCTTCCCGAATCTACCTTGCCGAAACCAACAGATTGCACGTCCTTCCATCAAACCATTCCTCTTCTCTCCCCGTGTAACTCCTGAATTTCCCACCGCCATTTCAATTCTCCAGAAATTTATTTCCCCCGCCGATTCAGCAGCCTACAACAAACTTTCAACGTACATAGAACGTTTTCCTGCCCTCGCCGTGCTATGTTCTCGCAGGCTCGCGAAGAGGCGCCCTCCTCTCGCGAGCCATTCCTTTTTCAGGAGCAAAACACCATGACCCCTCGTTCCATCCGCCGCGCACAGGAGCATAAAGCTCGTAAAGAATTGGCCCGTAAAGCTCGTAAAGAAGTCGATCACAAAGCGGAAGCGCTATCCACTCCCCAGCCCGTCGAGCCCACAGCCACCGAATCCACCTCAACTGAGTCCGCGTTCCTAAGCAAGCCTGCGGCAATGAGCCCCGCCAAGCTCGCCGCCAACCGCGCCAACTCCCAGCGGTCCTCTCAGGTCCCATCACCGCCGAAGGCAAAGCCAAAGCCTGTCTCAACGCCGTCAAAACAGCCCTCACCGGACGCACCGTCCTCCTACCCGCCGATGATGCCGCCGCCTACGAACAACACGTCCTCGCCTACACTAAAGAGCTCCGCCCCATCGCCCAGCGCGAATGCGATCTTGTCCAATCCATCGCAGACACTGCCTGGCGCCTCAAGCGCATCCCCGCCCTCGAAATGGCGATATACGCACAAGGCCGCATCGAATTCGCCTCCAGCTTCGACGATCATGACCCTTCCGTCCGCCCCAGCATGATTGAGCTCCGAACCTTTCTCACGTACGAGAAACAGCTCAGAAACCTCCAACTCCAGGAAGTCCGCCTCGCCCGCCGCTACGAAAAGGACACCGCCGAACTGCGCAAAATGCAGCTGGAACGCGATCAGCGCGAGGCAATCGACCTCGACGTCGCATCAAAGCTCTACCTCGCCGCCAAACACGACAACAAACCCTTCCACCCGGGGGACCATGGCTTCGAATTTTCAATGGACGACATCGAGTCCTATCTCGAAGGCGTGCGCGCCGCCCATATCACCCGCGCCACCCTCAGTAAGGATCGTGAAGCCGCCATTCGAACCGCCAAAACGCATTCGCAAGCTGCATAACAACCCTAATGGCCAACGCTGTATTTCGTGGCTGCGCCCCACCCGCGCCCAAACGGCGATATCGCATCGCCTCACTTCACTCTTGCAATTGGTGACCACACTTCCCGCGGATTTTTGTCGTCTCGCAGCGCCACAAACGTTGCATGCCGAAGATGATTGGCCGACGTCCAATCCGTAAACTCCACCTGCGCCACCGCTTCCGGACGCAGCCAGCGATACTTCTTCATGGCCTCCGCTGTCAGGGCTTCTCCTCGCCTGGCGCTCTTCGGCTCCGGCAAGTTAGCGAACGGGCAAGTCTTCGTCTCGTATTGCTTCACACGCTCGAAAAGCTCGTCCTTCACCGCGGGCGTGAAGCCGTTCTTCAGCTTGGCGATAAAGATCAAACGCTCTCCGTCGTAGTAGCCCACCGCCAGATTGTCGAAATGATTTTTCCCCGACGGCTTATAACCACCGATCACCAGCGCCTGGCCCTGATTGACCTTATACTTCACCCACCGGCCGCTTCGCGCGCCCGCCTCGTACTTGCTCTCCGCTCGCTTGGCAATTACCCCTTATAACCCTTGCTCCCGCACGGCCCTGATCAGATCCTCCGCCCCTGCCTCCAGAACCGCCGACAAACGGATCGTATCGCCGGCCCTCTGCATTACATCCTTCAGCAACTCCCGCCGTTGCGTAAGCGCCAGGCCCGTGATGTCCCTCCCGCGATAAGCCAGCAGATCGAACACGTAGTACATCAGCAATTGATCCGTGCTGAGGTGTTGCAGGCGATGGAACGATGGCCGTCCCTCCGCATCCAGCGCCACAACTTCGCCGTCCAGAATGATCCCGTCTTCAAGCGTGTTCAATCCCTCGGCAATGCTCGCGAACTTCGTATTCAGCGAATTGTTGCGCCGTGACAGCAGCGTCACCGCGCCCTGTTCCTTAATCGCGAGCGCTCGATACCCGTCCAGCTTCAGTTCATACTGCCAATCCTCGCCTTCAGGTAACTTCGTCACCAGTTCGCATTGCATCGGCTCCACAAACTTCATGGGGCTGCGCGACAGCTCGTCGAGGTTCACCCCTGCGACCGACGTCCGATTGCTGTGCCACTGCGCGCTCTTCTCCCTTGCAATCTCGTCCAGAGTCCGGCCCGTCAGCGCCGACGCGTTCTCTTTCTTCGCGCCCGGCGGCTTCAGGGCTGCTGCCGTCTTCGACAGATACCAATTCTTGCTACCCGCCTTGCGGTCTTTCCTCAGCTGCCACTCGCCTTTCAGCTTCTTGCCGCTGAGCGAAACATGCAGCTCACCCTTGTAGTAGCTGCCTTCTATCAACTCATACGTGCCGATATCCCAAACCATCACGGTCCCGCCGCCATACTGCCCTTCTGGAATGGTTCCTTCGAAATCCAGGTACTCCAGCGGATGATCTTCCGTCGCCATCGCTAGCCGCCGCTGCTCTAATTCGTACGGGACGCCCTTCGGCACCGCCCACGATTTCAAGACATCGTGCATCTCCAACCGGAAGTCGTAATGCAAGTGGCTCGCCGCATGTTTCTGCACCACAAACCGCTTCTTGCTCAAAGTCCGCGTCGTCACGCGCGTCGGTTTTGCCGCCAGACCGTCCGCCACCGACGCTGGCAGCGATTGCTTTAGCCGGAGAACTGGCGCAAACAGATCACCCACTTCACTCAATCTCTTAAGCGCCGCTTCGGGCTCGAAAGAGAGCCCCTCTGCGCTGCCGCCCTTTAACGCGGCCTCGAGTTCCTCCCACTTAACCGGAAGCGAGGCGAACGGGCGATCTCGCTTCGCCCGCAGCGAGTACACACCTACCGTCGTCTTGAAATCCGAGTTCTGGCTCCAATCGATAAACACCTTCTTCGCGCGCTGGTTCTTCGCCATCTCCGCCACAACCAACTTCGGGTATTCCTTCGTCAGCACGTCCGCCAGCCTGCGTGCAAATGGCTGCGTCTGCGCGTAGCTTACCGGCGTGTTCAAGGGAACATAAATTTGAAGTCCTTTCGATCCAGAAACTTTGGGTACTGCCTCCAGTCCAACCCGTCGCAGCACATCCTTCAATAAGAACGCCACCTCCGCGCACGTCAGTAAGTCCGTTCCTTCACCGGGATCGAGATCGAACACTACCGAGGTTGGCTGCTGTATTTTAGGCGCGCAATGAAGAAAAGGGTGCAACTCAAGACTCGCTACATTCGCGCACCAAACCAGGGTCGCCAGCTTATCGATCAAGATGTATCGAATATCCGGTCCACCCGCTCGCCGCGGCACGGGAAAGGTCTGCACCCACTCGGGCGTATAAGCGGGCGCTTTTTTCTCGTAAAACGCGTGCCCACGGACTCCATCCGGGAAACGGTTCAGCGTAACCGGGCGGTTCTCGAAATGCGGCAGCAGATATTGCGAAACGCGGATGTAGTAATCAATGACTTGCGCCTTGGTGAACCCGTTCTCCGGGTACAGTACCTTGTCCAGGTTGGTTACCGCAACGTCATGCCCATCGATTGTGAGCCGGTCCGCTCTACCGGCGCTTGTCTTCGCCACGCTGTGTCCGACGCTGGCCTGGAACGTGCTGTTTCAGCCCGCACGCTCAAAGCCCGGACCGAGCCGCGCGCGTCAGCAAGCGGTTTGCTCTGTCGCGCCGGTCTTGCCGCTCCGCGGCGCAGTGCGTTGCCGCGCTCTTATTTAAATCGCCCGGCCTTCGAAAAACGCGTCCTGCTGATGCACAATGGACGGCGGCTTGCTAAACACAATCGAAATAGTATCGAATCGCACCTGGTTCCATTCAATCCCGGCGCGCGTCGCGAACGCGCGCGCCGCACGGATAATATGCTTCTGCTTCTCGGAACCAATCGCTCTGTCCGGGCTTCCGTGCTCCGCCGAGCTGCGTGCTTTCACCTCGACGAAGACAACGATCTCTCGCTCCCGCGCCACAATATCCACCTCGGATTCGCCGCCGCCCGGCCGGTAGTTGCGCGACAGAATCGTCAGGCCCTTGCTGCGCAGATAGCGGTGCGCTAAATCTTCGCCGCGGCGGCCCAAAGCTGCATCGGGCGCCAGTGTCTGCCCGTGGCGAAACTGCCGTGCCGCGTCGCTCAGCTTCCACAGTAACTGCCGGGGAGCGATCGACCAGCTGGGCTCTTTATGGCTTCTAGCTGCCATTCGATGACCTTGCCCCGTACCACATAACAGAGGTAAAACTCCCAGAAGCGCCGAAAGCGCCGCGAGCCATTGACCAGAAGTTCAAATCCCAGGTATCTCCACAAAGCAAGTAATTTCACCCGCGTCGAAATCTCACGAAAACGAGCGTCGGAATAGTAGCCGAACCCGCCGCTGTCCTCGCCGAAGTAGCGCAGTGAAAAGCTATTCAAATGCCAGCGGTGAGTCGGATCGCAAAAGGAACTAAAATCCGTGTAATGAGGCGTCACGATGAAGACCCGTCCGCCCGGCTTCAGCAAGCGGTGGAACTCCTCCATGGTGCGGATCACGTCCGCCACGTGTTCAATCACGTGAATCGCTCGCAATTCGCGAAAGGAGCCGTCCCGAAACGGAAAAGGGAAGTGGTCCAGGTCGGCAATCACATCCGCCCGCGTGTTCGGGTTCCGGTCTAAGCCGATGGCCCCGGGGTACTTCTTGATGCCGCATCCAACATCTAGAACTGCTCCTGAGCCCGCAGACACTGCTCCAGTGTATCGACCGCGAAATCCGCCTGATCGCGCGTAATCACCAGCGGCGGGCACAGCCGCAGGCTATTCGGTCCGCAGCCCAGAATCAGCAAACCGCGCTCGAAAGCCATCTTTTCCAGTTGGTCTCGCAGGTCCGGGGCACGTTCCTTCGTTCCCTGATCCCGCACTAACTCGACGCCAATCATCAGGCCCAAGCCGCGCACTTCTCCCACGTACTTGAACCTTCGCGGCCAATCGCGCATCCGGTCCATCAGATAGCCGCCCACTTGGGCTGCGTTCGCCATCAGGCTTTCTTCAATGAGTTCAATCGTGGTCAACGACGCCGCGATCGAGACCGGGTTTCCGCCAAAGGTTGAGGCGTGCGCGCCCGGGCCCCAGTCCATCACCTCCGCCCGCGCCACCGTCGCCGCCAGCGGCATGCCGCTCGCAATCCCCTTTGCCAACGTCACAATATCGGGCGTAACGCCGAAATGCTCAGAGGCAAACATCCGCCCCGTCCGTCCCATCCCCGACTGAATCTCATCGTGAATCAACAGAATTCCGTACTCGTCCGCAATCCGGCGCAGTTCCTCATGAAACTTCGCCGGCGGTACCAGGTAGCCGCCTTCGCCTTGAATCGGCTCCACGACGATTGCGGCCACTTCCTCGGACGGCAGAATGGTCTTGAACAGCCGGTCCTCAATCTCGCGGACGCAATCGACATCACACGTCGTTGGCTGTTTGCCGTACGGGCAGCGGTAGCAATATGAGTACGGGATGTGGTGAACGGGCAAGGTGGGATGAAAGCCGCGCCGCTGAGTGACCTTACTGCCGGTCAGTGACAGCGCCCCCATGGTGCGCCCGTGAAAAGCCCCGAAGAACGCGATGAATTTGTCCCGGCCAGAATGGTACCGCGCCATTTTGATGGCCGCCTCCACCGCTTCCGCCCCGGAATTTCCGAAATACACCCGCTTCGCTGCCTCCCCCGGCGCCAGCGCCGCCAGCTTCTCCGCCAGCCGCACCATGCCTTCGTAATAGAAGTCCGTGCCTGACATATGCAGAAACTCGGCGGCTTGCGCTTGGATGGCCTTCACCACCGCCGGGTGCGAGTGGCCGGTCGCAACCACCGCAATTCCGGCGTTGAAATCCAGAAAGCGATTGCCGTCCACATCTTCCACAATCGCGCCCTCTCCACGCTTCACAACCAGCGGATAACAGCGCGTATAGGAAGGCGAGAGAACGGCCTGGTCCCGCTCGATGATCGCCTGCGCCTTCGGTCCCGGCAACTCAGTCACAAGCTGAGGTAGATCTCCGGCTAGCGTCGGGGCGGCACTAAACTGCGTGTCCATATTAAACTCCTCGGTTGTTCTAACGAAAATGATGATGGAAGTGGCGCGCAAGGCCACCGGCTAGTCGCAACCGAGCCGCGCGCGTTAGCAAGCGGTTTCTCACATGGCTAGTCGGAGCCGAAGAGTGACGGACGCGTGCTGGCAGGGATCGCCATAGCTTTACTCTAATCGAGGAGTGGCGCGTCTGCCGTGAACATCTCGGCAGCATCTAGTCGGAACCGAGCCGCGCGCGTCAGCAACCCCTTCTCGCTAGTCGGAACCGAGCCGTGCGCGTCGGCAACCCCTTCTCGCTAGTCGGAACCGAGCCGCGCGCGTCAGCAAGCGGTTTCCCGCACAACTAGTCGGAGCCGAAGAGTGACGGACGCGTGCTGGCGGGGATCGCCACAGCTTTACTCCAATCGAGGAGTGGCAGCGCCTCCGCTCTCACCGTTACAATTAAGTTCGATGCCTGAGGAAAAAACAGCTTCGCCCACCTTTGAGGCGAGCTTGGAAGAGCTGGAGCGCATCGTCAAAGAGCTGGAGAAGGGTGACTTGCCTCTTGAGCACAGCCTCGCGCTTTTCGAGAACGGAATGCGTCTCAGCTCCGACTGTAAGCGGCAGCTCGAAGAAGCCGAATCCCGTGTCGAGATTCTCATGAAGAAAGGTGCGGATGTAATCGCAGTTCCCTTTACTCCTGACAAACCAGTCAAATGATAAAGCCTGGCTTGCTGACCCGGCGTCGTAGTGCCTGGCCGGGCTGTTTTCAGAAATAAAATGATACAAGTGGACCACGCAACTTTGCAGGAGTACCTGGCGGAACAGGTGCAAGCCGTCGACCGCGCGCTGCACCACTGGGTGCCTGGCGAGAACGTCGAGCCGGTCTCCATTCATCGCGCCATGCGCTATAGCCTGTTTGCAGGCGGCAAGCGCATCCGGCCCGTCCTAGCCATGGCGGCGGCGCGTGCGCTATCCGATTCTCCACAGGGCGTCGAAAACGCCGCTGCCACTCTGGAACTCATCCACACCTATTCGCTGATTCACGACGACCTGCCCGCCCTCGACAATGACGATCTGCGCCGCGGCCGTCCTACCTGCCACAAAGTATTCGGAGACGCCCTGGCGATCCTCGCTGGTGACGCCCTGCTCACCCTGGCCTTCGAAGTGCTCAGCCGCTTGCCGCACATTGCTGCCGAGAGCAAAATCCGCTTAGTGGAAGAACTTTCGCGTGCCGCGGGCACAGTGGGCAGTGCCGGCACGGCTGGGGGCGCCGGCACGGCTGGGGGCGCCGGCACGGCTGGGGGCATGATTGGTGGACAGGTAAATGACATCGAAGGCGAGCGTAAGCGCCCCACCCCGCTGCTGCTCGAATCCATTCACAAGGCCAAGACCGGAGCACTGCTTCGGGCCAGCGTTCGCATGGGCGGCATTTATGCCCATGCCGCGGACGAAGAACTGGCCGCCTTATCCAATTACGGCGAGCACGTCGGATTAGCCTTTCAGATTGTCGATGACCTGCTTGATGTCGAAGAGTCCTCTGAAGCCTTGGGCAAAACCGCGGGAAAGGATCAGGCTCAGCAGAAGATCACATTTCCCGCCGTCTACGGCTTAGACCAGTCGCGAGAAATGGCGGAGCGAGAGCGCTTAGCCGCTCATGCAGCTCTGCGGATTTTCGACGACCGTGCCGACAGGCTGCGCCAAATCGCCGACTTCATCGTGCAGCGCAAAGCTTGACCAATCAAGCTTGACAAAGCGCTCTTGACAAATCATCTTGACGGATCCTAGCCCCGCCAAAAAACAGCGTCTGGACGTCGTGCTCTTCGAGCGTCAACTCGCGGATTCGCGCGAAAGGGCCCAAGCCCTCATCCTGGCCGGGAAAGTCACGGTCGACGGTCAAAGGGCTGATAAACCAGGCCGCTCCGTCGCTGCTGAATCCCGCATCGAAGTCGAACAGCCGCTCAAATACGTCAGTCGTGGCGGACTGAAGCTCGAAGCGGCGCTCCATCATTTCCACGTCGCAGTTGATCGTAGAGTCTGCCTCGACGTCGGTACGTCCACAGGCGGCTTTACCGATTGCCTGTTGCAGGGCGGCGCCATGCGTGTGCACGCTGTGGATACGGGCGCAGGTCAAATCGCTTGGAAGTTGCGCAACGATCCTCGCGTCATCCTGCACGAACACTTGAATGCTCGCTATCTCACCTTCGAAGACATAGGCGAGCTCGCCGACGTGATCGTGTGCGACGTCAGCTTCATCTCGGTCACTCTGCTGATTCCTCGCCTCGCCGCATTGCTGGCCAAAAATGGCGATTGGATCATCCTGGTCAAACCGCAGTTCGAAGTGGGCCGCGGACTCGTCGGCAAGGGCGGAATCGTGCGTGACCCCGAGTTACATCAAACCGCCTGTGACAAAGTAGCGGCGGCTCTCCGCGCGCTGGGTTTCACCACGCAATTAATGGATAGCCCTATCCTGGGCGCCGAAGGCAATCGCGAGTTCCTGCTCCACGCGCGTGCTGCGTTCACATGAGCCGGGCTCGTAATGGCCCCTCACGCTATAGTCAAGAAACCCTCTTCCTTTGCAGCCGACAAAGACAATGCGTGACAACGCGGCAGTGGGCATTATCTCCAAGCCGAAGATCGCCCAGGCGGCAGACATCGTTTGCGGTCTCTTGCAGTGGCTGGACGAGCGCGGCATTCGTTACCGGTGCGACCAGCAGACCGCCGCGTACGCCAACCTGGACCACTTCTTTTCCCGCGAAGAGGTACCGGATGGAACCGATCTGGTCATCGTTTTGGGTGGCGACGGAACGCTGCTCTCCGCCGCGCGCGTTGTTGCTGGACGCGACATCCCTCTGTTTGCCGTGAACCTGGGCCACCTCGGTTTTCTCACTGCAATTCCCGTGGAAGATCTCTTTCCTGAGTTGGAGCGGGCGCTGCACAGCGAACACCGCATTGGCCGCCGCCGCATGGTGGAATGCCAGCTGATTCGCGAAGATCGTATCATCGCAACCTATTCAGCCCTCAACGACGTCGTCATCACAAAATCGGAGCTCGCGCGAATGATCGATCTCGACACTCATGTCGACGATCATTTCGTGGCTGCTTACAAAGCCGATGGCCTGATTATTTCCACGCCGACCGGTTCCACTGCCTACTCGCTTTCAGCGGGAGGTCCGGTTATCTTTCCGTCCGTAGCCGCTTTCTGCATAACTCCCATTTGTCCTCACATGCTGACCAACCGGCCAGTAATCGTGCCCGACACCAGCATCATCCAGATTCTGAGTCACAGCGAAAACGGCACCTACCTCACCATTGATGGCCAAGTGGGAGAACCGCTCGAGCGAGGCGATCGCATTATTTGCCGCTCCTCTCCGAAGACCATCCAATTGATCCGCCCGCCCAAAATGCTGTTCTTCGATGTCCTTCGGGAGAAGCTCAAGTGGGGCGAGCGCTGATCGAATGCGAAGCTTACGACGCCTCTCGTTGACCGCGTGGATCTTCATCGCGCTGCTGATCGGCATTCTGCTCGGAGTCTTCTTTCCGGAGTTTTCGAAGAGCCTCGCCCCCATCAGCAACATCTTCCTTCGTCTCATCCGGTCCATCGTCGGTCCGCTGCTCTTCGGCACGCTGATTTACGGCATCGCTTCCGCCGGAGAACTGAAAACCATGGGACGGATCGCGGTGAAGTCGATCGTCTATTTTGAAATCGCCACCACGCTCGCTCTCGTTCTCGGGCTTTTCATTGTCAACGTTATGCGCCCCGGCGTCGGCGTGCCGCTCAATGCACCTGGTAGCGCCGTCTTGCCCGTGTTGGCCAAACCTGTTTCGCTCACTCAAATTCTCGAACACGCCGTTCCAAGCAACATCTTCGAATCGCTCGCCCAGAATGACGTGCTTCAGATGGTGGTGTTTTTCTTTCTGTTCGGCGCCGCCTGCTCAGCCATCGGCCCCAAAGCTCAGCCGGTAGTCGCCTTTGCCGGTGCCGTAGCGGAGGTGATGTTTCGCTATACCAAGTACGTCATGTATGTCGCGCCTTTCGGCGTGGGCGCCGCCATTGCGGTCACCATCGGCTCCAAAGGCGTGGGCGTTTTGTTCGGGCTGAGCAAGCTGGTGGGTACTCTGTACCTGGCTGAAGCGCTCTTTGTAGTCCTGGTGCTCGGTTCAGCTTTAACTATTGCCAGGGTTCCCATCGGCCGCTTCTTCCATGCCACGCGCCAGCCGTTCCTCATTGCCTTCTCCACCGCTTCGAGTGAGGCAGCTCTGCCCCTCGCGCTAGAGAACATGGAGCGCTTCGGCATACCGAAACACATTGTCGGTTTCGTGCTCCCGACGGGCTATAGCTTCAACCTCGATGGCTCCACGCTGTACCTTTCGCTCGCTTCCATCTTCATCGCCCAAGCCGCAGAGGTTCACATGCCGCTCGGGACGCAGATCACCATGATGCTCACGTTGATGCTCACAAGCAAAGGCGTTGCCGGCATACCGCGAGCTTCGCTGGTCATTCTCGCCGGAACACTCAGCACCTTTCAGCTTCCACTCGAGGGCATCACGCTCATCCTGGGCGTCGATGCACTGATGGATATGTGCCGCACCTCCGTCAACCTGCTCGGCAACTGCGTAGCCACCGCCGTCGTCGCTCGTTGGGAAGGCGTGCCGCTGAATAGCGTGGGGCCCGAAAGCGAACTCGAGCTGCAAGAGTCCTAGCCTCAAGGCCGGTGACGAATAAAGCATTTTCTCCATCCTTCCTATTTTCAAGTCATTGCCACGTAATCTTTGTCACCTAGTGTCGAAGGAGATCTAAATTCGGCATCGAGAAGTGAGTTTCACAAACACGCCGAAAGCGGCAAGTTTGCGACTACGAAAGAGAGTTTCTGATGGCAAAAGAGCCGAAATCCCCTAAAACAACGCGTCACCCGAAGCCGCCCGCGAAATCGCACCCGATAAGTGCTCCGCCGCCCGGCAATGAAAATCCGGTGCCTACCGGTAATCCTCAGTTTGGCCAGCCTGCACCAAGCGCCGATCCAACCCAGTTCGTCATCAAACATGGATCGGATTCGCAAGCATACAAGATTCTCGATGCCCAGAAGCAGTATCCGCGTCCGTTTCCAGTGGTGGGCGGGACAGAAGAACCGGTGCTAACGCTTCAGGAATCGCTTGGAAGTTCGGGACAAGGAATTGTCAGCGACATCCAAAAGGCGGGTCAGATTGTCTTTCACTCAGTGGGTGATACCGGCAACGTAAAAGGTCCAGCCACTGAGGAAAGCGTCTCGGACAAAATGGTGGCGGATTTCGACGACACCAATCCACGCGAGGTGCCCTCCTTCTTCTTTCATCTGGGCGACGTGGTCTACAGCTTCGGCGAGGCAAAGTATTACTACGATCAGTTTTATGACATCTACCGCGACTACCCGGCGCCCATCTTCGCCATCGCGGGTAATCACGACGGTATGGTCGCGCCCAACAGCGCCACCCCAACCCTAGCCGCCTTTCTCGAAAACTTCTGCGCCGCCGGCCAGCCGCCGCATCGCACCCCGGAAGCAGGCGAACTCGTTCGAACAGCGCAAATTCAGCCCGGCGTCTACTTCACGCTTGAGGCGCCCTTCGTCCGGATTCTATCGCTCTACAGCAACAGCTTGGAAGATCCCGGCGTCATCTCCGATCAAGGCGGCGCCTACCCCTATTTAGGGCAAACCCAGCTTGCTTATCTAAAGGCGGCATTGCAGCGCACCAAAGACGAAAAGTTTACCGGCGCCATTCTGATTGCCGTCCATCATCCTCCCTACACGGCTCTCAAGCAGGAGCCGGCCGGTGCCGCTCCCACCGCCAAGTCGAACGTGAAAGAGCTGTTTGTTTCCGGCCCGCTTGCTTCGAGCCTAATCGCCGGCAATCATGGTGGCAGCCCCGAGATGCTCAAAGAGATTGACGCCGTTTGCGCCGAAACCGGAGTCTGGCCGCACGCCGTGCTCTCCGGTCACGCCCACAACTATCAGCGATTCACTCGAACTCTGGACAACCGGCAAACACCGTTCATTGTGGCGGGGAACGGCGGCCACGCCATTATCGGTCTCACCAAAAGAGGAATGCCCGCGCTCCGAACGCCGGCTAATCAAGACGCGCTTTCGAATGGCAAGGACCAGGTTGTATTCGAAAACTACGACGATCAAGGCTTCGGATATATGCGCATTGTGGTAAACCAGCAACAGCTGCGCATTGAATACCATCCCGCGAGCGACGGCTCCCGCGCCAAGACCCCGGACGACTCCGTGACTGTTGACCTGAAGTCACGCCAGATCGTCCACTACACGCCTCACTCCTAATGGGCACGACGAAGAAAAGGACAGCGGCCAAAAAGAAGAGCGCGGCGAAAAACACAGCCGCTAAAAGAGGTGCTTGATCCCTCGCCCGATGCCTTTAACGATCTTGCCAGTTCCCTTGGTCGTACCGACAGCCACGTCTTTACCTGCATAACCGGCGCCTTTACCCAAAGACTCTGCCGCGCCGACTGGATGCAGCGTAGCTAAGTTAGCCGCGCCTTCACCGACGCCCTTCGCTGCATTACCGGCGCCCTTCGCTGCACCCTTCGCGATATCGCCGCTACCACTGCCGATGTCTCCACCAGGGCTGCGGCTCTTCTTCTTCGTCTTCACTTTGGCTTGGGCTGCCGCGGCGGTCTGCTGGCTCCAGGCGTTCGCGCCAAAGAACAGTAAGGTTACTAATGCTAATCCGGCCTTCATGCTTCCCCCGCTATGATTACTTTTTGCACCAAATACGTTCAATCCCTGTGGCTTTCCCGGTATTCTCATCCGCATGGATGACGACGCCGTGCAACTCTACCCCGTTTCGCGCGGCTTCCATGCGGCCCGGCAGACCGGTCAGGAACCTACGGATGATGGTTTCCTTGTCTATGCCGATCACTGAGTCGTAAGGTCCCGTCATCCCAGAGTCCGTTTGGTACGCTAACCCCCCTGGCAAAACGCGCGCATCGGCCGTCGGGATGTGAGTATGCGTTCCGATCATTGCCGTGGCGCGTCCGTCCAGATACCAACCCATCGCCACCTTTTCGCTTGTCAACTCTGCGTGGAAATCAACGAAGCGAATTTTGATCGCCGGGTCAATCGCCGCTAATAATGCATCCGCTTTTCGGAACGGGCAATCGATATTCGCCATGTGCGCGCGCCCCTGCAAATTCACTACTGCATACGGCGCGCCATTCCTGGCCTTTGCCGTGAATACGCCTGTTCCCGGCAATCCGTCCGGGTAATTGGCAGGACGCAGCAGCCGCGGTTGATGCTCATAGTAGTCGTGTATCTCGCGCTTGTCGAAGCTGTGATTACCGCCCGTTAGCACGTCTAAGCCCAGCGCCAGCAACTCTTCGGCGAGCGCGGGAGTGATGCCGAAACCGCCCGCACTATTCTCGGCGTTCGCAATGGCTAGATCGATTTTATGTTCGGTGATAAGGCGGTTGAGGTTCTCGGCCACAATGCCGCGGCCGCCCGAGGCGAAGATGTCGCCGATAAACAGGATGTTCATCTAGGGGAAAAAGGAGGGAGGGGAACGTTCCCTGCGAGAGCTTCCGCTCAGCCCCCGTCATTGACCCCGAAAAAAAGCAGGGGGGAATCCTCCGAGCACCTTTAGGCTTCTCCATTAGCGTCAGAGACGCCGGAGCCTGCACACCAGCACTTGATTCGAGTTGGACTCCATGACATTGATTATCGGATCAATTTTTAGGAGGCCAAGGGTACGCTCTCGCAGGGAACGCTGCCTTCCTAGAATACCAGAAAAACAGATTCCTCGAAACTTATTCGATCGCTTGCAGCTTCTCGGCTATCTCTTTCTCGGAGACCGCGCCTTCCCGAATCACTTTCCAATACGGTTCGGTAATGTCGACGGTAGTCGATCCGGCGCCTGTGCATACCCCGCCGTCCAGCACCAGGTCCAGTCGACCGTCGAGCGTGGCGAAAAGCTCGATTCCGTTCGACAGCGTAGGTTGGCCGGAGATGTTCGCGCTCGTCGCAATCAGTGCATGCCCGGTCTTCTCTATCATCGCGTTCAGCGCATTCGAGTTCGGCTGGCGCAATGCAAGCCGTCCCGTATTGCCCGTCACCTTCAGAGGTACCTTGGCCGCCGCCGGCACGATAATGGTCAGCGCACCGGGCCAGAAATGGCGAGCCAGGATATAAAATCTGCTGCTCAGGTCTTTCCCTAAATCCTCCGCCATCAACGTGTCCGATATGGCAAGTGGCAGCGACCGGGCGTGCTCACGGCCTTTCGCCGCGAACACTTTTCCTACCGCGTGCAGATTAAACGGATCCGCCACCAGCACATATAGAGCATCGGTGGGAACGCCGACAACTCCACCGCGGTTGATTGTTTCCACAGCGCGGTCGATGGCGCCGGGATAGGGGTTTTCGAAATCGATTTCGATGAGGTCAGTGGCCACGGTAAGGCAGGTACGCAGATATTACGACAGTTTAGCGTTCGCCGAGCGCCTCGGCAACTTGGATGGCCATTTCGTATCGGCCAAAGGGGGCACTAAGCTGTGCTCCTTGCACCATAAACCGCACACGCTCGCACATCTCCTGTGCGATCAGAACGCCCTCGGCGCGCGCCTTGTCAGCGCTATCGGCACGCCGCATCCGGTCCATATACTGCTGCGGAACCGGCACCCGCAGCTCGTTCACCATAAACTCGGCGTTCCGGTAACTGGTAAGCGGCCAGATGCCGGCAATGATCGGGATCTCAAACTGCGCAGTCTTCCGTAGAAACGATTCAAGCAGATCGAGATCGAAAACAGGCTGCGTTACAACGTACTCGGCGCCCGCTTCCATCTTCCAGCAGAAGCGGCGCATTTCCTCGTCCATATTCAACGCCCCCGGGTTCGCTCCCACACCCAGCAGCAATCCGGTTTGCGATCCGATGGGATTGCCGCCGATATCCAGCCCCCGGTTCAGGTTGTTCACGATATTGGTGAGCCCGATCGAATCCACGTCGAACACCGCGGTTGCGTCGGGATAAGAACCCATGCGCGGAGGATCGCCGGTAATGCAGATTAGGTTCCGCACACCCATGGCGTGCGCTCCCAGCAACTCCGATTGAATGCTGAGTATGTTGCGATCGCGACAGCAGAAATGGAGCACAGCTTCAATGCCCGCCTGCTGTTGAATCAACTGGCATGTCACTTGAGCGCTCATACGTGCGCTGGCGCGTGGACCATCCGGCACGTTGATGCAATCAATGCCGTGTTCTTTGCAGAGCCGGGAGCCTGCGATCTCCTTCGATGCATCAATGCCGCGCGGCGGAAGTATCTCAACGAAAGCAACGAACTTTTTCGCTGCTAGCTTTGCCCCGAGTTGCGACTTCTCCCCGATCGGCGCCTTCGGCAGCCGCTTGACTTCGGGCTTGCCTTCTTCCACCGTGACCGAAGATGTGCCGCTTGCATGCTGAACCGGCTGCATGGAGCGCACCTCGCTGCAGATCTGTTTGATGTGCTCGGGCGTCGTGCCGCAGCAACCTCCAATTAACCGTACGCCTGCTTGTAAGAAGCGGCGTGAGTACTGCGCCATGTACTCGGGTGAGCACAGATAAATGTTCCGGCCTTCCACCGTCGCAGGCAGACCCGCATTCGGCATCGCGCTCAATGCCTTCGTTGTATACCGCGCCATCTTCTCGACGGTTTCAAGCGCCACTTTCGGGCCCGCCGAGCAATTTACGCCGATCACGTCCACCGGCCAATCGCTGAGGCTGCGGGCAAACGTTTCGGTGCTGGTCCCGTCGCGCAGGCTACCGTCATCGTTCACTGTGACTTGCGCCACAATAACCATCTCCGGCCCTGCTGCTTCCCGCGCCGCATAAATTGCTTCCCGCAGTTCGTGCAGCTCATAGAACGTCTCAAGCACAAACAGATCGACGCCCGCGCCCACCAATGCATGCGCCTGCTCTCGAAAGATGGCACGGGCTTCGGCGAATGAGGTGGGCCCCAGCGGCTCAATCTGTGCTCCCAGCGGCCCCATCGCGCCCGCTACAAAAGCTCTTTCCCCCGCCGCTTCGCGTGCCAGCCGCACACCGGCTTCGTTTATAGCGCGCAGCTTCTCGGCAAAACCGAACGAGCCCAGGCGCACTCGATTCGCCCCGAACGTGTTGGTCTCGAGAACTTCCGCACCCGCCCGGATATATTCCTGGTGGATCTCCTTCACAAGCTGCGGCGAGGAGAGATTCAGTTCATCGAAGCACCTATTGATGAAGATTCCCTTGGCATAAAGCATCGTCCCCATGGCGCCATCGGCCACCACAATCTTCGATTCAAGCTTCTTGCGGAACTCGGCGGCGCGGGTGAAGGTAAGCGTATCGGTGACAGTCATGCGCAACAGGTTAGAATCATCGCCGCCGTTCGAAGTGCAACCTGCTTCAAGCTGCTGGCCACGCTTTCCAATTGCCGGGAGGACTAGCTAAAGTGTATCGCGAACTCTAGGCCTGCAATGTGATTGAGTCGCCGGGTGAGGTTTTTAGCCGCGCCGCTGCACTCCCCTGGTTGATTGCGGCCTCCACATAGCCGGAACTACCGAAATACGCGAAGCACTCTGCTGTCCCGGCCAAGCCGAAAGTCCGGTTCCACTGCGTGACTTCACCCCCGCTCAGATGTAGCTTGAAAGGGTGCGAAGCAATCGACGAGAACTGAGCTGCTCGGAAGTTCGTGATTACATTTCCGAAGCGGTCGACGCTTAATACCTTTCCCTGCCAAGTGCCGGGTGAGATCCGTTGCGCTTCCACTCCGGAGAGCAGTTTAATCCCCGCCGCGACCGGCCCGGCATCGCTCGCCTTTAGAGTGCCGCTCGCAAGGCCGGCTGCCACGGGCGCGAACAGATCGCGGCCATGGAAAGTCGCCGACGGCGCCTCCAGCCACAAACTCCGATTGGTAATCTCCCACGCTCTGTGCTTCTGATCACGCCCCACGATCATGCTGAGCACGCCGTTATCGGGAGCCACAAAATACTGCCCCAGCGCCTCAACCAGCAAAGCTCTCCGCGACGTGCCTACGCCCGGATCAATCACCACCACGTGGATTGTGCCTGCCGGATAGAACGGAGCGGCCTGGTCGATTGTATAAGCGGCGGAGTAGAGCGAAAATGCCGCGATTTCATGCGAAATATCTATCAGCCTCGCGCCGGGACAGCGGCTCAGAATCACTCCTTTCATTGTGCCTACATAGTGATCCGCCAAGCCGAAGTCGGTGGTGAGAGTGATCAGGGGAGTTAGGCCGGTGACTTCCATTGCGCTGTTAGAATTGTAATGAAACCTTCAAAATTGCTGTATTTTGATCACAACGCGACTACCTTTGTTGCGCCCCAGGTGGCGGAAACCATGACCGCTGCTCTGCGCCAAGTGTTTGGGAATCCATCCAGTACTCACGGCGAAGGCCAGCTCGCGCGGCAGCAACTGGAGAACTCACGCCGCAGCATTGCAGAGTTCATCCACGCTTCGTCGCCGGAGATCGTTTTCACTAGCGGCGGTACGGAAGCAAATAATCTCGCCATTCTTGGACTGGTGCGCAACCTGCCCGGTGAGCACAGGCACGTTGTGACGACGACCATAGAGCACCCGTGCGTGCTCGAAGCTTGCCGCCAGCTGGAGCGCGAGGGCGTTGAGGTCAGCTATGTCCCTGTCGATCGAAGCGGAATCGTAGATCCCGAGCGGATTGGAGAGCACCTGCGCCCCGCGACTGTTCTTGTCTCGGTAATGCATGCGAACAATGAAACGGGCGTGGTTCAGCCGCTGGCCTCGATTGCTGAACTGATTCGTGAGCTTCGCGGCGCCGGCCAGAACATCTTTTTTCATTCGGATGGCGTTCAAGCCTGCGGCAAAGTGGGCATGGATGTTCAGCAACTCGGTGTCGATCTCTACGCCGCGAGCGCTCACAAGGTGTTTGCCCCGAAAGGCATCGGCGCTCTCTTTGTGCGGAAAGGCACGCCCTTACGCGCCATTCAATACGGTGGGCGGCATGAGCGTGATCGCCGCGCAGGTACAGAGAACGTTCCGGCGGCCATGGCCTTCGCGTGCGCGCTGGAATTGTTTTCGGCCGCTGAAGTGCATCGTGTCGGATCATTGCGCGATCTGTTCGAAACGGAAGTGCGCTCTCGCGTCGCAGACGTCCAGATCAATGGAACGCCCGATGCGCGCCTGCCGAACACCAGCAGCCTGTTGTTTCCCGGCATTTCCGCGGAAGCGCTCGTCATTGCTCTTGATATGAGAGGCATGGCGGTGTCAACGGGATCGGCCTGCAGCAGCGGGTCTGTCGAGCCTTCACACGTGCTGTTCGCGATGGGCAGAACGCGTGAAGAGGCTCGCTCCAGCGTGCGCTTTTCGTTTGGCCGCTACAACACTCCCGAAGAGATCCAGATGCTGATTGAAGCCGTTACAGCCTCAGTGCAGAAGCTTCGCAAGCCCGTCAAACTGGAGAGGCAAGATGTCGCCTGAGCCGCCAATACCTGTCGAGGCAGCGCCCATTGCCGTTGCCATGTCCGGGGGCGTGGACAGCTCCGTCGTCGCCGGCCTTCTGCAACGCCAGGGTGCGCGTGTTGTCGGCCTGACAATGCAGTTGTGGAACCAGCGCCGCCTTCCGGAGCTTGTGCCGGAAGATGGCGCGGTGGGCCGCTGCTGTTCGCTCGACGATGTCTACGATGCGCGCTTCGTTGCGTCGCTGCTCAACATACCGTATTACGTCGTCAACTTTGAAGAGCGCTTTGAGCAGGAAGTGGTGAAGCCGTTCGTGGACGATTATCTCGCCGGCCGCACGCCCGTTCCCTGCACTCTGTGCAACAACTTTATTAAGTTCGACCAGTTCCTGGAGATGGCGGATGGCGTAGGCGCGGACAAAATTGCTACTGGCCACTACGCCCGCCTCAGCCTGGACGAAGAGAACGGACGCTATCAAATGCGCACCAGCGTGGATGCCGGTAAGGATCAGACCTACTTCCTGTTCGGCCTGACCCAGCCGCAATTATCACGAACACTGTTTCCACTGGGCGGCATGATCAAGCCGGAAGTGCGCGAACTCGCCAGACAGCTCGATCTACCGGTCGCTGAGAAGCACGATAGCCAGGAGATCTGCTTTGTGCCTAACGGCGACTATGCGGCCTTCATGGACGCCTATCTTCGGGAGCAGGGAATCGATTCGGCCGAAACAGAAGGAGACATCGTCGATACCGAGGGCCGTGTGCTGGGCCACCATGCCGGCGCCCATCACTTCACGGTAGGGCAGCGCCGTGGTCTGCGCGTCGCGGCCCCGGAGCCGCTCTACGTGATTGCGACCGAACCGGCGACGCAGCGCGTGATCGTCGGCCGGGGTAACGACTTGATGAGCAGTTCATTGCTGGCGAGAGATGTCAACTGGCTTTCGATTGATCCGCCCTGTGCGCCCGTGCGCGCCCAAGTGAAGATCAGGAACAAGCACGTTCCCGCACCCGCCACGCTCTTGCCCACCGGCGACGATCACCGCGTCAAGGTTGAGTTTGACCAGCCGCAGCGCGCCATTACTCCCGGGCAGGCAGCCGTCTTCTACGACGCTGACCTGGTGCTGGGCGGCGGCTGGATTGATTAAGCTGATTGATTAAGCTGATTGACTGAGCTGGATTGATTGAACTGATTGACTAAACACCAAATTGAATAGCAAGAAAAGTTGGCTCCAAGTCCGAGCTGAATATCTTCTCGCGGCTTCGCTCATTGGTTTTCTTCGCCTGCTTCCGGTGCGCGCTTCCCACGCGCTTGCTCGCTCCATTACCCGAGTGCTCGACATAGCGGTCCCAAAACTTCGCCGAGTTGCGGAAGCCAACCTGTCGTTCGCTTTTCCGCAGTGGGACGCTAGTCAGCGCAAACGGATTATCAATGGAGTTTTCCGCACCATTGCACGCATGCTGGTGGCGGTGGCGCGTTTGCCTTCCATCAACCAATCGAACGTGGCGGAGTGGATCAGCTATGAGGGGCTCGATAACTACCTGGAGGCGAAGCGAGAGGGCCGGGGCCTGCTGATTGCTACTGCGCATCTGGGCAATTGGGAACTCAGCGCTTATACGCACGCCATCATGACAGAGGCCATGCACGTGATGGTGCGCCCGCTCGATAATCCTTTGGTCGACAGCTTAGTTGAAAAGCTCCGCACCTCCTCCGGCAATCACCTGATCTACAAGAGAGACGCCGCGCGCGCTGTGATCACGGCGCTCAGGCGCAACGAAGCTGTCGGTATTCTGATTGATCAAAATACCAGTGCTTCAGAAGGTGTCTTCATTGACTTCTTCGGCACAAAGGCCAGCGCCGGTTCAGCCTTCGTGAAATTTGCGCATCACGCGAATGCGCCGGTGATCCCAGGTTTTGCACTCTGGAACGAAAGTACAGGGAAGTATGTGCTGCGCTTTTACCCGCGCGTCAAAATGAGCGGAGACATTCAGGCAGACACCCAGCGCATCCACTCCGTTTTTGAACAGATCATCCGGGAACATCCGGATCAATGGATGTGGATTCACCGCCGCTGGAAAACGCGTCCAGCCGGCGAGCCTACTTTGTACTAAGTAACAGCCCGACAACGCACTTCGCTGCCGGGCTGCCGTTTTTAGCCATCGGCTGAACGGCGTCTCGCCGCCGGGCGCTGGTCCAGACCGATGACGGAGGTGATAATGCCTGCGAGCGATTGCGGAATGGAGAGCGACCCCTCGTAACTAAGGTGACAGTTCCCGGCCGAGTCTTCGAAGGAACCTATGCAAGTGGAGAAAGCTTCGCCCATTTGTTTCACTGTGCCCTGGGCCTTCAGGGTGCGTGCCGCTATGTTCTCTTCGGTTATCGTCAGGCGGTGCTGATCGAGAAACGATTCGACAGCGGCCATGTCGCGCGGGTCGGCGCTTAACTCTTGCTCCGCCTGTTCCCTCGGCAAAGCTTGAGCCTCGCCGGATAACAATTGCTTTTCCATTTCAGCGGCGGCCGAGTCCCGCCGCCGGCGCAGAGTGACCGTTACGCTGACCTCTTCCGTAGGGTCTATGGCGGACGACCAGCGTGGCTGGGCAGCGGTTTGGCCCGACCCGGTTAGGCCTGATGTGTTCGGCGCACTTCCGGGTAGTGGCACACGCGGGTCGCTCATATCTCTACTTAGTTTTACCTGACGCGACCGCTGCCGTCGCGCCGGAGGTCAACAATTGGAAGATTGCCGCGCCATCCGGGCTACCCAAACCGGTGCAGGCATCCCAACCTTTTTGAGCCTTATAAAAGCCCACCCCACTGTCATCATTGTTGCCGCTGGTGATGTCGTGAAAGCCCTGTTCTTTACCGGCATACAATGCCGGGTTGATGAATCCCATCGGCTTGCCCGCTTGTTGATTTATTAAGGCGATCAGCGCGGCCCACAGCGGCGCAACGGCGCTGGTTCCACCCACAACCTGAGTCTGTCCATCAAAGTGAACCTGATAGCCGGTAGTTGGGTCCGCATCTCCCGCCACGTCGGGCACGCCACGTCCCGGTTTCCCGGTTTGCGCCTGGTTCGGCACTCCGGCGGAACTCTGATAAGCAGGCAGCGGGAACACGTTGCTGACGCCGCCGCCGGTCGCACCCGCCTTATTGGCGGTTTCGTTCCACACCACCTCTGACGAAATGGTTTGGCCCGAGCCCTGTAAGGTGGTACCTCCGCACGCCAGCGCGTACGGGCTGGAGGCGGGAAAATCCACATGCAGCTTACCGTCTGCTAAGCCGTCACTCGATCCGTTATCGCCCGCCGCTACCATCACCGTGACGCCCAGCGCGGCAGCGTCTTGGAGGGCGGCGTTCAGCGCAGTTTGCGCCTGGGCCGTCCACGAATCTTCGGGCCCGCCCCAACTGATTGAGACGATGGATGGCTTGCGCGAGGTGTCATGCACCGCATCCGTGATCGCGTCGATGAATCCCTGGTCGGTATTCGGGGCGAAGTACACGGCGATATTCGCGCCGGGCGCGATCGACCCTGTTACTTCGATGTCCAGCATCACTTCACCATCGGCCGCTGAGCCGGGCGAGTTCGTGCCGCCGTCCACCGAAACAGCGGTGATGTTCGGCTCAGTAATATTCAAGCTTGTGAAGTACGCCTTCAGGTCGCTCGTTTGGTATCCGCCGCCCAGTTCGATTAGGGCAATGGTCTGACCCTTGCCGTCGACTCCTGTCGGAAAGCCGTATAGCTGCGCTACCTGAGGAGGCGTAAATGAACCGCCCAATGCCGCGAGTTTCCGGCGGAAATGCGGCTTGGCGGCCGGCCGTGTGTCCATGCCGAGAATGGCAACCACCGCGCTTCCCAGATCCGTGGGAATGGACAGCGAACCGCGCCGCAGGCGGAATTCATTTCGTTCGCCTGGGAGCGTATAGCAAGCAAGTGTCGCCCCGAACGCCTTTTGCATGCGTTCCGCTGTTCCCGTCAGCATGACTCTGCGCTTCGCAACACTGCTGTCCACAACGGCTAGTTCAAACTCATGCGCAAACTTTTCGACTAACGCAATATCTTCGGGATTCGCGCCATGCTGCTGCTTCAGTTGTTCACGTGACAGGTGAACCGGCCGTTCGTTGGCCTTTGCCATGGCAGGGCCGGCGCCCTTCCGCCGCAGTACCACGCTGACGCCCACCGACTCATTCGGATCGATGGGGCCAACGGAATGGGCGCCCGCGAGAGCTTTTCTGTCGCTTCCCGGTAAGGTAATTCGTTCTTCAAAAGCCATAATTCTGTCTCTTTCTTTCTATTTGGCGGAGCTTTATTATAAGCTCCGTAACATTCTTCGTGCACCCGGGCCGCCGGCGCCCATTGCCTTACAATGAGCCATTGCATAGCGAAAAAGCAGCGCGGCGCGAGGGCAGCGGCGCCTTACCCGAAATCCATCAACTCGAAACGTTGGAAGAGTTTGCAGACGTGGTGCGGCTGCAACAGGAAATCTGGGGTTTTCAGGATGTCGAACTGCTTCCGTTGCGCCTGTTTATTGTGGCGAGCGAAATCGGCGGCCAGGTGCTAGGCGCCTACGATGGGCCTAAGTTGGTTGCGTTTTGCCTTTGCATACCTGGTCTGAAGCCCAGCGGCAAATCCTATTTGCACAGCCAGATGCTCGGCGTGCTGTCGCCCTACAGGAACACCGGGCTGGGGAGAAGCATGAAGCTGAAGCAGCGCGAATTTGCACTCGCCGCCGGCGTCGATTTGATTGAGTGGACCTTCGACCCGCTGGAAATTAAGAATGCCTTCTTCAACATTGAACGCCTGGGGGCCATCGTATGCCGTTATCTTCCGAACCAGTACGGCACCACTACCAGTCATCTTCACGGTGGCCTTCCCACCGACCGGCTGGTGGCGGAATGGTGGATTCAATCGCCGCGCGCGCATGTCTGCTCGTCTGGGGACGGCGCCCCGCTGCCGCCACCTGTTCCCGCGCAAGCTCGCATTTCGGTTCCGGCTGACATTGGCGAACTTCGAAAGCGTGAGCCCAGCCGTGCTCGGGATGTGCAGCGCTCCCTCGGCGAGCAGTTTGAAGAGCACTTCCAAGCAGGACTCACGGTGACTGGGTTTGAAAGGAGCGAGCAGGCTGGAACCTACCTGCTAGGTAAATGGGAATCAAAGTAGACCGAATCGTTCTGCGGCGCCTCCGCATGCCGCTGGTGCATTTCTTTGAGACCAGTTTCGGCCGCACGCATCATCGTGACATCGTGCTTGTTGAGGCCATCTCGGATGGTGTGTCGGGCTGGGGCGAAGTCACTGCCGGTGAGAATCCGTTCTATAACGAGGAGTGGACCGCTTCTGTTTGGCCGTTGTTGATCGATTACATCGGTCCGCGAGTTCTGAATTATCCGTTTTCGTCCGCAGCCGAAGTGGACGCACGCACGTCGCATATTCGCGGGCACAACATGGCGCGTGGCGGCATGGAAGCAGCGGTTTGGGACCTGGAAGCCCGTCTCAAGAACGAACCACTCTGGAAGACCATTGGAGCGGGCGCGCGCCAGGAGATTCCGTGTGGCGTGTCCATAGGAATTCAGGACAGCGTGGCGCAACTTCTGGAGAAGATCGAGATTGAACTCGCAGCCGGGTACCAGCGAATCAAAATGAAGATCAAGCCCGGCTGGGATGTCGATGTCGTTCGCCAGGTACGCGAGCGCTTTCCCCTCATCAAGCTGATGGCCGATGCGAACTCAGCTTACACACTGAACGATATCGACCACCTGAAGCAGTTAGACTCCTTCTATCTGATGATGATTGAGCAGCCGCTTGCGCATGACGACATCATTGACCATGCAGTCCTGCAAAGCGCGCTCGATACGCCTGTCTGCCTGGACGAATGCATCCGCTCGGCACATCATGCCGAACAAGCCATCCGGCTTAAAGCTGGCCGCATCATCAATATCAAGCTGGGCCGCGTGGGCGGATTTGCCGAAGCAAAACGTGTCCACGACGTTTGCCAGGCGAATGGCATCCCTGTTTGGTGCGGCGGCATGCTGGAATCGGGCATTGGCCGCGCGCACAATATCGCACTCTCTACCTTGCCGAATTTTGTTTTGCCCGGGGACGTGTCCGCCAGCAAGCGCTATTGGAAGCGCGACATCATCACTCCCGCCGTTGAAGTCACGCCGCGCGGCACGATTCATGTGACGGACAGTGCTGGCTTCGGCTACACTCTGGACACAGAATACTTGGAGAGCTTGGTTATCCGCCGCGAAGTATTGGCTTAAGCATGCCTCCGGCGGCAGTTACAACTATGCGGTCGAACTCGGAAGATTGACCAAAGCCATAGAAGTATTGGAAGCGCACAAAGAACATGGTAGCGAGCTGAGGCAGATAGGCAAAGCCGTATATGCAGCGAAAAAGATCGTTTGGTTTGCTGGTCTCATTGCGGGTGTCGTCGCGTTGCCCTTAATCTTCTCGTAGCCTTCCTCGTAAAAAAATAAGCCGCAAAGAGCGGTCTTTCCCATACCTCCGCGCCCTTAGGACACTACCTTATTCTTGTAGATATGCTCAAAGCGAGTATCTTTCGCGAATACGACATTCGCGGGATTGCCGACGAGGAATTACTCGACGCTGATGTGGAAGCGCTGGGCCGCGCTCTAGCCACCTACCTGATCCGCCACAGTGGCCGAACCATCTGTTTGGGCCGCGACTGCCGCTTGAGCGGGCAACGCATTCATGGCGCACTGCTGAAGGGCTTGCTGGCTGCCGGTGCGAATGTGTTGGATATCGGGACGGTTCCCACGCCCGTTCTTTACTATTCCGCTGTCGATTTCAAGGCGGATGGCGCCATTATGATCACCGGGAGCCACAACCCTCCGGAGTATAACGGCGTCAAGACCGTATGCGGGCCGGGGACTCTGCACGGTGATGCCATCCAGGATGTTTACAAGCTGATTGTGAGCAACGATCTGGAGTCGGGAGAAGGCACGGTAAAAAGCATTGATGCCGTCACGCCTTACGTTGATGAGGTCGCCTCCCAATTCAAGTTCGAGCGTAAAGTGAAGGTCGTGCTGGATGCGGGCAACGGTACGGCGGGCCCGGTTGTCCATCGCGTGCTTGAGAAGCTGAACGTCCACGCAGAGGAACTGTTCTTTGAGATGGACGGTAACTTCCCGAACCATCATCCCGACCCGACAGTGCTTGCCAATTTGAAAGATCTGCAAAAGGCCGTTTCAAAGCACAAGGCAGAGCTTGGGATCGCTTTCGACGGCGATTCCGATCGCATCGGCGCAGTGGATGAGCACGGCGAAGTGGTTTACGGCGACATGCTTCTGCTGATCTTCGGCCGGGAGATTCTTTCGCGCAAGCCTGGCTCCACTTTCATTGGTGAAGTAAAGTGCTCACAAATTATGTACGACAAGCTGAGGGAGCTGGGCGGCAACGCCATCATGTACAAGACCGGGCACTCACTGATCAAGGCAAAAATGAAGCAGGAGCACGCGGAACTGGCCGGCGAAATGTCAGGTCACATGTTCTTCGCCGACCGCTATTTCGGCTACGATGACGCCATCTATGCGGCCTGCCGCTTGCTTGAGATCGTCTCCCAATCGGGAAAGCCGCTTTCGCATCAGCTTGCAGGTATACCAAAGCTGGTGTCGACCCCCGAACTTCGCATCGACTGCCCCGATGACCTGAAGTTCAAGGTTGTCGCGAGAGTCGCCGAATTGGTGAAGCGCCGCCGCGAAATCGTGGAAGTCGATGGCGTCCGCGTACCGTTCGAAGGGGGCTGGGGACTGGTTCGCGCCTCCAACACGCAGCCGGTGCTTGTCACGCGCTTCGAGGCTACTTCGAAAGAGCTGCTGGACAAATACCGGCAAGAGCTGGAAGAGATCGTAGAGCAAGCGAAGAAAGAAGTCGGGGCTTAGTTTTTCGGCCCGATGGTCTCTGTCCGGCCTGCCAGCGGTTTTACCGTGGGGCCGCCGCAAACGCCCACGCCCGTATTCAGCAGCGCGTTTAGCAGGTTGTAGAGCACCTGGTAGACCACCTGTTCGCTCACCGCTTGACGCCCCGGCATGCGAAACGTGCCCGGCAGCTCTTTTGTGATCTGTAGGCGAACCGCATGGGGAAGGGTGCGCCCGCTTCTATCGCGCTGGTTTGCGAGCGACATCGGCGTCTGCAAAATGCTGCCCGACTTGCCATCCACGTAAAACTGGCATCGGGAGAACCAGCCGAGGTTTCCCGGATCCGCCGCGTCAAACAGCAGCAACGGCGCCTGCCGGTCGGTGGCCGAAAGGTCGAGCGACAACACTCGCTGCTGATCGTCAATCCGAAATTCAAATCCTGCTTGACGCGCGATGTTGCCGATCGACTCCGGGTCCAACTCCAGGAGCAAATATTTGTTTGAACCAGCCTCGAGAACTTGCATCGGCCACTTACATTCTAAACATGGAGCCGGAGCTTACATGCACGCTGCCATAGCATCCAGCAGAAAATCGACGTTCTCGTCGGTGGCCAGCGGTCCCATAGTTCCGATGCGGAGAATCTTTCCGGCCAGCTGCCCTAAACCGCCGGCAACTTCAACGTTGTACTTGTCGGTCAAGCGCTGACGGAACTGCGCTTCATCGAGTCCGGCGGGAGGAGTCACTGTCGTCAGGTGCCACACACGCTCTTTCGGGTTCTTCACCAGCGGCTGAAAACCGAGCTTCACTAATCCCGGAATCAGCCGCTCGTTGGCACGCAGATGCCGGTCCCAGCGATTGCGCAAGCCCTCTTCTTCAATCACCGCCAGCGCCTGGTGCATCGCGTAGTAGAGCGGCGAAGCGGGAGTGTGATGATACACGTTCGGCGGTTCAAAATACTTCCCCAGCAAGCGCAGGTCGAAATACCACGTGTACGGTTCTTCGGGACGTTTCGCGAGCCACTCCCAGGCGCGCGGCGAGAGCGACACCGGCGCCAAACCGGCCGGACAGCTTAAACCCTTTTGCGAACAACTAAACGCCACATCTATTCCGGCGGCGTCCAGCTCGACGGGCATAGCGCCGAGTGAGGTTACGCAATCCGCGATGACGATGGCGCCGGCGTTGCGTGCCGCGGGCACAATCGCAGCCGCGGCCTGGTACGCACCTGTCGATGTCTCCGCTTGCACGAATCCCACCACGTCCGGGCGCTCGCGTTCGATGAACTCCGCTGCCTCTTCCGCCGTGAAAGTCTCTCCCCAAGGTTTGTCCAGGCGCACCACCTTCGCACGCTGGCGTTGCGCCATCAGACACAGGCGGTCCGCGAAATGTCCGGCCGCGAAGACGGCGAACTTCGATCCCGGCAACACGAAGTTGGCCACCGCCGCCTCCATGCCGCCGCTGCCGCCGGAGGGAAGCGGGAAGGTCACTTGGTTTTTTGTGCCAAAAACCTCGCGTAAGCCGGTCTGAATCTCACCCATTACCTCAATGAAATACGGATCGCGAATTCCCAGCACCGGTAAGCTCATCGCCTCATACGCACGCGGATCCACCATGGATGGGCCCGGACCGTACAGCAAGCGCTTGGGCGGCGCAAGGCGCTTCGTCGCTGTCGTCAGCATGTCTTCAAAGTATCAGCATGGAGGAATCGGAAACCGAAGCGACATCCTCTGTATCCAATTCGCGGAAGACAAACATACTATGCCAAAACATGAGACGGCGAAACATGAAGAGCGGCTGATTCTGGTGACGGGCGCTACCGGTCACCAGGGTGGCGCCGCAATGAAGCATCTCCGCGGCAAAGGATTTCCCCTCCGGGCCATCACGCGCGATCCGGAAAAACCCGCCGCCAGAGCATTAGAGGGCCCCGGTACCGAAGTCGTACAAGGCGATCTTGAGGATCCGGCATCCATCACCCGCGCTCTTGATGGCGCCTACGGCGTCTACTCTGTTCAAGACTGGCAGGGAGGTGCAGAAGCGGAGATTCGGCAGGGCATGAATCTTGCCGATGCCGCCAACAGGTCGGCGGTCAGCCAGTTCGTTTATAGCTCAGTGGCGAGCGCGGATAAGAACACCGGCATCCCTCACTTCGATAGTAAGTTCCGAGTTGAAGAGCATATTCGAGGTACCGGCATGCCCTACTCAATACTGCGGCCGGTGTTCTTCATGGAGAACTGGTTGGGCATGAAGCAAGGCGTTGAACAGGGCACGCTGGCGCTGCCGCTCAATCCTGAGACGCGCCTTCAGATGATCGCTGTAGACGATATTGGCGACTTCGTGGCTCTGGCCTTTACACACTCCGGCAAGTGGCGCGGACGAGCGCTCGACATAGCGGGTGACGAGTTGACAATGTCTGAAGTGGCAGAAGCGATGGGGCGAGTTTCCGGTCGCGACGTTCGCTACCAGCAAGTGCCTTGGGATGAATTTGAGAAGCGGGCCGGGCACGAGATGACCGTCATGTTCAAGTGGTTTCAGGATGTCGGCTACCACATCGACATAGCCGCGCTTCGAGAGGAGAATCCGAGGCTGACGCATTTTGAGCCCTGGCTGCGAGCTCACTGGCCCGCGGCGTGACGTGCAGGACGCTCAGGTCGCCATTTCGTTTAAAGAAAGCTAGGTCTTAGAAACCTCGCTCTTAGACTCTAAGTTCCGATGGAGGGCGGATAGGCCGGATGCGCCAGGTCTTCGGTCGAGCCCAGCGGCGATGCCATCGCCTTCGCCTACCAGAGCGCGGGCGACGGTTCGCAGCAGGTGAGCTTCACGAGCCGGTTTGGTGAGGCACGCGGTCACCCTCAGTTCCTTGGCCCGGCTAATCACGGCCGGGACCGCTGCTGAAGTGAGCAGAATGATGGGCATATTCGCCAGCATCGCCTGTGACCGGATGGCTTCGGTCAACATCAAGCCATCCATCACGGGCATCATAAGATCCAGAATGACAAGATCGAATGGCCGTCCAGCCTGGTAGGCGCTGAGCAGGGCTCGCAAAGCCGAAGGCCCGTCGTCTGCCGTTTCCGTTTGGATTCGCCACTGCCCCAGCTGGGCTTTCAAAATCCTTCGATTCGTCTCGTTGTCGTCCACCACCAGCACGCGCGATGTTTGCATGTCTTGGGGCTGCTCAGTCGAAACAGCGGGCTTGCTGAGTAATGGCGCCCGAATCGTGAACCAGAAGCTGCTTCCTTGGCCGGGCTTGCTCCTGACGCCGATGCGGCCGCCCATGCGTTGCACAAGTTGCTTGCTGATGGCCAGGCCCAGGCCGGTTCCCCCATATCTTCTGGTGGTGGAGGAGTCGGCCTGCATGAAGCTCTCAAATAGCCGCTCCTGCACTTCGGGCGCAACGCCGATGCCGCTATCGTTCACCTCTATGTAAAGCTCTACCTCGTTGCCTTCGCGTGCTTGCTGGCGCGCGCGCAACCGGATCTCGCCCTGGTCGGTGAACTTCACCGCGTTCGACAGCAGATTCAGAATAGTTTGCCGCAGCCGCGCTGGATCGCCCGAGACATGCGCCGGGAAACCCGGATCCACTTCTAACGTGAGCTCCAGAACTTTGCGATGCGCGTTGACGGCGATCACCTCAATGGCCTCTTCCAACACCGTGCGCGGGCTGAACTCAATCGCATCCAGATGAAATTTGCCGGCTTCGATCTTAGAAAAATCGAGGATGTCATTCACCACCGTGAGCAGAGCCTCGCCGGACAACTTGATTGTCTCGGCAAACTCCAATTCCTCAGGCCCTAGATCGTGGGCCAGAAGCAGGCTCGTCATCCCGATCACGCCGTTAAGCGGGGTGCGAATCTCATGACTCATGTTGGCCAGAAACTGGCTCTTGGCGCGCGTGGCCGCCTCCGCCGTCTCCTTCGCCTTGCTCAGCTCCCCGGTCCGCTCCTGAACGCGCCGCTCCAACTGCTCGTGTGAGAGCTGCAGGTGCTGCTGCGCTTTCTTGCGCTCAACGGCCATCGCGATCTGCGTCGATACGAACACCAGCACTCTTTCTTGTTCTTCGCCGTAGTGAACCCCGGTGGCGCCATTCCGGACCCCGATCACTCCCAGCGTGCCCTCCGTGCTTCGCAGCGGGACACACAGCCAGTCTTCTTCCTCGCCTTCCAAAGCAAGCCCGTTGCGCCCGGCACGCTCCGGCGTTCCGGTCTCAGAAACACGCTCCATGTAGCGCTTGCCCTGGGCGGTTAAACTCGCGCTCGTCTCTTCGAAGTCGCGCGTGTAGCAGTGACTCAGCAGGCCGGTCGCCGAATCGCGCAGCGCCAGGTGAAAGCTTTTCGCCGATAACAAGTTGCCGATCGCCGGGCACACGACATCGAACAACTCATCCAGATTGTGCGTGGAGTGCGCTGCTTCAGAACATAAGAATGTCGCGGCTTGTACCTGCTCGTTGTATTTGCGCGCTGTGATGTCCCGAACGAAGGCGCCAAATGCCCAACCGTCTTCCAGCTGTAAAGGACAAATCGCCAACTCCGCCAGGAACTCTTGCCCATCGCGGCGCAAGGCTGTGATTTCAATGCGCGAATTCGCCTCTGCCCTCTCGCCTGCCGACAGGAAACGCTGCATGCCCTCTTCGTGTTCTGAACGCAAGCGGGCCGGGATGATCAGTCCACACATATCGCGACCGATGGCCTCCGCTTGAGACCAGCCAAACATCGTTTCGGCACGCCGGTTCCAGGCAGTGATTAAGCCATCGCCATCCATCACGACGACGGCGTCGGGGGCGGCGTCGACAAGCCTCTCAAACCGCTCATCGCTCTGCTCGCTCACGCCGATTGTACGATTCTCGTTCTGCATGGACGTGATGTTTGTCTGCTCGGGTTCTCCTGCCCCGTCCGGGCACAGAGGATCTCTCTGGCTTCCATATCGACCGAAAGAAGCAGGAGCAGTACTTACTACCGTTAGGAGAAAAGAGGGAAGGCGGCTTAGCGCGAGCTCGGGTGGCGTTCGGCTTTCAGCATGGACGAAAGCGAATCCGCCGTAATGTCATCGTGCGAAGCCGCCGCAATCAGCTGTCCTCGCCGGAACACCAGCACCTGCGGAGATTCGTGCGTTATGCCGGTCCGTTCCGCGATGTGCCGCGCCACCTCTCTGCGGCGGCGCACTGAAACCAGGTATACGGGAACTTCCGGCTGGTCCGCGCAAAATCGGCTCACTTCCTGATGCGCGTACAGGCTCACGGGACAAGTCGGGCTGTGCTTGAACACGACAATTAGTTCATGTTCCCCCAGCGCATCAAACTCCTGAGTTGTAGCTAACTCCGGGATGCTCTGCGACGACCGGGACCACGGCGGAAACATGGTTCCAGTAAACCATATTCGGTAATCTATGTCACTCCTCCTGAGGCTGATGCGGGATTACGCTCGACCCGCCACAAGCAGGTACTTCGCACAGGCTCGCAAGGCGCCTGCGTGTAGCCAAAAAATCAATAAAAGAACTTGCATCCAGTCTGGTGTTGTAGTTAACTATAACAGTAAGTATTTGGAACACACAGGATGGATGCGGAATGGAACGACAGTCAGCCGATTTACCGCCAGCTTCGCGATCGTGTCATCGCGATGATACTCGAGGGCCTGCTCAAAGAAGGCGATGCACTGCCGTCAGTACGCAATGTCGCGGCCGACTATCGTGTCAATCCGCTCACCGTTCTGAAGAGCTATCAACAACTGGTCGACGATCAGCTGGTCGAGAAGAAGCGCGGCCTCGGCATGTTTGTCAAAGCGGGCGCGCGCAATTTGCTGCTCGAAAGCGAACGCCAGAAATTTCTGGCGGAAGAATGGCCCAGGGTCCACGCAACCATTCAGCGGCTCGGCCTGACAGCGGAGGAACTGCTCGATGCCGTCCGAAGCCGCCAGCCGGCCGCAGACACCGCGAAAGAGGACCGCTGAAGCCATGACATGCATAGAAGCGCGCGGTCTCCGCAAGGCATTCGGCAAAACGGTCGCGCTGGACGGCGTCAATTTGCGCCTCGAAGAGGGCCGCATCCTCGGACTCATCGGCCTCAATGGCGCAGGTAAGACCACCGCGCTGAACGCGATTCTCGGCCTCACTCCTTATGAGGGAGAACTGAACGTGCTCGGACGCGACCCCTGGACCCAGCGCGATCAGCTGATGCGCGATGTCTGCTTCATTGCCGATGTCGCCGTCCTGCCTCGCTGGATGGGCGTTTTGCAGGCGCTCGACTACGTGGCCGGCGTGCATCCGCGATTCGATCGCGCGAAGGCGGAACGTTTTCTTTCGAAGACCACCATCCGGCGCACCAGCAAGGTCAAGGAGCTCTCAAAAGGCATGGTGGCCCAGCTGCACCTTGCTCTGGTGATGGCCATTGACGCGAAATTGCTGGTGCTGGACGAGCCAACGCTGGGAGTCGACATCCTCTATCGCAAGCAGTTCTACGATTCACTGCTGAACGACTACTTCGATGGCGCCCGCACCATCATCGTGACCACACATCAGGTGGAAGAGATTCAGCACGTCCTCACCGACCTCGTGTTCATCAACCGGGGCCGCATTGTTCTCAGTTCCAGCATGGAGGAGTTCGAGTCGCGCTACCTAGAACTCATGGTGCATCCCGAGCATGTCGCCGCAGCACGCGTGCTCCGGCCCATGCATGAGCGCCAGGTGTTCGGTCGCAGCATCCTGCTGTTCGACCGGGTCGATCGTCAGCAACTCGCCGTGCTGGGCGATGTGCGGACCGCCGGCATCGCCGACGTTTTCGTTGCTCTGATGGGAGCGGCCCAATGAATACTCCATCGAATGCAGTCCCCGAATCTTCGTTCGATTCGCAGGTAGTCCCGCCCGCGGCGACAACGGCAACTCGGCCCCTCTACTGGTCGGTACGACGCGAGTTGTGGGAGAACCGTTCGATCTATATTGCGCCTCTCCTGGTCGCTGCGGTGGTGCTGTTCGGCTTCTTGATCAGCACGATTCATTTGCCGCAAAGCAGGCGCGCCGTGTTGGCGCTCGACGCCGCGCAGCAACGAGAAGAGATTTCCAAGCCCTACAACGTCGTGGCGGGACTGATCCTCCTGACCGCGTTCCTCGTCGGGGTGTTCTACTGTCTCGACGCGCTGCACGGCGAACGTCGCGATCGCAGCATCCTGTTCTGGAAATCGCTACCGGTTTCCGATCTCACGACCGTGCTTTCGAAGGCGAGCATTCCGCTGGTGGTTCTCCCTCTGCTGGTCTTCGCCATCATCGTTGCCACGCAGCTGATCATGCTGCTGGTAAGTAGCGCCGTTCTGCTGGGGGCCGGTCTGAGTGCCGCGACGACGTGGACACAGTTGAACCTCGTGGAGTCATCGCTCGCGCTGCTCTATGGCCTGATCGCGATTGCGCTGTGGCATGCGCCTGTCTACGGCTGGCTGCTGCTGGTCTCCGGCTGGGCTCGGCGCACCGCATTTCTTTGGGCCGTGATACCGCTGGGCGCGATCTGCATTCTCGAGAAGATTGCATTCAACACTTCGCATTTCGCCCAGCTGCTGGGCTACCGCTTGATTGGCTGGTTTCCGCTCGTCTTTGAGACGCACGGCAGCACCCCCATCCATCCGCTGGCGCAACTCGCTCCGGGCAGATTCCTGACCGCGCCGGGTCTGTGGATCGGCTTGATTTTCGCGGCAATATTTCTGGCCGCAGCGGCCCGGCTGCGCCGCTATCGTGGACCGATCTGATTCGCATGCACAGTTAATTCAATCTCGCGTAAGGAGAAACGAATATGAGCACAGCTGTAATGAGGCAACCCCTCGCAGAAGCCTCGCCGCGCCTCTATTGCATCTTGCTCGGCTATCTCATCTTCCGGTCCACCTTTCTTCCACGAATTATTGGTGTGCCTGTGTAACCGCTCCATTCTGTCGCGGCTCGGTCGCGGCTCGGTTTTATATCACTTACAACCTGGAGGAAACATGCAACACGTTACTGATCTAAACTGCTCGCTTCACACTGAGCAAACTTCTCTTTCACCTACTGCCCTGATCTGGCAAGACATCCTGGCACAGGCGAGGACAGGCGAACTAGTCGCCGCCATGAACTACACCGCCTTATCAAAAATATGTGACGACCCCGAGGAAGTAGCCGACGCCTTGGAGCATGCCGAAGGCGAACAGGGGCATGCCGCTGCCTTTGCTGCCGAGGGCCGCAAGATCGGAGTGGACGTACCAAACAACGTCGATGGAAAGCATTGGAAGCGGCTCGGCGACGCGTTCATGCGCCGCATCGCAGAGCGCGACTTCATTGGCTGCCTGATCGTCCAGGAGATCATGCTTGAATCCTTCGCCGTCGCAAGCTACGCGCGCGTCGGGAAGGTGGCGCCTGGAAGTCTCGGCCGGACCTTCGCCGCCATTGCAGCCGAGGAAGAAGGGCACATTGAGCACGCAATGTCGATTCTTAGAAGCGAGCGAACCTTAGACCCGCAGCGCTTCGATGACAAAGTGCACCGGCTGCATCTGGAGGTGATGACCACGCTCGCAGAGATGCTGGCGAGGGAATGCAGGCATGGCCATTGCGAAGTGTGCCACGGGAGCTGTGTGAAGCCATCGCTGTTCGAGGTCAGCTTGAGTGCGGCCGAACTCCGCGGAGCGTCGCTTGAACAGTATCTGAAAACGCTCGACCTGCTGGGTCTGCCCGGCGATGTAACGCTCGGGTGGATCAGCCAGTTGCCGGTGTAGCCGCGCGAGGAACATATGAACGGAGTTGATTTTGCGCTGATCGGGCATCAGGAAGGTTGGAGAGCGGCTGCGGACGTGCTCGCAGTGCTGCGCGGACCTGAGCATGCGCCTTTGCCGGACGACGAGATCAAGGACATCCTTCCCTGGATTCCGCCCGGCCCCGTCTGTCACGTTGAAGTCGCATCGAAAAGCGGCGCGAAAGCACACGGCGTATACATCGACTCGTTCATTCCTCCCGATTGCCTGGAAGCCGAACACATGCGCGAAAACCTAGGCCGCGTTCGTCGGGCGGCCGCCTGCGCGATCAAGGCAGGAGCGAAGATCGCGAGCCTCGGCGGATTCAGCTCCATTCTGATCGAAGGCAACTTCGACCAGCTTCCGGAAAGACACCATACGGTGTTCACGACAGGCAATACGTTGACAGTCGCTTTCATCGTTCAGGGCGTGAAGAAGATGTGCGCGCGTGAGGGCCGGGGCCTCCGAAGCTCGACGCTCCTCATCGTGGGCGCAACAGGAGACTTAGGTTCCGGCTGCGCCCGTTGTTTAGCTCCGCTTGTAAAGCGCCTGCTGCTCAGCGCACGCAACGTGGAGCGCCTGCGCAAGCTCGCGTGTGAATTAGAAGCGGATGGAGTCCAGGTGGAGATCGCGACCGGTTCCCAGCAATTCTCCGCAGAGGCAGACCTCGTGATCTGCGCGGCCAGCCTGCCATCACCTTTTCTCCTTTTGAAGCAAATCGCGCCCGGCGCCATCGTTTGCGATGCGGGCTACCCGAAGAACTTGTCCCCTAGCGCGCGCATGCCTGGCGCCAAAATCTTCTTTGGAGGTTTGGGACAGATCACCGGCGGATTGAAATTCACGCCGGATTTTAATGGAATCCTGAATCGGCACCCATTCCCCGATGTGGTCCATGGATGCCTGCTCGAAGGCATGGCGCTGGCTCTGGAGCGGCGCTTCGAGCCCTTCTCCCAGCGCAGAGGATTCATCACTCCCCAGCGGGTTCAGGAAATCGAGACAATTGCCGCACGGCACGGAATTTATCTCGCACCGCTTTACAACGCCGCTGGACCAATCGAGAAAGCCACCCAAACGGAGGAAATATGAAATCCCTGACCCACAAAGAGGAACGCCACAAAGCGACCGGCGGCACTTTTGTCGAGACTCTGATACAGGATGTGCGCTTCAGTCTTCGCCTCTTGCGCAAGTCTCCCGGATTCACAATCGCTGCCGTTTTGACTTTGGCATTAGCCATTGGCGCAAACGCCGTCGTTTTTGGCGTATTGAATGGAGTGATCTTGCGGCCGCTGAATGTGCCTCAGGCCGAGAGCCTTTACGAGATCCAGCATGGGAACGAGGCTTCCGGTTCTCAGTCTTATCCCGACTATCTCGACCTGCGCGATCGCAATAGCAGCTTTGACGGTTTGGCAGCTTACAACTTCGCTCAAGCTGGACTCGACTCAGGCGAGAATCCTTCCCGCGCCTGGGTTGAGGAAGCAAGCGGGAACTACTTCGACGTCTTACAAATGCAGCCGTATCTCGGCCGTTTCTTCCACACCTCCGATGAGCATGGCCCCAACAGCGCTCCGTACATCGTGCTCAGCTATGCCTATTGGGACAGCCACTTTCAGAATGATCGGGGCGTAGTGGGACGTACCGTTCAGCTCAACAAACATCCTTTCACCATCCTCGGTGTCGCGCCGCCTGAGTTCCACGGCACATTACTGTTTTTCTTTCCCGACTTTTTTGTGCCCATCGTGAACCATGAGCAGATAGACGGCGAGAACATCCTGAACGTGCGGGGAATGCGTTGGATCTTTGCCGTGGTAGGACATCTGAAGCCGGGAGTAACTCAACAAGAGGCGATCGGTAACCTGAACTCGATTGGCGCCTATCTGGAAAAACATACCCCAAAGATGACGACCGGAGGAGCTTTACCTTGGCGCGTCCCAGTCTCTATGGCGACTTCCTGGGCCGTCCGGCGCGGGCCTTCCTCACAGGGTTGACGCTGCTGGCAGGATTGATTTTGCTAGCTGCCTGTGCCAACCTGGGCAGCCTGTTTGCGGCACGTTCCGCCGACCGTGCCCGGGAAGTGGCTCTGCGGCTTGCGATGGGATCGAGCCGCTACCGTATTCTGAGGGGACTCTTTACCGAAGCCATGCTGATTTCGCTCGTCGGGGGCGCCGTTGGACTCCTGGGCAGCGTAGTGCTGCTGCGCGCGCTGAGCCTATGGCGGCCCGTGCCCCAATTCCCCATTCATGTGCCGGTGAACCCGGACGCTCATGTGTATGCAGCCGCTCTGGCGTTGGCGCTGGTAAGCGGAATTCTGTTCGGCCTCGCCCCAGTGCGCCAGGTGCTTAAGACCGATCCGTATCAGATCATCAAGTCGGGAGCAAGAACTACCGTCGGGCGGCAGATTACCGTCCGCCACCTTTTGCTGGTCGTGCAAATTGCCATCTGCGCCGTGCTGGTTACTTCTTCCATCGTCGCGGTGCGTGGACTCATGCGCTCGCTTCACAGCAATTTCGGTTTCGAGCCACGGAATGTCATGCTGATGGAAACCGTTCTGAATATGGCCGGCTATCGCGACGACGCCGTGCCTGCCATGCAAAGGCGCATGCTCGACGCAATCGAAGCGATTCCTGGTGTGAAGTCCGTGGGATTGGTCAACGTGCTGCCGCTCGATCCCTGGGTTGACACCCCGGTTTTCCATGAGCAAACGACCGATCTGAGGCCTTTGAATGCCGCGGCTGTATCGCTCATGTACGTCATCTCTCCTGACTACTTCCACGCCGGCGGCACAGCCTTACTGTCGGGAAGGGGGTTCACACGGCATGATGACAAAGACGCGCCCCGCGTGGCGGTAGTCAACAGGGAGTTTGCGCGCAAAATCTTCGGCGCGGTGACAAGCGCAATCGGCAGACATTACAAGAGGCGGGATGGGATGCGCGTCGAAGTGGTGGGTATTGCCGAAGACGGAAAATATCGGAACCTCGCCGAGGATCCACAGCCGGCGATGTTCCTGCCCATCCTGCAATCGCCCTGGAGCGATACCAACCTGGTGGTTCGCTCGAACCGCGATCCGGCGCAACTCGCCGATGCCATGCGGAGCGCGATGCGGAACCTCGATCGAAGCGTGCCTATGTATATCCGAACGTGGAATAAAGAGATGGACTTCGCTCTATTTCCGTCGCTTGTGGCAACGGTGTCGCTGTGTGTGCTGGGCGCGATGGGCGCCATGCTGTCCATCACTGGCATCTTCGGAATGGCAGCGTACTCGGTCAGCAAGCGGCAGCGCGACTTAGGAATTCGTATGGCGATTGGCGCGCAGGCTACTCAGGTGTTAAAGGCGGCCTTGGGACGTGCCTTCAAATTACTCGCTTTCGGTTCGGCAGCAGGCCTAGTTCTGGGTATTATGGCGAGCCGGGTATTGGCGTCGATCGTGTATCAGGCAAGTTCCCGCGATCCGCTGGTCTTGGCTGGTGTGGTTTTTGCGATGGCGTTGCTGGGTTTGCTGGCCACGTGGATTCCAGCGCAGCGCGCGTTGTCGGTTAGTCCTTTGACACTGCTGCGCGAGGAGTAAATCGCTGTCCATCCGTACATACAAAGGGGTCTCTCAAATGACGCGAACGCGGCTGCACCTGTACGCGTATCGTTCGAGGACGTCTTCTCGCGTTGCCTCTCTCGCCATTTCGTTGTTCCTGGCATCTCGTTGTCCTGCCGCTCAACAGCCTCCAGCATTTCGATCGGAAGTGAATCTGGTCGACATTACGGCGGTGGTGCGTTCCACCGGCGGCAGCCTTCTCCGAAACCTAGATAAAAGCGATTTCGAGGTGATTGAGGATGGCATCCCTCAGACAATCGAGTTCTTCGCCCGCGAGGCCGAACTGCCGCTCAGCTTGGGTGTCATCGTTGACGTGAGCGGAAGCCAGAACAAGTTTCTGAAACAGCATAACCAGGACGTGGCAAAGTTTCTGACGACAGTGCTTAGGCCATCCGATCAGGCGTTTGCAGTCTGCTTCGGGAATCACTTACGGCTGGTGAGTGAACCCACCTCAGACGCGTCCTCCATTATGGAGGGCTTCGAGCGATTTCAGAAGGGCAGCCGGCACTTCCCTGAGATCGGCCCCCAGGAAGACCGGGACTTGGGTACGGCCCTTTACGATGCGCTCTATTATTCGATCACAGAAAAGCTTAAAACCGCGGGCGAACGCCGGCGCGCTCTGGTCGTCTTTAGCGATGGTGAGGAAAACTCCAGCGAGCACGATTTGCTGGACGTGATCGAAGCGGCCCAGAACACCGACACAGTGGTGTATTGCATCCGCTACACGCAGGAGGCGCATGGCGAGCTCACTGCCAGGAATAAGTATGGTGCGCGCGTCATGAGGCACATCTCAAATCTGAGCGGAGCCGCCGATTTCGATGCACTCACGGTTCGCCTCGATACTGTCTTCGAGAAAATTAGTGAGGAGCTTCGCGCCATGTACCAGATCGGTTATGTATCGAGTAACGGTCACCCCCACGATGGCTCGTTCCGAAAACTAACCATTCGTTGCAAACAGCCGGAATCAATCGTCAGGGCCAAGACTGGGTACTATGCACGCTAGTGTCCTGTTTCCATAATGCCTTTACGTACGCTGGGCCGCCTCAGAGCCGTGACCATACGAAAGCGAGTGTTACCCGCAACTGCTGCTGGCCGAGGCGCGACAGTCATGGAGCGCTCCAAACTGCCACTCTTCTCGCTAGAACCGCGTATGCAGGAGTGTGAACAAACTTCAGAAACACCACGCTAGTGTCGTGTTTCCATAATGCCTTTACAGAGCCGTGACCATAGGATGGCGAGTGTTACCCGCAACTGCTGCTGGCCGAGGCGCGACAGTCATGGAGCGCTCCAAACTACCACTCTTCTCGCTGGAACCGCGTATGCAGGAGTGTGAACAAACTTCAGAGACACCACGCTAGAGTAGCGCTATCGCCCAGGGCTACGGCGGAATCCTCACAAACCTACGGCAGGGGCTTCATCATCAGGTTCTTAAACGTCACCACGCTGCCCTTGTTGTGCTGCTGCAAAACCAGATAGCCATTCGTAAAGGTATTCTTTTCATCCACGAAGTCGACAACCTTCTTATCGTTGACCTCAATGATGATGTGATTGCCTTGAGCAATGATGTGCTGGTTGAACCAGGTATCCGGCGGTACCAGCTGATCGTATATCTTTACAAAGTTGTAGAGGCTTCCGGTCCGCACCGGATCTTTGTGAGTGCTATTCACCTGCGCTTCATAGCCCTTGGGAAATCCCGGTCCGAACGCGGCTCGGAAGAGCATTCCTGAGTTTCCGCCATCGCTGATCTTTACGTCAGCTTTGAACTCGCAGTTCTTGCACTCGCGCTCCATCCAGAAAAGGTGGCTTCTCTCCCCGTCGCCTACAATCGTTCCATCCTTGGCACTCCACGATTCGGGATTTTCATTCGCTTTCCAACCATTCAGCGTCTTCCCATCGAACATATCCGTCCACCCGTTCTCTTGAGCGGAGACAACAGAAATCGAAAGCAACCCGAGGCCGAGAACAGCCAGTGCCTTTGCCAATATCATGCGCACAATCTTATCGTGCTCAACAACCCCCGGCGCCGTTGATATTGTCAGATCAAGATGAGGATTGTCCCCGGCAGTGTCTTGCTTGTGATCGCTGCGATTGCGTTTGGCCCGGTGTCTGTCTCGGTCGGCCAGGGTGCCTCTGAAGCCCCGCCCGTTTGGGCCTATGGTACAGATCCAACCGCGGCCGGGCATGGCGCTGCGGCGCCGGCGGAGAAGGGCGTGAAGCATTTATCCGCTACTAATCTTGAGTTCACGCAGGCGCAGATTCAGGATCACTTCGCTCCGGCAGACTGGTATCCAGCCGATCATCCCCTCATGCCCGATGTAGTAGCGCATGGCCGCAAGCCAGCCATTTGGGCCTGCGCCTTGTGTCATTACCCGAACGGTAAGGGGAAGCCGGAGAATGCAGGTATTGCCGGCTTTCCCGTTTCCTATTTCGTGGAACAGATGCATGAGTTCAGGAACGGGCAGCGGAGGTCAGCTGACCCAAGGAAGGGCAATACGGCCCTGATGAGTGCATTCGCGAAAGCGATGACGGACCACGAAATTCAACAAGCGGCCGAGTACTTCGGCGCGATGAAGTGGACGCCCTGGATCAAGGTCATGGAAACCAACACGGTGCCGAAGACGCGTACGTCGGTTGGCATGTACATGCCGATTCCGTCCGGTGGAACAGAACCACTGGGGCAACGGATTATCGAGGTTCCGGTGGATCCCGAAGGCACCGAAGCGCTCCGCAATCCGCACTCAGGATTCCTTGCGTACGTGCCGATCGGAAGCGTTGCGAGAGGCAAAGCGCTAGTGACCAACGGCGGCGGAAAAACTAGCCCGTGTGGTCCATGCCATGGCGCCGATTTGAATGGCCTTGGCCCGGTGCCCGGGATCGCGGGCCGTTCCCCGAGTTACTTAGTGCGGCAACTCTACGACATGCAGCAAAATACTCGAACCGGCACGTGGACCGAGTTGATGAAACCAGTAGTCAAGAACCTGAGTGAAGAAGACATGTTGAACATTGCGGCGTACACGTCTTCGCTTGCGCCTTAGCTTTATTTCATGCATAACCCTGGCTGGATGTTGTCATGCAGCACTAAATCGCAGAATTAAGGGGCCTGATACTTACTCGATCAGAAAGGCCTCGGTCTAGGTTGCGAAGTAAAATGTATGGCTGCTGCAGCCGTACAAAGTGGCGTTTGCCAAATAACCCTAGCACCACGTCGCCAGAGCGGCTGCAAATCAATCTCCAGTTTATCGGCGACTCCTCCGTAATCGCGATGGTTTACCGATGTCGCGTGATCCGGCCACAAACTGGAAGTTTCAGGCAGATGTACGGGATGCCGACTTTTGCGTCCAAGTGGTATCCGGTATGAGGTAATACAATGAAGGCGAAGAGATCGATGGAGACAGTCACAGTAGAATCGATTCCGATTACGCTCGGACGCGAGGATGACGGTCGCTGGTGGGCCGACATCGAGTCGATGCCCGGCGTGATGGCGTACGGTGATACGCGAGACTTCGCTATCGCTGCGGTTCGCGCATTAGCGTTGCGTGTGGCCGCCGATTGTATCGATCACGGCGAGGATGTTCCCGGACCATTCGCGAACGTCTTTTCCGTCGCATGAGCCGATGGCGGTCTGTAAAGGCGAGGCAACTCCTGGCGGCGTTGCTCCGGATCGGGTGGATTGTCGCCTGGCAGAACGGCTCTCATCGTCGACTCAAGCGAGCCGGGTGGGCCAATTACACGTTTGCATTTCACGATAACGAAGAGGTCGGTCCCGGGCTTCTTTCGCAAATCGCGAAGAAGACGGGCTTGAGTCCAGACGACCTCTGATTTTTTCGAAGTCGCAGGGCGGCGGCACCGCAGGTAAGGGAGAGCCTGAAGGAAGGGCGCCTGAAGGGGACAGCCTGGCTTGAGCAGTTGGCGAAAAAGGCCAAGGGGACGGAGCGGTCCGACGTGTTCGCGACTTTTAATCCGCCGCGGTCACTTTTCTGTCGGATGCCAAGAACTGCCCGCAGCCCGATAGTAGTGACCCAAAGATAGAACGAACAGGAGCGCGTGTTCCTTACGGCCCGCAGAATCTGTCGGTCTACTTTCGGCTGCTGTAAGAGACCTGGGTTCAAACCGGAACGCAGGCGCTGCCCCGGTGTCCGATTCCCAATCACTTCCATCTTCTATTAGGGCCTGTTCACACTATTGCAGTGCCTCGACGATCAACGCGAAGCAGAGGAACGCCAGGAAGATGACGTCGAGCTTTTCAAAACGTGAGAAGATGCGGCGGAATCCTTTCAATCTGCGGAAGAGGCGTTCGATTGCATTACGCTT